>FWPU01008270.1_pt1 | contig 17923 bp, 13 predicted proteins | sample 2228361 | NCBI WGS metagenome assembly FWPU01 (sample SAMEA103939777, study PRJEB20133) | metagenome
CCGGCAGCGCCTGGCGATCGCGCACGAGCCGGCCGACGAGCTCCGCGGCCAGATGCTGCGCGTCGGCGGCGGAGCCGCCGTTGCCGCAGAAGAGGATGCGGTGGCCGTTGCGTACGGCGTCGGCCGCCGTCCGTGCGGCTGCGATTAGATGCGGCTGCAAGGTGCCCAGCGATGCGAACGTGCGCGTGTGGGAGGAAAGCGCGGTCTCGAACAGAGAAGCGGCGGGGCTCATAGAGCAGGCGATGCGCACAGCGGGAGTTACGGCGCAATCGTACAAGCATCCTCAGCCGCCATACGTTCGTATGGAGGGACGTGCCGTGTCGGGCTAGACTCGTCCGATGTGGGAGCCGAGAAAGGAGAGGCGATCCATGAGCAGGAGAATCGGATACACGAATGAGCCGATCGGTCATCCGAAAGTGGTTCGCGACTTTCTCCCCTCTCCGGAGGAACTCGGGTTCCGCGAGGAGGACGTGAAGGTCACCATCACCCTGAGCAAGAAGAGCGTGAACTTCTTCAAGTCCGAGGCGGCGAAGGCCAACACGCAGTACCAGCGGATGATCCGTCGCTCGCAGGATGCCTATGTGGACGCGCATGCGGGCGCTGTAAGTCGCCGCTCGACGCGAGCGCGCGCTGAAACCGCGCGAGCCGGTTGATCTCGGGTGCAACAGCCCACCTTGCTCCGGTTCCCACGAGACTTCGACCGCGCGGACGACGTTCGGCGAATTGCCTGAGGGCGAGATCGCGATCAGCACGTCGCCCGCGTGGCCAAACCCTCGACCTGGCGCGCAAAGACCTCGTGTCGAAGCAGAAGGCGTTGTCTATGCAGGTCAGTGCCGACGAGTCCGTGCTGAAGGTCAGTCTCGACAGCGCGCAGCAGCAACCGCGGACCACGTGAATCCCCTGGTATCCTCCGGCCCGAATATTTGTGCGGGCCTTCCTCACGCGGTTCCGAGTAAATGTGTGGCATTGCGGGATTTCTGGACGGGCGCGCGCTCAGCGAACGATACGACCACGACGCAATCGTTCGCCGGATGACGAACGTATTGCAGCACCGCGGCCCCGACGACAGGGGCTTCTGGCTCGATGGCGAGAGAGGAATCGCTCTCGGCCATCGCCGGTTGTCGATCGTCGATCTGTCTCCGGCCGGCCACCAGCCGATGGTGTCGCAATGCGGCCGTTACGTCATCGCCTACAACGGCGAGATCTTCAGTCACCTGGAGATGCGCGCGGAACTCGAGGCCGCCGGCTGCGTGTTCAAAGGACACTCCGACACCGAGGTGATGCTTGAGGCAATCTCCCGCTGGGGGCTCGACGCGACGCTGCCCCGGTTGATCGGCATGTTCGCAATCGCCTTGTGGGATCGCACGGAACGGACGCTCACGCTGGTGCGCGATCGCGTCGGCATCAAGCCGCTGTACTGGCTCGATGCCGGCGGACTGTTCCTGTTCGGTTCGGAGCTGAAGGCGCTGCGCGAGCATCCCGGGTGGACTCCGGAAGTCGACCGCGACGCGATCGGCGCGTTCATGCGGCACAACTACATCCCGGCGCCGTTCAGCGTCTACCGCGGCGTGCACAAACTGGAAGCCGGGTGCTACGTCGTGCTTGCGCAGGGACGCGCTCCGCGCCGCGTGCGCTATTGGGACCTGCGCGAAGTGGCGCGTACCGGGCAGCGCCAACGGCGGGCGGTGGACGACGTGCAAGCCGTCGACGCGATGGAGACGCTGCTGCGCGACTCGGTGAAGCGCAGGATGGTGGCCGACGTTCCACTCGGCGCGCTGCTGTCCGGCGGCATCGACTCGTCGCTCGTGACGGCGCTGATGCAGGCGCAGAGTACACAGCGGGTCCGCACGTTCTCCATCGGTTTTTCGGAGTCCGGCTACGACGAGGCCCCGTTTGCCAGGGCGATCGCGCAGCACCTCGGCACCGACCACACCGAGCTGTACGTCGAACCGAACCATGCGCTGGAGATCATCCCGCGCCTGAGCGAATGGTGGGACGAGCCGTTCGCCGATTCATCGCAGATCCCGACTTACCTTGTGTGCGAGCTGACGCGCAAGCACGTGACGGTCGTGCTGTCCGGCGACGGCGGCGACGAAGTGTTCTGCGGCTATATGCGCTACCTACTCGGCGCGCGGCTCTGGTCGCGCATGCACCGCCTGCCGCCCGCGCTGCGCCGCCTGCTGGCGCGCTCGATTCGCAGCGTCTCGCCCGGCGCATGGGAGCGTCTGGCCGCACTGCTGCCGGCACGCGTGCGGCCTCCGCATGTCGGCTCGCGCGCGCACAAGCTGGCCGATAGCCTGGACCGAGCCGACCCGGATGCCGTGTATCTGCAGATGCTGAGCCACTGGCATGAGCCGGACAGCGTCGTGCGCGGCTCGCGCGAAGCGAAGGGCCGGCTGTGGGATGCGGACGCGCGCGCGGTCGTGCCACACTTCGTCGAACGCATGCAGTACCTGGACACGCTCACTTATCTGCCCGACGACATTCTCACCAAGGTCGACCGCGCCAGTATGGCGGTCGCGCTCGAAGCACGAGTTCCGCTGCTGGATCATCGCGTCATCGAGGCGGCCTGGCGCCTGCCGCTCGAGACCAAGCTGCGCGACGGCAAGGGAAAGTGGATGCTTCGCCAGATCCTGGCGCGCTACGTGCCGACGTCGATGTTCGAGCGGCCGAAAATGGGCTTCGGCGTGCCGATCGACCGCTGGTTGCGCGGGCCGCTGCGGGAGTGGGCCGAGCATCTGCTGGCCGACAGCCGGCTGCGCGCACAGGGGCTGCTGGACCCTGCCCCGATTCGCGCGCGCTGGCAGGCGCACGTCGACGGCAGCGCGAACTGGGCCTATCCGCTCTGGAACGTGCTGATGCTGCAGGCCTGGATCGACCGCAACGCCGGCGTTCGCCTGTGATCGCTTGACCACGATGCTCGTTGCGCGCGCGTTCTTCGATTGGGCCGGGCACCGCCACGTGGGTGCCGAGCTGCTGCGCATCGTCCGCGCGAACCGGGAACTGATCGGGGAGCTGGTCCGCCGCGACCTGAAGGACCGCTTTGCCGGCCAGATGCTCGGGACGCTCTGGGCGGTAGGGCATCCGCTGCTGCTGATGCTGATCTACGTCCTGGTGTTTGCCTACGTGTTTCCTGCACGCGGTCTGGGCATCGACGGGCAGCCGGTGAACCTGTCCGTCTATATTCTCGCCGGCCTGATCCCCTGGCTCTGCTTTCAGGAGGTGCTCGTCCGCAGCCCCAGCGTGATCACCGGCAACGCCAGCCTCGTCAAGCAGATCGTCTTTCCCATCGAGGTGTTGCCGATCAAGATCGTCCTGGCTGCGCTTCCCGCGCAGTTGGTGGCCACGGCGTTCCTCGTGGTCTTTGCGGCCGCGAACGGATCGGCCAAGGCGAGCTTCCTGCTGTTCCCCGCCGCCTTGGCCTTGCAGGTCGTCTGCATGGCGGGCGCCGCTTTCTTTCTCGCCGGCGTGGGCGCCTACGTGCGCGACATCCGCGAGGTGATTGCCGTCTTCTGCGCCGCGAACCTGTTCCTGCAGCCCATCCTCTATGCGCCTGGACAATTGCCGCCGGTGCTCGGAAAGGTGCTCTGGATCAATCCGTTCAGTCACGTGGTGTGGGTCTATCAGGACGTGTTCTTCTTCGGCGACATCGACCATCCCTGGTCGTGGGCGGCGCTTGCGGTCGGCGCAGTGATCTCGTTGCTGTGGGGCTATCGGCTGTTCCGTTACATGAAGCACGGGTTCGGGGACGTCTTGTGAAGTCGAGTACAGAATCGACCTCGGTCGTCGGCTTGCGCAGGGTCCCGCGCGCCAATCTGGACGCGAGGATCACGCCGTGAGCGGATCCGACGCAATCGCCATTCGCGCGCGCGGCCTCGGCAAAACGTTTCGCGTTCACCTGAAGCCGAGCGACGTGTTGCGCGAACTCTTCTCCCGCGAGCGCCGTTCGATCGAACGCCACGCACTTCGCGACGTCAGCTTCGACGTGCGCCGCGGCGAAGTCGTCGGCGTGCTCGGACGCAACGGCGCGGGCAAGAGCACGCTGCTGAAGATCATCGCGGGTACGCTCGACCGCACCGCGGGCGAGCTGGAAGTGAACGGGCGGATCACCGCGATCCTCGAGCTCGGCACGGGCTTCCATCCGGACTACTCGGGACGCGAGAACATCCGCCTCGGCGGCCTGTGCCTCGGCATGAGCCGCGAGGAGGTCGAGCGCAAGACCGAAGGCATCATCGACTTTAGCGAACTGCGCGACGTGATCGACCAGCCGTTCCGCACGTACTCCACCGGAATGCAGGCGCGACTGACCTTCGCCACCGCCATCAGCGTCGACCCCGACATCCTGATCATCGATGAAGCGCTTTCGGTGGGCGATGCACGCTTCCAGGCCAAGTGCTTTGCGCGCATGACCGAATTTCGGAAGCAGGGACGCACGATCTTACTCGTCTCGCATGACACGAACACGATCACGACGTTCTGCGACCGCGCGCTGATCCTCGAGGCAGGAGCGGTGTATGCCCAGGGCGATGCGCGGCAGATGTCGATCGTCTATCACAACCTGCTGTTTGGCGCGCCATCCGGTGCGGACGCAGGCCCGGCGACTTCGGCGGCTCCGACCAATCCGCCGGCCGAAGCGGCGTCACGGTCGAGCGAACCGGACAGTGCGGCAGCTTCGCCGGCGGCGCCGGAGGTGTCCGACGCGGACAACGCGCCCGCGCCACCGCCGGCAGAGCCAACCGAGGCGCCGGGTCCCGCGACCGGATCGATGCGCTACGGCGACGGCACTGTGCAGATCGTCGACTACGGCATCTACGACGAAGCTGGCCATCGCTGCGCCAACCTGATGTCCGGTGCGCCGGCGACGCTGCAGATGCGCGCGCGCGTCGTCCGGCCGCTTGCCGACGCGTCCTTCGGGTTCGCTCTCAAGGACAGGCGCGGCACGGTGCTGTGGGGGGTCACCAACGCCGCGCGCAACGAGTTCGTCGGACCGCTCGATGCTGGAGACGAACTGCTGGTCAAAGTTCCGCTGCGCGTCTGGCTGTCCGCGGGCGACTACTTCGTGACACTCGGATTCGCCCACCTTGAAACCGGAGAGAAGTGCGACTTCATCGAAGACGCAATCCAGTTCAAGGTGATTGGCCCGGGCGGCATCTTCACGACGGGCGTGGTGAATCTGCAGAGCGGATTCGAGGTGCTCCGCAACGCGGTGCGAGTTATCGGCGACGCGTCGACCATCGCGCCCGCGCCCGCGACTCAATGGCCGGCCTGGCTGCTTGCCGCCGCGCCGGAGATCGCGGCCGCGGAACGTGGGGATTTGTCCGAGGGCGAGCGCTACCGCCTGGCTGAGCGGCTGAGCATGGCCGTCTATCCGACCTTCAAGTTCAGTGAGTTCGCCCGAATCTGGCTGAAGGACGAACGTTTCCTGCGCTACTACGAGCGCTTCATGGACCCGGGCAACTGGCACTCGCTGGACCGCAAGTTCACGCTCAACGAACTGCTCAAGCTGGTCGCACACCTGCCCGGTGACCTTGCCGAAGTCGGCGTCTACAAGGGGGCTTCCGCGTGGCTGATGTGCGAGGCGACCGTCGCCGCGCAGAAGTCGGTGCATCTTTTCGATTCGTTCGAGGGGCTGTCGGATCCGTTGCCAGTGGACGGCTCGTACTGGACGCGCGGTGCTTTGGCCGCCGGCGAGGAACATGTACGAAGCAATCTGGCGCCATTCGCGCATGTTCGAATCTACCGAGGATGGGTGCCGCAGCGATTTCACGAAGTCGCCCACTGCCAGTTCTGCTTCGTGCACGTTGACGTGGACCTGTACGAGCCAACGCGGGCGGCGGCGGAGTTCTTCTACGAGCGGCTCGTGCCGGGAGGCGTGCTATTGTTCGACGACTACGGATTCGAGACGTGTCCCGGGGCGAAGCGCGCGGTCGACGAATTCCTGGCAACGCGCCCGGAAGCGCTGGTCATGTTGACTACAGGGCAGGCGTTGATCCAGAAGCTGGCAGCGACGACAGGTGTCGCGGTGGATGTCGCACGGACTGACCGAGTATAGTTCGGCAGGGGGCGACCGTCTCATGAACCTCGGCTTCTATCCCCTCTTGGGAGGGATGCGGGATTTGCTCGAGGACTGCATCCAGTTCCACGTCGCGGGCCCCGGAGGCATCTTGACGACGGCTGTGGTGAACTTGCAGCCGGAGTTCGGCATCGAGCGGACATCTAGGCCTGTGATGGAAGTGCCCGCAGCGTACGACGCCGAAGGCGGAGGAAGCGCGACATGACCGACCTTCGGAACCGCGCGGCTTCCTGGCTCCAAGAACTGCGCTACCGGGCGGCGCTTTGGTTGCTGGGACGCGACCCGGAATGGCCCAAACCGATCAATTGGACGCCGCGCGCGGTTAGTCGATTCTGGACGGGATGCGCCAGAACGCCACTCGAAACGCTGGCCTTTGGACGCATCGCGAGCCGCCCCTTACTGCTGGCGATACGTCACCTCTTACGACCGGATGATCGATGTCTCGACTTCGGCGCCGGGTCGGGATATCTAGTCGAGGCGCTGCTGGACATGGGTTATCGGGCCGCGGCATATGAGCCGTCGGAAGGTCGTCGCGAATCGCTCAAAGCGCGACTTTCTGGGCGCCCGGCATTTTTAGGTACCGTGGCCCCGGGCGAGGCGCGCGGATTCGACGTCGTGTTTGTCGCGGAAGTCGTTGAGCACGTCCTTGACGTGCAGTTCGACGAGACGATGCAGACCATCGTCGGCTCCGTGCGACCGGGCGGACTCGTAATCGTCACGACACCGAACAACGAGAACCTGGAACTCGGTCAATGCAATTGCCCGACATGCGGGACATTGTTTCATCGATGGCAGCACGTCCGGAGCTTCACAAGTGAATCGTTGGCGGAAACGTTTCGCGCTTACGGCGCGGAACCGATCGTTAGTCATCTCGTCGAGTTCAACCCGGCATTCTTCGCCGCGCTCGAGTCCTTGGACGCAGGCGCGCCCGAGGACTCGGTGATGGACTTCCTGCGTGCCATGCGTAGGAACGAGCCGGTCCGTATAGGATCGGAGAACTCGATACTTTTCGTCGGCCGGCGCGCGTTCTGAAGTTCCAACGATGGGCCAGGCAGGCGGACGCTCGACCGGCACTCGGGCAGCGCAGGCACGCGGGGTCGGCGCGCGCGTCCGATTAGCCTTTGAGGCAGCGCGTGGCCGCGTGCGCAGTTCACCGCGAATCCGGGCGATTCTCGAACCCGTCTGGATTCGGGTGCTGATCTTGCGTCGTTGGGTGCAGGAGGCGCGACTGAGGTTTCAGAACTATCGGGCGCGCGGAGGTTTTCGCACGACTCCTCTCACACTGTTGGGTTTGCGAGAGTGGGTCCGACACCGGCCACGCGTGCGACGCATTCTCGAACCGGCTTGGATTGCAGCTTCGATTGCACACAGCAACGCGCGGAAGGCAGGCCGTTGGCTCATCCACCGCGTTTCAGCTGGCCGCCTACGCGGCGTGTATGGCAGGCTCAAGCAGCGTGCGACGGGCATCGCGCGCGACCTCAGAATTGCCAGCCTGCGCCAACGCATGGTCCGGTTCGTGCTGGTCAGAGAGCGGCTTGCCATCGATTGGGCCTACGGGCAGCGGCCGCACGGGTTCCTCAGGCGGAGCGCGGGACGTCTGGCATTGAAGGGTGCCAGTTTCTACTACCACCATGCCTTCCGGAAGTTCGCTTTGCTTGGCAAGGATCCGCTGCTACCGAAGTCGGCCTTCGATCCGAATCACGTCATGCTGATCCTCTCGACGCTTGGACCCGGCGGCGCGGAACGTCAAGCCGTCACGACCTTGCTCGAACTGAAACGGACGACCACGTTCCGCTTGACGCTCATGTGCATCTTCCTGGACCAGGAGTGGCAGCGGTTCTTCCTGCCGCAGGTCCAGCAGGCCGGAATCGATGTGGTTCAGCTGCCTCGCGCACCCGCCGAGCCCAGTCACGTCGACGCCGCGATCCGATCGCGCTTCGAGGGGGCGTTCGCCAAGCTGCCGCCGAATCTCGGCGACATCCGCCATTTCGCCGCGGAGCTGGCCCGCTATCGGCCGGGAGTTTTGCATCTGTGGATGGACGAGACCAGCTGTAAAGGAGGACTTGCGGCGATGGCCGTCGGTGTTCCCCGCATCATCATGTCCGCGAGATCGGTCGCCCCGTATCACTTCGCCTTCTACCATCAGTATCTGCTGGAGGCCTACCGGACCATCCTGGGTCGACCTGGAACGCTACTGCTCAACAACAGCCAAGCAGGTGCTGCGGACTATGTACGCTGGCTCGGGGTGAATCCAGGGCGGGTCCGCGTGATTCACAACGGATTTCACTTTGAGGACTTGCCGCCAGCCAGCGAGCGAGCCCAGCTCCGAAGCCGGGTTCGGGCGCAGTATGCATGGAGCGAAAGCACATTGGTCGTCGGTACGATCATCCGGTTCACCGAGGAAAAGCGCCCGGATCTCTGGATCGAAACCGCACTGCGCTTGGCAGCGCATCGCGCAGACGTGCGATTCCTTCTCGTCGGCGACGGACCGATGCGCGAGCAGCTGGAGCAGCGCGTCGCGCAGGCGGGCCGTACGGATCGCTTCGTCTTCACCGGGTATCAGCGGGACACGATCGGTGCGTTGTGCGCGATGGACGTTTTTCTGCTTACGTCACGGAAGGAAGGTCTGCCGAACGTGCTGGTCGAGGCGCAGGCGCTGGGTGTTCCCGTCGTCTCGTCCGACGCGGGCGGTGCGGCCGAGACCTTTCTTCCGGGCGAATCCGGAGTGTTGGTCAAGTCGGCCGACGCGGCGACGTTGTCCGCAGCCGTCCTTAGTCTGATCGACAATCCGACGGGGCGCGTGCGGTTTGCGCGTCGGGCCGAGGTGCATGTTCGCGAGCATTTCAGCGTCGACGCGATGCTCGCCGCAACCATCAACGAATACCGCGGTGCCTGCGACCACCCGTCGGCACCGACGAGTTCACTCCAGGGACAGGGGATGACGAAGGAAGAACTGCGCTTCGGCTTCGGCCGCAATTGGAAGGACTACATCGAAAAGAATCTGAGCGACGAGGCCGTCGAAGCCTCGAAGAAGTGGCTGCTCGAGTTTCTCGGGATGAAGGACCTTGCGGGCAAGAGCTTTCTCGACATAGGCTGCGGCAGCGGACTGCACTCACTTGCCGCATTTCGCGCGGGCGCACGCGAGATCTTCGCCTTCGACTACGACGCGAACTCCGTCGCGGCAAGCCAGTACTGCCACCGATTCGCCGGTTCTCCTGGCAACTGGGGGATCGTGCAAGGTTCGGTGCTCGACGAGAGTTTCATGTCACAGTTGCCGGAGGCCGACATCGTCTACTCGTGGGGCGTGCTGCATCACACGGGCGACGTCTGGGGCGCCATCCGGAACGCAGCAGGGCGTGTCGCCAAGGGAGGATGGTTCTACATCGCGCTGTATTCCGCTGACGTGCAGAAGCCTCCTTACACCGCCGAGTTCTGGCTCGACGTGAAACGGAGTTACCTGAAGTCCTCCTGGTTCGGGAGGCGGCGCTGGGAATGGTGGTACATCTGGAACTTCATGATCGATCGGAAGCTCTGGCGCCTTCCCGAGTTCTTCCAACGGATGCGCACGCACAAGAAAGACCGCGGCATGAACCTGATGACCGACATCCGCGACTGGCTCGGGGGGTGGCCGATGGAGTTCGTGTACGACGCCGAGGTGGTGAAGTTCTGCGAGCAACTGGGGTTCGAACTGAAGCGAATGGATACCGGCAAGGCGAATACAGAGTTCCTGTTCCGCCGTACCGGTGTTGGGCAGCGGCCGTAAACGTGCTGCCAGTCGACGGCATGGGCAACTCGCTCGGTTCGACCGGGATGGGAGAGCGAGGTCAGGCGGGGCAACACTTACTCGCCCGGGCGAATGCCTCAGCCGTTCACAGTTGGAACCGCGGCCTTGGCATCGCAGAAACCAGCGTCAATGTGGGCAGCGCCATCCACTGCACACGCGAGAACGCACCGCCGTGTCCAGGTAGGCCGAGCAGGATGAACGCGCGAAGCCTGCGGGCTCGCAAGAGTGTGACAGGGCATGTTTATCAAGCAGAGATGCATCGTCGTGCGAACGGCATGCGCAAAGCGCGGCGTGTGAGGCCATCGTCTTCACGCGCGTGTTGGAGCTTTGGCAGTCGGTCAGTCCTATGGAGCCAGCCGAGCGTTGAACGCTTGTGTCCGGCCCGGACCCTGGTGACGGATGGGAGGAACCTGTGCTGAGAGGAGTGATGGTTTCCGCATTCGTGATCACAGCGAGAATGCTGCCGTTGGCTGGCGACAAGGATCTTGACCGGGCGGTATAGTTGACGCAGCCGCCCATGCTGTGGATGGTGCTCGTAGGCCAGCCGATCGAGCAGACGATGCGGATGCTCTCTAACGACCCAACCCAGAGTCACGCACTGACGAGATCAGGACGACATCGTGTCCGCACGTGATGAACTGCGACGGGAAGCATCAGGGGGGTCCCGTACGCACATGCACGCGCAGGTGCGCGCGAGAGGGAAAATTATGTTGGTGATCGGGTCGCTCGATGTCGGCGGCGCAGAGCTGCAGTCGGTCATGCTCGCAGCGGGCCTTGTCGCCAGGGGGTACGCGGTGCACGTGTTTGCGCTCGATGCCGACGGTCCCTTGCGAAGCCAGCTTCAGAAGGCGGGGGTAACCGTTGTCGACGGTGGATACGCGGCCGCAGGTTCGCTCGCGAAGAAACTGCTCGGTCTGTCGCGCGCGCTGTGGCGACTGTGGGTGCGACTCGTGGAGTGGAGGCCTTGCGTCGTCCACGCGTTTCTGCCGATGGCGGGGTTATTTGCCGTCATCGCAGGGCGCCTGGCGTTCGTGCCCCGGATCGTGGTCGGTCGGCGTGCGCTTGGAACGCACCAGGACAGGCATCCCTACTGGCGCGGCGTCGACCGAATCGTGAGTTCGCTTGCGCATGCGATCACGGCCAATTCAGTCGCGGTCGCTCGTGATGCGGCGGCGCGCGATGGCGTCGCGCTGGATAAGATCGTTGTAATCCCCAACGGGATCGACACGACGTGCTTCGCTTCGACCGCGGTCGAACGGAAAGCGGTTCGCGGGCAGCTCGATCTCCGAGATGATCAGGTCGCGATCGTGTGCGTCGCCAATCTCATCGCTTACAAGGGGCACCTTGATCTCATCGATGCATTCGCGATCGTGAGGCAGATGGAACCGGACGCTCGGTTGTTCCTGGTGGGAGCCGATCGCGGCCAGGGCGCGGCGCTCAGTGCGCGCATGAAGGCGCTCGAGATTGAAGGCAGCGTAGTCGAACTGGGTTACCGCGCCGACGTGGCGTCGCTGCTAGCGGCCATGGACATCGCGGTCCTGCCGTCTCACGAGGAAGGATTGTCGAACGCGCTGCTTGAGTACTTGGCGGCGGGACTTCCGGTGGTTGCCACGGACGTCGGCGGAAACGCGGAGGTAGTTGAGGGAATCCCGGGTTGTCGGCTCGTGCCTGCCAGAGCTCCAAAGCTGCTTGCGGAAGCTCTGATTGCCGGGATCCGCTCTGACCGCGGTCCTGGCGCTAGCGAGGCGAGGCAGCAGGCTGTCGCGGACCGATTCTCGCCGGATGGTATGGTTGCACGATATCTCGAGGTCTATGGCGCCGGTGCCAAACACCTGACGCGTAGCGCGTGCTGAAGTGGATTCGATCGTTTGAGATGATTTCGCCGCAGTCGAGCAACACATGGTCGGGATCCGCGCAGTGGGCGACGACGAGTTGGCGGCGGCGCGTCCTATTCGTTCTTGCCGAAGACGCGTGGTTCTGGACGCACCGCCTCCCGCTGGCGCGAGCGGCGAAAGCGGCCGGACTCCGGGTCGGCGTCGTCACGAATTCCTCCGCGAGCGCAGCGCGGATGCGCGAGGAGGGATTCGATTACTTTCACCACGATTTCCGGCGCGCGGGCATCCATCCGCTGTACGACATGGGCACCGTGCGCCGACTCGCTGGACTGTATTCGACGTTCCGCCCCGACCTCGTGCATCACGTCGCGATGAAGCCGGTGATCTATGGTTCGATCGCGGCGCGGCTCGCGGGTGTTCCGGCCACCGTGAACGCCGTTGCCGGGCTCGGCTTCGCGTTGTCGTCGAAAAGCGCCATCGCGCGACTGATACGGCCGGTGGTGCGAGCAGGACTGCGGCTGGCCCTTGCCCATCCAAACTCGCGACTGATCGTCCAGAATCAGGACGACGCACGGTACTTCGTCTCCGAACGTCTGGTTGGCGCGGACAAGATCAGGTTGGTTCGAGGCGTCGGCGTGTGCGTGCAGAACTTCAAGGTGACGCCAGAACCCGAGGGCGTCCCGTTGATCGTGCTTCCTTCGCGCCTGCTGAGGGACAAGGGTGTGCGGGAGTTCGTTGCCGCCGCCAGATACATCCGACAAGCCGGCGTCGCGGCGCGTTTTGCGCTGGTGGGATCGACGGACGTCAACCCGGCATCGCTCAGTCCGACGGAGGTGGACGCGATCGCGCGCGAGGGCGTGGTCGAGGTGTGGGGGCATCGGCAAGACATGCACGCGGTCTACCGGAGCGCGAACGTCGTGTGCCTGCCTTCGTACCGCGAGGGTCTGCCCAAGGTCCTGCTGGAGGCTGCGGCGAGTGGGCGGGCCGTCGTTACGACCGACGCGCCGGGCTGCCGCGAAGCCGTGCGCCACGGCGAAACGGGCCTGCTGGTTCCGGCTCGGGAGGTCGAGCCGCTCGTGGGCGCGTTGCTGTGCCTGATCCGGGATCGCGATCTGCGACAGCGGTTCGGCGCGGCGGGCCGTCAACTCGTGATGCGCCAGTTCACCGAGGACAAGGCGATCGACGATACGTTCGCCGTGTACTCGGAACTGCTCGGGACTCCGATTCGCCGGCGCCTCACGCGGTCTGTATCGCCGTCGACGGCGTCGACTGCGCCGGTGCATACTCCGGAACCCACCGAGCCAGCGCTAGGCGAACCTCTCGGTCATCGAGCCAGCCATTCGAACTGAGCCACGCGAGCGCGGGGGCGTCTAGCCGCGCGGCATGGTGGGCGCCGCTCGCAACGCGGACCTTGGGGTGAGCGCTCGGGCGCGTCGTTTCGTCGTCCGCGAGTAGCTCCTCGTAGAGTTTCTCGCCCGGGCGCAGGCCCGTGAACCGGATCTCGATCTGCTGCTCCGTATAGCCGGCGAGCCGGATCATGTCGCGGGCGAGGTCAACGATCTTGACCGGCGCGCCCATGTCGAGCACGAAGATCTCGCCGCCTTCGCCCATCGCACCGGCCTGCAGCACCAGCTGCGCCGCTTCGGGGATGGACATGAAGTAGCGGATGACTTCGGGATGCGTCACGGTGACCGGACCGCCGCCCGCAATCTGAGCCTGGAACTTCGGGATCACGCTGCCGCTGGAGCCCAGCACGTTGCCGAAACGGACGATCATAAAGCGGGTCGTGCCGCGCTGGTTCAGCGACTGGCACACCATCTCGGCAAGGCGCTTGGATGCACCCATCACGTTGGTCGGATTGACCGCCTTGTCGGTGGAGACGAGAACAAAGCGTTCGGCGCCGTGCCGTGCGGCCGCTTCGCCGACGACGAGCGTCCCATAACTGTTGTTGCGAACGGCCTCCCAGGCATTGAGGTCCTCCATCAGCGGCACGTGCTTGTAGGCGGCCGCGTGAAAGATCACGTCGGGCCGATGGAGCGCGAGCACATGCTCGACACGCGCGCGATCCTTGACGTCGCCGACCAGCGCAACGATGGGCGTGGACTGGTTCGGCCCCGAGAACTCCTCGGTCAGCCGGTACAGAGCGAATTCGCTCAGGTCGAACAGGATCAATGCGGCCGGACGGAAACGCAGCAACTGGCGGCACAGCTCGGCACCGATCGAACCGCCGGCGCCGGTCACGAGAATGACTTTGTCCGTGTAGGAGCGGCGCAGCGCTTCCATGTCGAGCTTCACCGAATCGCGCCCGAGCAGATCCTCGACCTCGATCTGCCGCACGCCGCCGCGCGCGCCTCGCATGATCTCCTCGAACGACGGCACGGTCAGGATCCGCGCGCCGGCGTCGGAACAGATCTTGACGAGCCGCCGCCTCACCTCATGCGGCGCGCTCGGCATCGCGATGATGGCGATGTTCGTGTTGAACTGCCGCGCGATTTTGGCGTACTGATCGGTGCGGCCGACGACACGCACGCCTTCGATGATGCGGCCGCGTTTTTGCGGATCGTCGTCCAGCAGCGCGACCGCCTTGTACAGCGTGCTGTTGGCAAGGTCGCGCAGCAGCTTGGCGGCAGCGCTGCCGGCGCCGATGACGATCACCGGGTCGCCCTGCTCGCGCGTGACGACCGTGAGCTTGTGCTCGCGCCACATCCGGTAGGCGAGCCGGCTGCCCGCCATGAAGAAGGACAGCAGCACAGGGAAGATCACCAGCACGGAGCGAGGCACGACCACATCGAGCCGCAGGAGCAGCGTCACAACCGGGATCGCAACGGTGGCCAGCCCAGCCGCCAACGCGATCTGCCGGATGTCGCGCAGGCTTGCGTACCGCCACAGGCCACGATAGAGGCCGCTCGCCCAGAAGGCAGCCGCCTGCACGGGAAGAAGCCACGGCAGCAGTTGCCAGACCGACTCGAATACCCACCAAGCGCCCTCGAAATTGAGCCGGATGGCGTAGGCCAGCATCAGCGACAACGCCGCTGCGCTCACGTCGTGCAGCCAGGCCAGCGCAGCGCGCCAGTTCAGCCGAGCAACGAGCGAGGTCGGCGTGGCGGACATCAGTCGAATCCTTAAGGAGTGCAGGGGCGTCCCGCGCCGAGCGCGACGGCCGACGTCGCTAGCAGTGCCACCATCGCGGCGGCGACAATATACGCATGCTCAGGCCGCAGCGCGGCGACGATCGCGAGCGGCAGCAGCACGAGCAGGTTAATGGAGACGACAGCAAGCGTCACCGGCAGGTGCCGGCCGAAACGCAGGGCGGCATGCTGATATGCGTGCGAGCGGTGCGCGGCGTACCAGCGTTCGCCCGCCGCCACACGGCGCACGAGCGTGACGGTCGCGTCGACCCAGAAGACGCCGAGCAGGGTGATCCAGACCCAGAAGAACCTGGCATCCTGGTTGGCGCTGAACAGCAGGTAGACCGCGAATACGTAGCCGAGGAAGCCGCTACCCGCATCCCCCATGAAGATGCGCGCCGGCGGCCAGTTCAGCATCAGAAAGCCGGCCGCGGCGGCCGCGAGCAGCGCGAGACCGGGCATTTCGGTGCCGACAACCGTGGCGATCAACAGGGCCGACAGCGCGACGCTGACGGCCTCGCCGGCGGCGATGCCGTCGATGCCGTCCATGAAGTTGTACAGGTTCAATAGCCAGACGATCGCGATGACCGATACCGGCCAAGCGATCCATGTCGGAGCGATCCATGTCGCCGTGCCCAACGGGACGCGATGCACGGGTCCGAGGAGCGCAACCGCCAGCATCGCCGCGCCGACATGCAGTGCAATGCGCACGCCCGCCGGCAGATCGACGTGGTCGTCCCAGAAGCCGACGGCAGCCACTCCCCCGCCGCCGCCGAGCAGCGCGCACAGGAGCGCGGTCGACATCGAACCCTGCCACCACAGCAGCAGCGCGCCTGCGAGGAAGGCCAGCACGATGGCGACGCCGCCGCCGCGCGGCACGGGGTGGGCGTGCGAGCTCCGCTCGTTCGGCATGTCGAGCAGTTTCTCCATGCCATACCGGCGCAGCAGCGCAGTACCGATCCACGCGGCGGCAAAAATGGGTCCGACGAGCCAATGTTCGAAACCGGGTGTCACGCGACTTTCCTCTGCGCGAACGAACGCCCGGTCGCGCGCAATCCCTCAGCAACCGGCACCTCCGGCGACCATCCGAGAAGGCGGCGCGCCTTGCTCGCATCGACGCGCAATGAGGCGGTCAGCTTGTCGAACGCGGCGCGAAGCCCCACCAAGCGCGCCGCCAGCGACAGCGCGCCGGACGGGAAAGGAAACGGCCGCGCCGTCACACCGAGCCCGGCGGCCAGGTGCTGGATGAGTTCGGGAAGCGAAACGTCTTCGCCGTCGGCGGCAACAAAGGTCTCGCCCGCGGCCGCCGGATGCGTCAGCGCGGATTCGATCAGCCCCGCGAGGTTGTCCACCCCGATCAGGCTGCGCTTGCCGTTGACGTTCGCCAGCGGAAGCGGGATCCCGCTCGCCACGAGCCGAGCCAGACGCGCCATGTTGCCGCGGCAGTGGGGTCCGTAGACCAAGGGGGGGCGCAGAACGACGATCTCCATCGTCGAGTGGCGTGCGATTTCGGCCAAGGCGTGCTCCGCGCGCAGTTTGGACGCGGCATAAGGCTCAGCCGGCGCGGGCGGGTCGCTTTCGGTCAGCGGCCCGTCCGAGCGATTGCCCAGCACGCCGATGGAGCTGATGAACACGAAGCGTCGCACGCGCGCGTCGATCGCCGCTTGCGCGAGCCGGGCCGTCGCCTCGACGTTGGCGCGCGCAAACGCTGCGTTGGGATCCGTCGCGGTCTCGCGCAGGACATGTGCCCGACCGGCCAGGTGGACGATCGCATCGTGTCCCTCGACCATGTCCGGCAATCCGACGCAGTCGGCGAGATCGCCCGTGGCGACGCGCCGCGTATTCGGAGCGCAGGCCGACGTCGCGCGCACGGCGCGGGTCACGCCGAACCCCTTGCGTTCGAGACGTTCACAGAGACACCGACCGATGAAACCGTCGGCGCCCGTGACGAACACCTTGGCGAGCGCGCCGGACACGGCGGTTAGAAGCGCCAGTACTTAAAGACGCCGCGACCGGCGTAGTTGACGAACGACCAGGCCGAACGCACCAGCCCCAAGCGTTCGACCTCACGATAAGTGCGCCAGACGTGACGTGCCGATCTGAGCTTGTTGCGCGAAACGGAACCGCCGAGAACCCGGTAACGCATCAAGTCCTCGTGCAGTCCCACGGCGCGCCCGCCGCTGCGCAGCAGTTCCAGCCAGCACGCGTAGTCGTCGTAGTAGGTCTTCTTCATCGAGAACGGGCCGGTCCTGGCGCGGTCGACGACGACGGTCGAGGTTGCGATCCCCGTATTGCACAGCAGCCTGTCGTAGTCGAGCCAGTCGCGCACGGTGATGAGCCGGCCGACATGAGACCCGTCGGCATCGACGCGGCGGAATTCGGTGAAGGACAGCTTCGCCCCCTGGGCTTGATGGAATTGGAGCTGCTTCTCCAGCTTCTGGGGCAACCAGGTGTCGTCGCTGTCTAGGAACGCGATCCAGCGGCCGCGCGCCTCCGCCAACGCCCGATTGCGGGCCGCGGCCGGTCCACCATTGACTTGCTGGCGCAACAGGCGAATTCGCGGGTCGCTCGCGGCAAAGCTTGCGACGATCGCGGCCGTGTCGTCGGGCGAGCAATCGTCGACGACCAGCATCTCGAGGTCGCGATAGGTTTGTGCCTGGACCGAGCGAATCGTCTCGCCGATGTAGCGCGCCGCGCGAAAGGCCGGCGTGACGATCGAGACGAGCGAGTCGATGTAGCCACGCTCGGTCCGGTCGGTCACGGCCTGGGCAGCATCGTCCTGTACGAGTAGGGCTGTCGAGTTCAATCGATTCGCGTTGCAGTCCGAGATCATCGAAGCCCGGCACTCGCGGGCGGCGCAATTGTAGTGACTCGGACTGGCGGCTCGGTGCGCTATAAGGGGCGGAATCGGACCCGCGACCGGCGCGGTGAAGTATCCTCACCCCAGCGCGACGGTCCGATCCGATCCGCCCTGAAGTGCGGATGGTGCCGGCGGCGTGTTGCGGACTGGGGCAATGCTCAACGGCAAGTCGATCTTCGTTTCAGGCGCCACCGGCTCGTTCGGCCAGCGCTTCGTCAGGACGGTGCTGGCGCGCTACCAGCC
>FWPU01008274.1_pt1 | contig 17914 bp, 12 predicted proteins | sample 2228361 | NCBI WGS metagenome assembly FWPU01 (sample SAMEA103939777, study PRJEB20133) | metagenome
CAAAGAGCCGGGGGCGTAAGCCCAAAGAGCCGGGGGCGTAAGCCCCAAGAGCCGGGGGCGTAAGCCCCAAGAGCCGGGGGCGTAAGCCCCCGGTGGCAGCCCTCCACCTTCGCTTTTGCGACTCCCGTCCCCGCTTACTGCAAATCGCGCAAGAACGCTTCGAGGTCCGGATATACACCCGCGTCGGCCTGGCGAGGCGGGCTGGCGGCCGGCGGTGGGCCGGGGGATAAAGCGGGCTGGGCCGGTGTCTCGGGCGCGGCCGGCGGGCTTGCCTGGCCACCATACGGTGTCGGCGGCTTGGAGCCGGCGGGCTCGCCGGGGACCGGCTTTTCCTCGGGCAAAGCCGTGCGGGTTTGCTGGGCGATCTTTTGCCGACCGAATGGCCACCAACGCCGGGTTCGTTTCGCTTTCTTGGCAGGGGGCGCGCCGCCGGGCGCCAGCACAGGGGCATCGCTCTGGCCTTCGGGCTGTTGCGTGGTCGGCGGGCCGCTGGCCAGCTCCGGCCCGGGGGCAAAGCCCGGTGGCAGTTCCCCCTCGGTCGGCTCGAAATCGAAAGGCGAGGCGGGCGGCGCATCCAGCTCAGCCGAGTCGGCCAGCATCGTCGGCCCATCGGCAGCCCCATACGCCGGCAGATCCGGGGCGCCAAACAGGGTTTCCTGCCCGCCCGATTGTGCGGGCCCACACGCAGCCGACGGCGCCTCGCCCAATGGCTCGCCAAACGGGGACGACTCGGAAGGGGAGGCGGGCAGCGGAAACTCGTCGGCCGCCAATTCAGCGGAATCACCGGACAAAGAATCGAAACCCGCGCCCTTTGCGGGTCCCTCGTTTTCGGCAAGCAAACCGCCGGGCCCGGAAAGCTCCGCAACACGCTCCCCGGGCGACGAAGGCTCAACCGTGGAGGCCACGTCGCCGAACCGCGAAGGCGGAGCGACGGGTTCCACTTCCGGCGAGGCCGCGGCGGGGCGGGAAAAAGGCTCAACGGTCACGTCACCCGGTGGCGCGACTGCCAGCGGGGGAAGGTCGCCAGCCGGCTCGCGCGTGGCGATCGCCGGCGGCGGCAGGCGCTGGCCGGCTTCCGGAACGCTTTGCCCCGTAGGTTGCCCGCTGGCCTCGGGGAGGCCCTGAGGTGGATTGTCTATTGGCAAACTGAAAAACGGCGGAAGCTCGTCGCCGGCCGACACGGGCGGCGCCGGCGGAGCGGCCGGTTCCTCCGGCATTTCCTCGGGGACAATCGGGGCGGCCACGGTTACGTCGCCTGCGTAATCGTAGTCCACCCGGAAGGTTAAAGGCCCGATACTGAACTGGTCGTTGGGTCGCAGCGGGGCCTCGGTGATCTCCTTGCCGCCTACCAGAGTGCCGTTGAGCGAGCCGAGGTCCCGGATCCGCACCAGCCCCTGGACTTCGAACAGCTCGCAGTGGCGGCGGCTGACCATAGGATGGGCGATGGTCAAGTCCGCATCGCGACTGCGGCCGATCACGGCCGGCAACTTGACCGTGACCACCTTCCGGCTGGCTTTGCCCCCGACGATGGTCAAGCGAGCTTCCATCCGAGCCTCCGGTATGCGGCGGTCCAAGGAGGCGGAACGCGAGGCATGCCGTAAGCAGCATCGCAACGGCACATCTGGTATTGTAATTGCCCGGCGAAGGGATCGCAACGCTCGGGTTTTGGGTGTACGGCCGTGTTGCTGGGCCCTGCGCTGACTGGGGCGTGCTTGCCGCACCCTGGGCGCCACCACGACGCGGAAAGTGGTTGCTTGTAACCACGCGACAACCGGCCGGCGTCCAGCGCACGGAGCCTACTGGTCACCAGGGGGGAGCCGGGAGGGTAAGCCGCCGGTGGGACCTTCGGGCCGCCTGCCGTGGAAAATGGCCCCGCAGGGGCTACACCTAGGTGACGATTTGCCGGCAAGGGCCAACCCACGGCCTGAACCTTCATCGCCGGGTGCGCTCGGCCAGCCGGGCTAAAAGCGCCTCGGCCGCGTGGCTGTCGATGGCCTCGGCCGCCAAAGCCGCACAGGCTGTGAGGGATTCGGCCCGGCCGGCCACCCATAAGGCCGCTCCGGCGTTGAGGATCACCACGTCGCGGGCCGGTCCCGGCTGGCCCCCCAACACCCGGCGGATGACTTCGGCGCTTTGCTCCGGGCCCTCGACGACGAGTTCGTCGGTCGCCTGGGCCGGCAGGCCGAAATCCGCCGGCTGCCACTGGAACCACCGCACGCTGTCCGGACCGATGTGGGCGACGCGGGTTGCCCCGCTCAAGCTCACTTCGTCCAGCCCCTCCAATCCGTGCACCACCACGGCCCGCCGCGTGCCCAACAGTCGCAGAGCTTCGGCCAGCAGGGGCTGGATAGCGCCCCGCCCCACGCCCAAAAGCTGGAGCGTTGCTCCTGCCGGATTGGCCAAAGGCCCCAAGAGGTTGAAGATCGTCGGCACGCCCAGCCGCTTGCGCACGGGGGCCACGTGCTTCATCGCTTGGTGCAATAGCGGCGCAAAGCAGAAGCAGATCCCCAACTCCTCCAGGCACGCCTCGACCCGGGCCACATCGGCCTCGATATTAACTCCCAGGGCGGCCAACACATCGGCCGACCCGCTGCGGCTGGTCACCGCCCGATTGCCGTGCTTGGCAACCGGCACGCCGGCTGCGGCCGTCACCAAAGCGGCTGCCGTGCTGATGTTGAAGGTCCGCGAGCCATCGCCCCCGGTGCCGCAGGTATCGAGCACATCGGGGCGGCTGGAGCGGATGGGCGTCATGTATTTGCGGAGTGCGGCGGCGGCCCCGGCCACTTCCGCTACCGTTTCCCCTTTCTTGCGGAGAGCCAGAAGAAGCCGCGCCACGAGTTCTTCGGGACAGCGGCCCTGAATGACCAGGTCCATGGTCCGGCCCATCTCTTCCGGCGAGAGGTTCTCGCCCGCCTCGACGCGCTGGACAACGGGTTCGATCATAGCCCAAAAGGTTCGATCCCGCGCATGGCCCGGTCGGACAGCCCTCGGGGGGGCCACAAACGGCAAAGCAAGGCCCGTGGCTTGCGATCAGCCTATTGTAGCCGGCAGTGCCACGAGTTCCCAGGGTAGAAGCCTCCGTGAGGCTGGCGGGGGCTGGCGGGGCGAGGTGCCTTTGCAAGGCCGGCACGGCCGGAAAATTCCGTAAAGTCTGCCTAATGGGCGGATCATGTCCCGGCCGAATGGGAAATAGTGGGCCTTGGCAGGCATGCCGCGCCGTCGTTGTCGGCGTTCGGGGCGGCGGTCGTCCAGTTTTCGGCACAGGTAGGGAGATTCATCCATGAAATGGTTCGCGTTTTCGGTGTTCGCTGTGAGTGTGGCCCTGGCACGACCCGTTGCCGCCCAATCGCCCGGCAAGACTAGTGCCGCCAAACCCACGGTTACGATCTCTCCGGGCCAGTTGGCCGCCACCCCGGAAATGTGGTTTTACGAGCAGGCCATGCAGCAGTACCAGGATCCCAAGCTGGCGGTGCGGCAGAAGGCCGAGTATCAGGCGGCCGAGCGGATCCGGCGCCTCACGGCGCTGAAGTGGTACGGGATTTCCAAGTCGCGGCCGGTGGTCCACCCCAATCCCTATTACGGCGAGTACGGGCCGGCCTGGTCCTCCGGCAACTTCTTCCGCCCCTTGACATGGAGCGCGCCGGCGACGCCCGTGGTCGTGTTGCGGTCCGGTTCGACCAGCGTCCGATAATAGGGACGGCCGGGGTCCTTGCACGGATGACCAAGGGCCCGTCCCGGTAGAAATCTCTGCTCACCGGCTCTTAAAAGCCCATTTGGGGGCGGAATCCGCCCACCGAAGTTCTTGCAGCGCGGGCCATTTTGGGCGCAAAGCCCACCCTAGTCGACCACCCAAGTGTCGCCCGAGGTAAACAGCTTCTCCAGGTCGCCTGGGCCCTGCTTGGCGACTGCGTTTACGATCTGGGCGTTGAGGAGTTCGTCGTATTTGGGCCGGTCCACGGCGCGGAAGACGCCGATCGGTTCGGGGAAATCGGGGTAGTGCATGCGGCTGAGCAGGTAAGCCAAGCTGGGCTGGGGGGCCTTCTCGTCGTGCACCAACAGGTCCTTTTCCGTGATGCCGTTGCCCAGGGTCACGATCTCGGGCTCCAGCCCGTTGAGCCGGATGCCCTTATCGCGGTTCTTGCCGAACACCAGCGGTTTGCCGTGTTCCAGCTCCAGGGTGTAGTCGCTGCGGAGTTGCTTGTCGGAGGCGTACTCGAAGGCCCCGTCGTTGAACACGACGCAGTTCTGGTACACCTCGACGAACGCAGTGCCGCGGTGCTCGGCGGCCCGCTGCAACACCTTGGCCAGGTGCTGCACGTGGACATCGACCGTGCGGGCCACGAACGTGGCCTCGGCCCCGATCGCCACCGAGAGAATATGAAGGGGGTTATCGATCGCCCCGAACGGCGTGCTCTTGGTCACCTGCCCCAGGGGCGAAGTCGGCGAATACTGCCCCTTGGTCAGCCCATAGATGCGGTTGTTGAACAGCACGATGTTGATATCCAAATTGCGGCGGATGCAGTGCAGCAGGTGATTGCCGCCGATACTCAGCCCGTCGCCGTCGCCAGTGATCACCCAAACCGACAGGTCCGGCCGCATGATCTTCAGCCCCGTGGCCAGGGCAGGTGCCCGGCCGTGGATCGAGTGGATTCCATACGTGTCCAGGTAATAGGGGAAACGGCTGGAGCAGCCGATACCCGAAATGAAGACCAGCTTTTCTTTGGGGATGCCCAGGCTGGCCAGCACCTTTTTCATCTGGGCCAGGATCGCGTAGTCGCCGCAGCCGGGGCACCAGCGTACATCCTGTGTGCTGGCGTAATCGGCGGGAGTGGGTCGGGCAGGGGTGGCACTCAGGGTGTCGGCAGACATGGTGAACCAATCGCTTGGATTTCGCGGCCGGAGGCGGGCTGCGCCGCCCCCACCGCCGTGGTGCGGGGTCAGGCCAACAGTTTTTCGGCCGCGGCGGTGATCTCCGCGACCGTAAACGGCCGGCCCGTGAGTTTGTTGAGGCCCTGGATATCGCTCAGGTATTCGGCCCGGAGCAGGCGGCGGAGCTGGCCCAGGTTGAGTTCCGGCACGAGCACGCGGTCATAGCGGCGGAGGATCTCACCGAGATTGGCGGGCAGCGGGTTCAAATACCGCAGGTGGGCGTGGGCGACCGAGGCCCCGTGTTCCCATAACTGGCGGACCGCACTGGCGATTGCCCCATAGGTCCCCCCCCAGCCGAGAATCAACAACCGGCCGCGTTGCGGCCCTTCGACCGCCTGTGGGGGCAGCTCCCGGGCGATGCCGGCAACTTTTCGGGCGCGCAGCTCCACCATATGGTGGTGGTTGGCACCGTCGTAGCTCACTTCGCCGGTGATATCCTGTTTTTCCAGTCCGCCGATGCGATGGGTCAGCCCCGGGGTGCCGGGCAGAGCCCAGGGCCGGGCCAGCCGCTCGTCGCGCTGGTAGGGCAAGAACGGATGACCGTTGGCCGATGGCCCGGGATGCCGCACCTCGATGGGCTTGAGGTCGCCCAGCCGGGGGATCCGCCAGGGCTCGGAGCCGTTGGCCAGATAGGCATCGCTGAGAATGAGCACCGGGGTCATGTAGCGGACGGCAATGCGCCAGGCTTCGCAGGCCACGTCGAAGCAATCGGCAGGGCTGGCTGCCGCCAGCACCGGCAGCGGGCACTCGCCATGCCGCCCGAAGAGGGCCTGGTTCAAAGCGGCTTGCTCGGTCTTGGTGGGCATGCCGGTGCTGGGGCCGGCCCGCTGCACGTCGATGATCAGCACCGGCAACTCGGTCATGACCGCCAGCCCCATGGCCTCGGTCTTAAGCGACAAGCCCGGCCCGCTGGTGGCCGTCACCCCCATCGCCCCCCCGTATGCTGCACCGATGGCAGCGCATATGGCCGCAATCTCGTCCTCGGCCTGGAAGGTCCGCACCCCGAAGTTCTTGCGCTTGGACAACTCGTGCAAAATATCGCTGGCCGGCGTGATCGGATAACTGGCGTAGAACAGCTCGCAGCCGCTTAGTTTGGCTGCCGCCATCAAGCCCCACGCCATCGCCTGGTTGCCGGTGATGTGCGTGTACCGCCCCGGCGGCAACGCCGCCCGGTCCACTCCATACCGATGCCCGAAGATCTCGGTGGTATCGCCATAATGATAGCCTGCCAAAAGGGCCCGGCGGTTGGATTCGGCCACGTCCGGACGCTTGCCGAACTTCTCCACGATGAACTTTAGCGTCGGCTCCAAAGGCCGGTCGAAGAGCCAATACACCAGCCCCAAAGCAAAAAAGTTGCGGCAGCGGTCCGCCTCCTTGGTTCCCAGCCCCAAGTCCTTGACCGCCAGGCGAGTCAGGCGGGTGATCTCTACCGGAAAAACCTGAAAGCCGGCCACCGTGCCATCTTCCAAGGGGTTGGAACTCAGCCCGGCCAGCTCTAAGTCCCGCTTGGTAAAGCTATCGCTATCGACAATCAGCATCCCCCCCGGACGGAGGTCCTTGAGGTTGGTCACCAAGGCGGCCGGGTTCATCGCCACCAGGGCGTCCACCTGGTCGCCGGGAGTAAAGATTCGTTGGCTGGCAAAGTGGATCTGAAAGCCGCTGACGCCGGCGGGAGTCCCCCGGGGGGCACGGATCTCGGCGGGGTAGTCAGGAAAAGTGGCGACATCGTTGCCCACCAGTGCCGAAGTATTGGTCAACTGGGTGCCGGCCAGTTGCATCCCATCGCCCGAATCCCCACAGAACCGCACGGTGGCCGCATCGAGTTCGATTCGGTTGGACGCCCGAACCTGATCCGTTTCGGTCGCCTGATCTCCTACCACCTGGTCGTCGGCCAGCCCGCTTGCGTGTTGCCTTTGCATGATTCTCGTCTTTCAGGTGCCCAGACCCACGGTCTGGGGGAATTATTGGCCGCTGTCCTCCGAACGACAATCGGTTGCCGCCCATTTTGTCGGCGGAAATAGAGGAAAAATGAAGACTCTACCGATTTCGGGTCTATTCGTAACCCCCCTTAAGCTGCACACCCCTCGTTCGGGCAAAAGGATTTGCGCGGTGCAATGCGGCCGCTCCGTTTCCGCACCCCCGGGCTTTTCATTTGCCACCGTTGTCTCGATGGAGCCAGGAAATACCGCAGAACCTTCGTTGGGTCCAGGCCACAATCCCTCTAGCCTAGCGCGGCGGCGTCTGCTACACTCCGCCCCGCATCGATTCGGGATGGATGGTTTCCCTGTGGACACTCAAGGTCGCATGGAGGCGTAGCGATGAGCAAGCCGCTGGGACTAGCCGGCTGTGGGCTTGCGCCGGTGGTGTTGCTGGTGCTATTGGGGTGCTGGCCGGGGGGCGTCGCGGCAGGCCCATGGGATAAGATCCTTACGCTCAACCGGGTCGAGGCTGATCCGAACAAGGATTACTCGCTGACGGAAAAAAACGGGCCGTGGATGATCCTGGCGTGCAGTTTTTCGGCTGGCGAGGACGAGCCCAGCCGGCAGGCCGCCCGGCAACAGGCCCGCGATCTGGTGCTGGAACTCCGCAAGCGGTACAAGTTGCCGGCGTACACGTACGAGAAGAAGTTCGAGTTCGGCAAGGACGTGCCGGGGCGGGGGGTGGACCGTTTCGGCCAGCCGGTGCGGATGCGATACCAGCGGGGTTCGGAGACCGAAGAGATCGCGGTCCTGGTCGGCGATTATCCCAGGCCCGATGATCCGGAGGCCCAGGAAACGCTCAAACGGATCAAGTATTTCCAGCCCGAATGCCTGTCGATCGAGAAGCGGGGGGCCACGTGGCGGACCCTGGCCGGCTGGCGCATGATCCAGGCCGCGGTGCTTCCGGAGGGCAGCGCCAAGAAGAAGAAGGGGCCCATGGGCCATGCCTTCCTCACCACCAATCCCCTCTTGCCGCCCGAATTCTTCAACCCCCGAGGGGTGGACCCGCTGGTGCTGAAGGCCAACGAGGGGGTCGAGCATTGCCTCCTGGATTGTCCGGGCCGGTATAGCCTTCAGGTGGCCCACTTCACCGGCAAGTGGACGCTGAAACCGCGCGAGATCGAGGCGATCGAGAAGGGCAAGCCTATGGAAAGCCAACTGGTCGAGGCGGCCGAGAAAGCCCATCGCATGGTCGTGGCCTTGCGCAAGCGAGGTTACGAGGCCTACGAGTTCCACGACCGCTACGCCAGCGTGGTGACGGTGGGAAGTTTCGATTCGCCGGGCCAACGCGACGAAACAGGCCGGCTGCACCTCGATCCGCAGATCCAATCCCTGATGGCCAGGTTCCAGGGGGGGCAGCGCCGATTGGCCGGCGGCATGGTCATCAATGCTCCCAAGACCCTGCGGGACCTGGTGCCGGAAGTGTCCAACGAAGATAACATTCCTTTTGATATGCAGCCGGTGCTGGTGGAAGTGCCGCGGCGGTCGGCCAGTGCACTGGTCAGCCGCCCGGCGCGGGACCTGTCATTCTGAAGCCTCATGCCCGACGTTCTCCTGGTCGTAGGGAGCGCTAACCGCAAGAAGGCGCTGGAACTGGTCGAGCTTTTTTCTCCGTTGGGGTTGCAGGTCGCAAGCCTGGCGGATTTCCCGGACTGGCCCCGGGTGCCCGAGACGGGGAGCACCTTCGCCGAAAACGCCGCCCTCAAGGCCCGGGGGTTGGCCCAGCACCTGGGTCAGTGGGTCCTGGCCGACGATAGCGGCTTGTGCGTCGATGCCTTGGGGGGCGAGCCGGGGGTGTATTCGGCCCGGTACTCCGGCCCGCAGGCCACCGATGCGGCCAACAACCGCCTGCTCCTGGAAAGGCTCGCCAGCGTCCCTTTGGAACAGCGCACCGCCCGGTTTGTCTGCGCCATGGCGTTGAGCGACCCGGCCGGCCAGCTCCGGGCCACGGCCGAAGCCGCCTGCTGCGGACGGATCGCTTTGGAACCGCGCGGCAGCGGCGGGTTCGGCTACGATCCCCTCTTCGAGATCATCGAGTACCGGCGGACGTTCGGCCAACTGTCGCCCGAGGTCAAGGCTATCCTCAGCCACCGGGGCCGCGCGGCCCGGCTGATGCTCCGGCGGGTCGCCAAGGCCATGGGCCTGCCCTCTCTGTAAAAGCCCCCGCTGGCCGAAGAAAAGGAAAGGAAATCCCCCCGCCGTGCATCGCGCCCTACTTCGAGGATTCACGCGCCCGGCTCGCGGGGAAGCTGGCGCGGGTAGGGGGGCTTGCACCGGGGGGGCAGTGGCTGGCGATAGGCTTCGGCCCAGGCGGCCCGCTCCTCGGCCGTGGCGTAGTAACGCAGCCAGATCTCCGGGTCGCCGCTGGCCCCGGCACAGTCGAAGTGGATGTAGTTGTCGCCCAGGTCGATCTTCTTTTCCCGCACCGGGAGGATGTCGCGATAAATCAGCCGGTACAGCTCCCGGTCGGACAGATGATCGGTAAAGTCCAGCACGATCCGCTTCTCGAACAACTTGCCCACCAGCTCGTGGAGGACCGCCGGGAGGTCCTCGTCGCTGAGCGTGTCGGGGCGGGGCGGGCGCAGTTCCGGCTCGAACCAGCGATAGATGGGCAAAATCGGGGCCGACTCCCAGGCCAGCATCGAGGCCAGATATTCGTTTTCCACGGCCAGCGGCAAACGGTGCACGGTCACCCGGCTGATGGCCTCGTCGAAGTAGGGCTCCAGTTCGTCGCGCAACTCGGCGTTGCGGAGCAGCAGTTCCGCTTCTTCGGCTGGCGAGTAGCGTGGGTCAGCCATCGTGCGTTGCAAGGCCCTGGGACGTGTGTGCTGTATCTATCTTCGACTGTACCCACCGCCGCGGTTTTCGCAAGCGGTTTTCCTGGCGGGCCGTGGAGAGATTTCGGGCAACAGGGCGGGAAAAACGCTACGATCGGAAGCCTTCTCCCGAGCCGCGCCGGTCTTTCCGATCCGCGCTGGTCTTTCCGATCCGCGCCGGTCTTTCCGAGCCGCGCTGGTCTTTCCGATCCGCGCCGGTCTTTCCGATCCGCGCTGGTCTTTCCGAGCCGCGCTGGTCTTTCCGAGCCCCGCCCGTCTTTGCGATCCGCGACCGTAAGCGAGCGGTTAGCAGTACAGCTTGCACTTCGCAGCGTGGCCGGCCAACCGGCCAGTGCGCCGGACCAGAGCCGCTGCCCGCCTTTACCGCTGGCGGCTATCCTCATCGGCCGCCTCTACCGACGGCCCCCACCGCCGTTGCGGGGGCCGCGGCGCCACGTGGTTGAAAGCCCGGCTTAAGAGCGGCCGGCCCTTGCACCCGGGTGGACACTCGGTTATGACAGGGGCAGTTCAGGTTCCTTGCTGGAGTCGATGATGAGCGCAGCAGAAGAGTATCGTCCCTGGTATCGCGAGCTGAACGGCTATCACTGGTTCGTGTTGGCGGTTTGCACGCTGGGTTGGCTGTTCGACTGCCTGGATCAGCAGTTGTTCAACATGGCCCGCCGCCTGGCCATGCTGGAACTGGCGCCGGCGGGTGGTTCGGTAGACACGTATGGGGCTTGGGCAACCTCGATGTTGCTCATCGGCTGGGCCACCGGGGGGATCATCTTCGGCATTCTCGGGGATCGGATTGGCCGGGCCCGGACGATGGTCTGGACCATTCTGGCCTATTCGGTATTTACGGGGCTGACGGCATTTTCGCAGGGGGTGTACGACTTTATCGCCTACCGATTTCTAACGGGGCTAGGGGTGGGAGGGCAGTTTGCAGTGGGCGTGTCGCTGGTGGCCGAGGTCATGCCGGACCGCGCCCGGCCGCACGCCCTGGGCATGCTCCAGGCGTTTTCGGCGGTAGGCAACATCACGGCCGGAGCGCTTGGGATCACGTTCGGCTACCTGGCCACCCAACAGATCTTGCCGAGTGCCTGGCGGGGGTTGTTCGCCATCGGCATCCTGCCGGCGCTTTTGGTCATCTTGGTGATGACTCGCCTGAAAGAGCCGGAGCGGTGGCAGCAGTCGGTGGCTCGGGTAGGGGCCAAACGGGCTGGGTCGCTGGCTGAGATGTTCGGCACTCCCCAGTGGCGCCGCAATGCCATCGTGGGGATCATTTTGGCCTCGGCCGGGGTCATCGGCCTGTGGGCCATCGGCGTATTCAGCAATGACCTGGTGCAGCTCATCTTCCGCCAGGAGTACCGGCAAAAAGCCCGGCAGGAGGGGAAGGCCGAGTGGGATCGCCAGTTGCTTCGGCTGGTGGTCCATCAGCCCTCGATGCTGCCCAAGGTTAGCGAGCGGCTGGCCAAGGAGCAACTGCGACCGCGCGACCTGCTCAGCCTGGACGACAGCACCCGCGATGCCGAGCTTTTGTTGACGGCCGCCCTGGGGTTGCACCAGCAGCAGAGGAGCGTCTCGATCGAGGCGGTGCTGGCGGCCCTGGATCAGCCCCAGCCCGGCCGGCCGCCGCAGTCCCCGGAGGATCGCCGCCGCCGGCTGGAATACCTCACCGGCGATCCGCCCGGCCCTGCCGAACTCGAAACGCTCTTGGACCGGATCGTTACCCGCGAGAAGGAGATTTCCGGCAATTTGATGACCATGGGCGGGTACAATCTCATGTTGTTCAACATCGGGGCGTTTTTCGGCATGTACCTGTTCAAGCACGTTACGCAGCGGATCGGGCGGCGGCCTACATTCGCCATTTTCTTCCTGGCCGCCATGATCGTCACCGCCTTCGTGTTCTACGCCATTGACGACGTCTGGGACATCCTGTGGATGACGCCGCTGATGGGGGCGTGCCAACTGGCGGTGTTCGGCGGCTACGCGATCTACTTTCCGGAGCTGTTCCCGACCCGGATGCGGGCCACCGGCACGTCGATGTGTTACAACATCGCCCGATATCTGGCGGCTACCGGCCCCTTGGGGCTAGGTTGGCTGACCACCGGGGTATTTGCTGGGTTCGGCCCGCCGCTGAACCTCCGCTTTGCGGGGATGACGATGTGCCTGGTCTTTCTGGCCGGGATTGCGGTGTTACCATTTGCACCGGAAACCAAAGACCAGCCTTTGCCCGATTGATGGCTGCGGTCTGGCCTTTGCACCGCGCTTTGTGTTCCAACGCCTTACTGGAACTAGCGTTGCGGCGATGGCGGCAGGAAGGCAGGGAGGCGGGGGAGCGAGAATCCGCTTCGTGGAAAGCAGCATCGGCAAGGCCGAGATTCCGTTCACCCCCCATATCGGGTGCTTGCCGTAACCCCTGTTCCGGCTGTGCCAGCGCGACTTGGGGGCTTGGGGGGTGCGATGAGCAAGGTTCCGGCCAGAAGCCGGATACGGTATATTCGCTTAGTGTGGCGCCGAGATCCCCGAGCCGCACCGTTCGGGTGTGCGACGGTTAAAATGGATTGGATAGCCAGTCGATAACGCAGGCGCACCGTTTGGGGCGTTCGGTGTGCCGGGATCCACCTTGGAATCATGTCCAGAAAGAAGGCAAGCATGTCGCATTCTGCGGCGCGTTCCCAGGCTCGCCCGGGCAAATCTACCGGCCAAAAAGAGGGGGCAGCACGTCCGGAGGGCCGAGGTTCGGACGGGGGTGGATCGCTGGTGTCGCCCGCAGCGATCCGCGAGGTCATCGAATCGGTGGTCGTGGCCTTCGTGCTGGCCTTTCTGTTCCGCACGTTCGAGGCCGAGGCGTTCGTCATCCCCACCGGATCCATGGCCCCCACGCTGATGGGCCGGCATAAGGACCTGGTGTGCCCGATGTGTGGCTATCCCTTCCAGGTAAGCGCCAGCGACGAAGTCGACGCGTACGGCCGGCTCAAGGGTCAGGAGGTGATCGCGGGCACCTGCCCCATGTGCCGCGCGGTGGTGGACATGGGCCGCGGCAATCCCCAGGGCAAGACCTATCCCTCGTACAACGGCGACCGGATTCTGGTGGCGAAGTTTCCGTACTATTTCGGCGATCCCCAGCGGTGGGATGTGGCCGTGTTTCGCTTTCCGGGCGGGGCCAAGACCAACTACATCAAGCGGATCGTGGGCCTGCCCGGCGAGGCCATCCGCATTCAGTACGGCGACGTGTATGTGCGGCGGCCAGGAGAGTCGGAGTTTACCATTGCCCGCAAGCCGCCGGAAAAAATCCTGGCGATGATGCAGCCGGTGTACGACAACGATTACGTGCTTGCCGACTGGATCGAGCGGGGGTGGCCTGCGAGGTGGAGTCCCTGGCCAGCGGACCCGGCGGGGTGGCAGGCCTCGGCCGACTACAAGTCGTTCGAGGTCCCCGGCTCGGCCCGGCAAACTGTGTGGCTGACGTATGCGCATTATGTGCCGTCGGACGCGGATTGGGAGCGCTTTGGCACGGGCCAGGGCCCGGACAAGCCGCCGCGTCCGCAGCTCATCACCGACTTTACCGCCTATAACACCGAGCAAACGCGGTCGCGGGGCCTCGGGGGAGACAGTTTCTGGGCTGGCGGCGGCCTGGGCCCCCCGTTGCACTGGGTGGGCGATCTGGTTGTCGAGTTCGACGTCGCGGCCGACAAGGCGGCGGGCCAGTTGCTTGTAGCCTTGATCAAGGGGGGCCGGCAGTTCGTGTGCCGATTGGATCTGGCGGCCCAGACCGCCACGCTGGAGCTGCCCACCGGCGAGACGTTCGTTGCGCCGCGCGGTGTGATCCGGCCGGGCCGGCACCGCATTCGCTTCGCCAATGTGGATGCGCAGTTGCTGTTGTGGATCGACGAGCGGCTGGTGTCGTTCGGCCAGCCGGTGGTGTATGATCCGGCCTTGACCACGAAGCCCACGGCGGCCGACCTGCACCCGGTGCGGATCGGCTCGGCCGGGGCCGAAGTCCGTGCAAGCCGGTTGCGGATCTTCCGCGACATTTACTACATCGCCCAGACCGTGGGGAGCGGGCCGGAGTTCGATCTGTCGGTGGCCGCCCACCTCGGGCCGGAGCAGTTCCTCTCCGACCCTAAGCACTGGGACGTGTTCGCTGCCCGGCACGCCATCGACTTCGCCCTGCACGAGGACCAGTTTTTGGCGTTGGGCGACAACAGTGCGGCCAGCAAAGACAGCCGGCTGTGGTCGGGCGATCTCGATCCCGAAGGCCGGCATCCCTACCCCTATGTCTCGCGGGACCTGTTGATCGGCAAGGCGCTCTACGTCTATTGGCCGCACTCCTGGCACAAGCTGCCGGGGCTGCCGATCCCCTTCCCTTACTTTCCGAATTTCGCACGCATGGGGTTTGTTCGCTGAGCGACTCGGAAAGCTCGGCCCGCAGGTGGCTGGCCGGCGGGGGGGCCGGGCCGGGGAACAGCGGGATCGGGCAAGCCTGGGCACCCAATCCGCCCGACAACCGGAAAGGAATCGCACCATGCTGGAGGTCCACGGACTGGTGAAAACCTACGGCCGGCGCCGCGTGGTCGATGGCGTCAGTTTCGAGGTCTATCCCGGCGAGATCGTGGGCCTGTTGGGCCCCAACGGGGCGGGCAAGACGACCAGCTTCCGCATCGCTTGCGGGATGATCGAACCCAACGCGGGCCGGGTACTTTTGGGCGGCATCGACGTGACCGCTTGGCCCATGTACCGTCGGGCGCGCGAGGGGGGCATGGGCTACCTGGCCCAGGAGTCGAGTGTATTCCGCAAGCTTTCGGTGGAAAACAACCTGCTGGGTGTGATGGAGCTGTTGGGCATGGACCGGAAAGAGCGCCGGCGGCGCTGCGAAGAGCTTTTGGAGCAATTCAACATCGCCCATCTGCGCAAGTCGCTGGGCATATCGCTTTCGGGAGGCGAACGCCGCCGGGTGGAGATCGCGCGGGCCTTGGTCTCCAATCCGAAAATCATCCTGCTGGACGAACCGTTTACCGGCATCGACCCGGTGACCATCGACAGCATTCAGGCCATTATCCGCAACCTGCGCGACGCGGGGATCGGGATCCTCATCACGGACCATCAGGTCCGCGAAACCCTGCAAATCACCGACCGGAGCTACGTCGTCAGCAAAGGCAAGATCCTTTGCCACGGAACACCCGATGAAGTCCTCAACCACCCCGAAGCCCGCGAGGTGTATTTCGGGCAAGACCTGGAGATCCGCACTACCGCCAAGAACTGACCTGACCGGTCGCGGGGCGCCTGCCGGGGCCACGAGACCTTGGCGCGGCGGGGTTGCCACCGCTTGAATGCGACCGGCGGAAAGCTGGTTCAAACCCAACCTGCTTGACGGTTTGCACGCCCTGTAGGTCCCGTCGGCTCATGCTGGCGGCCGGGTCGGGACAGCTTGTTAGGCAGACAAGGGCAAAGTGCCGCCCGCCCGCGACGCGACGTATTCACCCATGCCGTTCCAAGAACCGAGCCACCCCGAACGCGACTGGCAAGCGCAACCGGCGCCTGGCGAGCCGCTCGTCCAAGCGGAGGATTCGCCCCGCACATCGCCTGCCTCGCAGCCTGCGCCTGTGCACCGCATTCGGCTGCGACATCCGTGGCAGCAGTGGGCGACGCCGCTGGGCACACGCTGGCAGCGCCGGTTCAACCGTCCCAGCGGCCTGGGGCCCACCCAGCGGGTGTGGATCGTCGTGGCTGGCATCGAGGCTTCCGGCACAGCCGCGCTCAACGGCCAGGTCATCGGGGCGCTATGCGGCCAGGCCGACCGGCCAAGCGCCTTCGAGGTGACCCACCTTCTGCGGCCTCACAACCAATTGGAACTGGAACTGGCCGCCCCGCCGTTGGCCGGCGATTCCCCTCGGAGCACGCCGGGCAAGGTGTGGATCGAGATTCGGGGCCAGTAAAAGCCCCACGCATAGTGTTTTGTGGCGCTTCCTTGCCGCCCCGATTGCAGGTCGCTGCCGCAAGAAACAATAGCCTGTCGTCGTGCCTGGGCGAGACTTCCGTCGGCGCTCGGCCTGGTGTAGGGTACATGGCGCCCGCAATTGTTCGTTTTGCAAGAACCTGTGGGGTGGTATGAATCTGAGTTCAATGATGTGCTGCGCGATGCGTTTTGTCCGCATTATGGCAACCACGTTCGTGGGGTTCGCGGTACTTTGGCCGGGGACGAGGCACGCTCCGGCCGCGGAGAAACCTCCGGCCGACCCGGGGGGCATGGCCGATCTGGAAGTCATCCGGCAGCGGTTGTTGGAGCCGCTCCTTTCGTCCCCGCCCAGTGCGGCGGTGCAGAAACTAGCCGGCGCGCAGCGGCCGGACGGAAGTTGGCCGGACATCGACTACGCCAACCGCAACCGGTCGGGCTGGCGCACGACCAGCCATTTGGGGCGGCTGGCGATGCTTGCCCAGGCCTACAAGTCGCCGCGATCGCCGCTTTGCGGCGATCCCCAGCTCCGCCAGGCCGTGTTTGCCGGTCTGGACTATTGGCTGCACCATGACTTTCAGAACCCCAATTGGTGGTGGAACCAGATTGGGGTGCCCCGCGGCCTGACGCCTACGCTCCTGTTGCTAGACGAGGAGCTTTCCGGCCCGCGCCGGGCCAAGGCGCTGGAGATTCTCGGCCGGGCCCGCATCGGCATGACCGGCCAGAACCTGGTGTGGGTCACGGAGATCACGGCGATCCGAGGCATCCTCCAGCGGGACCCGGAACTGGTCGGCCAAGCCTACCGCCGCATTGCCGCCGAAATCCGCACCGATGGCAAGGAAGGCATCCAGCCGGACTTCAGTTTTCACCAGCATGGCCCCTGCCTGTACAACCACGGCTATGGGGCGGCGTTTGCCCGCGACGTGCCGCGGATCGCCGTGCAGGTGCGGGGTACGGCCCTGGCCTTTCCTCCCGAAAAACTGGCCATCCTGAGCAGCCTGCTTTTGGATGGCAGCCAGTGGATGGCCCGTGGTCCGGCCAGCGACCTGGGGGCCGAAGGGCGCGAAATCGCCCGCAGGTCGCAAAACGCCCGCTACCTGGCCGAGGCCGCCGAGGACATGCTCCTGTTGCCGACCGGTCGCGAGGCGGAGTTCCGCGAATTGGCCCAGCGTGCTGCTGGCAGGCCTGCCCCGCCGCTGGTGGGCAACCGCCATTTCTGGTGTTCGGACTTCATGGTGCATCATCGGACGGGGTTTTACGCTTCGGCCCGCATGTACTCGCGCCGCGTGGCCAATACCGACCAGGCCGCTAACGACGAGGGCCTGAAGAACCACCACATTGCCGATGGCTGCAACGTGCTGCTGTGCCGAGGCGACGAATACGACAACATCTACCCCGCCTGGGACTGGCAGAAGATACCCGGGACCACGGTGGTCCAGGGACCGCGCCTTACGGGTTCGCCCCGCCGCATGGGCCAGACCACATTCGTCGGCGGCGTCTCGGACGGGCAGTATGGGCTGGCCGCGTTCGACTTCCGCCGCGACGAGCTTTCGGCCCGTAAGGCCTGGTGCTTTTTCGACGAGGAGTTCGTTTGTTTGGGAGCTGCCATCTCCGCCGCGAGTGAGCATCCGGTGGTGACCACCGTCAATCAGTGCCGGCTCCGCGCGCCTGTGGCGTGGGGGCAAAAGCGGGGTTCGGCCGTGGAGCGCCTGGAACGGGGCACCCGCGCTTTGCAGCAACCCGACTGGGTGTGGCACGACCAGGTCGGATATGTCTTTCTTCAGCCGGTCGAGGCCCACCTCCTGGCCGACCAGCGCGAAGGTTCCTGGTGGGAGATCAACCACGAGGCGTCGAAGGCGCCGGCGGCCGTGGATCTGTTCTGTTTGTGGATCGATCATGGCCGCCGCCCCAGCGGCGCAGGGTATGCCTACCTGGTGGCCCCAGGGCGGCGGGTGGCGGATATGGCCGCTTTGGCAACCGATCCCCCGGTGAAGGTGCTTCGCAATGATGCCGACTGCCAGGCGGTAGCCCAGGTGCGGCTGGGGATTGCGGCTGCGGCTTTCTACCGCGCCGGCAGCGTGGCGCCAGCCAACCTGCCCGCGCTGGCGGCCGATACTCCTTGCCTGGCTCTGTGGCGGCGGGTACCCGGCGGTCTGAGTGTGTCGGTGTGCAACCCGGAAAACCAGCCGGCCAAAGTGACGGTGGAGATTTCGGGGCGATTTGCCGGCCCCGGG
>FWPU01008275.1_pt1 | contig 17911 bp, 10 predicted proteins | sample 2228361 | NCBI WGS metagenome assembly FWPU01 (sample SAMEA103939777, study PRJEB20133) | metagenome
TATCTGAAAAAAGAGCAAGAGGCAATGCTTGCAGACACAATGCAAGAAGCAAAAGAGCAAATTTTGAGTTATTACCAAAAGGATACACTTTTGCAAAGCAAAAAGATGCTGAATTTGCTAGCAGTGGTAGTGGTGAAGGATAAAATTTGGGTAGAAAAAGTGCAGTTATCTTGAAACAAACTTCTGCAACAGAAAGTAACATACATAGCATATTTTGATATAAGAGAGGTTTTTGTTTAGAAAAATTCTAAATTATCTTTGTATTTTTTAGCTGAACATTGAAAATCAGTATTTTATGAAAGGGCTAAAAAAATCTGCTTCAAAAATTTTGAATTTGTTGCGAATTGTGTTTGCAAGTAAAAAAACGCCTATTATTTTTGTACTGCTAAAAGAACCGATTTTTTCAATAGAAAAAATGTACGCTAATAATTTTACTTCTATGCACAACAAAACTTTTACTCGGTATATCTTGGCGATAGCAACTTGTTGGGTATTATTACTTTCTAATACTCTGATGGCTCAAGACAAAGCCTATGCCGCCAAGGGTAAAGAATTATATGCACAAAATTGTGCTACTTGCCACAAAATTCACGCCAATGCTACGGGTCCTGCTCTGAAAGATGTAAGCCAACGCCGCACAGAAGCTTGGCTTATTAAATGGATTCGTAACTCACAATCAATGATTAAGAGCGGAGATGCCATTGCAGTAAAATTGTACAATGAGTGGAATCAGACTGCAATGAACTCCTTTCCCGATTTTTCTGACCAAGATATTAAAAACATTTTAGCTTACATTGATGAAGAAAGCAAAAAAGAGCCTGTAAAAGCTACCCCCACTGCTACACAAACAGGTGGTACAACTGCCGTAGCGGCTGATAGTGGTTATACTAATATCATTTTGGGAGCATTAGCTACTATTTTGCTCGTTATCCTTGCAGTGCTTTTGGTTCTTACTTCCTTGCTAACTAAATTGCTTAAACAAAGAGATGATTTGGACGAAGCAGATAAAGAAATCGTAGAATCTAAATTTGATTTGGCTAAAATTTTGGGTAGCAAAGCCTTTATCGGTACAGTAGCGGGTATCATTTTCCTTGTTATTTCCAAAGCAGGTATTGATAAAGTAATGGATATAGGTATGCAAATTGGTTATGCCCCTACACAACCTATTCCTTTCTCTCACAAGCTACACGTTGGCAAATACGAAATTGCTTGTCAGTATTGCCATACTACTGTAATGAAAGCTAAATCAGCGAGTATCCCTTCGGCAAATATTTGTATGAACTGCCATAATGCAATCAAGACAGGCTCACCCAATATGCAAAAAATTTATAGCTATATTGAAAACAATCAGCCTATTCCTTGGGTGAGAGTGCATAATTTGCCTGACTTGGCTTACTTCAACCATTCACAACATACCGTTGCAGGGCAAATTGCTTGTGAGCAGTGCCACGGCGAAGTAAAAGAAATGGAAGTTATCCAACAACGCTCACCACTTACTATGGGTTGGTGTATAGATTGCCACCGCCAAACACTCGTAAGCTACACTACCAAAGATGCTGACGGCAAAGATGTTTTGAACCCTTATTACGAAAAATTACTTGCTTTCCACAAATCCAAAGGAAAAACCAAGTTCAAAGTGGAAGATATAGGTGGTTTGGAATGTTCAAAGTGTCATTACTAACAAATTTTACATAAAACTTACTTCAATCCTCCCTCGTGAGGCTCACTTAAAGCAAGTTCAACGTATGGAAAACAAAAAGATATATTGGAAAGGTTTTGAAGAATTAACCAATGACCTTGAATTCGTGAAAAAGGCAGATAAGGAGTTTCCTGAATTTCTGCCTATTGCCGAAAAAGATGATAACGGCAATACTTCACGACGCGATTTTTTGAAACTAATGGGTTTTAGCGTTGCGGCGGTATCGCTGGCGGCTTGTGAAGCTCCCGTAAAAAATGCCATTCCTTATCTGAATAAGCCCGAAGAAATAGACCCTTCTATTCCCAATTATTACGCCAGCACTTATTTTGCTGATGGCGAATATTGCAGTATTTTGGTAAAAACTCGTGAAGGCAGACCTATCAAAATTGAGGGAAATACGCTTTCCAAAGTTACCAAAGGGGCTACTTCGGCTCGTGTGCAGGCTTCGGTGCTGAACCTATATGACCTTGCCCGCCTCAATTCTTTTATGAAAGGCAATCAGAAAATTAAAATCAAAGATGCCGACCAAGAAATTATCAATGCTTTGCAAAGCACCTCGGGCACTATATATATTGTAACGCATACGATTATTAGCCCTTCCACAAAGGCTGTTTTAGCTGAATTTACCAAAAAATATCCTTCTGCCAAAGTAGTTACCTACGATGCTATTTCGGCGTATGGTATTCTGAAAGCCAATGAAAAGTCTTTTGGTGTGTATGCTTTACCTACCTACGATTTCAGCAAAGCCGATGTAATAGTAGGTATCAATGCCGATTTCTTGGGTACTTGGCTCAATGCTTTGGAATATAGTGGGCAATATGCACAAACTCGCCGCCTAAGCAAAGACAAAAACTCTATTTCTCGCCATTATCAGTTTGAAAGTGGAATGTCTTTGACAGGGGCAAATGCCGACTATCGTACTGCTATTCGTCCTTCGCAAGAGGCTTTGGTAGTAGCACACCTCTACAACGAAGTAGTTGGCGGTTTGAGCGTACCTGCCATAGGAGATAATGCAGTGGCAGAAAAAATTAAGAAAGCCGCCGCAGACCTCAAAAATGCCAAAGGAAAGGCTCTCGTAGTTTGTGGTTCTAATGATGTAAATGTACAGATTTTAGTCAATGCTATCAATAATGAACTTTCAAGCTACGGCTCTACCATAGATTTAGCTCACCCCAATTATACCAAGCAAGGTAATGACGAAGAAATGGCAAAATTCGTTGATGACCTCAAAGGAGGTAGCGTGGGAGTTGTAATTTTCTATGGTACAAACCCAGTATATGATTATCCTCGTGGTAAAGAAATTGCCGAAGCCTTGAAAAATGTAGCTTTGAGCATCTCTCTTGCCGACCGTGCCGATGAAACTGCCAAACTTTGCAAATATATTTGCCCTGACGCCAACTTTTTAGAGTCTTGGGGCGATGCGATGCCTTGTGCAGGGCATTATAGCTTGCAACAGCCCGCTATCACTTTTATTTATCCCGAAGGCACACGCCAAGCACAAGATAGCTTCCTTACTTGGGCAGGTTCTAAAACCACTTACTACAATTTCTTGCGTGGTTATTGGAAAAATAATTTGCTCAAAGGGGCTGATTTTGAAAATGCTTGGATAAAAACACTACACGATGGCGTATTTGAAACTGCTTCGGTAGCTGTGGCTGATGATACCAAAAAAGAAGAAAAGCCCCAAGCTACTGCTGTTGCTTTCAAGGCTGATGTAAATGCGGCGGTTTCTGCCATTGCTTTCAAGGAAGGAAAAGGAAAGGAACTGCACTTATACACAAAAATTGGCTTGGGCAGTGGTAAATTTGCCAATAACCCTTGGTTACAAGAACTTCCTGACCCTGTTACGAAGGCTACTTGGGATAATTACGCCGCCATTTCTAAGGCTTATGCCAAAGAATTGGGCGTAGAAACAGGAGATATTGTAAAAGTTACTGCCAAAGGTGTTTCTTTTGAACTTCCAGTGCTGGTTCAGCCCGGACAGCAAAAAGATACTATTTCTATAGCTTTGGGTTACGGACACACCGATATAGGCAAATGCGGTAATGGCGTAGGGCAAAATGCTTATCCTGCGGTTGCTGTGAAGGGAGAAAGCTTGGTGTATGCTTCTGATGAAGTTGCTTTGAGTAAGACTGATAGAAAAGTGCAAATGGCTCTTACGCAAACTCACCAAACCCTAATGGGCAGAGGACACGTTAGAGAAGCCAAACTTGCCGAATATACGAAAAACCCCAAAGTAATACGTGAAAAATACGACATATACATTCAGACTTCCGAAGGTCCTAAAAAGCCTACCGAGCTTACAATGTGGAAAGGACACGAAGAAGCCTACAATAAAAATCATTGGTGGGGACTTGCTATTGACCTCAACGCTTGTACGGGTTGCAGTGCTTGCTTGATAGCCTGTCAGTCTGAAAACAACGTACCTGTGGTGGGTAGGCAAGAAATCGTTTATGCCCGTGAAATGCACTGGATACGCATAGACCGCTATTATAGCACTGATGCGAACTTAAACGATAAGAGTATCGGGGGCTATAAAAAAATGGAAGAACCTTCCGACAACCCCGAAGTGGTATTTTTACCTGTAATGTGTCAGCATTGTAATAATGCTCCTTGCGAAACGGTTTGTCCCGTAGTAGCTACTACTCACAGCTCAGAAGGTTTGAACCAAATGACTTACAACCGTTGTATAGGTACGCGTTATTGTGCCAACAACTGCCCCTTCAAGGTTCGCCGTTTCAACTGGTTCAACTATACCAACGACGAAAAATTCACCACCGTGAACTTTATGTCTCAATCTGATTTGGGTAGAATGGTACTGAACCCTGATGTAACGGTACGTTCTCGTGGGGTTATGGAAAAATGTTCTCTTTGCGTACAACGCATTCAGGCAGGCAAATTGGAGGCGAAAAAAGAGAAACGCAAAGTGAAAGATGGTGATATTAAGGTTGCTTGTCAGCAGTCTTGCCCTACGGGAGCAATTGTTTTTGGAGATATGAACGACCCCGAAAGTGAAATTGTAAAACTGGTGGGTATTACCAAAAACGAAAAGAAAGACATCGTTGCCAACGACCCTCGTGCTTATCACTTGCTTGAAGAAATCAACGTGAAAGCAAACGTTACGTATTTAGCCAAAATTAGAAATCAAGACGAAAACAAAAAAGCCTAATTTTTTCATCAGTATTCAAAACAAACAGGATATATGCAAGTAACATCAGCCATAAGAGAACCCCTCGTAACAGGTGGTAAAACGATGCACGACATCACCAATGACATCTGTAAGAGGGTAGAAGAAGCCCCCAGCAAAAGCTGGTTAATGGCTTTTGGAGTATCAGTGGTGCTTTTTGTAGTAGGCGGTTTGTCTTTAGCTCAAACCTGGTGGTATGGAATTGGAGTGTGGGGGCTAAATAAAACCGTAGGTTGGGCTTGGGATATTACCAACTTCGTGTGGTGGGTCGGTATTGGTCACGCAGGTACGCTCATTTCTGCTATTCTCTTGCTTTTCCGTCAGAAATGGAGAACCTCTATCAACCGTGCCGCAGAAGCTATGACTATCTTTGCCGTTATTTGTGCAGGTTCATTTATTCTGATGCATATGGGGCGTACTTGGCTGGCTCATTGGGCTTTGCCATTACCTAATACTTACGGCTCGCTTTGGGTAAATTTCCACTCACCACTTGTTTGGGACGTGTTCGCTATTTCTACGTATCTTACCGTTTCTACGGTATTTTGGTATGTAGGGCTTATTCCTGATTTGGGTACTATTCGCGACCGCTTTGTGCGTACTTTGGAAGAAAACCCTTTGCTTCCTACCGATACTCCCGAAGAACGCAAAGCCAAACTTAAAAAACGCCGTCCTATTGCCGCTTTTATTTACAGATTGCTTTCTTTCGGTTGGGAAGGTGGCTCTAAAACTTGGGCAAGATATGAATATGTAGCCTTGATTTTGGCAGGTCTTTCTACTCCGCTTGTACTTTCTGTGCATACCATAGTAAGTTTTGACTTCGCCACCTCTGTAATTCCCGGTTGGCATACTACTATTTTCCCTCCTTACTTCGTTGCAGGAGCGATTTTCTCGGGCTTCGCAATGGTGCTTACACTAATGCTTGTAACACGCGTAGTGTATAAATTGGAGGATTATATTACAATGGAACACATTGAGCTAATGAATAAAATCGTAATGCTTACAGGTTCTATTGTGGGTGTGGCTTATATCACAGAGTTTTTCATTGCTTGGTATTCGGGAGTAGAGGCAGAAAGCTATGCCTTTATCAACCGTGCTTTTGGTCCTTATTGGTGGGCATATTGGGCTATGATGTCTTGCAACGTAATTTCACCTCAACTTTTCTGGTTCAAATCTATTCGTACCAATTTGGTTTGGACTTTCGTGCTTTCTATTGTGGTGAATGTGGGTATGTGGTTTGAGCGTTTCGTAATTATCGTTACCTCTTTGCACAGAGACTATCTGCCTTCCAGCTGGACTTACTTTGTACCTACTATTTATGATGTGGGTGATTATGTGTTCAGCTTCGGTTTGTTCTTTGTTTGCTTTTTCTTGTTTGCAAAATACTTGCCTGTAATCAATATGGCTGAAGTAAAAACCGTATTGAACTCTACCAGCGAAGAGGCAAGAGCCAAAGCCTTTGCCAAACTCAAAGCGGGAGCAGAGGCATTGAAGGCAAGTCCTGCTTACGACAAAGGAAACCAAGTATAATTTCTAAAACTTACAAAAACCAAGTACAATGGCAGCAAGTAAAGAACCTAAAAAATATTTGGTAGGCATCTACGACCACGAAGACAAAGTAGTAGAAGCTGTAAAAAAAGTACAAAAAGATGGAGTGAAAGTGGAGGAAGTATATTCGCCTCACCCTATTCACCACATAGATACATACATTGGGCATCCTCGCACACGCATACCTATTGCGGCTTTTATGTTTGGTGCTACGGGTACGATACTGGCTATCACGATGATAGTGTTTATGATGAAAATAGATTGGCCTATGATAATTGGGGGAAAAAACCCTCTTTATCCGCCTACTATGGTACCTGTAACCTTTGAGGCAACCGTACTGATTTGTGCTTTGGGTATGGTAGCTACTTTCCTGATTACCAACAATATGGGACCTGGCAAAGTGGAATTTATGTTTGATAGACGTACCACAGATGATAAGTACGCTTTGGTGGTTGATTTAGAAAAAAACACTAAATCTCCCGAAGAAATTAGCCAAATTCTTATCAAATATGGTGCAGAAACTACACCTCCTCCACGTATTGTTGAAAAGTCTTAACACATTAAACGAAAACGTACAATGAACTTGAAAAAATATATTGCCTTTTCAGCGGTTGTAGCAAGCCTTGTATTACATTCGTGTCAGCGTGGTCCGAATGACCCTGGTACTGAGTTTGCTCCTAATATGTATGTTTCTACGGCTTATGAGCCATATAGTATGGTAAAAGATAGTACCAATAAAATCAACCCTTATGGTATCAATTTGCGTGAACCTGCACAAGGTACTGTAGCTCGTAGAAACTATAAAACTACTTACAAAGACGCAAGCACAGGCGAAGAGTACGATTTGGGCTTGATGGTTTATCGCACTCACCCTGATAGTTTGGACGAAGCCGCAAAAAACTTGAAAAATCCTCTGAAAATTACCAAGCAAGTAATAGCAGAAGGTAAAGTTTTGTACGAGTATTTTTGCCAGCATTGCCACGGAGCCGAAGGTAAAGGCGATGGCAAAGTAGGACAAAAATATGGCGGTGTAGCCAATTTGACTGGCGGGCAAATTGCCAAAGCCAATGGTGGGCATATCTTCCACGTTATTACTCACGGAAAAGGTAGAATGTGGCCACACGCCTCACAAATGAATGCTTTGGAGCGTTGGAAAATCGTGAGTTATGTACACGTACTGCAGGGGCAAATCAATCCTGATGGTACGCCTGTGGTAAAAGAAGAAGAAAAAAAAGAGGAGAAAAAAGAGGAAACTAAAAAGTAATTTCGCACAAGAGCCTATCTTGTGCCTGATGTCTTGTGTCTAAATTTTTAACAAACTATACTTATGGCAGAAGTACACGTACATTACGATTTGAATGAAAGATATACCTTTACTCCCGAACTCAAAAAGAAACTTACGATTGGAATGGGTGTGGGGCTTGTGTTGCTTATTTTGGGAGTTATTTTAGCGTATGCAGGTATTGGTTTTGGTCATCATGAAGCTCACGAGGCAGGCAAAGCCGCTCAAGAGGCAACCAAACACGCCGAAGAAGGGCACCACGGAGCAACGCCTCTCACGCGTCTTTGGGCTAACTTGTGGCTCAATGGCGTATTTTTTACTTACATAGCCGCTATGGGTGTGCTTTTTGTGGCTATTCAATATGTAGCTTATGCGGGTTGGTCGGCTACTATTCGTAGAGTAGCGGAGGCTTTCGGAGCATTTTTACCCTTTACTGCACCTGTTTTATTGATTACCTTCTTTATCGGTGGGCACGACCTTTTCCACTGGACACACCACGACCTCTATGAAAAAGGTAAAGCTACTTACGACCCCATTATCGCAGGAAAGGCAGGATTTTTCTTCTTCCCTCTGGAAGCAGGCTCTTTCCCTTTGTTTTGGCTTTTACGTTTGGTAGCCTTTATTGGAATATGGTACGCATTGTATCGTATGCTCATCAAAAATTCAGTAGCAGAAGATTATCTGACCGATAAAACGGATTTCAGCTATCATAAGCGTAATATTACCATTGGAGCAGTTTTTATTGTTTTCTTTGGTTTGAGCGAATCGGTTTCGGCTTGGGACTGGGTAATGAGCATTGATACGCACTGGTTCAGTACGATGTTCGGCTGGTATGTCTTTGCAAGCTCTTGGGTTTCGGCTCTTGCTATTCTTACGCTTGCAGTGGTGTTTTTGAAGGAAAAAGGTTATTTGAAAATGGTGAATGAGAATCATTTGCACGATTTGGGTAAATTTATGTTTGCTTTCAGTATATTCTGGACTTACATTTGGTTTGCTCAATATATGTTGCAGGCGTACTCTAATATCCCCGAAGAAATTTAATATTTGGTAGCTCGCCACGATGGTTTGGAAGGTGTGTATTCACCGATGATTGTGATGAATGTAATCATCAACTTCCTTTTCCCATTCCTGTTCTTGATGACAAGAGATGCCAAGCGTAAAGAAATTTTCTTAAAAATTACTGCTTTTGGTATTCTTATGGGGCATTATTTGGATTTCTTTGTGATGGTTATGCCTGGCACCGTAAAAGGTAATGGCGGATTTTTCCTTATGGAAATAGGTACGCTGATGCTTTTTGCTTGTGCTTTCGTGTATGTATTTGCAACTCAACTTTCAAAACAAGGTTTGATTGCCAAAAATCATCCTATGATGGAAGAAAGTTTGCATCACAGCATCTAAAATTTTTTTGATGTTTGAAAACAAACTCGCTAAACATTTTTTTATAGCAAAAAATAATTTTCAAAACTTATGAACGGCTTGCTTCTAACTTCTATTGCAGTTTTGGTACTGGTGATGTTCTTTATTGTGTTTAGAATGTCAAACCTAGTATCTATTTTGCGTAGCAAAAACAAAAAAGGTGAAGAAATTGATGTAGCAACCAATAATTTTCACGCCTATTTGTTTTTACTTTTGCCATTAGCAGGTACCATTTGGGCTTTTTGGTATGCCAGTAAGCATATAGCTCTTTGGGGGCAACCTGATGCCTCTATGCACGGTGCCGAGTATGATTGGCTTTCTAAAATTGCTCATATAATCATTATTTTGATGTTTTTGGTAACGAATACGGCTTTGTTTTACTTTACTTACAAGTATCGTTACAAAAGGAACCATAAAGCTACGTTCTATCCTGATAATATGAAATTAGAAGTAGTATGGACAATTGTTCCTGCTATTATATTGGCAGTTTTGGTATTTACAGGCTGGAATTTGTGGAGAAAAGTTACCAAAGATGCTCCTGAAAATGCTATTCAGATAGAAGTGGTAGGTAAGCAATTTAACTGGATTGCACGCTATCCGGGTAAAGATGGCAAATTTGGAGGCTATAATTTCCGTTATACTGATGATGTCAATGAATTGGGCTTGGACTTCACAGATAAAAATGTAAATGATGATTTCCAAGCTACCGAACTTGTGCTCGTTAAAGGAAAGCCTGTACAGCTTAAGATTCGTGCCCGAGATGTAATTCATAGTGTAGGTTTGCCTCATTTCCGTCAGAAAATGGATGCCGTTCCCGGTCAGCCTACTACAATGTGGTTTGTTCCTACTAAAACCACCCAAGAAATGCGTGAGGAATTGAAATCTAACCCCGAATATCTGAAACCTGACCCTTCTACCACCAAAGGAGACCCCAAAGATATTAAGGCTCGTTGGGAAACCTTTGATTATGAGATTGTTTGTCAGGAAATTTGTGGAAGAGGTCATTTCAGTATGCGTATGAGAGTAGTAGTGCTTGATGAAAAAGAGTATGAGGCTTGGGTAGCTAAACAAGAACCTTTTGTCGTGAAAAACAAAGAATACGTATCAGAAGCTATTAAGCGTCAGACTAAGATGAAACAAGCGGCAGGACAGGCTCTTGTAGAAAATGCACCTATGAACAACTAAAAATTTTGCAAAAATATTTGCATAAAGATATGTAATTTTGTAAATTTGTGTAACAATTTTTTTCGCTCACGTACTCTAACTATTTGAAAATACTATGGCATCAGCAGTTGCACACGCTCACGATGTACACACTCACGAAGAGCATCACGAGCATCATCACGAAACATTTTTAACCAAGTATGTTTTTTCTACTGACCACAAAATGATTGCCAAACAATTTTTGGTAACAGGTATTTTGTGGGCTTTTGTAGGCGGTTTACTTTCTATCCTATTCCGCTTGAAACTTGGTTTTCCTGAAATGGATTACACTTGGCTCAAGCCTCTTTTGGGCAAGTGGGTTACTGGCGAAGCAGGACAAGGGCAGTTAGACCCTGAATTTTATTTGGCTCTGGTTACAATGCACGGAACAATTATGGTGTTCTTTGTGCTAACAGCAGGTTTGAGCGGAACATTTTCCAACTTCCTCATTCCTTTGCAGATTGGTGCCAGAGATATGGCTTCGGGCTTTTTGAATATGCTTTCATACTGGTTTTTCTTTGCTTCAAGCGTTATTATGGCGGCTTCCTTCTTCCTTGACGGCGGTCCTGCCGCAGGGGGGTGGGTAGTATATCCACCATTGAGTGCTTTGCCACAAGCCCTCAAAGGTTCGGGTTCGGGTATGACCTACTGGCTGGTATCAATGACTTTGTTTATTGTTTCATCATTGCTTGGAGGTATCAACTACATCACTACCGTCATCAACCTTCGTACCAAAGGAATGACCTTTTCTCGCTTGCCTCTTACTATATGGGCATTCTTTATTACAGCTATTATTGGTTTGCTTTCTTTCCCTGTATTGTTTTCAGCGGCTCTGCTTCTTGTATTTGATAGAAGCTTGGGAACAAGTTTTTATCTATCAGATATTTATGTAGCAGGTCAGGCTCTTGATCATACAGGCGGTAGTGCCATTTTGTATCAACACCTATTCTGGTTCCTCGGACACCCCGAAGTGTATATCGTTCTTTTACCTGCTTTGGGTATTACTTCCGAAATTATTGCAACCAATGCTCGCAAGCCTATTTTCGGCTATAAGGCTATGGTGGGTTCTATATTGGGTATTGCGGTGCTATCTTTCATCGTTTGGGCTCACCATATGTTTGTAACAGGTATGGATCCTTTCTTGGGTAGTATCTTTATGTTCCTGACGCTCATTATTGCAGTCCCTTCGGCAGTAAAAGCCTTCAATTATATTACTACACTATGGAAAGGTAATATCCGTTACACTCCCGCGATGCTTTTCTCAATTGGTCTGGTTTCTTTGTTCATTTCAGGTGGGGTAACAGGTATTATTTTGGGTAACAATGCTTTGGATATTTACTTGCACGATACTTATTATGTAGTGGCTCACTTCCATTTGGTAATGGGTTCAGCTTCTTTCTTTGGTATGATGGCGGGTGTGTATCACTGGTTCCCTAAAATGTTTGGCAGAATGATGGACGAAAAATTGGGTTACATTCATTTCTGGCTTACTTTCGTAGGGGTGTATTTGGTATTTTTCCCTATGCACTTTATCGGAATAGCTGGTTTCCCTCGCCGTTATTATGAGTTTTCGGCTTATGCCGCCTTCCGTGATGAGGTATATTTGAATTTGAACCAATTTATTAGTGTTGCCGCCGTGATTACCTTTGGTGCTCAACTTATCTTTGGTTTCAACTTCTTCTACTCAATGTGGAGAGGTAGAAAAGCTACCCAAAACCCTTGGAACTCTAATACTTTGGAATGGACAGCACCGCTTGAACCCGGACACGGCAACTGGCCTGGTCAAATTCCTTTCGTGTATCGTTGGGCTTATGATTACAGCAAGCCTAATGCTGAAAAAGACGGATTTACCGACTTTATCCCTCAAAACGTACCATACTCAATGACACCTCATTCCAATTTGCCTCACGAAAACGAAATGATTGAATTGGAAAAAGAGGAAATGATGCCTCACGATACAACGCTTGAACTCGCAGAGCTTGCAAAAAAGAAAGAAGTAACTGCATAGATTATCTAAAACTAAACTGAAACGACAGGCTTACGAGCCTGTCGTTTTCTTTTTTACCAAATCTGCATTATCTCTCTGACAATTTCTTGGGCGGCATTGGGCTTGGCAAAGCGTTTGATATTTTTCTGCAATTCTTTTTGCAGAGCTTCATCATAAAGCAAATCAATCGCATCGCCTACTAAAAAGGCTTCGGCGTGTTTATCGGCAACCATTAGGGCGGCTTTATTATTTACAAGCACTTTGGCATTTTTAGTTTGGTGGTCTTCAGCTACATTGGGAGAGGGAACTAAAATACAAGGCTTTCCTGCCAAACATAATTCTGAAATAGATAAAGCTCCTGCTCTGGAAACAACCACATCTGCCACCGAATAGGCTAAATCCATTACATTGATAAAATCAAAAACCTTGATAAGGGTTGTTTTAGCTTCAGATACACTTTTTTGGGCGGTTTCGTAGAAGTTTTTACCCGTTTGCCAGATTACCTGAATATCGTTTTCTATGAGCCTATCTATGTTTTTTTGTATGCTCAAATTGATAGTTCTTGCTCCAAGGCTACCACCTATCACAAGAAGTGTTTTTTTATGTTCTTGCAAGCCAAAATGTTGCAAGGCATTGGGGCGTTTGTTTTCAAGTTCTAAAATATCTTTTCGTACAGGGTTACCTGTGAAAACAATTTTTTCTTTGGGAAAATATTTATCCATTTGGGGATAGGCTACACATATTTTTTTAGCTTTTCTTGACAAAAGTTTGTTAGTTATGCCTGCGTAGCTGTTTTGCTCTTGAATGAGTGTAGGGATTTTCATCAAAGAAGCCATTAGCAGTGTAGGGGCACTGGCATATCCTCCTACACCTATACATATATCAGGTTTGAAATCTTGCAGAATTTTGCGAGCTTGTGTCAAACTTTTCAGGAGTTTCAGGGGGAAGCGTAAATTTTCGCTACTTAGCTTTCGCTGAATTCCAGCAATATCTAAGCCAATAATTTTATATCCTGCCAGAGGTACTTTTTGCATTTCCATACGATTATTCGCACCTACAAACAAAATTTCAGTAGCAGGGGCTTGCAGTTTGATTTCGTTGGCGATAGCTATGGCAGGGTAGATGTGTCCGCCTGTACCCCCGCCACTAATGATGACTTTTTTCAATTTGCTTATATTTTAGGAGAGCAAAGTTAAAAATGAACTTGGAAAAAGCCAAAAGAAAAAAACCCTCTTTCAGAGAGGGTTATGAGAACCACTAATAAGCATACGTAAAAAGACTATGCAAAAGTGTAACAAAAGTTTAATATAAGCAAGAAAAAATTAAAATATTTTTACGTTATTGTTTATTCTGGCAAAATAAAATTTTACAATCGTATGCCCATTACCAAAATATCATCTCTTTGGGGGGCATTTTTTTGAAACATTAAGAGTTCTTCTTTCAAAAAATAGCATTGTCTATCTAAGGGTTCTTTACCATAAAGTAAGAGTAAAGTTTTGAGTTTATCGGTACCGAATTTTTGCCTATCGGGGTTTGGGTTATCGGTATAGCCATCTGTAGAAAGATAGACGACATCTCCTTTTTGGAGCGAGTAATGATAGGTTTCGTAAGGGGTTTGCATAATTCCCAAACCACTTCCGCCGATATGACTGCGTGAGCCTTTCAGTTCAATAATGGTATCATCTTTGAAAATGTATAAAGGACGTCTGGCTCCTGCAAAATACAATTCAAATTCTTCTTCGTTTTTAATATCAATGCGGCACAGACATACGTCCATACCATCGTTATTACCTGTTTCTCTTTGCCTGAGCGAAGCAATTACTCCTTCATTGAGGGCAGAAAGCACTTGGGCGGGTTCAAAGATTTTGTTTTCGTTAATGATTTTATTGAGTAAAGTATTGCCTATCATACTCATAAAAGCACCGGGAACGCCGTGTCCTGTGCAATCTACGGCGGCAAAGAAAAGATGATTTTCTATTTTAGAAAACCAGTAGAAATCCCCTGAAACTACATCTTTGGGAAAATAAATAAGGAAAAAATCGCTTACATAATTTCTGATGACCTCTTCATCGGGTAAAATCGCCTTTTGTATATGACTTGCATACTGGATACTTTGGCTCATATGCGTATTGAGTTCGGTAAGTTCTTTATTTTTTCGTTCTATGAAATCTCTTTGAGCCATAATCTCTTCTCTTTGTTGTTGCAATTCCTCGTTTTGGGTAAGGATTTCTTCTTGCTTCTGTTGCAATTCACGTGTTCTTTCGGCAACTTTCTGCTCCAGCATTTCATTTTGCTCTTTGATGATACGAGCATTTTCTTCCAAAGCCTTCAAGGCTTCGGCTTGTGCCACAGCACGCTCATGGCGAATGGTATTTACCCTATCTGCCAGAGCAAAAGAAAGCCCTACGACTTGAAACATTGCCCCAACAAGGTGCGAAACTCGTAAAAAAGGGTGATTGGGGATAGCTCCTGTGGCAATAAGAGCTACCATCATTATACCTACAAGGAAAAATGCCCAAGATAAAATAAAGTAAATTGCCGATTTATTTCCAATACGCCAAACTACCAAACCTGTTGAAAGCTCTACAATACCTACTACAAGCATAGCCACAGTACCTATTCTTACCGAAATAGGATAAGGAAGGACGAAGCCAAGCAGAGAAAACATACCCAGTAGAGCTACAATACCCCATAAAACTTTATTGAAACGAGGCAGGTATTTTTCTGTACTTAAAAATGAAATCATAAATAGAATAGCTCCTGCTCCGCCTGCACACAAACCCACAGGTATCACGGTATTTGCCCACCAAGTGGCATTAGACCATAAGTATTGGAAGGCGTGTCCGTTGAGTGCCGCTTGAACAGTGCCATAGAAAACAATGTAAATCACATAATACAAGTAGCTATTGTTGCGAATAGCAAAGAATAGTACCAAATTGTAAATACCCATTATGAGCAAAATACCATAAAAAAAGCCAAAGAGTATATCCGTAACGGCTATATGCTTGATAAGTCTTGGCAGAGAGTAAAGATAGGCAGGAAATTGCAAAGAGCTATCGCTATCTATTTTGATAAGAAAAGTGCGGGTTTCAAAAGGCTCTAATTTGAGCGGAAAAACAAGATTTCTATAAAAGAAAGGTCTTGTACCAAATGGAACAGCATCTCCGACTGTATTTATTACTTTTTCCCAAGCACTTTCCCCATTTTGGCTAAAAATATCTACTTTATCCAAAAGAGGGTAGTCAAATTCCAAATAGAAAGTTTCTGTTTTGTTGGTTTTGTTGTGTAACTGAAATTTGAGCCAAAGATTGATTTTCTTAAAACCCAAGTTGGGGTCATCTTTGGTAATGGGTTTCCATTTTTCTGCTTCCATTTTGTCTATTTCTTTCAGCGACATCAGTTTGGAAGCATCTTCGTAATACACAAAATATTTACTGATATTTTCTACTTCAATATTTTCAGGAATTTCGTAGGGTTTAAGTTGGGCAAAAACGAATTGAAGTGAAAAAAGCCAAGAAAGTCCGACAATTTTCAAAAAATATAAAAATTTCATAATCTATGTGTTTAATTTGGTGTTGTGTTGTTTCAATAAGCCAAAAGCAAGTATTGATGTTCAAAATGTTCAAGCTATTGCTAAAATATTGCTATCTCACAAAATAACTGAAATAATAACATTCTTTCAGAGCATTTCTATAAAACTGCGTATTTCGGTATTTGTTTTTAAGGTTTTGGAAGTTGGTGCGGTATTCGGGTATAAACATAAAACCAATGCCTCCACTAAACATTTTTTCATTTTGCTCTTTTTTGAACTTATCAGTCATAAACATTTGATTTTGCTCGGCTTTGGCGGCAAGAAAAGTGAGGCGAGCCGCTATTTCTCGGTTGCCTGCCTTTTCATAGAGTTGTGCGGCTTTTTCGTAATATTCTTGAGCTTTGGAGCAATCGGTATGGAAACTTACTGCCGAACCGCTACGCCAGTAGTCCATAGCTTTCCAAGCGTGTCCGAAATAAGTGGTGTTGTAATGGATATTACCAAGTTTATGATAAGCATCTGCCGAACCCTTGCGGGCTTGTGCCTCTAAACTTTTAATTTGGCTAATCAAGTTGAGTTTGGTGTAAGTTTTTTTGCGAGGGCAATTGATACAATCAATGATTTCATCGCTGGTAGGGTCGCCTTCAAGGGGTAAATTTATACCCGACTGACGGAAAAGTTTTTCTGCTTCATCTAAATTTCCTTCACGAAACAAAATAGTAGCTTTTATTTCCTGCAAAATAGCCTTAGGTTTTTGAGTATCAATTTTAGCCAAGAGTTCTTTTTCGTAACTTGTGTAGCTATCTTGTGAGGCAAAAGCAATGAGTTCGTCAAGGAGTTTTTGTTCGGTTTTAATTCGGTAGAGGTCTGCTTGCGAAAGGTAGGCTTTGGCTTTTTCGCCTTGTCTTTCATAGAGGCGTGCAAAAGTACCTCGCATAAGTTCTTTCAAGGCTCTACTTTGTGTAGCTACTACTTTCTGATAAATTTTTTCTTCGGTATCTTTTTCTAAAATATTGAGCTCGGCAAGTTCAAGCATTGTTTCAAAAACCTGTATTTGCTTTTGGGCATCAGGGGAAAGGTTTTCTTTTTTGAGCGAAGCAAAACTTTTACGTGCTTCTTGGGGCTTATCAAGCAGATAGTCGCAGTAACCCAAAGCCATTACCCAAAGAGCCTGTTTTTGAGGGTTTTTAGCAGTTTTGAGATACTGCATTACAAAAGATTTAAGTTTGGGCAGATAGGCTCGGTACAAAGCAATTTGGTCGGTATTTGAAAAGCCACTTTCTGTGCTACGCAAGGGCATTAAGGTCATTTCAATTTTATTCATTTCTCGCAAAAGAAGCATATCCAGATAGTCGGAGTCAGGTACAAGGCTATAAATAGCCATCATTTCGGGGAGTATTAAATTTTGGGGGTGTATGCCTCTGATGAAAAATAAAGTAGTTTTTTCTTGATTGTTTTTGCAAAGGCTTAACGCTTTTTTCCAATCCTCGTCTGTAAAAATTTTACAACTCAAAAAAGAGCTAATTCGCTTGGCAGTAGATTTTTCAAATACAAGAGCAAAAAGATAAGCAGAAAGAGCATTTTGCCCCATTTTTTGCAAAGCACCTGCTTTATGAGCCATTGCCCAGTATTTTATGATATTTTCAGTTTTGAGAGGTTCAAGCAGGTTGTCGTAGAGCAAAATAGTTCTTTTGTAGTCTTTGGCATAATGAGCCAAACGCACCGCTTGATAGCCATAGCGAATTTTAATGAATACATCTTTGGCAGAAGAAAAACGTTTTTCTGCTTCTTTGGAATACGCTAAAAGATTTTCTTGGGCATTGGGGGGCGTTTCTGCCCAAGGGCTTTCAACAAATGTATAACGCTCACATTTTTTGGCAAAAGAAAGATATTCAATAGATTCGGCATCTTTTTTTTGTGTTGCCCAATATTGCACAACACTATTTTCAGCCAGTTTTTTGTCGTTGAGCGGTTTTTGCAAAAGCACAAAACTGCGAATTTTATCCCAATCGGCTTGGGTAGATTTATAGATGATGGCTTCTAAGTCTTTGGCAGAAACT
>FWPU01008278.1_pt1 | contig 17909 bp, 12 predicted proteins | sample 2228361 | NCBI WGS metagenome assembly FWPU01 (sample SAMEA103939777, study PRJEB20133) | metagenome
CGGTCGCCCCCGGCAGTCCCGATTCATCGGGACTTCGTAAGAGTAGCCCAGAGTTTCAACTCTGGGTTTTGTTAGGTGCTCTAAGGTTTTTCTTCGAGTCGCTTCGTGACCTTCGTGGATGAAAAGAGAATTATGCGTTTTGACAAATTCACAGAGAAAACTCAGCAAGCCGTGCTGGAGGCGCAGAGCATCGCCACGCGCCTCAACCATCAGCAGATAGATGTCGAACATCTTCTGCTCGCGCTGCTGGAGCAGGAACGGGGCATCGCGCCCGCGATTTTGCAGAAGGCGGGCGTCAACCCCGACACCGTGCGCGAGCAAGTCGAGCGTGAGTTGCAGAAAATGCCCAAGGTCATGGGACCGTCCGGCGCGCCCGATCAGGTTTACTTGACGGGGCGGATGAATCAGGTCATGGTGCGCGCCGAGGATGAGGCAAAGCAACTCAAAGATGAATACGTCTCCGTTGAGCATATCCTGCTTGCCATGACGCAGGACGGCGGCGCGGTCGGGCGCCTCTTCCGCGATTTGGGTCTGAACAAAACGCGGTTGCTCGCTGCGCTCAAAGAGGTGCGCGGCAGCCAGCGCGTCACGAGCCAGAACCCCGAAGACACCTATCAGGCGTTGGAACGCTACGGACGCGACCTGACGCAACTGGCGGCGCAGGGCAAACTCGACCCCGTCATCGGACGCGATGAGGAGATTCGGCGCGTTATTCAGATTCTCGCCCGGCGCACGAAGAACAACCCCGTGCTCATCGGCGAACCGGGCGTCGGCAAGACCGCCATCGTCGAAGGGCTGGCGCAGCGCATCGTGCGCGGCGACGTGCCCGAAGGTTTGAAGGACAAGCGCATTGTCGCATTAGACATGGGTTCGCTGGTCGCAGGAGCCAAATATCGCGGCGAGTTTGAGGAGCGGCTGAAAGCCGTGCTCAAAGAGGTGCAAGCGTCCGAAGGTCAGATCATCATGTTCATTGACGAGATTCACACCGTCGTCGGCGCAGGACGGGCCGAGGGCGCGCCGATGGACGCAGCGAACCTGCTCAAGCCCATGCTGGCGCGCGGCGAACTGCACTGCATCGGCGCGACGACGTTAGACGAGTATCGCAAGAACATCGAAAAGGACGCCGCGTTGGAGCGCCGCTTCCAGCCCGTCCTCGTGGACCAGCCGACGGTGGAGGACACCATTTCCATCCTGCGCGGTCTGCGCGAACGCTACGAAGTCCATCACGGCGTGCGCATCAAAGACAGCGCATTAGTGTCAGCGGCGGTGTTGAGTCATCGCTACATCTCCGACCGATTCCTGCCTGACAAGGCGATTGACCTCGTGGATGAATCAGCGGCGCGACTGCGCACGGAGATTGATTCCCTGCCCGCCGAACTCGACGAAGTGCAGCGGCGCGTCATGCAACTGGAAATCGAGCGCGAGGCATTGAAGAAAGAAACCGACCAGGCATCGCAGGAACGACTGGTCAAACTTGAGAGGGAACTCGCCGAGTTGCGCTCCGAAGCCGACGCGCTGCGGGCGCAGTGGCAGGTCGAAAAAGAAGCCGTGCAGCGCATCCGTAAAATCAAAGAGGAAATTGAGCAGACGCGCCTCGCCATCGAGCAAGCCGAGCGCAACTACGAGCTCAACAAAGCCGCCGAGTTGAAGTATGGCAAACTGATTCAGTTACAGAAGCAGTTAGCCGAAACCGAGCCGCAAGCGTCAGCGAGCGTCAACCGTCCGCGCCTGCTGAAAGAGGAAGTGGACGAGGAGGACATCGCCGAAGTCGTGAGCCGCTGGACGGGCATCCCCGTCAGCAAACTGCTCGAAGGCGAGAAGGAGAAACTGCTGCGGTTGGGTGAGCACCTGCACCAGCGCGTGGTCGGCCAAGACGAAGCGGTGGACGCCGTCGCCGACGCGGTGCTGCGCGCCCGCAGCGGCATCAAAGACCCGCGCCGTCCGATTGGTTCGTTCCTGTTCCTCGGTCCAACGGGCGTGGGGAAGACGGAGTTGGCGCGCGCCCTGGCGGAATTCCTGTTCGACGACGAAAATGCGATGGTGCGACTCGACATGAGCGAATACATGGAAAAGCACACCGTCGCCCGACTCATCGGCGCGCCGCCGGGCTACGTCGGTTACGAGGAAGGCGGGCAACTGACCGAAGCCGTTCGTCGGCGCCCTTACACCGTCGTTCTCTTTGATGAGGTGGAGAAAGCGCACAGCGATGTGTTCAACGTCCTGCTGCAAATTCTCGACGATGGACGGCTGACCGACGGACAGGGGCGCACGGTGGACTTCAAAAACACCGTCGTCATCATGACCAGCAACATCGGCAGCCACCTGATTTTGGGGCGCCACGCCGAACCCGGTTCGGTGGACTACGAGTTGATGAAGAACGAGGTGCTGGGGTTGCTGCGGCAGACGCTCAAGCCCGAATTCCTCAACCGCATTGACGACATCGTAGTGTTCCACGCGCTGACCGAAGAACACCTGCAAAAAATTACCGACATCCAACTGGCGATATTGAACGAACGTCTTGCCGAGCAGCACATCACTCTCGAAGTCACCAACGCCGCGAAGCGCCTCATCGCTGACGCGGGCTACGACCCCAACTACGGCGCGCGCCCGCTCAAGCGCACCATTCAGCGGCTCATCGAAACCCCGCTCGCTCGCCGAATTCTGTCGGGCGACGTGCGCGAAGGTCAGCGCGTCCTCGTGGACGTGCGCGGCGAGGAGTTGGTGTTCACGCCGCAGGAGCAGAGGGCGGCAGCGATGGGGGCATAGGGATTGGGATGCTGAGGGATTTACCCATTCAAAACACTCCGCCCTGACGCCGATAAACTATGCAGCACCAATTCGCGCAGTGGAGTGAGACGGATGTTTTCACCTCAGCCGCGCCCGCGCCGCGCCGCGATGTTCAGCACGTTCGGTATGTTATGTGGCGCGCTTGTCGTCGGGTTTTTCACGGGATTGATGATGCATCGGCAGGACGAGACGCCGGTGGAAGTGACGGTTTCGACTTCGCGGTCTGGTATCTCTGCGACCCAGAAAGACATTCCCCAACGACTCGACGCCCCCAGCGCGGAGCGCATCCGCGAGCACGTCAGAGTTCTCGCGCACGGCATCGGTCCACGCCCCGCTGGTTCGCACGCGGAGGCAGCGGCGGCGCGCTATGTTGAAAAGCAGTTCCAATCTTACGGCTATCAGGTGAAGACGCAGTTCGTCCCCCTGCCGGATGGGGCGGTGTCGCAAAACGTCGTCGCGTGGTGGGACACGCCGCAAAAGAAAAATCGCCCGCAGCCGGTCCTCATTTTGGGCGCGCACCTTGACACTAAACCGGCGACGCCCGGCGCGAGCGATAACGCTTCTGGGGTCGCGCTGTTGTTAGAACTGGCGCGGACTCTGGCGAAAACCCCCACGCCTTATCAGATCGTCTTCATCGCCTTCGGCGCGGAGGAAATCATTGACGGCAACCCCGACCACCATCATTACGGCTCGCGGCGGTTTGTTCGACACCTGCGCGAAAGCCTTTATCCCACCTCCGCTCTGAGCCAGTTGACGATGATTTCGCTGGACATGATCGGCGTCGGAACGCGGCTGCACGTCAGCCGCGTCGGACGCCCATGCAGCGTGCGGCTGGTGCGCGCTCTGCATCGTCTGGCGCAGCGACAGGGGATGCCGGTGACGGCGGAACGCGGCGTCAAGTGGTCGGACCATGAGCCCTTTGAAAACGTGAACGTTCCCGCCGCCTGGCTGCATTGGGAGAAGAACCCGAACTATCACGCGCCCGGTGACACGCACGACAAAATCGTCGTCGGCAGAATCGTCAGCGTCGGGAATCTGGTGCTGAGTTACCTGCGCGAACAGATAGGGAGGAAAGTCACATTGGCTGCCGTCGGCGACATTTTGCCGGAGCCATCGTGGATTGCGAGTCCGCCATCGCTGGCGAATCTTCTCTCCGGCGTGCGCGACCCGTTGTTCGCCGCCGACCTCGCGTTTGCGAACCTGGAAACGCCGCTGACGAACTCCCCGTATCCAACGCCTCACAAATCCGAAACCTCCATCGCGCTCAAACGGGACTGGATTTTCAAGGCGCAGCGCTCCGACGCGGCGATGGGGTTGGCGGGGGGCGGCATCAACATCGTCAGCCTCGCCAACAATCACACGCTTGACTACCAAGCCGACGGACTGCGCGACACGATACGCAAATTAGAATCGGCGGGCGTGATGTGGTGTGGGGTAGGGGAGACCGCCCGCGCCGCGCTCGCGCCGCGCTATGTGACCGTCGGTGAGGTGACCTTCGCCTTCATCGCCGGGGCTCATTCCTCATCAACGCCACCGGGATTCTTTGCTGCCCCGGGCAAGTTCGGCGTTGCCAGCGCGAATAATTTGCCGCTGCTTCTGTCCGCGGTGCGACAGGCGCGGGCCAAAGCCGACGTCGTCGCCGTCTCCCTTCACTGGGGCGTCGAGATGAAGCCGTTTCCCGAAAAATGGCAGCGCGCGATGGCGCACCGCATCATTGACGCTGGCGCGGACGTCATCATCGGTCATCACCCGCACGTCCTGCAAGGCGTGGAACGCTACAAAGGCAAAATCATCCTTTACAGCCTCGGAAACTTCGTCTTCGATTCCTCTCCGACCTCCTGGCAGAGCGCGATAGCGTTCATCGCCTTCGACCCCCTCAGCAGAAACCTCAGCCTCAAAATGCTCCCCGTGCGCCTTTACGACTACGGGCGCGTCGCCCTCGCCACAGACAATGAGGCTGAAGAAGTTCGACGGCAAATTTATGCGCGGAGTCTCCCGCTCAATGGCGGGCGGTTGGTGGTCAGCCGCTAACGCCTCCTTCGGGAATCCCCCCTCCCCCCATTCCTCCCCTTGTGGGAGGGGCTGGGAAAGGAGACCGGTCATAACAACAACCGCGTCACTGCTAGCGTCGTCTTTTTCACTTCTTCCCCTCCGGCAAAAACTTCTCTCGCATTTGCTTCTCCTTTTCGGCATCAGGCAATCGTCCTTCGGAAGTGAGAATGCGGGGGGTGATGAAGAGGACCAGTTCGGTGTCAACGGCGTGGCGTTCTTTGCTCTGGAACAAAGTGCCGATGATGGGAATGTCGCCCAGAATCGGCACGCGGCGGCGCAGGCGTTGGTCTTGCTTCTGAATCAATCCGCCGATGATGATGGTTTCGCCGTCTTTGACGCGGATGCTGGTGCCGGCGCGGCGGGTGCTGAGGAGCGGCAAGCCGGTTTCGGGGTCGAGTTCGCTGATGTTGGACACTTCGGGTTCGATGCGGGTGGTGATTTCGCCGTTGCCGCCCGTCCATGGCGTGACTTCCAACTTGACGCCGACGTCCACGCCTTGAATTCTTTCACTCAAGGAGCCGAACTGGAGGAATCGCACCTTGATGAACTTCTGCGTGCCGATGAACAGTTCCGCCCGCTGCCCATTGACCGCCGCCATGCGCGGGTTCGCCCAGACCTTCGCCTTGCCCTGACTGACCAGCGCGTTGAGGCGTGCCTGAAAATCGTGGGGCAAACTGGCGAGATGGCGAAAACTGATTTCGCCCGTCGCCGAATCGCTGCGCCAGCCCGTTGGCGACAAAGTGGAATCGGACAACTGCAAGTCACGCCAGCGCACGTTCAGCGCGGCTTCCACGTCGTCGGTTGTGGTGAACTCCACCGCCAACGCTTCGACCATAATCTGCGGTGCGGGCAGGTCGACGTTTTTCAGGTCGCTCTCAATTTTGGTGAGCATCTGCGAGGGGGCTTGCACGACGACGGCGTTCTGTTCGTGGTTGACGTGCAGGTAACTGAACAGGAACGTCGGCAGCAACCCCGAAGCCGTCTGCGCCTGAATGTTCTTCATGCGGAACGAGGCGGTGCTGCTGCGGTTGTAAGTGGCGAGGTCGGTGGGCACGCCTTCGCTCAGCATGAAAACGTCACCTTGTTTGTTCAACGCCAGCCCGTAGCCGCTGGCGATGCCGCGCAGCACGACCTCAACCGGCATGTTCGCCAGCGTCAGGCTGACCTTATGACTCACGCCGCTGTCGACGGCGACGTTCACGCCCGTCTGCCGCGCAATTTCGCCGATGAGTTCGTGGATGTCGGCGCGAAGCGCGTTGACCGTCAGGAGATTGTCCTCGTATTCAACCGACAGTTCTGCCTTCTTCGCGCCCGCCGCCGCGCCGCCGTTGCGTTGCACGGTTTCCAGCGTGCGCTCGCTGTTGACGGTGATGATGACGCTCTGGCGGTCGGGGCTGGTGGAGACGTCCCACGGCGCTGGCTCAAACAGCGCGATGGTCATGCGGATGCCGACGCCCTCGCGCTGCGCCGCCTCCTGCGGCACTTCGATTTGCACGAAACTGACGGGGTAGAGGCTGACGTCAATGAACGCCTTGTTGACTTTGGAGCGCGCGTTGGGAAAGGCGATGACGACGCGGTCGCGCCGACCATCCCCTCGGCTTCCTCCGCCCCCCATGCTGGAACGCCAGCCATATTCCCAGTCCAATATCCCGTCCGCCTTGACGATGATCTGCACGCCGTTGCTCAGTTGCGTCGCCGTTACGTCGGTGATGTTGGCGTAGGCGACCTGAGCGTGGGCTGGGGCGGAGGCGCACAGCGCGAGGAACACCACCAGTAGAATGTATGATAAGCGATTGAACATGTCTCTCTGTCTCGCCTTTGGAAGAGGGCGACAGCCCCGCTATGTGTAGGGCAGAGTCTCCGTCCCTGCTCCTTTGAATTTGGAGCGACATAAGGCGGGGACGGAGACACCGCCCTACTTTGCGGGGCTTGCACCCTCTTCCAAACTGGATTCTGACGGTGCTTTAGTTTTCGTGCTTCGGCTTTCGGATTTGCCTTCCGTTACTTTCTTCCGCAACTTCTCTAACTCCGCTGGCGACACGCGCTCCTTCTCCGACGCCGTGCGCGCCGTGAGGAAGATGCCGAGGCGGGTGTCGGCTTTGCCCTTGCGAACGAAGCGGAACAGGTTGCCAATCAGCGGCAGGTTGCCGAGAATCGGAATCTTCTGGTGGAAGCGCGACTGCTGGCTCTGCTCCAAGCCGCCGATGAAAATGGTCTCGTTCTCGTGCAGGCGCAGGTTCACCTCGGTGCGACGGGTGGCGATGTCGGGCAGGCGCGTCTCCGGGTCGCGGGTGAGGATGTTGGACACCTCCAGCATCCCCTTCAGGTGAATCGCGCCCTGCCCGCCCGTCCAGGGCGTGACCTCAAATTTCACGCCCAAGTCCACCCCTAACAGGTCTGCTTCCACCCCGCCCGGTCCAAAACGGGATGGCACCCGAATCTGAATGTATTGCGTCTGCCCCACGAACAGCCGCGCCGTTTGACCGTTGAGCGCGACGGCTTTGGGCTGGGCGCGGAGACGTCCTCGGTCCTCCGTAACCATAGCGCGCAAACTCGCGCCGAAGTCGGACGGCAGCGCGCCCAACTTGCGGAAGAACAGTTGCCCCAATGCGGCGTTGACACCGTAGCCCGTCGGCGGCAGCGTGGGGTCGGCGATGGACTGGTCGCGGAAGGTCGCGGTCAGGAATGCTTCCATGTCTTTCGTGCTGACGAACTCAACGAGAACCGCCTCGAGGACCATCTGCGGCGTCGGCGTGTCCAGCGCGGCAAGGTCGGACGCCACTTTGTCCAGCATGGCGGCGGGTGCGGCAACCGACAGCGCGTTCTGCTCCACGTCCACATGCGCGTAACGTAGCAGAAACAGAGGCAACAAATCGCGCGCCGTCACCGCGCTGATGTATTTCAATGGGAACAGGCGAGTCTCCGAAAGTTGGTAAGGACTGGCGCGGCGCGGGACGCCCTCGCTCACCACGAACGAACCGTCTTCCCGCCGTAGCGCCAAGCCGTAGGTCACCGCAATCGCCCGCAGCGCGCCCTCCGCTGAGACATCGGGCAGGTGCAAATTAGCGAGACGGTCTAAGGTGTCGTCCACGCGAATGGAGGTCCCCGTTTTCTCCGCAATGGCATTGAACAGCGCGCGCATGTCGGCGTTCAGGGCGTAGAGGGACAGCCGCCCATCCGCGTAGTCCACGTTCAGTTCCCTGCGCGCCGGCGCCCAGCGCATGGCGGGCTTGTCGCCGTCGTCTTCCCCTAAGCGCTCGCTGGTGACGATGAGTTTGAGGCTGCGCTGGTCAGGCGGCATGATGAGATAGAGCAGGCGGCGGCGCTCGTCGCCCTGCTCGCGCCAGGAGTCCTCCCCGCCGCCTACGTTGATTCCGCCCATGATGACGGGCGCGTAGAAAATGATGGTGATGTCCAACCCGACCCCCAACTGCGCTTTGGGCGGGATGGACAGTTCCACGTGGTCAATGGGATACTTGCTCACGTCCACGAAACTGCCCACCTGCGTGCGGGCGTTGGGGATGCGGAAGCGCAAAACGGTCACCTCACGCTTCATCCAACGCCCCCCTTTGCGTTCAATCAGTTGCTCCTGCAAGGATGGTATCTCTGGGTCAGGCGAATACCACGGTTCAAACTGCAGCGTGCCGTCCGCCTCAATCGTGAGGCTGACGGCGTTCTTCATCTGCTTGCTCTCCACCCGCGTCACGTTCGCCCACGCGCCGCCGACCTGCGCGAGGGCGGGAGACGGCAGTGAGCAGCAAAGAAGGAAAATGGAGAATGGAAAGTGGAGAATGGAACGAGAGGAAACGACAGGAAACGACGGGAAACAACCTACCGTTTCCTGCCGTTTCCTGCCGTTTCCATTTTCCATTTTCCATTTTCCATTTTCCCGTCCTATTTTCCCTCCAAGAACTTCTTCTTCATCTCCGCCTCCTGCTCGGCGGGCAGGTGTCCCGTCTGCGAGAGGACGCGGGGGGTGACGAAGATGACGAGGTCGGTCTGCACGCTGCTGATTTTGGTGCTGCGGAAGAACTTGCCGAACAGCGGCAGGTCGCCAAGGAGGGGCAGGCGGTTGCGGATGGTGCGCGTCTCGGTCTGCTGCAAGCCGCCGATGATGATGGTCTCGCCGTCCCGCACCTTGACCACGCTGTTCGCGCGGCGGGTGCTTTTTTCGGGCAAGTCGGTGACCGGGTCATCCGCGCTCAAGGTGCTGATTTCGGGCTGAAGCCAGATGATGATGTCGCCGCCGCCCGTCCACGGGCGCATGTCCAGGCTCACGCCCGCGTCAATGAAGTTGGTCGTGCTGAAGAAACTGCTGTCCCCGCCGCGCCCGCTGTCTCTCATCACTTGCACCGGGGTGCTGAGGAACCGCCGCCGCCCGATGAAGATGTTGGCGAACCGTCCGCTGACGGTGGCGATGGAGGGAGCAGCGCGCACCCGCGCCTTGCCCTGCGTCACCAGATTTTGCAGTCGGGCGTGGAACTCAGTGGACAGCGCGCCGATGTTCTGGAAGGTCAGTTGCCCCGTCACGGCGCTGGCAGCGGCGCCGCGTTCTGCGTTCGTCCAGCGAATCAGTTCAAAGGCGAAATCGCGGGACGCCGTGTCGGTGAACTCCACCATCAGCACCTCAATCATAATCTGCGCGGCGGGTTTGTCGAACTCCTCGATGTCCTTGCGGAACTTGAGCAGCACCTCCGTCGGTCCGGAGAGGATGACGGCGTTCTGCTCCGGGTTCACCTTCACGTCGTTTTGCAGGAACACCGGCAGCAACGCCTTCGCGTCGTTGGCGAGGACGTATTGCGTCGGGATGGAGGCGATGTCGCTCAGGAGGTAGGAGGACGGGTTGCGCGGCGTGCCGTCGCTGACCATGAAGATGCCGTCCACCTCGCGGATGGACAAGCCGTAGGCGGAGGCGATGAACTGCAAAATTTCGCTCACCTTTTTGTCGCTCAGGTTGAGCGTCATGCGGCGCGGCGAACCCGACGAGTCTTTGACCGTGTCGTCCACGATGAGCGCGATGCGGGCAACCTTCGCCAGGCGCGTCAGCACCTCAGGCGCTTCCGCGTTCACCGCCCAGAGCGAGATGCCCTTGGGCGTGAGCTTCACGTCAATCTTCGATTCCGTCGGTGTCTTGTCGCCTTCCGTTGGATTTGTTTTGGGCGGTTCGGGCTGCGCTGGTGGGCGCGGGCGAAACCCGCCCGGCGGGCGTCCTTCTCCTGCGCCCGCCATCGCTGCGCCGCACGTCATCAGCAGAAAGCAACCCAAAGAGATACCACGCAGCGCGCGCAAAAATGGATTGTAAGGCGTCATCACTTTTCCCCTTTATCATGCCTTGCCCAAAAATTAGACAACAGACGAGACAGATAAGTTCACGTCTTTTTCCTTTTGTTCGTCCCCGCGCCGCCGATGCCGCTGAGTTTGCAACACCCGCTCGTCCTCGTCTTTGTCATTGGTTATTTAGACAACCATCGAGGACGAGGACGACGAGGACGATTATGAGACCTCTTGCAAGAGTCCTTGTCGGGCGGGTGAAGTCTATTTTGACAACCACGTCAACGGATACTCCCCATACTCCCGAAACGCCGCATACATCGCCTTGATGTTTTCCAGCGGCACGTCGGGACCGATTTCGCCGTGCAGAATCAAGCCGCCGTTGAACCGCCCGAAGGCGGCGATGACCTGCTTGACATGCTCGGTGATTTCTTCCGCCGTGCCATGCGGAATGATGTGCTGCCGGTCCAGGTCGGAGCGGATACAGACGCGTCCGCCGAACCGTCTGCCCAGTTCCGCTTCGCCCATCAGCCAGTGCTGAGGATTCAGCACGTCCACGCCGATTTCGTGCAAGTCCTCCAAAATGTCCAGCGTCCAGCCGTCGGTATGAAAGAAGATGAACTTCCCCTCGTTTTTCACAGGCTCGAACAGACGCTGGTAGCGCGGCTTGAAAAACTCCCGCCATTGTTTGGGGCTGATGAGCAGGGCGCGCTGGCTGCCCCAGTCGTCGGCGAACTGCATCCCGTCCACGCCTGCCTTGAGGGAGCGCGTGATGTCGGCGAGAAAGTGATCAATGAGCTTGTCGGCGAGTTCATGTAACTCTTCGCGGTCTTCGGCAAGGTCGAAGTAAAGGTTCTCCGGTCCGCGAATCCATTGCAAACGCTCAAACAGCGCGCCGCCGCTGCCATTGACCCAATACTCGTGGCTCGTTTCCAACCGCGCCTTCAGGTTGTCGAAATGCGCTGGCGCAGCGTTCGGAGGGAACTGATACTCTTTGAATTTGTCCCACGTCGGCAGGGCGGGCTTTTTCACTTCGCCCGCCGTATAACCTCGCAACCGCACCCAGACCGACCCCCACTCGTCCTGATACTCTTCAAAATAACCGTCTGGCTCTTGCGGCGGCGCAGCGGGGGGGGCGGGGCGGTTGCCGAAGTCGTCAGGGAAATTGACAATCTCCGCCAACGCCTGCCCGTGACGCGTCCACGCCCCAGGAAAGATCGCATGATTGATGGGCACGCGGTCCGGTCCTGTGAAAGTAATGGCGCGTAAAACGCGCTCACGACTGGTCATGCCTTCTCTCCTTCGTTCGTCGTAAGGCACGGAACGCAGGGGAGTGCCGTCCGGGACGCCACTCCGCTTCCGCTCTGTGGCTGACTACAAACATACATTCCGCCACAACTCCGCATACGTCCCCAATGTCAGCCCCCGCTCGCGGGCATAAGTGAACGTCAACTCCAACATTCTCATCGCCGCGTCGAACCGCGCCAGCGACCATGGATGCCATATCAACGAAACGTGCGCGTAGCCGCCCGCGATGGCGCGGTCAATGAACGCCTTGTTGAGGGCGAACTCCTCTTCGGGCGTTTCAATCGGGCGAAGCGGCACCACTTCGGGATACGGCGCGGGGAAGGCAATCAAGCGCGTGACCTTGCCCGCCCACGTATTGCCCTTCAAAACGTTTTCGTGCCAACCGCTGCACGGCAACTCCCACAGGTCCGCGTGCCCGTCGTCAGCATAAGTGAACGGAGGCTCCAACAGCGCGGGCAGACTCCAATCGGGACCCCACGCTTTGGAACTCACGTACCGAAATCCCGCTGCCGCCACCTCGTCCAACACCGACCGCGCCCCGCGCAGTCCGTCCACAAAACTTCAGCCCGGACGCAAGCCGAGGCACTCGCGTTGAAAGACGTCCTCCACCAGCGACTTGCCCCGATGAATCTCCTCCCGAATCACGTCGGGAGCGGCTGCCGGTCCTCAAAACGGATGGTCGCGCAGCATCTTGTGCGAGTAGGTGTGCGAGCCGATTTCAAATAACGGGTCGTCCAACACTTCGCGGAACGCCTTGCCGTTCTCCTCAAGCAGTTTGCCGACGATGAAGAACGTCGCGGGAACGTCCATCCGCCGATGGACTTCCACAATTGCCCGGCACGCGGGCAGACACTCAGTGGCGTGCTCGGTGTCGTAAGCGGGGATGAAAAGGGTCATAGGTTGCTTGTCGTCGTCCCCGTCGTCGTCCTCGTTCGTAGTAGGGCGATTCATCGCCCCTCAACCCGACGCGCAATAAATTGCGCGACTACGAACGAGGACGTCGAGGACGAGCACGATTCATTTCGCTTGTGGGTCAAACTGCGGAATCTTCATCTGCTTTCCGCCCTTGAGCGCGCTTTGGTGCGCGATGATGCCGGGCACGGTCATCGCCAAGGCGGCGTAGAGGTCAATCGCTGGACGACGGTCGTTCACCAGCGCGTCAATGAACTCGTGCGTCAAAAAAGTATGCGAGCCGTCATGTCCGCTGGGATGACGCAACGGTTCGGGCAGCAGGTCGGTCTGCCACCACTGCGTCTGCTGGTGCTTTTCCAATTGAGGCAGTTTGCGGACGAACCCCGCGTCGTCCTTCTCGGTCTGCTCGCCCGCCCGGCGGATGATGGGACCGATGCCGTTGGGATGTCCGTCGTAAAAACTCATCTTGTCGCCAATCCACTGCCCCCGCTCGCAGCCGCCCACCGCCGCGTTCCAGTAAACGCCGACGCGAAATGCGTTGCCCTTGTTCGTCGTGAAGAAAGCCGTCTCGCTCCAGAAGGGATTCTTGTAAGCGTTGTCTTTGAGAATCGGCGAGTCGTCGCCCCAACCCGTGCAGGAAACCTGCGTCATGCGCTCGCCCGTCACGCCGACGAGATACCCCGTGCAGTGCGTCGGGTAGTGCATAGGCGGAAAGCCGTAGCGCCACGTCCGATTCCCTTGGGCGTCGAAGAACAGCGGCTCCAAGCCGGGGTGATGATACTCGGCTTCGGTGTAAAACAGGCTGCCGAACTTGCCTTCCTTGAACCACTTGCGGGCGGAAATAACGGATTGGTGATACCAACTCGTTTCCGCCATCATGTAGGTCAGCCCGGTCTTCTTCACGGTCTCCAGCAGCAGTTCGGCTTCTTCAATGCTCATGCACGCGGGCACAGCGCAGAGGACGTGCTTCCCCGCTCTCAAGCACGCAACGCAATGGCGAACGTGGTCGGGCGCACCGGTGAACACCGCCACCGCGTCCACCTCTTTGTCTAAAATCAATTTCTCCAACGACTCGTAGGATTTGCTGCATTTATAAACCTGCATCAACCGCTGCCGCCGTTCGGGGATGAGGTCGCTGACGGCTTCCACCACGCAGTTCGGATGTTCGTGCCAGTAAAACGACGCGCCGAAATTGCCGCCCACGACGCCGATGCGAATTCTTTTTGAGGACTTGCTTTGCGCTCTCACAAATGAGGGTCCCATCGCCAATCCCGCCGCCGCTGCCCCGCTCACGCGCAGGAACTTGCGTCGGGGCATGTCGGGAGCTTCTTTTTTTGTGTTTGGATTCACATTGACCTCCGATCCAAATCGTTCGTAGTCGCGCAATTCATTGCGCGTTTCTCAGTGGCGACGCTTGACGCGCAATGAATTGCGCGACTACGAACAATAGATTACTTCCACTGCTGCGCCCACTCCCGCGCTGCTACCGTCAACGACTTTCCGTTCAACTCCACCGTCACCGCCTCGTCGTTGAAGTTCTCCACCACCCAACTCCCGTCGCGGAACAGATAAAGCGCGACCTTGTTGGGGGCATTGAAGGAAGTCTTCAACGGACGCAGCAGCGGCGCGCGCAGGGCGTCCAGTTGTTCCTTTGACAGTTGCAGCAGCGATTTGGGGTCGCCTTTTACGGGCAGGACATGAACGTTTGGTGCAGTCAGATTGACTTTGCCCTCCAAACGTTGAACAAGTCCATCGGTCAGCAATACGGGCTTGCCCAATGCAATGAACTTCGACAACTTCTCGGCAAAATCCTTGTCTTTGAGCGCATGAACGGAGAAGAACGCAGCGGGCGCATCCGTTGGAAACTCGTGACACGGCACAAGCGGTAAGCCCAACATGCCCACGAAATCAAACACGCGCGGCTCGTTTTCGGGATGGCTGTTCGGCGGTTTGTAAGCAGCGATGCCAACAATGCTGCGTTTTTTCACTTCCTCGGCGACGGCGAACAACTCTGGAAGGTGCGCTCGCAGCGCGGCGACGTCGTTCGGTCCGGTGTCCCGCTGCAACCCGCCGTAGCAAAACAGGAACGATTCCCGCGCGCCGCCTAACACGGTTTGCCGCGCCTGCTCAATGTAAGTGCTCTCCGTCGTGCCCAGCCAGTCGTACCAACCGCCGCCGCACTTCGCCCCACCGATGCCGCCCAGCCAGCGCATGATGAAATACGCCTCGTACTGCACCGTGCCGCCCCAACGCCGGTCGGTGTAGTCGCGTGTTTCCGTGCCGACCCAGATGAGGTCGAAGTCCGCCGTCTCGCGCACGACTTCGTAGCCGCGTTGGTGGAAATTGTCGTACCACTGTGGATACTTGATGATGAGCCGCGCCTTCGGGTTCACGCGCTTCGCCACGCCCAGCACGCGGTCACGCGACACGCGCACCATCAGTTCACAGCGGTAGTCCTCCCACGTGTCGCCCGACACGGGATAAGTTTTGTCGCCGACGGTCACAGCCTTCACACGCCGGGCGGCGTCACATTCCGCGCAGGCGCAATCGGTGAACCAGAAATCGTCAATCATGATTTCATCGAACAGCCCCGCCGTGTATTCAAAGATGGACTGCAGTTTCTCCTGCGTCGCCTTATCGGTGTAGCAGGCGATGGCGTTCCAACCCGTTGAACGCTTGCCGACCTGCGTGGTCGTCACGCAGCCTGACACGTCAAAGCCCGCCGACAGAAACCGCTCCTTCGCGTGTTGCAGCGTGTCACGATTCGCCAGATACCCGTCGCGGAACGTTTCGAGGTAAACCTTCGTCACCGCCGTTTTCTTGCACCAATCAATCGCCGCGTTGATGCCGTCCTCTGTGGACAGATAATCGCGCACGTTCTGCGCGGTGAATAAGGTTGAAAAACGATGAACCTGTTTCTTGCTTTGCGCCAACTCCCACACGTCAATCGCCTCCATCGTTATAGCCTCGCCTCCGGCGAACGTCAGGCAAGCCACCACGAGGAATAACGCAACTTTCATGCGTTCACATCCCTTCGTCCAAACTGCCTCGTATTTTAACACTCTTCCACCGGGAGATGAATGGAGGGATTCCCTACGCAGGGGTGAGAGAAGGTGCGGACAAGTGGAGACGGATGTTGTCAGAGGAAATAAAAACTCAGACTTTCTCCCGGATCGTCAGTTCGCAGCCCAGCGCGTCCAGCACCTTTTCCAGTTTCTTGACGGAAAAGTGCTGACGCTTGTTGAGCACGCGGGAGAGGTAGCCTTCGTCCAAACCGACCTCGCGGCAAAAGGCGTAACGCGAGGGGTACTTGCTTTCGATGAGATCCATGAGTTCATCACGGTAGTCACCGCGTCGCGCGTAGCCTTGCTTAATCGCAAGACGCGAGCCCATATCCTCGCAGATTTTCCAGATGGTAGAATTGCTTGACACGCTCATAAATCTCTTTCTGCTCCGGTGAAAGCGTTATCAGGTCAATGATTTCGTTTTCCAAAGTCTTATAAGTCTTCATACTCCACCTCTACGAACTCCACTCTGCCCGCAACGGACAGATAAATCGTCTTCTGCCTGAAGAGAACACCGATTTCCTTGGGGTGCATTACGCAGAATTTGCCGCCCTGTTGCCACCGAATCTGCCACCGAATCGAATTCGGTGTCTAGACGACGGAACGGAAGTCCCGATGCATCGGGACTCGTTTGCCGTTTAGCCCCGATTCATCCCGATACATCGGGATACATCGAGATTCATCGGGGCTTTGCCGGTGTTGCAAACGCCGAATTCCAGTTGGCGGTCAAGCCGTCCCGCGCTTATACCGAAATGTCTGTTGTCACTTGCTTGAAAATTTGTCCAGTGATAGCCTCCCTTGAAATCGTCGTCGTCCTCGTCCTCATCCTCGTTCTCGAACTCCAAAAACGACCGACGACGAGGACGACGACGAGGACGATTTTTCATGTGCCGTGGTGCCGATGAATCGGCATGAACAACTCCTGAGTTATAACCCTAACCTTTCCCACATCTCGTCGACCCGCTTCTTGACCTCCTCCGTCATCTTGCACTCCTCGGGCCAGTCAAACGGATAGCCTTCCTCCTTCCACTTGCGGGTGGCGTCAATGCCGAGTTTGCCGCCGTAGTCGAGGGTGCGCACGGCGAAGTCGAGGGTGTCGGCGGGTCCTTCGCTGAGAAGCACGTCGTATTTCGGGTCGAATGAGACGCCAACTTTCCACATCACTTCGCGCAGGTCGTGAACGTTCACGTCGTCGTCCACGATGACGACGACCTTCGTGAACATCAGTTGCCCCAAGCCCCAGATGGCGTGCATGACTTTCTTCGCGTGACCGGGGTATTTCTTTTTGATGCTGATGATGGCGAGGTTGTGGAAGATGCCTTCAATCGGCAGGTTCATGTCCACGATTTCGGGCAGCGTCATTTTGACCAGCGGCAGAAACAACCGTTCCGTTGCTTTGCCCAGCCACGCATCTTCTTGCGGAGGAGGACCGACGATGATGGTCGGATAAATGGGGTCGCGCTGGTGCGTGACGGCAGTGAGGTGGAAGACAGGAAACTCCCGCCTCATGCTGTAATAGCCCTGATGGTCGCCGAACGGTCCTTCCAAGCGTCGCTCGCCCGGTTCGCAGTAGCCTTCGAGGACGATTTGCGAATTTGCGGGCACTTCGAGGTCAACGGTTTTGCACTTGACCATCTCCACTGGCTTTTTACGGATGAAACCAGCGACGAGCATTTCGTCGAGTTCGTCGGGGAGGGGAGCGGTCGCCGCGTAAATTGTGGCGGGGTCCGGTCCGAGCGCGATGGCGACTTCAAGCCGCTTGCCCAACTGCTCGGCAACGCGATAATGATACGCTCCGCCTTTTTGCGTCTGCCAGTGCAAGCCCAGCGTCTTGTCGTCAAACACTTGCAGGCGATACATGCCGATGTTGCGCGTGCCCAGCGTCGGGTGTTTCGTGATGACCAGCGGCAGCGTGATGTAGCGCCCGCCGTCAAGCGGCCAGCACTTAATAATCGGCAACTTTGCCAACGATGGATTTTCGGTTTCGACGACCTCCTGACACGCGCCACGCCCGACGGTTTTGGGCGGCAAGTCTTTGAGTCCCAAGAACTTCATCCCCGTGCGGATTTTGTCCATCAGCGTCGTCGGGATTTCGGGCTTCATCAGCGAAGAAACTTCCTCCGCCAAGGCATCGAGGCTCTCACACTCCAGCGCAAGACAGGTGCGCTCCTCCGTGCCGAAGGTGTTGATGAGCACGGGAATCTCGTAGCCCTTCGGGTTCTTGAACAGCAGCACGGGACCGCCCTGCTTCACCACGCGGTCGCAGATGTGCGAGATTTCGAGGAGGGGGTCAACGGGTTCGGTGATTTCCTTCAGTTGCCCCTTCTGCCTGAGAACTTCCACAAATTCTTTAAGGTCGCGGTATGCCATAGTGGTTGACATTATACTCCAACCCGCAGGGAGTATCAAACTGCCCCTATCTAAGAGCGTGTCTAAAAATTTGACGCGATTTGGCTTTTGGGATAGACTACCGAGCCATGACCGAACAGAACACCCGAAAACCGTATGCCACCG
>FWPU01008279.1_pt1 | contig 17907 bp, 19 predicted proteins | sample 2228361 | NCBI WGS metagenome assembly FWPU01 (sample SAMEA103939777, study PRJEB20133) | metagenome
AAAAGATTGTGGGGATAAAAGGAGATTTTTTTAAAGTCAACTAGAGAGGAACTACCCCTCCTTTTCATTGGCTGCTAGAATAAGCGAGAGAAAGGAGGCGTGAATATGTATTTTCCTATCTCACGTTTGAGGAGATTGAGGCGGAATGAAAATTTACGCAGAATGGTCAGAGAAACGAAAATTTCTGTTGATGATTTAATTTATCCTCTTTTTGTTGAACATGGCGAAGGCGTGAGAAAGGAAGTCGAATCTATGCCTGGTGTATTCAGGCTTTCCATTGATGAGTTGGTAAAAGAGGCAAAAGAAGTTAAGGAATTAGGAATTCCTGCGCTAATTTTATTCGGTATTCCTGAGAAAAAAGATGAAGCAGCTTCAGAAGCTTATGATGAAGGGGGGATAATTCAGGAAGCTTTACGAGCTTTAAAAAAAGAAGTTCCTGAACTTATTTTAATTACTGATGTTTGTCTTTGTGAATATATGAGTCATGGCCACTGCGGTGTAGTTAAAAATGGAGAAATCGATAACGACATCACTTTAGAGCTTTTAGCTCAAACAGCTGTTTCCCATGCTGAAGCAGGCGCTGATATGGTTGCCCCTTCAGATATGATGGATGGAAGAGTAGCAGCCATCAGAAATAGCTTAGATGAGAATGGTTTTTCCCACATTCCCATTATGTCATATGCGGCAAAATACGCTTCCTCTTTTTACGGTCCTTTCAGGGAAGCTGCAGAATCTGCTCCTCAGTTTGGTGACAGAAGGTCATATCAGATGGACCCCCCGAATGTTTTGGAAGCTGTGAAGGAAGTTGCTTTAGACATTGAAGAAGGAGCAGACATTGTAATGGTGAAACCTGCCCTTTCATATCTTGATGTGGTGAGGAGAGTAAAGGAGGAATTCGGGTATCCAACGGCTGCTTATAATGTTTCAGGTGAGTATTCAATGGTTAAGGCAGCGGCAGAGAAAGGGTGGATAGATGAGAAAAAAATTGTTTTGGAGATTTTAACCAGCATAAAAAGAGCAGGTGCTGACTTAATTCTTACCTATCACGCTAAGGATGTGGCGAAATGGTTACAAATGTAAAGAAGGACATTCCTGTTCCACCTTTGAGAATGATCGCTTGGGAAGTGACCCAGGCTTGTAATTTAGATTGTGTGCACTGTCGAGCTGCGGCAGTAAATGAGCCACCTCCAGGTGAACTTTCAGCTGAAGAAGCCTTTTCTTTTTTAGATGAAGTAGCTTCTTTTTCCAATCCCGTCATAATTTTAAGCGGTGGAGAGCCTTTGATGAGAAAGGATATCTTTGAAATAGCTGCCTATGGAAAGAAAATAGGTTTAAAAATGGTAATGGCTCCTAATGGAACACTCTTAAACGATGAAGTTGTAGCAAAGTTAAATGAAGTTGGTATTGATAGAATCTCTATTTCTATTGACGGCTCCACACCTAAAAAACACGATAGTTTCAGGCGGGTTAAAGGTGCGTTCGAAGGAGCATTGAGGGGAATAGAAGCTTTAAAAAGAGGGGGTATCAGTTTCCAAATAAACACCACTGTTACTCGCTTCAATCTTAAAGATCTTCCAAATATTCTTCGCCTAACAAAGAAGCTAGGTGCTGCTGCCTGGCACGTTTTTCTGCTAGTACCTACAGGAAGAGCAAAGGAGATGAAAAGTGAAGAGATTTCGCCTGAGGAGTATGAAAAGACGCTGAATTGGCTTTACGATGTTCAGAAGAATGAAGGCATCTTCGTGAAGCCCACTTGTGCTCCTCACTACTATCGAATTGCCCGTGAAAGAGCTAAAAAGGAGGGGGAGAAAGTTTCTTTCAGCCAAAGGGGATATGAAGCCATGACGCGCGGATGTTTAGGAGGAATCTCCTTCTGCTTCATTTCTCATATGGGCGAGGTTTACCCCTGTGGTTATCTCGATTTAAAAGCAGGCGATATAAGAAAAGAAGGTATAAAAAAAGTTTGGGAGGAGTCAGCCCTTTTTCGCAGTTTAAGAGATTTTTCACGTTTAAAAGGAAAATGCGGCATCTGTGAATTCGTCAAAGTATGTGGAGGATGTCGAGCTCGTGCCTTTGCTTTAACCGGAGACTATCTTGAAGAGGAACCTTTCTGCACTTACGAGCCTTATTTTTTAAGAAAAAAGAAAGGAAAAATTGGTTAGAAAACTTCTGGTAAAAGAAGCAAACCCTTCTTTTCTTCATGAAATTGCTCCAGAGATAACACGGGAAAAGCTATTTCATCTGCAAAAGAAAATTATCCAGTTTGAGGGAGAATATCCTGAGGTTCTTATAACTGCAGCTGAATCATGTGGTTGTACTACCTATCCTTACAAACGGGGTGGTGTATGTGGATTGTTGATAGGGGGAGAGAAATTAAACCTGAGTGAGTTGGCAAAAAGAATTCCAGATGACATTCAGGAGGAGATTTTGAGCTTACTTAAAAAGAGGAAGCGGGGGGTAAAAATCGGAAAAAAGACGTTCGATTTATCTCAAAGGCCTCCTTTGGTAATGGGAATTTTAAATGTTACTCCTGATTCGTTTTCCGATGGAGGCAAATTTTTTAAATTTAGCGATGCATTGAGGAGGGGTTTAAGTATGGTTGAAGAAGGTGCAGATATTATTGATATCGGTGGAGAATCAACCAGACCTGGCTCCGAACCTGTTCCTTTGGAAGAAGAAAGGAGGAGAGTAATTCCCTTAATAAAGAAGCTGTGTGAAGAGATAGATGTTCCCATTTCCATTGATACATACAAACCTGAAGTGGCAAGGGAAGCTTTAGAAGCAGGAGCAGAAATTATAAATGACATCTATGGATTGCGGCAGGAAGGTATGCTTGAATTGGTGAAGGAAGCAAAAGTCTCGGTGGTGATTATGCACATGCAAGGGGTGCCTAAAGATATGCAGAAAAACCCTACCTATACGGAGGTTGTCTCTGAAATCTGCTTTTTCTTGAAAGAAAGGGCCAAGCTTGCAGAGGAGTGTGGTCTTTCAAAGGAAGAAATAATTTTAGATCCCGGAATTGGTTTCGGAAAAACGCTACAGCACAATCTTTCTATTCTCTCTCGTCTAGGGGAGTTTGTTTCGCTTGGTTATCCTCTATTAGTTGGACATTCTCGCAAATCTTTTATCGGATATACACTTGACTTGCCGGCGGAGGAGAGACTTGAAGGCACCTTAGCTGTTTCTGCTATTTCTACCTTCAAAGGAGCAGATGTTATCAGGGTGCATGATGTGAAAGAGAATCTGAGGGCAATAAAGATGGCCTGGACTCTTAAAGAAGTGAAGTCTTAATTTTATTCAATGCTCGAATGGTTTTAAAGTGAAAAACTAAAAATGTTTTAAAAGGTGTTATAATTCTACTAGGAGTGGAAGATGAACTGTCCAAGGTGTGGAAGTCCAATACCTGATGAAGAAAAAAACCTCTGTCCGTACTGCTTCTATCTTTTAGGAAATATCGAGGAGCCTTTAAAAACTCCTGATGAGGATGAAAGCATAGGAGAAGGGTCTCCTTATTCTCTTACTATGCTTCCTCCTATCCCCTCTACTGAAGAGGAGAAAGATTACGAGACTGTAGACTTTTTTGGTTTAAAGTTGAAGTTGAAAAAGAAAGGACTCGCCCAGATACTTTCCATGGACGTGAAAGAAGTTCTTACAGGCAACTGGCAAATAGTAAAAAGGCCTAGAAAAGGCGAGAAAGATATCCCTACACTTGCTAGGACAGCTACAGAAAAGGAAGTAGCTGAGTATTTAAATTGGGCAGGTAAAGAGCTGGGATTCAAAGTGGAGGGTAAGTTTTGGCAGGCAGAGAGGGGACGGAAGATACTGGTGGAACCTTTACTGAAAGCTTTGCCCTCAGAAGCTGCTGATAAATTGGTGGAGAGATTGCTTGCTTCGGAAGAAAAGTTAAAAGAACCTATTTCAGTTTTATTGGTGGTTACTAATCTTAATGAAGCGGGTATTTTGAGAGCAGCAGTTACTCGTCATCAAGCTCTTCATTTTATAAATGTAATTCCTTTTGAGGATTTAAGATATCTTATCGCTTTAAAGCAGTCTCAATACCTTTCGCATGAGTCCATTGCACAGCTTCTTTTCCCCACCATAGGGCTGGATATCCATCAAATTCTTTCTGTGGTTGCAGAGGGGATTCAAGCGGCGAAAAATCTTTCGTAAATTTCCAAGCCCAAAATCACTAAAACTGGCAGAAAGAGAGGAATAAAAATATCCCCCCAGGCTTTAGCAGGTGGAATGCGGTAAAAGGGAATGAGCGTATGTGAAAATCCTAAAAAGAGGAAGGTAATAATCAGAGCGATTAATCTCCCTATCCACTTTTGATTAGTGTATCTTAAAACGAGGGGGAATATAAGAGCTACTACCCCCCACAGGAAAGGCTCAATAAGCAAATATGGTCTTTGCAAGAAGGGTTGAATTAGTTTCATGCCTATACGGTAAATACTTTCGCTTTCTTTCATCTGGAGAAGTAAACGCATTTTCAGAGGGGAAAAGGCAAACTTAATTGGCAGAGTGTATATTTCCCAAAAAAGTGCTCCAGTAAAAGCAACTAGAAATGCAGAGGAGGGGAGAACAAGGAGTCCAATAAGGAATGGAAAAGCAAAGGGAAGCTTCATTTTTCCTAGTAAAATAGCGACGAAAGGCCACAAAGCATAAGCTGGCTTGTACTCCCCGAAAGCCAGGGCAAAGACGGAGAGAAAAACCAGCGCAATTAAACCTAATGGTACAGAAATAAAGAAAAAGGGAATAGAAAAAATAATTGCCCAGCTCCAGATGGCAAAACGAGGGGAGAGAAAAGCAGCTAGGAGAGGAATAAGAGGAAGAAAAGATTTTATTGGAGGTGGATAAAGAAGTCTAAAAGAGGAAAAAAAGGTAACAAGAGAAAAACCTGCGCCAAGCAGAACTGCTTCTATCATTGCTTTATTCTTTTCCCACCAACTTTTGGCGGAAACTCTTTCTTTCTTTTTTATCTCTGCTAAAGGCTTTGTTATTTCTTCGGAAGCCATTTGAGGATGGAAAGGGTTTAAAGATCTTAACATTTCTTTTGCTGACTGATATCTGATGTCCACATCTTTAGCGATTGCTTTGAGAACAATGGTGTCCATTTCGGAAGGAACTTCTTTATTTATATGGCTGGGAGATTGGGGGTTGAAGTTTAAAGTTTTCAAGGCAGTTTCCTTTAGCGTCCGAGCGTAAAATGGGTTTTCTCCCGTAAGCATTTCATAAAGCACTACTCCTACTGCGAAGAGGTCACTTGCTTCGTCGACGAACCTTCCTGTTATTTGTTCAGGGGACATGTAACCAAGTGTGCCGACGATTCTTCCTTCCTTTTCCCGGCTGATAAGACGGGCAATTCCAAAGTCAGTCACTTTTACTTGTCCGTTCTTCAAAATGATGATGTTTTCAGGTTTGATATCTCGGTGGATTATTTCCTTAGAGTGAGCATACTCAAGGGCTTTGAGAACTTGAGTGGCGATACTTACTGCTTGAGAGGGAGTTAGTTTTTTTCGGGAGAGAAGCACATCTCGGAGATTTACTCCATCTAGATACTCCATTATAAGGTAGTAGTAGTCGCCTGTTTCTTCAAATTCAAAAACAGTGACCACATTAGGATGGTTCATTTGAGCAATTGTTCTCACTTCTCTCATAATGCGAGGTGCCGTTTGAAAAGATGCAGGCATTCTTTTAATTGCTACTTCCCGACCAATCTTGGTATCGAAAGCGAAAAAGACAACACCTGAAGCACCTTCACCTATTTTTTTCAGAATTTTGTATCTTTCAAGAAGAAGTTTTTCTTCCATTTTTTGCTATTTTAAATTTAACTTTAGGAAAGAGCAAAATACTTGACGCTTGTGAGAAAGAGCACTAAAGTTATCACTGATGAAAATAGGTTCAATAAAAGAAATAATCCAGAATCATCCTGAGGTATACTTTTACCTTTTTATCTTTTTTCTTGCTTTGATTTGGGGAACACTTAAGTTTACTTCTCGTTCATCTTTCTGCGGTTCATGTCATGAAATAAAACCTTCCGTGGAAAGTTGGGAGAAAGACTCGCACCAAAATGTGGACTGTGTGAAATGTCATACTAGTTCAGGTACAGTTGAGTTTGTGAAACATAAAGTAGAAGCATTAAGGGAAGTCTATGCCCATTTTACAGGCAATTACGAGAAGCCAATCAATAAAGACGGTCATGTAGCTAAAGAGATGCCAAACTCAGTGTGTGTTCCTAACTGCCACCCACCTCAGATTAAGGAAGCTGTAGCAGGAACAATCATCGATCATCCAGCGCATACAGAAAAAGCGAAGAAGAATTGTACTTATTGTCATAGTGGAGTGGGGCATGCAAGGAGCAAAAGGGGCCTTGAATTTATGAGGCTTTGCCTTTCTTGTCATACTGGAAAAACTCTTAAAAATGAATGTGAAATTTGTCATGCTAAGGATTTTAAGCTCACACCAGCTTCTCATGACCCTTTGGATTGGGGCAAGTCACATGGAAAGTTAGTGAAAAAGGAAGGGAAGAAGGAGTGTTACGACTGTCATTACGAAGGAAAGGATTGTTTGGACTGCCATGGCATGGAAATGCCGCATCCAAAGAATTGGAAGAAGAAACATGGGCAGAGAAAGTCACTACTTCCCAAGTGCAGTCAGTGTCATACAAATGCTTTTTGTGAGGATTGTCATCATGAAGGATACAATCCGGAAGTAGAAACCTGGGAAACGGCTCATTCGCGAATTGTGAGAACTCACGGTAGGACAAAATGTTTGAACTGTCATGACCTTATATTCTGTGAGGAATGTCATTTAAGAGTGGGTGTAGGTTTACCTTAAATGCCCCTTGCTGTTTTAGCTCTTGGCTCTAATCTAGGAGAGAGAACCTTCTTTCTTAAAAAAGCTTGTGAATATTTGAAAGAAAAAGGGATAAACGTGAGAAAGATGTCTTCAGTTTACGAGTCTTTACCTGAAGGTTTCACGGAAGAACCTCTTTTTTTGAACATGGTTATAGAGGTAGAAACGGAGCTAGATCCGTTTGAACTTTGGAGAAAGACTCAAGAAATAGAGAGAGCCTTAGGTAGAATTAAGAAAGGGAGAAAAGGACCCAGAACAATCGATATCGATATTATTTTCTATGATAATATTAAGATAGATTCAGAGGAGCTTAAAATACCTCATCCGCGAGCATTTGAACGTGATTTTGTGTTAAAGCCACTTCTTGAAATAAATCCGAACTTGAAGGTACCATCTTCGCAAACTCAGAAAGAAAATCATAACTTAAGGAGGATTGGAAATCTTGACTTTAAAGCATAAGTTGGTGATTTTTTTAGCCTTAATTTGCCTGGTCTTAATTAGCCTCGTAGTTTTAATTATTCCCTCTTTTTCAAGGAAGGAAAGAAATCCTCTTTTCATGAAGGATTTACTGAAGTATAGGTACAAAAAGATAGAGAAGAAAGATTATTACTGCCCTCTTTGCGGAATGAAAGTTGAGAGAAAGGTAAGAAGGAGAGTTCTTTCTATCAAAGTAGAAAACTCATCAAAAGCAAGACCGCAGAGTGGGTTAGATAAAGCCTGCATCATTTACGAATTTTTAACCGAGGGTGGGATAACTCGCTTTAATGCGTTTTACTTATGTAAGGAAGCGGAAAAGGTAGGCCCGGTAAGAAGTGCTCGCTTTCCAGACCTAGTGCTTTTAAAACAATATAACGCTCTTTTTGCTCACTGCGGGGGTTCCGCTCCGGTTTTAAGAGTTTTAAGAGGGAAAAAAGGTTATTTAGACCTGGATCAAATGCGTTACGAAAGTGCATACTGGCGGGTAAGCAGCCGGAGAAGACCCCATAATCTCTATACTTCTACTTATAAACTGAGAGAGTTAGCTACCCAGTTAGGTTATGAAAATGAAGAAGTTTTCCCTTCCTCCTTTTCCTTTAAAAAAGACACTCCTTTAACTACTCCTACAGTCACATATATTGATGTTCCCTTTTCTCCCTGGAGTGATGCCAGGTTCATTTATAGCTCTAAGGAAAATATATATTTCCGGTATATAGGGAGGAAGCCACACATTGAGGCTGAAACTGGAAAGCAGTTGTGGGCGAAGAATGTGGTTATTCTCTTTACTTTTATGCAGCCAACCGGTCTTAGTGATTCGCGTGGTTCAAGGGTGGTTGATTTTAAACTCACAGGCTCAGGAGAAGCTTGGTTTTTCATTGACGGAAATTTTATAAAGGGCAAGTGGGAAGCTGATGAGAGTAGGCCTCCACAATTTTTTGATGGGGAAGGAAAGAAAATTAGGTTTAATCGAGGCTCTATTTGGATTGAAGTAGTCCCCACCCGTATCAAGCCAGTGGTAAAATAAGAGCACTTAAAATAGAGATGAAGAATGAGATAAACAAGTTGCTTGGAAAAGTAAAAAGTTTATTAACATTTTCTCTTGTTCAGTTTGTCGCTCGTAATCCAAGTATAAATGATACAGCGCGCGGTTACAGTAAAAGAGTTGGCTGGGAGGAGAAAAAAGTTGCTGAGTCTTTAGAAGAGCTTGTTTCTTTAAATTTACTAAAGAGGAAAGAGATAGGTGACGATGTTTTTTATATGGTAAAAGAAGAATGGATTAATATTCTTCGCGATTGGGTAAAGAGTGAGGATGCTTCTGCCAGATATTTTTTAGCTAAAGAAATTTACGCATCCTCTGAGGAGGAAGATTGAAAAGCTGTTTACTGCCGTTAGTTGATTTGAGAGATGAAATTTGCCGTGATTTTTTACACTCTTTGCCCAAGGGTTTAAGAACTGGCCTTATTGTGGTTTCTCCAGGAGGAAAAACTCTCCTTTCCCACTTTCCTTTTCCTACCTGGAAAAGGTTGTGGAAGGAAGGGATTGAGGAGATATTATCTCCCTTGCCAGCAAAGGGGAAAAAGCCAAAGGTTGTTAAGGATAAGTTTGGTTTAAGATATCTCTCTTTACCTTTGAAGAAATTAGATGGGTGGCATTTTCTCTTAGGTCCTATTGCTGGCTCTGCAGGGGAAAAGAAAACGTTAGCGAAAAAATTGGCTTCTTTTTTCTCCAAAGAAGAGGGGGAACAGTTGGCAGAAGAGATTCCCACCATTCCTCCCTCTACTTTGGAAATCCGCCTTCCATTTTACGATGCGATTTTCTCTTTATTTCAGCGATTTTATGATGAAAGGGCAAAATTAAGATTGATTCATGAGATTGAGGAAGAACTTAAGAGGGAAAATGCATCTTTTGAAGTAAGGTGCCGAAAGGCACTGGAGAAGTTGGTTGTGAAGTTGGGAGTTAAAAGAACATTTTTGGCAGAGAGAAGGAGAGGGAAGTTAGCTGTTATTGCGGGGGAAGGATTTAGAAGAAAATCTCTTCTGGTTCCGGATAAGTTAAAAGGAAAGTTAAGAGGGATGATTTCCTTTCCTTTCCTTTCCGGAGGAAAGGATGAAGAAGGCAAAATCATTTTTGAAGGCGATTTGTATCTTTTTCTTTCCATTCCCAAAAATCAGAAAAATCTTATTTTTGATAAAGAAAGCAAGAATTTCTGGGAGATGATTTTTAATCGCTTTTATAGAACATGGGTGGAAAACAATTATTTAGAAAAAGTGAAGAGCGAAAAAGAACTTTTTGCTCTCATCAGCTATTTTGCTAACCAAATATTTTCATATGAGGAAAGGGAAAGAGTACTTCGAGAAACAGTCCTTCTCCTTTACTCAGGTATAGGTTCAAAAGCTGTCTTTGTCTTGGATAGAAATAGCAAGGTAGAAGCTTCTTTTGGACTTTCAGATAGAGCACTCAAAGAATTGAGAAATTTTCTGACCGATAAAGGCGTTTTTAAAGTTCAGAGCAGATTCTCAATTCCTTATAAAAAGTTTTTGCTTTACTTTTCTCCATGGGTTAAAGGAAAGATAGTAGGGATTATGGTGGAAGACCCCCTCTTTGAGATAGACGAAAAAGCCTTGAACCTCATTCTTCATCTTTCCTCGCTTGTTTGGCAGAGACTTGAACTACAAGAAAAATTGAGAGAAGAAGAGATTATAAACAGGGAGCTGGCAAGTAGGTTGATAGATGCTTTAGAGAGAGAAAGAAAAGAGATTTCCTTTGCTCTTCATGATGATCTTTTGCAGATGCTTGTGGGGTGTACATACAGAGTAGAAGGCTTAAAAGACCTTTTGAAGAAGAATAAAAAGATTTCTGAAGAGTTGAAGTTGTTGGGAGAGCTTTTAAGGAAAAGTGTTCAGAAAGGAAGAGAGTTAATTACTCAGCTCCGCCCCACATTATTGGACGAGTTAGGATTGGAGGCAGCTATTAGGGAATTAGCTAAAAATATCTCTCAGGATGTTCCTATAGAGGTTGAGGTAAATTCCCTTCCCTCTCTTCCTCGCTATTTTGAGCTTGCTATCTTCAGAGTGGTTCAAGAAGGTCTAAATAACATTTTGAAGCATTCGCAGGCAGAAAAGGGTTGGCTAAAGTTAAAGGTAAGAAAGGGAAAGATTTATCTAGAAATCGGTGATAATGGAAAAGGATTTAACTATGGAAGGAAAGGTGAGCTTTTGCGAAAGGGCCACTTAGGCTTGGAAGCAATGCGGGAGAGAGTGGATACTTTAAAAGGCAATTTTATGATAGACTCTGGAAAAGGAAGGGGGACTAGGATTATAGCTGAGATCCCTTTAAAAATTCAAAGTGAGGGGAAGAATGAAGAAGATAAAAGTTCTTGTTGTTGATGATCATCCTGTGGTGAGGGAAGGTGTAAGACTTTTTTTGGAAGGTGATAAAAAATTTGAAATTGTAGGAGAGGCGGAGAGTGGAGAAGAAGCGTTAGAGAAAGTAAAGGAGTTGAAGCCGGATATTGTTTTGCTTGATTTAAAAATGCCTGGCATAGGAGGAGTAGAAGCAACAAGAAGAATAAAGGAGAAGTTTCCAGATGTGGGGATTCTTATTCTCACAGTTTATGCAGAGGATGAATACGTTAAAGAAGCTCTGCGAGCTGGTGCGCAGGGATATCTTTTGAAAGAAGCTTCGCAAGATGAGCTTAAAGAGGCTATTGTTCATGTAAATGAGGGTGGTTCTTACATAACCTCCAAAGTTATGGGCACACTGGTTGAGGAAGTAGTAGGGAAGAGGAGGTCTTATCTTACTCAAAGGGAGAAGGAAGTTTTGAAATTGATGTCGGAAGGTTTGACAAATAAAGAGATTGCAGATAAACTCGGTTTGGGAATAGAAACCATTAAAACGCATGCCCGTAACATTTTTAAAAAGCTTGGAGCAGCAGATAGAGCGCAAGCAGTTGCCATTGCTTTGCGTAAAGGACTTTTGGAATAAACCCATTGCCTCACTTTTTTCACCTTTGTTAAAATAATTTGTGGGCGGATGTGGCTCAGTTGGTAGAGCGTCACCTTGCCAAGGTGAAGGCCGCGGGTTCAAGTCCCGTCATCCGCTCCAAGTTAAAATTCAAATTCCAAATTGCAAGTTCCAAACTCCAAATTATTAAATCCCGAATTCAAAATATAATACACTTGGGGCTATGGGATTTGGTGCTTGAAACTTTAAAACTTCACTTTTTTCAGTCTTAGTCTTTTTTGAGATTTTGCAATTTGGTACTTAGAGTTTGAATGCTTTAACTTGGTGCTTGGGATTTCCTTTTGGGTGGAATTGGCTGCTTACTTTTAGATTATGTCTTAGTTATAATAAAATGTGAGTCTATATATTGATTATATATTGATAGTATTGATTAGGCTGGAATGGCGGCGTAGCCAAGTGGTTAAGGCAGGGGTCTGCAAAATCCCGATTCGGCGGTTCAAATCCGCCCGCCGCCTCCAAAATGTCTTTCCCTTTGATTAAAATTAGTTTAAGGTGAAAAGGAAAATCCGGAAATTGGGCATAATGGGAGGGACTTTTAATCCCATTCACTATGGGCACCTAGTCACTGCAGAAGAGGTTTATCATCAGTTCTCCCTGGACCTTATTATTTTTATGCCGGCTGCTCATCCTCCTCACAAGGAAGACAGTGATATTATTCCAGGCGAAGACCGATACTTGATGACAGTTATTGCTACTTCTTCGAATCCTCACTTCACAGTTTCGAGGCTGGAAATAGACAGACCAGGACCTTCTTACACCATTGATACTTTGAGAGAAATGCGGAAAATTTACGGTCCTCAGGTGGATTTCTTTTTCATTACCGGTGCAGATGCAATTTTAGAAATTCTTACCTGGAAGGATTCAGAAAAGATTTATGAAATGTGCAATTTTATAGCTGCTACAAGGCCAGGGTATTCACTTCAGAAGTTTAAAGAGCTTCATCTTATGGAAGACAATCCTTCTAAAAAGCTTGTGGTTCACTTTATTGAAGTTCCTGCTCTGGCGATATCATCGACTGACATAAGGCGCAGGGTTGGAGAGGGAAAACCCATTAGATATCTTGTACCGGATGAGGTAGCAATTTATATTGAGAAAAATGGATTCTACAGAGGCAAGAGAAGTTGAAGGTTCCGTATCGGGAAAGAAGGGGCATTAGGCGGCATCTTGTCTCTCGCCTAGAAAGAAAAAGGCGCAAGAGGAGACAGTATATCACTTCCTTTTTGCTTTTTTTTCTTCTCATTTTTTCTGTCTATTTTCTTCAGATAACCATTTTAAAGAGAACTCCTCAAAAACCAGAAGTTTCGGAGAAGAAGGAAGAGGTTTCTTCATTTTCATTTCTTATTGCGGGCGAGAAGGGAGGAGGAGAAGGTCTAGTGGGAGTTATTGCCGCTTATTATAACAAGGGGGATGGGGAGGTAAATTCTCTTTTTATTCCTCCTGAAACATTAATTGAAGTGCCTAAGGTTGGTTTTGGAAAAGTTGAGGAAGTTCCACCTAAGGATTTAAAATTTCTTGCTTTGGGAATTGGAAATTTTTTGGGAGTAGAATTTGATTACAAATTCCTCCTTTCTGAGAGCGATTTTTCCGCTCTTTTAAGTAGTCGAGATTTTTCTAAAGCATTGAGCATCGCAGAAATAGACGCAGGGGGAAAGAAAAGCTTGCTGGTGAAGGAGTTGTCTAAAGTGCCTGAGGAAAAGAGGAAAATAGCTGCTCTTCCCACAGAGAGTATAAAAATGGGTGAGCAAAGTTTTGTTGAGCCCAAAAGGGAGGAGATTGAAAAACTTACTCTTCTTATCTGGGGTAAATCTTCCCATGCCCTTTTAGAGATGCCCAAAGTGATAATTTTAAATGGTTGTGGTGTTCCAGGTATTGGCGGCGAAGTTGCAGGAAAGCTAATTGAAAATGGATTTCGGATAGTGGATATCAAAAATGCTAGCAATTTTAACTACTTTGAGACTATAATTTCTTTTTCTCAGGGCAAGAGAGAGGAAGCCAAAAAAGTAAGAGATTTGTTAGGAGTGGGTATTTTAAAAGGCGAAAATATTGCTTCAGGTCTTACAGACATCACCATAATAGTAGGGGCTGATTATGCTGGGGAAACAACGACAAAGCAAGGGAGGTGAACGTCTGAAGAGCATTGAGTTAGCAAAAAAGTTTGCTCATATTTTGGAAGAGAAAAAAGGGGAGAATGTGGTAGTGTTGGAAATAGGTCCATATCTTTTTGTGACAGACTACTTTGTTATAGCGAGTGGGGAGAGTCCGAAGCACGTAAAGACGCTGGCCCAATATCTTGAAGAAAAAGCGGGTGAAATGGGCTACAAACCTTTGGGAAGAGAGGGAATTGAAAGTAGTGACTGGATTTTACTGGACTACGGTGATGTAGTGGTTCATATCTTCGACCGGCCATTGAGGGATTACTACCGGCTTGAAAAGTTATGGGAAGAGGCGTTGAGAGTTGAAGAGGAAGAATCAATTTCCTAGTTTTTGCGGGCGTTTTCATTTTTAGATATAATTTTTCAGTGAAAAGTTTTGTGGGGATGTAGCTCAGTTGGGAGAGCGCCTCCTTGGCGTGGAGGAGGTCACGGGTTCAAGTCCCGTCATCTCCACCATACTTCACTTCTTTGAAGCTTTGCGTGACAAGCTATTATGAGGGCAGAGTTTGGCTTTTAAGCAAATTTCACGAATACTTCAAAAGGTGCCTCCAAAACTGTTGACACTACTTTGGGGCAGTCTATTTTCCAGATTTTAGTGGACACAGAAACGAAATTATTTTATAGTTACCTCATCCTGGAAGCAGAAAGGGGTGTAAGAGTGAAATTGAAAGTTGCGCTTGCTATCAGTCTTGTTCTGTTATTGGGCTTTCTTTTTTCTGGCTGTTCTTTCTTAACTAGGAAAGCGACGGAAAAAGTAATTGAGAAAAGTACAGGAGTTGAGGTAGATGAAAAAGAGAATAAAGTTAAAGTAAAAACGAAAGAAGGGGAAGCAGAGTTCGGTACGAAAGAATTTCCAAAAGAATTTCCAAAAGACTTTCCAATATACGGTGGGGCAAGTGATATTGCTTCCACTCGTGTTGAAACAGGAGAAGGAGTGAGCATGAGCGTGGGTTACAAGGTGAATGATGACATCTTGACAGTTAGCAACTTCTACAAAGAATCTCTTCCTGAAAGTGGTTATGAGGTTGAACAAACAGTGGAGACTTCTCAAGATTTTATGATGATTTATTTTAAGAAAGGCGAAAAGCTTGAAGGAGCACTTTCCTTGAGTAAGTCGAACGGAGCTACGCAAGTAAACGTAAGCTTGGTAATAAAAAAATAGCAAAAAGGAAGCAATTGTTACCTCGGTTCTCTTCTGATGCATACTTCATGTCTATGCCTATTATTGATTTGTTTTAGTGCAAAAGCTAACATTAAGAACGTATTTCAAGTTGAAGGAAGAAGGAATGGAAAGTAGTAGACCGATTGGTATTTTCGATTCGGGATTAGGAGGACTTACAGTAGTGAGGGAGATAATCGACACTCTCCCTCGTGAATCTATAATTTACTTTGGAGACACAGCTCGCTGTCCATATGGACCTCGTAATTTAAATGAGGTCAAAGAGTTTGCATTTGAAATTGCCCATTTTTTAATAAATGAAAAGATAAAGCTCTTGGTGGTGGCATGTAATACTGCAACGGCTGCCGCTTTAAAAGATTTACAAGAAAATTTTGATCTACCCATAGTAGGGGTAATCGAGCCTGGTGCCAGAGCAGCAGTATTGGCTACCAAGAGTCGAAAGGTTGGCGTTATCGGAACCGTGGGAACAATTGAAAGCGGCATTTATCCCCGGATAATTTACACTTTGGATGCTGGTATCAGGGTGTATGCACAAGCCTGTCCTGAGCTTGTGGATTATGTTGAGAGAGGGGAAATAAAGGGTGAAAGAGTACGTGAGGTAGTGAAAAGTTATCTTGTACCTCTAAAGGAATTTGGAGTGGATACGTTGATTTTAGGATGTACTCATTATCCTTTGCTGGAGAAGGTCATCTCAGAAGTTATGGGAGAGAAAGTAAAAATTATCAGTTCTGCTCGAGAGACAGCTAAGGAGATAAAGGAAATGTTGGAGAGAAAAGATTTATTGAGGAGAAAAGGAAAGCCAAAATATCGCTTTATTTCCAGTGGAGACCAGGATTCCTTCTTGAAATTAGGGAAAATGTTCCTGGGTAAGGAAATTACTGCGGTAGAGAAAGTAGATTTTGTGGTTACTTCATAGGTGGAGAAGTTGGAAGTAGTTGTTTTGGGCAGTTGTGGGGTTTGGCCTGCTTATAAGAGAGCTTGCTCTGGTTATTTAATTCGGAAAAAGAGCAGAGGAATTGTTTTGGATTTTGGAACAGGCACTTTTTCAAACCTCCTTCACTGGTTTGATCCTTTCTTCCTTGAGGCTTTAGTTATCACCCATCTTCATGTAGACCATTTTGTTGATTTTTATCCCTTAAGATACTATCTTCAATTCAGTGGAGGTAAGAGGGACTTGCCTTTAAAGGTTTTTCTTCCTAGAGGTGGAGAAGAGGTTTTGCTTTCAGTTCTGGATGAATCAGGGAGAAAGAAGACAAGGGAGATATTTGAGTTTCATGCAATTAGCGAAAGAGTTTCTTTAAATGATATCCATTTGTTTTTTATGAAGGTGCCTCATCCCTTGGATGCTTATGCAGTGAAAGTTGAGTGGGGAGATAAAATTGTTACCTATTCAAGTGACCTTAAATATGATGAAGGTTTGATAGAATTTATTTCAAACTCTTCTCTGTTCATTTGTGAAGCAACTTTAGTTGAAGAGATGAAGGAAGGGGAAGTTTTTCATCTCACCTCATACGAAGCAGGAATTTTAGCTTCTAAAGCAGAGGTGAAGCGGCTTCTTCTTACGCATTTTTGGCCGGAAGTTAACCGTCAGAAGTCTTTTTGGGAAGCGAAGAAGTCATTTCCAGGTGAGGTTTTTCTGGCGGAGGAGAATCTTAAACTGGAGGTATGAGATGAATTTTCAGTTGAGAAAAGATGGAAGAAAGCCAGACGAGTTGAGGAAGATTCACATCGAAAGAGGGTTTTATTCTCATGCGGAAGGTTCAGTTTTTATTAAGATGGGTCTTACTTGGGTCATTGTAGCTTGCACTGTGGAGGAAAAGGCACCTCCTTTCTTAAAGGGAACTGGTGAAGGCTGGATAACTGCTGAATATGCTATGCTTCCCCGTGCAACTCCTCAGAGAACCTTGAGAGAAGCTGTGGTGGGGAGATTGAGTGGGCGCTCTCAAGAAATAAAAAGGCTCATAGGTCGTTCCTTGAGAGCGGTTGTTGATTTAGAAAAGCTGGGTGAAAGAACAATTATTGTGGATTGTGATGTAGTTCAGGCTGATGGTGGGACGAGAACTGCTTCAATAACCGGAGGCTTTGTTGCTCTTTATGATGCTTTAAAGTTTCTTTACGAGCAGGGAAAAGTTGAGGAAATGCCTATTAAGGACTATTTAGCAGCAGTGAGTGTGGGTTTGGTAGGAGGAGTACCACTTCTTGATTTATGCTTTGAGGAGGATTTTGAGGCTTCTGTTGATATGAATGTAGTGATGACTGGAGAAGGAAAGTTAGTTGAAATCCAGGGAACCGGTGAGAAAAACACATTTTCTCGAGAGGACTTGAATAGGCTGTTGATTCTGGCTGAGAAAGGTATAAGGAAACTAGTAGAGATTCAAAAAAGAATAGTCGGGGAGATTAAATGAAGATAATCCTCTCGACAAAAAACGAAGGAAAAATCAGGGAGATAAAAAATATTTTTAATATCCCTGGAATTGAACTTTTAACTTACACAGATTTTGAAGATTGGCCCAGTATATCTGAAGATGGTAAAATTTTTGAAGAGAATGCAATAAAAAAAGCGCAGGTAGTTAAAGAGAAATTTAATCTTCCTGTTATTGCTGAAGATTCAGGTTTGGAAATCGAGTATCTCGAAGGGAAACCCGGGGTTCTCTCTTCCAGATACAGCGGTGGTGGGGATGAGGAGAATATTCGCAAGGTTCTTAAAGAACTTGAGGGAGTGCCACTTGAAGAAAGGAAGGCTCGTTTTAGATGTGTGGCGGTCTTTCTTTCGGTAGATGATGTAGTTCTCACGGCAGAGGGTGTTTGTGAAGGGCATATTGCTTTTTCTCCAAAGGGAGAAAAAGGGTTTGGTTACGACCCCATTTTTATCCCTTTAGGTTGCGACAAAACGATGGCTGAGCTTTCCATCTCGGAGAAGAACAAGATAAGCCATCGGGGAAAAGCATTTCGAAGACTTAGAAAGAAAGTTCTTGATTACCTATCTTAAAATCCAAATCTTACATACTACACTCTAAACCTGAAGCTTATAATCTTTCAGGATGTTTCTTTGATTATTTGGTCTTAGGATTTTGAAATTAGAAATTTAACTTCAGTGTGTATTATACTTATTACTAGTGGTTCTCGCTTAGATTTGGTTCGGGGCGTGGCGCAGCTTGGTTTAGCGCACCTGCTTTGGGAGCAGGGGGTCGGAGGTTCAAATCCTCTCGCCCCGACCAA
>FWPU01007426.1_pt1 | contig 17903 bp, 18 predicted proteins | sample 2228361 | NCBI WGS metagenome assembly FWPU01 (sample SAMEA103939777, study PRJEB20133) | metagenome
GAGCAATTTTCATTCCCCGGAGCTGAGAGCAGAGGATAGTGCTCTATGGCTTGATCCGGAAGAAGAAAAGAAAGTTCACGTGGAGCTAAGAGAAGGGGACAGGGAGGAGATATCTTCCTTGGGACAATTAGTTGCTGGGCAATTTTTAAAAATTTATAGAAATTATATAAGTCCCGTAGTTGGCGCTAAATGCCCCTGTTATCCTTCATGCTCTCAATATGCTTCCCAGGCCATTAAAAAGCATGATCTTTTTCTGGGTCTGCTCTTGACCTTTGACCGTCTGCTCCACGAGGCAGATGAAGTTCAGCGAGCGCCTTTAATAGAAATCAATGGCGAGTTAAGGTATTATGATCCGCTTGAGAATAACGACTTCTGGTGGTATAAAGAATAATTATATACAGCAGGAGGATGGCTATGATCTGGGATGAAGAGTTTGAAACCCTGCCGCGTGAAGCTTTGGAGGCCTTGCAGCTCAAGCGGCTTCAAAATATCGTGGCCAGGGTTTATGCCACAGTTCCTTTTTACCGGCGCCAATTGGATGAAGCGGGGATCAAACCAAGCCACATCAAATCTCTGAGCGATTTAAAATACCTTCCTTTTACAACCAAAGCAGATCTGCGCGACAATTATCCTTTCGGCCTCTTTGCCGTACCTATGGAGCAGGTCGTAAGGATTCATGCTTCTTCGGGCACCACTGGGAAACAGACCGTAGTGGGCTATACGCGAAGGGATATCAATACTTGGGCAGAATTAATGGCTCGTTCCTTGGCCGCCGCTGGTACACATAAAAATGACATTATTCATAATGCTTACGGTTATGGACTTTTTACCGGGGGATTAGGCGTCCACTATGGGGCGGAGAAGATGGGAGCTTCCGTAATTCCTATTTCGGGAGGAAATAGCAAGCGCCAAATTATTATTATGCAAGATTTTGGTTCCACAGTTTTGACTTGTACCCCTTCCTATGCCTTATTTTTAGCCGAAACAGCCGCGGAAATGGGGATGGATATTAAGAAGCTTAAATTACGAATAGGCATCTTTGGCGCTGAACCATGGTCGGAAAGAATGCGCGAAGAGATCGAGCGAAAATTAGGGCTGCAGGCCATTGACATCTATGGTTTGAGTGAAGTTATGGGGCCAGGAGTTAGTATAGAGTGTATCGAGGCCAAGCGGGGACTGCATATTTTCGAAGATCATTTTCTGCCCGAGATTATTGATCCGCAAACGGGCGAGGTCTTGCCCTATGGGGAGCGCGGCGAGTTGGTCTTCACTACCTTGACCAAAGAAGCCTTTCCTTTGGTTCGTTACCGCACCCGCGATATTTCTATGCTCTATCCGGAACCTTGCAGATGCGGCCGGACTCATGTGCGGATGGAAAGAGTAAGTGGACGCAGCGACGATATGCTGATTATAAGGGGCGTCAATGTTTTCCCTTCGCAAATTGAGAGTGTCTTGATGAATATAGAAGGCGTGGAACCCCATTATTTAATAATTGTCGATCGCCAGGGGGCTCTCGACACTTTGGAAGTGCAGGTGGAAGTGCAGGAAAGATTTTTCTCAGATGAAATTAAAAATTTGCAAGCTATGGAGAAAAGGATTGAGGACGATTTTAAAGACTTATTGGGTGTGACGGCTAAAGTAAAACTGGTGCAACCGAAGAGTCTCCAAAGGAGCGAAGGAAAAGCGCAGCGAGTTATTGACCGTCGAAAAATTTGATTTGCTATCGCCGCAGATGGGGCGATATTAGCGGCGTCATATTTGCGGCCAAAAAGGAGGGCGGAAAAGTGAAAGTGGAACAAATATCAATATTTTTAGAAAACAAACCTGGCGCTTTGGCGGAGGTGACCACGATTTTAGGAGAGGCCGGCGTAAATATAAGAGCCCTCTCCTTGGCGGATACTAAGGATTTTGGAATTTTAAGGTTAATTGTTAATGATACGGAAAAAGCCAAAGAGGTTTTAAGAGAGAAGGGATTCACGGTTCGTAAAACCGAAGTAGTTGCTATAGAAGTACCCGATCGTCCAGGGGGGTTGGCCAAGATCTTACGCATCCTCGCCGCTGCTCATATCAATGTCGAATATCTTTATGCCTTCGTCCAACAGAGTGGGGAAAATGCCCTTATTATCTTCCGTTTTGACGAAACAGACCGAGCGATTAATGTTTTGGCAGAGCACGGTGTGAAAATCTTGGAAGGGAGAAAGGTATATTATATCTAAGGGAAAAATATATCAATTTAAGGAGGAGCAAAAAGATGTTCAAAAAAATAGGGGTTATAATTTTAATTATCAATTTAGCTCTGATAAACCCAATTTTTCTCTCTAAGGGAACAGCTAAAGAGCCTTTTAAAATTGGAGCAGTGTTTAGCGTGACGGGGGCTGCTTCATTTTTAGGCGAGCCGGAGAAGAATACAGCGAAGATGATTGAAGAGTTGGTGAATGGCGCTGGCGGAATTAATGGCCGGCCTTTACAAATTAGCATTGAAGATACCAAGAGTGAAGAAATTCAGGCTGTATTATCCGTGCGAAAGCTTTTAGAGAGGGATAAAGTTTTGGCTATCGTTGGCCCTTCTACAACTGGCGAGAGCATGGCGGTAGTGCCCATTATGGAAAAAGCGCAAACGCCATTAATTTCTTGTGCGGCAGCTCTTTCGATTGTAACGCCCAAAGACGAGATGGAGAGAATTCTAAAGTCACCCACCTTTGAGATGCCCAAGAAGCAAAACAAGTGGATCTTTAAAACACCCCAGACGGATACTTCGGCCGTAGAGGCGATCTATGATCATATGAAGAAGAAGGGAATCTCTAAGATCGCCATTATTACCGTAACGGCCGGATTTGGAGATACGGGGCGGCAAGAGTTAAAAAGAGTCGCTCCCGCTTATGGGATTACTATTGTGGCTGATGAAAGATATGGACCAAAAGACTCCGACATGACCGCCCAGTTAACCAAGATCAAAGGAACAGATGCGCAGGCCTTGGTCAACTGGTCAGTGGGGCCGCCGCAGGTCATTGTCACCAAGAATTGGAAACAATTAGATATGAAGATACCCCTTTACCAAAGCCATGGTTTCGGTTCTAAAAGGAATATTAAACTTGCTGGCGGGGCGGCCGAAGGGGTAATTTGTCCGTTAGGACGCCTGGTCGTGGCCGAGAAGCTAAAGGAAGGTCACCCTCAGAAAGCCCTTTTATTAAAATATAAAACGGAATATGAAAAACGCTTCAAAGCAGAAGTGAGTACCTTTGGTGGGCATGCCTATGACGCCATAATGATGCTCGTTGACGCTTTAAAGGCAGTAGGAGCTGACAAAAATAAAATTCGAGAATATTTAGAGACCAAGATAAAGAATTGGCCGGGGACGGGAGGGATTTTCAATATGTCTCTCCAGGACCATACAGGTCTTAAGAAAGACGCCTTTGAAATGATTGTCGTGCGGGGAGGAGACTGGAAATTTGCTGATTGATAAAAAAGGGAAGACAGATGAAAAAAATAAAGATATAATTAGACCATGAAGAGGGCTATATTTAAAAATAAGCTAAAGAATAATCTTTGTAAATCAATGGCGGGTTATTATTACTTTTAAAAGAGCGCTTCGGCTTTTGCTCATTTTCATGAAGAGCAGGCCAAAAGCGCTCTTTTTATATGTGGAAGGCGCAAGATATGGATTTATATAGCCAACTTTGCCAGTTCCTATTCACGGGTTTAACATTGGGTAGTATTTATGCTTTAGTGGCTCTTGGTTTTACCATGATTTATGGCGCCACCGGAATTATTAATCTGGCGCAAGGTGAATTTGTCATGCTCGGCGGACTAATAATGGTGTTCAGCAGCACGGTGCTTGACTTTCCTCTGCTCTTGGCCTTTATCTTTACGGTTATCGTCGTTACTCTCTTAGGCGCTCTCTTTGAACGGTTAGCTATTCACCCTTTAAAAAATGCCTCCTTGATAACTTTAATCATGATCACCCTCGCTGGCTCCATTATAATCCGAGGAGGAGCCATGTTTATCTGGGGAAAAGACCCCTACGGGCTGCCTGCCTTTAGTGGGGATAAACCTTGGTCTATATGGGGGGCTACCATTCAGCCCCAAATTTTCTGGGTCCTGGGGATTACCGGAATCGCCGTATTCGCTATTGCCCTATTTTTTAGTCGAACTTTGACTGGCAAAGCTATGACGGCTTGTGCCTGTAATCCCCTGGCTGCTCGTCTATTGGGAATCAATGTTTGGAAATTAGTCTTATTATCATTCGCCTTAAGTGCTACTTTGGGAGCCATAGCCGGCATAATTATTACCCCGATCACGCTTATGGAATATGATCGAGGACCAATGCTTGCCTTAAAAGGTTTTGCGGCAGCAGTCTTGGGAGGTTTGGGGAGTAGTATGGGAGCGGTATTAGCTGGTTTTTTAATCGGAATTATAGAATCACTGGGCGCAGGGTTAATTTCTTCTGGATATAAAGATGGTTTAGCTTTATTAGTTTTGTTGATCGTCTTATGGCTTAAACCCAGTGGCATTTTAGGAAGCGCAGAAGAAAGTGCTTTAAAGAAGTTTTGAGGAGAAATGGCTCGCCAAGATTTTTATCCAATTTTGATTATTGTTACCGTTTTAATTATTTTCCCTTTCCTGGCTCGCGGTAATGAATATTTGGTAACTATATTAGTTTTTTTGGGGATTAACGCTATAGTAGCCATGGGCTTATGCCTCTTTATAGGGTATGCTGGCCAAATCTCTTTAGGGCATGCTGCTTTTTTCGGCATCGGGGCTTACTCTTCAGGAATTTTGACCGTTAAATACTCTTTCCCTCCTATTTGGGGAATAATTTTAGGGATTGTTTTAGCTGGAGGTATTGCTTATCTAGTAGGGCGGCCAACTTTAAGATTAAAAGGGCATTACATGGCCGTAGCCACTTTGGGCATTGGCGAAATATTTTATATAATCTTTAACGAATTGATTCCGCTTACCGGCGGTCCTTCTGGCCTATCGGGGATTCCTTCGTTGACTTTAGGCGGCAACTCTTTAGAAGGTATCAAATTTTTTTATTTAGTCTGGATCTTACTTTTAATTTTATTGATCTTCTCTTTAAATTTGATCAATTCGCGCATTGGCCGAGCTTGGCGGGCCATTCATGGAAGCGAGTTAGCCGCCCTAACCTTAGGTGTAGATGTGGCCCGCTATAAACTACAAATATTTATTTTGAGTGCCATCTATGCTGCGCTGGCAGGGAGCCTCTATGCCCACTTTGTTACTTTTATTAGCCCCAGTTCCTTTGGGCTAATGTTTTCGATTTTGTTGCTAATGATGGTTGTGGTGGGGGGAGCAGAGACTTTGTGGGGGGCAATTTTAGGTGCCGGAGTATTAACTCTCTTGCCCGAATATCTGCGAGGATTAGAAGATTTTGAGATGCTGGCCTACGGAGCCATTCTCATGCTCGTCCTTATTTTTATGCCCCGGGGCATTTTATTGGCGTTTAAACGAATTATTCAACGGGCAAAGAAATAGTTGAATTTGTCTTGGCGGAAATAATTCTTCAAGTCCAAAATTTACGCAAATTCTTTGGTGGCTTGCGCGCCATTGATCAGCTTGATTTTGTCGTGGCCCAAGGTAAGATAAAGTCTATTATCGGGCCCAACGGAGCAGGCAAAACTACCCTTTTTAATTTATTGACAGGGATCATTCCTCCTACTACCGGCACTCTGCAGTTTGCAGGAAAGATTTTAAATGGGTTAAAACCCTATGCCATTGCCCGTTTAGGGATTGGACGAACTTTTCAGAATTTAGAGCTTTTTGCCAATATGACTGTCTTAGAAAATGTCCTGGTAGGTAGACATCTGCGGGCCAAAGCCGGAATCTTTAGTGCGGCCTTGAGATTACCCCAAATGCGCCGGGAAGAAAAGGAGACCAAAAGGCGGACTTTAGAAGAACTGGACTTTATGGGCTTAGCTGATAAGGCCAATTTATCGGCTACGGCTTTGCCATTAGGAGAGCAACGTCTTTTAGAAATTGCCCGCGCCTTAGCCACGGAACCGCGGCTTTTACTTCTTGATGAACCCGCCGCAGGATTAAATATTAGAGAAACCGCCAAATTAGCCGAGACAATTTTCCGCATCTGTGAGCGGGGTATTACTATTTTGCTGGTGGAACACGATATGAGTTTAGTTATGGAGGTCTCGGATGAAGTATTAGTCTTAAATTATGGACGGAAAGTGGCTGAAGGGCCTCCTCGCGAAATTCAGCGCCATCCCGAAGTGATTGCTGCTTATCTGGGGAAGGAAGAGTGAGATGCTCAGGGTTGAGAGTGTCAGTGCCTTTTATGGATCTGTGCAAGTACTGCGTAATGTGTCCCTTCATGTGAGTCCCGACGAGATTGTTACCCTTTTAGGCGCGAATGGAGCAGGTAAGAGCACCCTCCTCAAGGTTATCTCGGGCATATGGCCAGCTGCCAAAGGGAAGCTTCTCTTTAACGGCCAAAATATTACTGGTCTTTCGGCCGAACAAATTCTCCGCTTAGGCATAGGGCAAGTTCCGGAAGGCAGACAAATTTTTGCCCCGTTGAGTGTCCAGGACAACTTAATTTTAGGGGCTTACGTGCGGTTCTTTCAAGAGGATAAAAAAAATATCTGGCGAGATTTGGAGAGGATCTTTGAACTTTTTCCTATCTTAAAAGAAAGAGCCAAACAGCGAGCAGGAACTCTTTCGGGGGGCGAACAACAAATGTTAGCCATTGGACGCACTTTAATGGCCAAACCCAAATTGCTCCTCTTAGATGAGCCTTCGATGGGATTGGCTCCGAGGGTAACCAATGATATCTTGCGGACCATAAAATTATTAAAAGAAAAGTCAACCACTATTCTACTGGTGGAGCAAAATGCCCAGGCAGCTTTAAAGATAGCGGATCGAGGCTATGTCCTGGAAACGGGACGTATTATTTTAGAAGGAGAGAGTCACGATCTTTTAAGCAATAAAGAAGTACAACGCGCTTATTTAGGAAAAGAATATCGCGAAGTATGGGAGTAAGGAGGGCTTATGATTTGGGATAGGCGCTATGAGTGCCTGCCGCGAGAAGAAATCGAACAGCTCCAATTAGAACGTCTGCAATCTACCCTAAATCGGGTTTATCGCAGTGTGGCTTTCTATCGCAAGAAATTTGATGAGCTTAAAATTTTACCTGAAGATATTCAGTCGTTAAAAGACCTGGCCAATTTTCCTCTGACGAGCAAAGAAGATCTGCGCCATAGTTATCCCTATGCAATGTTTGCCATAACTCTCCGAGAAGTTGTCCGCATCCACTCCTCTTCCGGAGTCACGGGGAAACCAACTGTCACTGGCTATACCCGCAACGACTTGCACCATTGGAGTCAGTTGGCGGCCCGGGTTTTAACTGCGGGGGGAGTTACCAAAGACGACGTTGTGCAAATTACTTTTCGCTATGGGCTTCTGACAGGGGCCTTTGGTCTGCATCAAGGAGCCGAACTTATTGGTGCTTCGGTAATTCCCATGTCCACTGGCAATACCCAAAAACAGGTTATGATCATGCAAGACTATAAAACAACGGCGTTGGTGGGTACGCCTTCTTACGGGTTGCGACTAGCTAAATATATGGAAGAAGCGGGCATAGATCCCAAGAGCTTATCTTTAAAGCTTGGTCTCTTTGGTGGAGAACCTTTTCCCGAGGTCATGCGCAAGGAGATTGAAGAGCGACTTTTTATCACTGCAACAGATAATTACGGAGTTAGTGAAGTGATGGGCCCGGGCGTTTCGGCTGAATGTCTGCACAAAAATGGCTTGCATTTATATGAAGATCACTTTATTCCCGAGATCATAGACCCCCAGACTTTGGAAGTGCTACCTCCCGGAGCAGAGGGAGAATTAGTTTTAACTACTTTAACCAAAGAGGCCTTCCCTTTAATTCGTTACCGCACCAGGGATATTACGGCTTTAGATTTTTCTCCCTGCCCTTGTGGCCGTACCATAGTGCGCATGAAAAAAGTTTTGGGGCGAACCGATGATATCGTGATTATCAAAGGAGTAAAAGTATTTCCCTCTCAAGTAGAGGCTATTCTTATGGAGATAGAAGGAGTTGAGCCCCATTATCAGCTTATTGCTGATCGGCAGGAGGGTATAGATAGTTTAGAGGTAAAAGTAGAAGTTAATGAGCGAGTCTTCTCTGATGAGATAAAGAATCTGCAGATCATTGCGGCGCAAATCGAGCGCCGATTTCGAGAAATAATCGGGGTGAGCGCTAAAGTTAAGTTAGTGGCGCCGGAGAGCTTACGCAAGGGAGAAGAGAAGCTGCCGAAGGTTATTGACCGGAGGAAAAAATAATAAAGGGGAAATTAAATTACTTGCCCTAGAAAAGGAGGAAGATGTGCAAACCAAAAAAATTATTTCTTTGTTAGTATGCGGAGGTATCCTTTTTTTATTCACCTCCTGGGCTTGGTCGCAGAATAAACCAATTGAGCTTTCCTATTCGATCTTTTTCCCTGCTCCCCATAAACATACTATTTTAGCGAGGGAATGGGCTAAAGAGATAGAAACCCGAAGTGGAGGGCGAGTGAAGATTACTATTTTCCCGGGAGGGACTCTTACGCCTGCTGATAAATGCTATGATGGAGTAGAAAAAGGCATCTCTCACTTAGGCATGTCCGTGCTCAGCTATACGATGGGTAAATTTCCTCTTACCCAGGTTATTGATTTGCCTTTAGGCTATAAAAATGGCTTAGCAGCTACCAAGTTAATTAATGCCTATTACCGGAAATTCCAACCCGCGGAATTTTCCGGGACCAAAGTTATGTATTTCCATGCCCATGGCCCTGGATTATTGCACACTAAGAAACCGGTCAAAAAATTAGAAGATTTGAAGGGAATGAAGATTCGTTGCACAGGCATGGCGGCGAAAATTGTCAAAGCTTTAGGTGGGGTACCGGTGGCTATGCCTATGGGCGAAACTTATGATGCTCTAAGTCGCGGCGTAGTTGATGGCTCTATGGCCCCTCAGGAAGCTTTACAAGGTTGGAAGTGGGGCGAAGTCGTTAAATTTACCACCGAATCTTTTGGGGCAGCCTATAGCACAGCCTTTTTTGTGGTAATGAATAAGGATAAATGGAACTCGCTGCCTGCTGATCTGCGAAAAATTATTGAAAAAATAAACGAGGAATGGATAGAAAAAACTGGCAAGAGCTGGGATGAGATCGATAGGGTAGGGCGGGAATTTACGCAAAAATTAGGGAATACCATCATTTCCCTTTCTCCCCAAGAAAACGAAAGGTGGGCTAAGGCTGTCCAACCCATCCTAAAAGATTATGGGGAGCGAATGAAAGCAAAAGGGTTGCCCGGCAAAGAAGCTCTGCAATTTTGTTTACAGCAACTTTCCAAGCTTTAAAGAATCCTGAGGAGAAATTAAAAAAATTTTTGAAATCATGCCTAAATTTTTAGAAGCCATTAGGAAAATATGCGCCGCTATGAATGGGGCGGCCGGCTTGAGCCTTATTCTGCTTATGACTTTAACGATTGCTGATGTGCTTTTACGTTTCTTCAAAAATCCGATTGTAGGTACATATGAATTAGTAGCTTATGCCGGAGCATTGGCTATTGGATTTGCCATTCCTTATACTTCCTGGATGCGGGGACATATTTATGTAGATTTTTTTACGGCAAGATTACCCCGGGCTGGCCGCCGGATCTTTCATATCATCACCCGCCTGGCTAGTATGGCTCTTTTTTTAATTATCGGCTGGAATTTGCTGCGCATGGGTAAAGATTTGCAAATCTCAGGCGAAGTCTCTTTGACGCTGCAATTTCCCTTTTTTTATATTGTCTATGGCTTGGGCGCTGTCTGCTTGGTCCAAATTTTTGTCTTGTTGGCCGATATATTTAAGGTCTTGGCCGGCAATTATGAATGAAACCTTTATTGGCTTAGCCGGTCTTCTTTTAGTTCTCGCCCTATTTTTTACAGGCATTGAGATAGGATTTGCTATGGCTATTGTAGGTTTCTTAGGCTTTGGCTATCTTGTTTCTTGGCCGGCTGCTTTCAATCTTTTGGCTAAAGATATATTTGATGTTCTATCTTCCTATGGTTTTACCGTAATTCCTCTCTTTATTCTTATGGGTCAAATCGCTTTTAATGCCGGAATTGCCAAGAGATTATATAATGCGGCTTATAAATTTTTGGGACATATTCCAGGTGGACTGGCTATAGCCACAGTAGGCGGTGCTACAGCTTTTAAGGCGATTTGTGGCTCTTCGCCAGCGACCGCAGCAACTTTTGCCAGCGTAGCTATTCCAGAAATGGACCGTTATGGATATAGTAAAAAATTATCTACAGGCGTAGTGGCCTCCGTGGGCACTCTGGGCATCCTTATGCCCCCTAGCGTTACGCTCATCGTCTTTGGCGTAATCACTGAACAATCTATTGGCAAGTTATTTTTAGCCGGCCTAATTCCTTCACTGCTCATCGCCTTCTTTTTTATCTTAATTATTTTAAGCTGGTGTAAATTAAATCCCCACTTAGGCCCGCGAGGCGAGAAGGCTGCTTGGCGAGAAAGATGGGCCTCTCTCCCTGAAATTCTCTGGGTAATCCTTATTTTTCTTTTGGTTATCGGGGGTATGATGAAAGGTTTTTTTACCCCCACGGAAGCGGGCAGTGTGGGCGTAGCCGCCGTTCTTATTTTGGCCCTTAGCCAAAGAGATCTCAATTTTAAAGGCTTTTTTAAGTCGCTGAATGAGTCTTTAAAAACTGCCTGTATGGTTTTGATGCTTATTGCTGGTTCTACGATTTTGGGTCATTTCCTGGCCGTAACGAAAATACCCATGCTTGCGGCCCACTGGATTATAGGGCTTAATTATCCTCCTTATTTGACCATGGTTATTATAGCCCTTATCTATCTTTTGGGCGGATCCTTTATTGACGATTTAGCTTTCATGATCTTAGCTACGCCTATTTTTTATCCCGTGATCATAAAAATTGGCTATGACCCAATTTGGTTTGGTATGATTATCGGCATCACGATCATGATCGGGGTAGTTATTCCTCCAGTAGCTATTAATGTCTTCGTGGTTAAGAATATCAGCAAAGTCCCTTTAGGAATTATTTTTAAAGGCGTAGCTCCTTTTTTGATAAGCCTTGTTTTTTGTGCTTTATTGCTTTTCTTATTTCCTGAGATAGCCCTCTTCTTACCGAAGTGGCTAATGCCCTAAGTGAAGTTCATGGGAGAATAAATTAAAGAGGTGTAAAGTGATGAATTATTTCAGACCGTGTATTAGCGCGATGAAAGGGTATGTTCCTGGAATTCAGCCGCGGGAGGCAGGAAAATATATTAAATTAAATAGTAATGAAAATCCTTATCCTCCTTCACCCCTGGTCGAGGAAACCCTACGCCAATTTTCCTATCAAGCCCTTCGCTTCTACCCTGACCCATTATGCCACCAGTTACGGGAGAAATTGGGGGAGCTATATGGGCTTGCCCCAGAACAGATTATTTGCGGCAATGGCTCGGATGACATTTTGAATATCATTGTCCGTACTTTTATCCAACCTGGGGAAGTGATGGCCTTTTATGAACCAACTTTTCCTCTTTACCGGGTGCTAGGAATTATTCATGGAGCGGAAATAATCTCTATCCCCGTGTCTGCGCCCTATCAGGATTTTCCTGATCCACCCCCCGCCGCCAATGTTTTTTTCTTGGCTAATCCTAATTCCCCGTTAGGATACAGCGTTCCTCTCTCGCAGATTTCAGAATTAGCCCAAAAGGTTACCGGAATTTTAGTGGTTGATGAAGCTTATGCCGAATTCGCTAAAGAAAATGCCTTGTCGCTCTTAACGCATTTTCAAAATGTAATTATAGTACGTACCGTCTCTAAATCCTATTCTTTAGCCGGCGTGCGCCTGGGGTATGCTTTAGGAGATGCCGCCTTAATAAAAGAGATGTTTAAAGTTAAGGATCCGTTTAATGTAAATCAGCTTACCCAGAAGATTGTAATAGCTGCCCTTACTGATCAAGAATATTACCGAAAAAACATTGCCTGCATTGTGACTACGCGCGATTGGTTTACGCAAGAGGCTCGTCAACTCGGATATAAAATAATTCCTTCCCAAGCCAATTTTATCTTTCCCAGCCCGCCGCGCCAAGGAGAAGGACGTTCCTTTTACCAGAGTCTCTATGAAAGGAATATATTAACCCGTTTTTTCGACGAAGAACTTCTCAAGGATGGAGTCCGCATGACCATCGGTACACATGAAGAAATGGAATTAACTCTGCAAGCCATGCGAGAAATAATAAAAAAATATTGAGGTGATTATATGTCAATTGCTAATAAGATTAAAAATTTTATGGAGCAAGCCTCCTGGATTAGAAGGATGTTTGAACAAGGCCTAGAATTAAAAGCCCAAATTGGGGCCGATAAAGTATTCGATTTTAGCTTGGGAAATCCTAACCTCGAACCTCCGGAAGAAGTCAGAAAGGCGATCATCGAAGTAATCTCTGATGAACGTCCAGGCAAACATGCCTACATGCCGAATGCCGGCCTAAAAGAGACGCGTGAAGCAGTGGCCAATTATCTTTCTGGCGAACATAAATTGTCCATTACATGGCAACATATCGTGATGACTTGTGGTGCTGGCGGGGCTCTAAACGTTGCTTTGAAGAGTATTTTAGATCCTCAAGACGAGGTTTTAATTTTAGCGCCTTACTTTGTTGAATATTTTTTCTATGTCGATAATCATAATGGAATAGGGAAGTTAGTTAAGACAAATGAAGATTTTTCTTTAAATATTAACGAAATTGAAGCGGCTATAACTTCGCGCACAAAAGCGATTATCTTAAATTCTCCGAATAATCCTTCAGGGAGAGTATATGACGAAAATAGTTTAAAAAGCTTAGCACAACTTCTCGAATTTATTAAAATAAATAAAAAGCAAATCATTTATCTTCTTTCTGATGAACCCTACAGCAAAATTGTTTATGATGAAGTAAAAGTACCCAGTATTTTTCAGGCATATGCCCAATCCATTATAGCTACTTCATACTCTAAGGATTTGTCCCTTCCCGGAGAGCGTATTGGTTACTTAGCGGTTAATCCGCGCTTAGAAAATTGGACTCAAGTCGTTGATGGCCTAACTTTCTGCAATAGGATTTTAGGCTTTGTTAATGCGCCTGCTCTCATGCAAAGGATTTTACCAAAGTTGCAGGGCATTCATGTCAATATCAATGAATATAAAAGAAAAAGAGATATACTCTGCCAGGGATTAGCAGACGCGGGATATTATTTTATCAAGCCAGAAGGGGCTTTTTATCTTTTTCCCCGATCCCCAATTGCTGACGACGTAAAATTTGTTAATATCTTACTTGAAGAAAATATTTTAGCGGTACCTGGGAAGGGATTTGGAACTCCGGGTTACTTTCGCTTAGCATATTGCGTAGAAGACCGAGTTATAGAAGGGGCTATTCCTGGATTTAGGCGAGCTCTCCATAAAGCAAAATCCCTCTAAGGTTAAACCTTTTTTGATTTATTGTTAAATTTTGCTAAATTTATAACGTCCCATAAGATATATTATGTAAACTTAATTAAATTTAATTTTCGAGCACCAAACTAAAATATTCTTATTCAATTAATTTAAATTTACTGAGCCTTGACTTTAATTCCAGCCTTTTGGAGGGCAGCGCGGGATAGAATATCTAAAACATCAAAGACGGGAATATTAAAGCAATCTTGGTTCAATACTATGGGGAGCTCGGTGCATCCAATAATAATGCCCTGAGTTCCTTTTTTTATTAATTTTTGGCCGATATTAATGAGTTCTTCCTTAATTTTTTCTCTTTTATTAAAAGCTGTATTCTTAATAGCAAAAATATTTTTTTGAATTTTTTGTAAGTCCCTTTCAGCAGAGATTATCACGGAAATTTTTTCTTTGGCCAGAGCCTTTTGAAACAATTGGGTTCTAATTGTGCCTAAAGCAGCCATCAATCCCACACAATTCATAAATGAATAATTTTTTTTGATAAAAGATATAGTTTCTTCAATTATTGAAACAATAGGCACGATTTTCTTGGCCTGCATTTGGGGAAGAAAATAATGGGCGGTGACGCAAGGAATAGCTACAAAATCCGCCCCTGCGCTCTTTAAAGAGCGCAGGCCTTTAATTAGCATAGGTAAAGGACTTTTTCCTTTGCCTTCAATGGCCGGCAATCTTTCTGGAATTTTGGGATCGCTATAGATTATTAAGCGGGCATGGTCTTGATCCTTAATTGCCTCAGTATTGGTCAATATTTTTTTAAAAAAAAGGAGCGTTGCCTCTGGTCCCATGCCCCCTAAAATACCAATGGTCTTTGCGCTCATAAGATACAAAGTCTTTCTTTAAGATTTAGAAATTATATTAGGATTTTATTTAGAAATTCTCTTGCTCTTTCTGTTTTTGGGTTGGAAAAGAATGTTTTATCAGTGGCCCTCTCCACAATACGCCCTTGATCCATAAAGATTATTTCATCAGCTACTTCTTTGGCAAAGCCCATCTCATGAGTCACTACCACCATGGTCATTCCCGATTTTGCTAAGTCAATCATTACGTCTAAAACTTCTTTAATCATCTCTGGATCCAAGGCACTGGTAGGCTCGTCAAAAAGCATAATCTCGGGCTCCATCGCCAAAGCGCGGGCAATAGCGACCCGTTGTTGTTGTCCCCCGGAAAGATTTCCTGGATATTTGTGGGCTTGATCAGGGATGCCCACCCTTTCTAATAGAGCCATGGCCTTTTTCTCCGCTTCTTGGCGGCTCATTTTCTTCACTTTTATAGGAGCTAAGGTTATGTTCTCTAAAGCAGTCATATGGGGGTAAAGCTCGAATTTCTGAAACACCATGCCGATCTTCTGGCGCAGCTTATAAAGATTTGTATTAGGATCTTTTAGGGAAACTCCGTCAATTTTGATATCCCCTTGTTGAAAATCCTCTAAGCCATTGAGACATTTGCAGAGCGTGCTTTTCCCAGAACCAGAAGGACCACAGATAACCACTACTTGATTCCGCTGGATAACTTCGTTTATATTATCCAAAACTTTAAAGTTCCCGTACCATTTGCTTACATTAATTATCTCAATCATCGAGTAATCCCTTTTTTAGCTTCCCATTTTTTGGTAAAGTAGCTCATGGTAAAGCAAAAAATAAAATAAACAATGCCTACAAAAGTATATAATTCTAAACTGCGCACTTCGCGGGCATCGACTATGCTTGCCGAGCGCAAAAATTCTTTTAAGCCAATCACATAAGCCAGAGAAGTATCTTGAAAGATAATTACGGATTGCGTCAATAGCGAGGGAATCATATTACGCAGAGCTTGGGGAATGATAATATAGCACATAGTTTGCTTGTAATCTAAGCCGGTTGATAGGGCTGCTTGCATCTGCCCTTTAGGGATAGATTGGATTCCAGCGCGAATGATTTCCGCAAAATAAGAAGCCTCAAAGACGATAAAGGCAATGGAGGCCGAGAGAAAATCTCCCAAAGGCCGCCCCGCAATTATGGGAACTAAGAAATAAAACCAGAAGATAACCAAGATCAGGGGAATGCTGCGCAAGAAATTTACAAATACCGTGGCGGGGTAATAGACATAAGGTCGGGAACTAAGGCGGCCCATACCCACTAATATACCTAAAGCTAGCCCTCCAGATATGCCGATTAAAGCCAATTGGAAGGTGGTGATTAAACCGCGCATCAAAAAAGGTAAATTATCTAAGATTACTTGGTAATCAAAGATAGCCATTTTTTAGCGTCCCCGAGCGATTAATCCAGGTATAGCTAATTTCTTTTCCACTAAACCCATTCCCGAAATGACCAGCATTGTTATGGCCAAATAAACCAAGCAAGCTCCAGTCGTAGCTTCCAGTCCTCGAAATGTATAAGCTTCGATCTGTTGACTCATAAAGGTAGTCTCCAAAACACCAACCGTCATGGCCAACGAGGTATTCTTAAAAATAGTCAAGAACTCCGTAGTTAAAGGCGGAATCATAATTCGAATAGCCAAAGGAATGGTCACATACCTATACATTTGGAAATAAGTAAGTCCTGTACTTAAGGCTGCGTGGAATTGATCTTGAGGAATGGATTGTAGGCCAGAACGGATCTGTTCGGCCACTCGCGAAGAAGTATAAATAGAGAGGGCGATGACCGTAATCCAAAATTCGGCCTGGGGCAGTTGGCGATAAAGATAAGTTTCCATTGATGTGGGCAATATTCGGGGAGCGGCAAAATACCAGAAGAAAAGTTGCACTAATAAAGGAATATCCCGAAAAAATTCTGTATAAGCAGTGGCTAAGAACCGCAGTGGTTTCCACGGTGTTATGCGGCAGGTACCCACGATTATGCCTAAAATCAGGGCAAATACCCAGCTAATTAAACCGAGTTTTATGGTTGTCCAAATTCCCTGGAGCATCCATAGTCCATATGGTTGCTCCCATAACACAGACCAACGAAACTCATAGGCTAACATTTTTCGCCTCGGCAGATTATTTAGGGCAAAAAAGGAGCCAAAGACTGATCGAAATATTCCTTATCTTTGGCTCCCCAAATTAAAAATTATTTCTAAATTACGGCCAAGCTTGCAGTTTGAGCAAGATCTTAAATTCTTCACTCATTGGATAAGGGACTACTCCTTTGGAACCAAGCCATTTATCATAAATTTGGCGGAAGCGCCCATCTTTGATCATTTTAATGATTTCAATATTAATGAAATCCTTAAATTTAGAATCATTTTCGCGAACAATATAGGCATAAGGATCATAGGTAATGAATCCGCCCACCACTTCATATTCTTCAGGATTCGGGGCTTTGGCTTTCAAGCCGGCCAGTAAGATGCCATCGGTAACATAGGCATCTAAGATATTTCTCTGCAATGCTAAAAACCCCTGCGAATGCTCCTGATAAACAACGATATTGGCTGCCGGTTTAATTTTTCCTTTATCGTTGAGGTCCCGGATTGCTCTTTCATTTGTGGAACCCTGGGCTGCGCCCACTTTCTTGCCGGCTAAGTTTTTATAGCTTTTTATGCCGCTGCCCTTCTTTGTTAAAATCTGCGTACCCGTCAGAAACACAGTTAATGTAAAATCTACCGTTTCTTCTCTGTCCACGGTATGAGTAGTAGAACCACATTCAATGTCAATTGTGCCGTTGGCCACCAGCGGAATTCGGGTTTTGGGGTTTGTAGTTTTGAATACCAGCTTAAGTGGTTTGCCCAATTTCTTCTCCAAGGCTTTATGAAATTCTTTAGCCATATCAACGCTAAATCCTACATGTTCGTTTTCTTTGCTAATAAAACCAAAAGGAATTGCTCCATCCCTTACCCCTACCACAAATTCTCCTGACTTAGAAATTTTTTCCAGAGTGCCCTGGGCAAAGCTGCTCAGGGGGAAGAGAAAGATGAAAGAAGAAACGAAAATTTTCACCAAATATTTCTTCATTTTTGCCTCCTTTCTTAGCTTATAAAAAATCACCCTACCCGCTCATTTTGCCTTCCTAATATTTTTATAGATTATCATTTATATTGAAAAAATTGTAAAGAGAAAACTTTGATGAACGTATGCTGTTACTCATTTCCAATTCGTAAGTGGAAATACGACTTTGCTGTCAGGAAGCCCAGCAATAATCTTAAAGTATTACTTTACAATTGGATTATTCATTACAATCCTTAAAAATTGATTAATGGCCCGGTTTTTAGCTTGCCCCCTTCACTTTTCAAAAATAATTTTGAGAGATCAATTTCTAAGATTTTATAAAGGAACTGGTGGATGAACCAGAGATGAAAATGAGCGTATGGGCGGGAGGAAAATAATTAAAAAGAACACCAAGATTTGGATACCAAAGCGAAGGTAGCAAGGTTTTTTAGCTTGCCCACCTTCACTTTTGGGGGGTTTTATTGAGGGAGA
>FWPU01008284.1_pt1 | contig 17896 bp, 2 predicted proteins | sample 2228361 | NCBI WGS metagenome assembly FWPU01 (sample SAMEA103939777, study PRJEB20133) | metagenome
GTGACGAGCCGCATGAGCGGCTCCTGAAAGAAGAGACAGACCGCGAACGTCACCCCGATGTACGCGAGCGCGCGGAAGATGTGCCCGCGCAGCTCCTCGAGGTGCTCGCCGATCGTCATTCGCCGCTCGTCCAGCGCCCCCGTCGCACCCACGCCGCCTGAGCCGCTCCCGCCGCCGCCCGTGCGCGTCCGCCGTCCCGCCGCCTCGCCAGGCCAGTCAGACCCGCCGCCCGCGCGCGCCCGCCCGGGTCTTCGACACGCCCCCGGGCGAAAACGCTCTTTCCGCCGCGCGCGAAGGGGTTCCGATTCTACGCAAGAAGGCGCCCGCTGTCGAACCGCGCGCCCCGCAGGCGCACGGAGTCCCAGCGATCCGGCCGAGCACCGCGGAGCGCCCCGCGAGCGCATGGAGCCCGCAAAGAGCAAGGACGGGTCCGGCCCGCTCGCGCAAGCGCCGCGGCGCGCGGACCGCCCCCGCGCGCGCCGCCCGCCATTCCCGCGCCCCGGCGGCGCGCCCGACTACCGCACCGAGCGATCGAACTGCAGCGCCGGACCGAAGACGAGGCGGAACTCCTGGTCGAGCCGGACGGGAAGGAAGTTCGCGCGCAGAACGAGCGCGTACTCGCCCGCAGCGAGCGGGAATCGCCCGTCCCGCTCCAGCGACCTCAGCTGCAGCTTGTGCGGATTCGTCGCGTCCCGTTCGATCAGCACGGGGACCGCGGACGGGCTCCCGACCGCGTCGTAGCCGACAAGCGTCGTCCGGTCCGGGTCGAGGAACAGCGGGTCGAGCGGCTCGCCGTCCGCAGTCTCGATCGAGAGCGCAAACCGCCCGGGGGCCGGGACCACGACGAAAAATTCGTTCTCGAGCCCGGCGAACTCGAAGGGGACCGATACGGTCGCCGTCGCGTTTTCCGGGTCCGTTGGCGCCGGCGCGAACACGAGGAGCGCGCCGTCGTCCCCGAGCGAAACGAAGTCGCCGACCTCGTGCGCGATCACCGGACGATCGTCCTCCGGCACCATCGAGTTGAGGTCGATGCTCACGGTGAAGTTGCCGCTGTCGGTCGCGCTCGCGCCGGTGACGACCAGGAAGAAGAGGCGGTTGTCGCGGGTTCCCCTGAGCGTCACGTACGACACCGCGCGCTTCGCGCCCGCGAAGTCGTCGATCACCTCGAGCGTGGTCCCGGCCGTCGACAGGACTTCAACGATCGGGTCGAAGTTGGTCGAGTTCACTGTGATGATCGCCTGACTGACCAACGGATTCGCGCCGGTGTCGGGGATCTGGAACGACAGGAGACGCTGCCTCCCGGCCGCGAGCGTCGTCGAGATGGCGGGCCGCTGCGTCGTGATGTCGAGGAGCGTGGGATCGCTCGGGTTCGTAAGCGGCAAGTTCGCGCCGTTCGAGACGATCGTGTTGTCCTCGTAGAACGTCGTCGGCGCGCCCGAGAATCGCGTGTTGTTGTCGGCGTTCGAATCCCCGGCACTGGCGTTCGAGAGCCTCACAGCGAGCCGGCCGCGCTCCGACTCCGCGCCGGTGGAGTCGAGCTTGAACGTCACGACCAATTTGACTTCCCCGTTCTGATCCAGCGGGGGCACCGAGAAGGATCCGCTCCCGATCGGAACCTCTCCGACCTCGATGGATTCGGCCGTCTCAGGCACGAAGAACACCTCGTAGTCGAGGGCTGTCTGCGTCGTCGAGCTGGCGCCAACGTTCGTGAGCCGAATCAGCCCCGTCGTCGTCACGCCCATAATCGCGGCTGTCGGCATGGTCATATCCGAAATCGCGAAATCCGCTTCCCCTCCTGCGGGGGGCGTCGCGGGCTCGTAGACCTGCACCACCTGGGAGGAAAGCTGATCGTTGTTGGCCGAAGCGGTCGCATCCGAAAGCTCCTTCTCCTTCCGGAGCCCGGAATTGACGCGCGCGAGCAGGAAGTACCGGCCTGGTTCGATCTTCTTCCCGGCCACCACCGGCCCCAGAGCCGTCTCCGTTCCGCCTTCGCTCACGACCCGAACCGCTCCGCCGATCCCGATCCGGTCCGTCACGACCGCGGCGCGCACCTTGAACGCCGACTCGTCGATCGCCTTCGTCTTCGAAAGAAACCACGCGACCTCGAAGTCGGTCCTCGTGACGTCCGTTCCCTGATTGAGAACGTTCATGCGAAGACGCCCGCCATCGCCCTCGAAGATCACGCGCTGCGAGGTTCCGTCGTCCTCGATCCGTGCGATCGTGGGACCGGAAACCCCGCTCGCGACGAGGTCCGGTTGCGTGCGGTCAATGCCGGCGCCCCCGCCTCCGCCGCCCGCCGTCGCGACGATCGCGGCCCCCACAACCCCGGCCGCGCAACCAGCCCCGAGCGAGCCCGCCGCCAACAGGGCAATGACGACGGCGGCGCGTCCCAACCACTGGCGGGCGCGCACGGCGGCGATCGCCACGAGCGCGACAAGATACGGGAGCAGCGACTCGACGCCGTTGGCTTCAGCCGCGGCGATCGCGCAGCCGCCGCCGCCACCGCCGCCGCCCCTCCGCCCTCCTCCCTTCGGAGGCTCGGGTCCGCTCGGAGCGCCCGCCACGCTGAAGGACTGCGTAGCCGGGAGGCTGCGCCGGCCGGCGTTATCGATCGCGAAGAGCGTGAACGTGTATCTGCCCCCGGCCGCGGGCGTGAACTGCTGCCGCGCCCCAGGCGCGCCTTCAAGCGCACTCGGGAGCCCCCCGGTCTGACTGAAGACGAACGCCAGCGGTCCGGCGCCAGGGCCGGCCGTGCCAGAAGCCTGTAGCCGCACGGGAACTCCGACCGCCCCGTCCGGAACGGGCGCAAAGGCCGCGAGCGGAAGCGGCGTCGCGCCGTTCGCTGCGAAGGTCACCTGGGCGCGCGCCTCTGTGAGGGTATCCGGATCATAGACGAGCACCTCATATGTGTACACGCCTTCGGCCCCCGGCGTGACGGTCGGCGTCGCCGCCGTCGAGTCGCTGAGCGGCGTCAACGGCCCCCCGATCTGGTGCCACCGGAACCTCAGGTTCCCCGGCGTTCCGTCCGTGTCCGTCGAACCGCTGGCGTCGAGCGTGACCGTGTCTCCGACCGACACAACCGCTGGATCCGCATCAGCCACGGCTCGCGGCGGATCCTGCGCCGCAGACAAGAGCACCGGCACCGAAAGCTCGAACGCAGAGCCCGCAACGTCGTTCGCGTTCGCCGCCTGCAGCCGGAACCTGTAGTTGCCGGTCGCATACGGCACGAAGCTCGCCGTCGTCCCGCTCCGGTCGAGCGTCACGGTCGGCCCGCCCGTCTGGACCCAGTCGAGCCGCTTGAGCGAAGGAACACTCTGCGTCCCCGAGGCGTCGAGCGTGATCCGCTGGTCGACCACCCCGAAGTCAGCGGCCCCGTCGCCGTCGGCGTCGATCGCTCCAATCGTGGGCCGGAACGTGGCGAACGGAGGCCGGTTCGTGTCCGAAACCACGGTGATCGCCACGGTGTCCGGACGAGACACGTTGCCGTTGCTGTCCGTAACGACCAACCGGAAAACAAGCACCCCCGGCGTCCCGGGCGCCGTGAAGGACGCCTGAGGAGCCGTCGCGTTGGCGACCGTCACAGCCGACCCGGAAAGCTGCGACCACACGAAGGCGAGCGTCGAGCCCTCCGGGTCGATACTTGCGCGGCCATCGAGAATCACCTGCTCGCCCACGCGAACCACGCGGTCGACACCAGCGTCCGCCGTCGGCAGCGCGTTCGCGCCTTGGGCGACAACGACGATCTCTGCGCTGCCCGCTCCCGACGAATTCGTGACGCTCTCGTCAACGGTCACCCGGAACACGTACGTCCCTGATACGCTTGGCGCGAGCGTCGGGGTGACGACCGCGTTCGAGGGCGAGAAACCGCTTGGCAGCCCCGTGGCGCTCGCCGGACCGCTGATTTGCTCCCACTTGAACGTGAGCCCGTCCCCGTTCGGATCGACCGACCGCGACGCGTCGAGCGTGACCTGCGACCCTGCCGCCGCGACGATCGGATTCGGCGCAAGCTGAGCGACCGGAGCCACATCCGACACCTGGATCTCGAAGCTCCGCGTGATTGTCCCATCCGCGCCCGTCGCGAACCCGATGGGGAGGCTCTCTGGATCGACCTTCACGGCATATGTCAGGAGGTAGCTGCCGGCGCTCCTCAGCACCAGCCCGACCTGCGTCGCATCGAGGCTATTCCCGAGCGATCCGGTCGATTCGGGGAACAGGAGCCGAGGCGCGATCGGCGGAGCCGGGCTCCGATTTACCCCGAGGAATTGAACGTCGATCACCGCCGCGCTCGGAATCGGGCTATCGGCAATGTCCGTCTGGAAGAATCCAGGTTGCACCTGTTGGAAAATCCCGTCGCCTGAAACTGAGTCGGCCTCCCGCGCGCGGATAAACCCGCTGTTTGTGGCGACGTTCTGAGTCTCCAGCCCAGGTACCGTGCTGATCACCGTGGTCACCTGGTTCCGCTCGTCCGAAAGGTCCCGAATGAAGTTCTTCGTGAAGTTGTCGAGCAACGCGAAGAAGGGCTTGGTGTCCCCGATCCCCGCGTCGTCGATCGGAATCAGCAGTCGATTGCCGTCAATGAACGGGACCCCCGCGAGCAGATCGATCCGCCGCGAGGTTGCGACGAGGAAGTCCGCGACCTCGGCGTTCAGCGGATCGTCGGTCCCTTCGATTTCATGGGCCCCCGCTGGCACGCTGGTTCCCACCTTCAGCTGGAGCGTGGTGGCCGCCCCCCCGGTCTCGGTCGTCACGCGCGCAAAGGATCGTGTCGTCCCGGAGGCGGGCACCGAGCTTCGGAGCACGAGCCGGCCATGTTCGAACGACGCGTCGACCCCGGCCGTCCGGATCGCGTTCACAATGTTCGCGATCCCAGTGACGCCGGCGCCGAAGTTGACCGTAACGGCGCCACCGTTGTCTTCGAACGTGAACGTGCCGGCAACCGAAATGCCGACCGGATCCGCAATCACCCCAGAGACAGTGGCGCCAAAGCCGGGCGAGAACTCGATGGGCTCGGAGAAGACCACCTCGAGGAACCCAGGGATCAGGTTCGTGGCGACGACCCGCGGCGGCGCGCGGTCCGTCAGCGCCGTATTGTTGGGCGCCGCGAGCGTGTGGATCCCGCCCGAAAGGTCGATTGCCGTCTGCTTTCCGCGAACCTCCGACGGGCCGAACACCGTCACCCCGCTTACCGATGTCGTCGGAAGACCCGGTGAGAAGAACACCTCGAGGGTATTCGTCGACTCGCTCGCGCGCACGCTCGACCCGGTCCGAACGATCGCTCCGGTGCCCCTCGTGAGCACGAGGCGGAAACTGCTCGCGGTCAGCTGCGCCGCCGCAGTCGCATCGATCGTGTCCGTCGCCTGGAACCGCATCACCAGGTGGTCGATCTGCCCGTCCGTCGGATTGTCGTCGAACAGCTCGACGCTATCGATCCGGAGGACGCTCTCCTCTACGACGAACCCGCTGCTCTCGAACACCTCGTCGTCACCAAGATTTCCACTCGTGTTCCGAAGGCGCACGATAAGCTTGCGGTCTGGATCCTCGACCTTGACGTTGCTCACAGCGGAGACGAACGCGATTCCGTGCTTGAACGCGAGGACGTTCTCGAAATCTGGGTCGTTCAGGTCGTCGTCCGCCGTCTCCCTCGGTGTGTAGAGCGGCGCGGAGAACTCGTGCGCGCCGCGGCCTTCCTCGACATACACGTCGTCCCCCCGCGCCCCCGAGGACGTCCACTCCTCTCCCAGGCGAAGGATGTTGACTTCCGCGTTGAAAGGAGGCGTACTCGAATCGCCGGGAACAGAAACAGGAGTCGCCACCACACGACTCTCCACACCGCCCGACGGCGGTTCCCCCGAGCGAATCACATAGCGGCTGAACGGCACAAAAAACTGGACGTCGCCTTGGTTCGCCGCCGCGAACGGCAGAGCGCGCATGCGAGCCAGGAGAAGCTCCTGAATCTCCGTCGCCGTTCCCCGGTTATCCAAATCGAACGATGTCAGGGGCTCGTTGTTGAATTGAAGCTCAAGGTCCTGTTTCGAGCTGCCGATCGACTGCGCTGCGCCGATCCCGCTGATCGAAACCCCCAGGCGTTGCGCGATCGGATCTGTGTCGTCGTTGGTCTTGGCGACGATGGCGTTGTCCGGGAACCGGAAGTCCCAGTTCCCGTGCGCATCGACGGCCACGATCTGGGCGACGAACGCGTTCCCCTGCGCGATGGTGACGGGCAAACCCTTCACCGGATCCTCCGTGCTCGCCACGCCCTGCAAGAGGGTCTGCCCCGGCAGCACGATGGCGAGCTTCTTCATCTCGCCCGGGTACACGTCGTACGGGGTCGAAGGAATGTGGGGAAGGGACGGAGCCGATTCCAACCGCGCGAACAGCCGCCGGCCGAGCGCGGCAAGGAAGTCCTTCACGGGGACGCTCGCCTCGCCCGCGACGAGCGTGGCGCCTTGGGGCGTGTCGAGCGGCTGTCCATCCGTCCCCTCGAGATTGGCCGTTCGACGCGGATCGCTCCCCTCTAGCGGCCGCACAAGAACGTCGTCACTGGCGAGCGGGTCGTTCTTCGCCACGTTGAAGAACTCATCCACAAGGATCACGCGGGCTGTGTGTGTCACGCCGGCTTCCCGCTCGATCACGCCCACCGAGGGCACGGCAACATCGAGACGGCGCGACCGAACGCCCTCTACGAGCGACTCTTCGGTCAGGAGCGTCAACACGTTGGCCGCGACGCCGTGATTCCAGGCGACGTTGCCACCGAGAGCTCCCGTCGTCCCCGTGTCGATTTCGGTGACCCGGATCTTCACGAACCCGGCGGCGTCAGTCCTATTGGCCGTCGCCTTCGTATTGCTCAGATTGATCCGGAACTCGCCATTGCTGTCGAACACGGCGCGCGCGGGGCTGATACCGGGCGTCACGACCGTGAACACCGCTGTCGGCGCCTCGGCGTCGAAAGTGACCGTATCACCGCGAGTCGAGAACGGGAGGAAGTTGGTGAAGTCGAGATCGCCCCCCGTGAGCGACCTGGTCGCAAGCCCCGGGTTGTTCGCCAGGGCATTGTCCAGGATGGCGATCTGGAGCCCGCCCCGGGCGCGGAAGTTGGGAATTCGGGCGCCCTGGCGGTCCCGAGCCACGATCACGAACTCCACCGCGTTCCCCACCGTCGCGCTCGAGGTGGAGGCCGTCACGTCGAACGTACGCGCCTGCTCGTTATCTGGCGCGCCCGCATCGAAGCTCGCGATGACAGCGGGCTTGTTGCCGGAAGCTGCGAAGTTGTTCGCCGCGTCGCGGATGTGGACCCCGGCGTCACTCCCGCTGACGATCTGGATCGTTGTGCCGCCCGGGGGATCGCTCGGCGTCACGCCGTCGGCGACATAAGTCGCCTTGTCTCCATTCGGCGTGACCGATCCAGACATGAAGCCCACGCTCGTCAAAAAGTCCGCCGTACTGTCCGCGTTCAGCACCGATTCGCTGAATGTGACCACCATCACGTCGTCGCCAACGATGGCGTTATCCTGGTTGTTGTATACCGCAGAGAGAATCACCGGCCCGGCCTTGTCCGTAGCCGCAACGGATGTCGCCCCGAGCGCTTGGCCGCCCGCGTCGCGAACGAGCCCGGTAGCCGCGTATTCCACGGTCTTGGGCTCGGTCCCTAGAATCTGCGTATCGAAGTCGACGAAGATCTCCAACGGGTTGTCGGCGCCCGGATCGACTACGCTCGTCGCTGCGGTGCCAGCAATCGCGAACCCGGCCGGATTGATTCCGCCGTTCGGTTGCGCGGGAACATACCCGATGGGCTCGTTGAAGGCCACCTTGATCCGGTCGACTCGACCGTCCGCGTCGCTGTCGCGCGATTCGATCCCGGTGATCAGCGGCGGGTTCAGGTCGTCCCACCGGATCGTGCCCGTGACCCGGTTCGTGGTCGTCTCGTCGCCCGGGTCGTCGTCAAACTCGTCCCCCCAGAGGTCGCCAAGCGCCGCTTGGCCTGTCGCGCCGAATGGGTTCCCCGCGAAACTGTTCCGGAACCGCAAAAACGTATTGGGGGCGTCTCCCCCTACAAGCGCCGTCCGGTGCCGCACATTCCTCGCCGTGACCGGGATGGTGGCCGGCGTCGCCCTGAAGAACTTGATCTCGTTGAACGTCAGGTCCTGGTTGTAGATCGCGATGTTGAGACCGACGCTGCCATCCGAAACGGTGAACCGGCCGTCGCGGAGGCCCTCGTTTCCGCCGACGATCGTCGCGTTGCTGTCGATCTGGAGGCCGCGCGCGTCCGTCCCCGACACGTGGTACCAGCGGCCCTCGATCTGGCTCGAAGGCCCTGTGACGAGGAAAGAGTACGTGGCGCCCGGCGCGCCCGCAATCTGCACCCGGTTTGCGTCGGACGCGCCGATCATCTCGAACCGCCCGTTGACGGTCAGCGAGGCGCCGTTTCCGAACTCGAGCCCCCCCGCGCCCGTCGCGGCCGTCTCCTCGATCCGCAGGGTGCCCGTCGAATCGACCAACACGGTGGCGCTAACGGCCATGGAGACGGTCTTGTCGATCGCGCGGAACGTTCCGGTGCCGACCTCCAGCGCAGTCAGGATGCTCACGTCGGAGGCGAGCGTATACGTGCCGCCCCCGCTCATTCGAAGCTTCCCGTACTGCGCGACGTTCTCGCTCCCTCCGGGGACGTCCGCGTTGCCCCCGGCGAAATCGATCGTCGTGCCGCTCCCCAGCGCGAACGGTGCGTTCGCAACGAGGGGCGTCCCCGCCCCGAGGAACTTGATCGTCCCGGATCCCGTGAACGACGTCTGCTCGTTGATCGTGAGTTGCCCGCCGACGCTGAAAGACCCATCAAGCGTGAGCGCGTTGGTCGCGGCGCTGTCGTCCGTGACCAGGCCATGGAACACCGTTCCCGTCCCCGACACGGTAAGCGCTCCCCCCGCGCTGCCTGCGGCGTCCAGGGTGAAGACGCTCCCATTGGAAGCTGTGATGTTGCCGCTCGCCTCGACCGTCACGTTCCCCTTGGCGGTCACGTTCTTGTTGCCGAGGGCGAACGTCCCGTTCTTCACAGCAATCGCCTTCGTCTCCAGGTCGCTGAGGAGCGACACCTGCTTGCCGCCGGTCTTGTCCACGTCGACCGCGGCCAGACCGTTCCCACCGACGTCGAGCGTCGCGTCGTTCACGCCGCCGGCGAACGTGACCTTCTTGTCATTGTGGTTGAAGACACCCGCGATCGATAGGCTTCCCGAGAGGCGGACTTCCTCGTCGAGCGTGTACGAACCGCCCAGCGTCGCGTCGAGCCTGAGGTTATGGTAGGAGACCGCGGGAGGGACGGCCCCGAACCCCGGAATTCGCGCGCCTGAGGTCGTCGTTCCCGCGAATGCGAAGACGACCGTCGAGGCCGTCCCGGGCAAGAAGTCGTTGTTGTCGAAGTTGCCGAAGAATACCTGGTCCGTACTGCTCCCGGGCCCGGTGAAACGGAGCGTGCCGGTCAACGAGAGCGCGTCGTCAAAGTCCCCGACGTTATCTCCCATGGTCACGTCGCTGAGTACGGTCACGTCGCCCGCGACCGTGACGGTCACCGCGCTCGAAGCGCCGTCGATCACCAGGCGGTTGAGCTTCGCGTCGCCTGCGGCGCCCTTTCCATCGATCGTCCCCGATCCCCGGACCTTGACGGTGCTCGTACCCGGCGTGCCGCCAGGAGTGAGCTTCGCCCCGGGGTTCACGGTGATGTTGCCGCTCGCGCTTACGAGATTCCGGCCGTTGAGGTTGAGCGTCCCCGCGCCCACGACAAGGCTCCCGTCGACCCGCGCGTCCGTTTCGTTGCCCGCCGTGCCGGCGAGAAGCGCCTCAAAAAGGCCAAGCTTCTCGACTTGGAGATCCGGGAACACCGCAATTCGATTCCCGGGCGTCGCGTCCGTCGCCCGGATTGTCGTTGTCGTCGACCCAGTGAAGGTGACCAGCGTCCCCGCGGCGAACTCGACCGATGACGCGCCAACAACGGTCCAGTTTCCGTCCACAAAGAGCCTCGTCGCGGGAGTCCCGGACAGCGTCGACTTGATCTTTCCGGTGCCCGACACCGCGACGTTCCCGACGACCTGGACGCTGTTTCCGCTTCCGGCGGGCGGGGGGGCGAAATCGAACGTCCCGGACTCGACCGCGAGGTTGCGCGCGATGAGCAAGGACGGCGCGGGACTGGCCAGATTGAACGTCGTCGCGGTTCCTCCCTTGATCGTCAGGTTGAAATAGTCAAAATTCGCGACTGTGACCGTGTCGGCGTCAGTTCTCGCGTACACAACGCGCGAGGACTCCGTGTCGACGCGCAAGAGGTTCCCCTGGAACGGATTTGTTCCTTTCACCGTGATGGTGGCCCCCCCTAGACGCAGTCCGCCCCCGCTTCCCGGGACACTGAAGTGGTCCTCCACTGTAGTGTTGCTGAGAATGATCAGCGTCTTTCCGTCCGGCACCGTTATGGTGCGGAAAGTGGCCTCCTTCGTCCCTGTGATGACTTTCTGATCCGTTCCCGTGAACGTGAAATTGCTGTTATTGTGCGCGAAAGCGGCGCCGGTGTTGAACGAGAAGTCCCCCGCCAGATTCGTAATTGGCGCGGCCGTAAAGCTCCCGCCGTTGAGGATCATGTCCTTTTGAACGGTAAGCGTCCCGCCGCCGGTGAACGTCCCTCCGCCGACCGTCAGGTTTCCTTCGATGTTTGTTGTGCCTCCGCCGGAGAAAGTCCCGCCGCTCTGCGTGAACGCGTTGACGACGTGAAGCTCATCATTTGAATTGGCTACGTACGAGCCGCCCGACTGAAAGAACGAGCCACTTATGGTGACGGTCCGGGGTTCGCTAGAGCTACCCGTGAACGTCCAGGTGCCGGCGCCGGACGCGATCGTCACGTCGCCGGACGTGGTAAGGCTCTTCGTTTCAAGATCGCCGCCCGAGAACGTCACGCTACGCACCGATGCGGTCGCGTCGGAGAAAGAGTGTATCGCAGCAGATCTGTCGACGACGAGGTTCGCCTTCGTGACGTTGTTGTTGAGCGTCGCGGTTTGCGCCCCCGCACCGACAAAGCGAATCGTCCAGTTCTCGCTTGCGCCTGCTGGCTCCGTGGTGTTCGCTCCGCTGGGAACGGTGAGCGCCGCCGCGCCCGCGATCACAAGCGCCGCCCCGCTGTTCACAGTCAGCTTCGGCGGCGCGCAGTTCCCGTTGACCGTCGTTGTGGAGCTCGCGCGAAGCTCGATCGTTCCGTTTCCGGTGCTGGTCACGCTGCCCAACGACGTGGTCGTCGCCGTCAGGAACTTTGCGCCGGCGCCGCTAACGGTGAGAGCCCCGCTCACCGAGACGTTTCCCCCGCTCGCGCCATTGAAGTCGCCCGAGCTCGACAGCGAGACGTCGCCACCGATCGTCGCGTTGGTAACCGTGAGAGCACCTGAACTCCCGTGGAAAATCGACCCGTTCGTGACGGTCAGGTTGGCGCCGCTCAGGCTCCCCGCGCCTGCGAGCGTAAGCCCGGTGCTGCCGTTGACAGTGAGGCTTCCCGTGAAACCAGAAACGCTTCCGGACACGGTCATGTTGCCAGTCACGGTATTGTCGGCACCGCCCGATAGCGCCCCGCTCACAGTAACATCGCTGCCAAACGTGTTCGTGGTGCTGGTCGCCAACGTCAGCGTGCCATCGATCTCGACCTTGCCTGCCGCGCTCACGTTTCCGCTGAGCGTAAGCGACCTCGACGTCGTCACGACAAGCTTGTTCGTCCCCGAGATCGTAAGAGCGTTCGTTGTGTTGTCCACCACAAATGGCACGTCGCTGTCGCCCGCGCCCGTTGTGGGGTCGGCATCGACGGCGTTCAGCGCCTCCGTTGTGATCGCGCCGGTGGCGCTCGAGTGACCTACGCCGATGATGACGGCGTTCTGCGTGACGCTGAAACCTGCGATGGTTCCGTCAGCGCCCGGGTCGTTCACCACGGCGACCGTGGCCCCGACCATCCCCGCCTCGTCGTTGACGAACACAACGACGCGATCGTCGTTTTGTAGCGTGATCTCGAAAGCGAAGTTGCCGGACCCGTCCGTTCGCCCCGTGACAGTTTCAGCGTTTCCGCCCGTCGAGCTACGACGGAACAGCTTCACCTTCTTGTTGGCCAAAGCCGCTCCGTTTTCCGACGTGAGCGTTCCCGTGATCGTGTCGTCACCGCCGAAGCTCCAATTGTCATTGTTGCCGCTATTTACGTTGCTGCCGGAGGCGCGGACAAGATTCGCCGCGCTTGCGTTTGAGTCCTGCACGTCGACGGTGTCGATATCGCTGGGCGTACCGGGCGCAAACGTCTGCCGGCGATACGTAAGGAACCACTGCGTCCCATCGGTCAGGCTCCGGAGCTTCACGCGGTTGGTTCCGTTGCCTTTGAAGCGAAACACCACGGTGTTGTTATCAGAGGTGGACCCGACGACGGTGGTTCCGCCGAACTTCACGGTCGTGTCCGTGGCGTTTCGGATGACGCTCAGGCTCGCTGTGTCCGTCAGTGTCACGCCGTTCTGGAACTGAACCTCGACTTTCCCAGCCGTCCCGCTGGTCGCGCCTGTGACCGTGTACGATGCCCCGTCGCCGATCGACACGCCGCCCACGTGAATCACGAACACGTCCTGGTCGCTCGTGCTCGTCGAAGTTTCCACCTGAAGGGCGCCCAAGATGGAGGTCGTGCTTGAGAACGTGAAGGTCCGGTCGTCGCTCAACGGCTTCTTCAGGAAGAGCGTAGCTCCGTTTCCGACGGAAACGGCACCGGAGAAGGTTGCGAGCGCGTCGATGTTGAGCGTTCCTGTGCTGACCGTGGTCGTGGCCGTTGTGGTCAGGGAGGGCCCTGCAATCGTGGACGTTCCTGCCCCAACCAGAAACGCGAACTCGTTCGTGCCCGAAACGAGCGTGAGCGTCCCGCCTTCCATACGAAGCGTTCCTGTCGTGCGGAGCCCTTCCGTCAGGGTCACGCCAGCGGAGGTGGCGCACGTTACGTTGTTGAAACTCTGCCCCCCCGGAGTGAATGTCTGAACTCCTATACCTCCGGCAAACCGGAGGGTGGCGGTGTTCGTAGCGAAGGACCCACTATTCGTCATGTCCCCCAGAATGGACACCGTCCCGCTGAAGACCTTGTTGTTTCCGGAGAGGCTCAGATGATTGACGGTGATCGACCCTGATCCCCCGAAGGCACCGCCGTCTCCGTTTACGGTCACGCTGCTGGCGTTCTCGGTCTGCGTGAGCGTCCCGTCCACAACGATGCTCGGGGCGGTTGTGTTGGACGTCGACGCGCTCACCTGGTTAGTTTGCAGCTCGAACGTCGAGCCCCCGGCGACAGTGAGGGTAGTCGTAGTAAGCGCATCTTGCAGCGTATACGTCTGCCCGGGCGCATCGATCTTGAGAGTCGTGATCGTCTGGCCACCCGTCCTGAGCGACCCGCCCGATGGGCCGGCGAGCTTTACCTCGCCCGTCCCCGACCTAAAGGTCGCCCCACCCGAGATCGTAAAGCTGCCTCGGACCGTCATCGGGTTGTTCTGGGTACCATTTGCAAGGTCGAAAGTGCCGGCTGTCAGGCTAAAACTCGCCACGTTTAGAGCGCCATCGACGTCCAGCTCGCCCGCGCCGTTTTTCGTGAGCGCCCCGAGCGTGGCCCCGCCGGAACGGATCGTCGCGACGGCGGCGTTGGTGATCGTCAGCGCTCCCGGATCGACGACGCTCGCGGCGCCGCCGTTATTCAGAAACGATCCCGCAAGCGAAGTGTTGAAGCCATTGGCGTCGAACACGGACGTCGACGCGGCGATCGACAGCTGGGAAGCCCTCAGAGGAGACGCAAGGTTCAGTTGCCTCGCGGCGAGGATCGTCACGTTCCCGAGGTCCTGGTTGGCGTTGTCTGCCAACGTAATCGTCCCGTCGATGCGGACCGACTCGTTCGTGTCGGTCCTCTTCACAAACCGACCGTTCGCGCCGATCGAAAAATCGCCGCGCAGCGTTAACGTGTCGTTCCCGCCCGTCGCGAGGTCAAGCGTGCCCGTCGTGATCGTGACGACTCCTTTCACCGTCAAATCCTGCGCCAGCTGAACCGTGTCTCCAAACGCTCCCTTCTGAACAGTCAACGAGCCGATCGTGTTGTCTGCACCGAGCGACAGAATCTGCGGGCTGCTGCTTCCCGTGAGCGTGAGATCGAGCGTGTCCTCTCCAACAAGACGCGAGTTGGTCGTGAGGTTCCCCCCGATGCTCAAGTCGACATTCGTTACCGTCACGACCGCGGCGCCGGTGCCGGCGTTCAACGTGAAATCGCCGAGCACCGTGAGCGTGGAACCAGACGTAATCGTGAGAGCGGTATTTGTCGCCACCACGATGTTCCCGTACGTCCCCGATCCGGGCGTAAACGTCTGGCTTCCGTCGCTTTGAAAGCTGACGGTCCCGTTTGCCGCGCTCGCGAACCCAGCACCCGCTACCGAAAAAGTCGAACCGGTCGTCGTGATCGAGAGAGAGCCGAGGTCATACGCTCCGCTGACGACGGAGAACGCTCCGCTCAGCGTGAGATTGTTGGTCTGCTGCGTGAGAGTTGCCCCGCTATTCTTGTTAACCGTGATGTTGTTGAAGGTCGAATTCTCGGTGTCCGCGGCATTGCTAACGGCACCGGGAGGACCGGGATCGAAAATGTCTGATGCTCCGGCGAACGTGATGGTTCTACCGTCGTCAGGCCTCAAGTACTTGGCGTCGGTTCCAGCGATCTTCAATCCTTCGCATGTGAAGTCGCGACCTTTGTTGCTCCCGAGCGCGCCGTTGTCGAGGATTCCTTTCTCAATGCTGATTCGCCCGGTGGCAGTGAATTCGTCTTTGATTTCGACCCTCCCTGTCGCGTTCGTCTTTGCTATGATTATATTGTTGTAGGTTTGCCCATTCGCTTCGAAGGAAACCGGACTGGTGGTTCCAATAAACTTCAGAATGCCCGTGTTTGTGTCATTGGTGTCAGCGAAAGTCACCGTTCCCGTCGGGTCCCACCTGCCGCCGACTTCAATGGTTCCGTTGCTCACGTTGACGTTTCCTGAGCCGGTAAAGTCTCCGCCGGACGAGACGGTCCCGTTGCTTACGTTGAGTTCGCCAGAGACCGTGATCCTTTCCGACGCTTGCGCAGTTCCAGTCGAGTTCATGTTGAGAACGCCCGCAACCGTCAACTCGCCGGAGCTAATGTCGAGGTCTGCGGTCGAGTTGACATTCACCGTGCCGCCGGCGCTAACGGACATGCTGCCTGAGGAGACAATGAAGGTCGCGTCGTTCGTTATCGTGAGTACCGAATCGGTACTCGTTACGAGGTCGTCGTCGTTGTCATCTTGCACCGTCAGGGACGTAGACCCTGCGCCAGATATGGTAAGAACATTAGTGTATAGGCTGATGGAGAGATCGCCGATCGTGTAGTTCGTTGCGAAGTTGAACGACAGAGTGCAAGCCGGTTTATTGGCCGGTAATATAGCACGATCATTTTCGTCGTCGGGGAAACCGTCGTCTCCCGGTGTTCCATCGCCGGCATCCCAGTTCGCCTGATTTTCCCAGGTTGAGTCCTGAGCCCCCGTCCATGTGTAGTTGACCGCTACAGCGTTTTTTGCGAAGACAGCGGCTGCGACGAGTAACGCGAAGAGACACACCAGGGGGCGTAGTCCATGCGCAGAGCGGTGCACCCGCCCCAATCTTTTGGGTTCGAGGTGTCGATCGGGCAAGCATGACGCGGATATGGCGGGTGTGGCGGTTCTTAGCCCGTCATGGCCCATATGCCCCGTTGCCATCATAGCTATGCTATCCCTCGCTAACATTAGCCAGGGCCGCTTCGCGCGCGCTCCTGGGTCGGCGATTGAAGACACCGAACTAAGGTTGTATACTCCTTCGCGCGGGAGGTGTCAAGTACAAGGCTACGACCGCTACGACCGGGCGCAACTTGCCAAAGCGATATGGCGATGCGATATGGTCTCATCGAGGCGCGTGGCGCGGCCCTGCTCAAGAACTTACGGGAATGGGCCGACAATGGGAAGCAAGGGAACTGGGACGGCAAGGGCACAGAGGGCGATAGACCCTGCAACAGAGACGCAACAAAGCTAAGGCTAAGCTCAGGGGGAGGAGCCATGGTGCACGTGTGGATAGTGGGTTTGGTCTTCGGACTTGCGTTGCTCGCCGGTTGCGGCGGCGGAGGGGGCGGAGGCGAGAACGGCGGGGCACCCGGTTCGTTTGCGGCGGGCCTTTCGGCGCGAGGTGGAAGCGGGAGCCAAACAGAAAACGGTGGGAATGGCGGAACGATATTGCTCCGGTCGTTTGGCGGGTGCGAGTATGGGGAAGGCGAGATTTTTCTCCTGCCTCGAGGTGCTCCCGCCGTTGGCCCCGGCGAGTACGACGGCACCGTCACGCACTTTGGCAGCAGCCTTTTCGTTGAGGCGAACCGTACGGTTACAAAGACCGCTCAAGATGTCGCTAAAGCGTGGACTAACGTCTGGATCGAAGGAACGCTTGTGCTGACGGGGAGCGGACCCTTTGAGATTATTTCATCCAACGACGTTTTGATCTCGGGCGCGGTCATCGTCGAAAGTCCACCGGCAACGCTCGTCATTCGCCCTGGCTCCAGCGGGGACGCCAATGTGCTCGTGTCGGGAACGATCCGAATCTCCGGAGCGACGGCCGGGGTCGACGGCGGGACACTGTTTATCGGCACCGATGGAACCGATCCGGTCGTCCGAGAGGAAAAAATATTTGAAAACGTGAAGATCACTGGCACCATCGACTGCCGTGGCGGGACGCTCCCTTCCGGCGGAGGAGCCGCGGGCGGAAGTGTCAACGTGTTTGCATGCCACTGGCTCGTTCATGAGGGCGTGATCAACGTCGATGGCGGTGCGGGAACGAATGGCGCCGGTGGAGCGGCAGGCAGCATTGTTCTCCAGGACGGTGACTATCTCGTCGTGAGAAGCGATCGGATCGATGGCCATGGCGGCGCGGGTGGTTCTCAAGGCGGGTCAGGGGGAGCTGGTGGCGACCTAGTCTTGGGGGCAGCCAAGCGCGTCGAAGTGGGCCCTGGCGTGCGCCTCGATTTGCCCGGCGGAGCTGGCAAGGGCGCCGGAAACGGAGCCGAAGGCGGTGGACTAGGTATTGCGGCTGACTTTCGAGGAGCCGGATCGGCGGAGGTGATTTTCGGAGGTGAATTTTTCGCAGTCGGCGGGAACGCCGATTCTGGCGACGCGGGCCGAGGAGGCTACTTTTCTATACGAACGGGCGACGGTAGCCCGGGCGGCGACACCGTCAAGATAACTGGGACCGTCTCGCTCGACGGCGGCGAGAGTCGAGGGGGCAATGGCGGCAAAGGCGGGACTGCATTTGTAGAAGCTCTCGATTCTAATTCTAGCATCAATATCGACGGCGAGATCTCCGCGAGCGGCGGTAGGCCGAACGGAAGTGGGAACTTGATCTACCTCGGCGAAGATCTCAACATAGCGGCGAGTGGACAACCGTACCCCGAGGCTCCATCGAGCGGCCGCCTGGAGCTTTCGGGGGCCCTACACGCCAACGGCCGTGGAGCCGGGACTGGGGGAGTGATCGACTTCCACATCCATGACCTCGTTCTCGACTCGGCGGTCATCTCCGCGGTCGGCCAGACCGACGGACAAGCAATCAAGCGGTCTCAGACGAATCAGACCGGGACGGCCACCGTCCGGGATGGGGGCGCGACGCCGAACGCAATCGACGTCCGCGACGACCGGCCGTAGCGGATCTTCGTCCCGTCGAAGGTCACGAACACGTCACCAGCGCTCCGCCCGCCGTCGCTGCGCTGCCGGCACGCGCCCTGGAACGGCACCGCGAAGATGCACATCAGGAACACCCCAAGGCCCACGAGGATCGTGTTGCGGAACCTCTCCCCCATCCTGAAGGGCTGGAACCT
>FWPU01008285.1_pt1 | contig 17896 bp, 14 predicted proteins | sample 2228361 | NCBI WGS metagenome assembly FWPU01 (sample SAMEA103939777, study PRJEB20133) | metagenome
CCCCCTGGTTAGCGACGTGGCTTGGCCACGCCCCTGGCCTTCGAGCGGGTTGTGACATACACTGGGACAAAAGGCGATTCAAGGCACTTGTTTGGCATGTCGAAAACCATCTGTGGGGACCTTTAAATAGGTGGCCGGCTCGGCTCCGTTAGGGGGAGACGTGGCGAATGACGGGCCGGTTTTCGCTTTGCGGGAGCGGGCCCCACTTTGGCATGTAGGCGTGCCGAGAACGCGCCTCAGGGCACTTTTCCCCTGGATCGATAAACAGCGAGCGGGGCGACCATGGCGGCCGATTGTCCCGAAGCGAGTAGCTGCGAGGAACTGGCGGCCTTGCGCCGGCGGGTCGCGGAGCTGGAAGCCTGGGTCGCCGTGTGCGAAAGCCCGGACATCCCCCGGTGCAACGAGGCCCAGGAGTTGGCCCGCATCGAACGCGATCTGGTGGCAGGGCTAGCCGCCGCAACCACTCTCGAACAGGCCCTGGAATTGGCGATGGACGCCGCCATGGCCGTCGCCGGCATGGAATGCGCCGGCGTATATCTGTTGGACGAGTCGGGCAATAACCGACTGGCTTCGGCCAAAGGGCTTTCCGAGGAGTTTCTGCGTCGGGTGGCCTGGTACGAGGCCGATTCGGCTCACGGGCGCCTGGTGCACGCGGGCCAGCCGACTTTCCTTGGCCGCGAGGACTTCCCCCCGGCCATGCGCGAGCAGTGCGATCCCGAAGGGCTCATCGCCCTGGCTGGCCTGCCGGTCTGCCACCAAGGCCAAGTCGTGGCCTGGATGAACGTGGCTTCGCGGCAGGTCGCCTCCTTTTCGCCCTGGGCGAAGGACGTGCTGGTGGCGATTGCGGCCCAGATTGGCGGGACCGTCCTCCGCATTCGTGCCGAGGAAGCCCGCGCCAAATCGGAAGCCGAGTTCCGCAACCTGTTCGAGAACATGCCCGACACGGTTTTCGTCGTGGACCGGCAGGGCCAGATATTGTTCGTCAACCGGGGGGTACGCGACATCCCGCCCGAAAAGCTGGTGGGCACCTCGGGCTTTTCGCACATGAAGCCCGAGCACATCCCCGCTTGCCGCCAGGCATTCGCGCGCGCCCTGCAAGGCGAAGTATGCTCGGTGGTCATGGAAGACCTTTACGGAGTATGGTGGGACTGCCGGCTGTTGCCGGTGCCGCGCGTCCCCGAACCCGAGCGTGTGCTGGTCATCTGTGCCGACATCACGGCACAAAAAGTGGCAGAGGAGCGGTCGGCCCGCGATGCCCTCCGCGTCAAACGCGTGCTGGAAATGCATGAGCGGGATCGGCACCTGACGGCCTGCGAAATCCACGACGCGCTGGCCCAGCCGCTGATCGCTGCCCAAATGAGCCTGGAAGCCACCCTCCAACGCGCCCGCCAGCTCCATCCCGATGGACCGTGCCAGGGCTTCGAGGAGGCGGCTGAACTGCTCCGCGCGGTCATCGTCGAGGCCAACCGCCTAATGGCCGGGCTGCGGCCTTCGATCCTCGACGATTTCGGGCTGGAGGCGGCCATCGACACCCTCGTGAACGAAGGGCCTCGTCCGGCCGGCAGCGACATCGACTATTCGTTCCAACTCGATGCCGAACGTCTGGTGGCGCCCCTGGAGACCGCTATTTTCCGCATCGTGCAGGAAGCACTGCTCAACATCCGCCGGCACAGCGGTTCGCGGCGGGCCCGGCTGCTCATCCGCCAGCAAGGCGCCCGCCTGCATCTGGAGATCGAGGACTTCGGCGTGGGGTTCGACCCGGCGCGCGTCCCGCCCGACCGCTTCGGCCTGGAAGCCATGCGCACGCGGTGCGAGACCTTCGGCGGCCGCCTGGAAATCCGCAGTGCGGCCGGGCAGGGGACGCGGATTGACGTCGAGCTGCCCGTGATCGAGGCCACGTAGGATGGTGGCTTGCAAGTAGGCGAAAAGCGGCTGGCTATTTGGAGCCTGGCGCGTCCGCCCCCGGTGCTTGTGCACGGGTGCAGCGCAGGCACCTTACGGCTGGCTATTTGGAGCCTGGCGCGTCCGCCCCCCGGTGCTTGTGCACGGGTGCAGCGCAGGCACCTTACGGCTGGCTATTTGGAGCTGGGGGCGTAAGCCCCCGGTGTGCCCGCGCTACCCCTGGTGTACCTGCGTGCAGAGCGCGCACCCTGTCGGCTTTAAAGCCGTTCCTTTTTTCGCGGGGACTGGACCTTGGCCCCCGGGGCGTAGGAGATGCAGCCCTTGGCATCGACCTGGTAGCCCCAGCGGGCCAGGTAGTGTTGCCGGGGCTTGAAGTCGTCGCCAATCGCCCGCAGCGCGGCTTGCAATCGCTGGTCGAGCTGCCGCTGGAGATCGCGGTATTCGGGGCGGTCCACGAGGTTCTGCAACTGGTAAGGGTCGGCCTGGTCGTCGAATAACAGCCACGGCCCATCGAGGTCGCGGACATACGTGTAGCGCCTGGTCCGCAGGCCGCGGTACTCTTTGCCGAAAAAGTTGTCGGCAAATGGCGAGACATTCATGAAGAGCACGGCCCGGTCGGGCCGCTCAGGCCCGCCCCGGACCAGCTCGGAAAGGTCCTCGCCTTCGGCGCTTTTGGGGCACGGCACCCCGGCCAGGCGCAACAGCGTGGGCATCAGATCGACGGTCCCCAACGGGGTGTGGACCACGCGTCCCGCGGCCCCGTGGACCGCCGGATAGCGGAGAAGCAGCGGCACCCGCACCGACTCGTCGTAGGGTACTTGTTTGCGGGCCGGCGGGCAGCCGTGCGAGCCCATCATCTCGCCGTGATCGGAGGTGAACACCAGGATGGTATGCCTGGCCAGGCCCGTCTCGTCCAGCGTGCGCAGGATGTCCCCCACGCATGTGTCCAGGGCGGTGCAATGGGCGTAATACCCCGAGGCCTCGCGCCGCAGCCGCTCGGTGCGCATCGACTCGGGCACATTGGGCGCAAAGACGATCCCCTCCGGAGGATGCATCTGTTGGTACTCCTTGGGCGCCGTGTGGTGGGGGAAGTGCGGCACGCCATAGGAGACGAACAGGAAGAACGGCCGGCCGCGATGGGCCGCCCGGCGGAGGTAGTCCTGGGCCTGGCGGGTCTGGGCGAAGGCGTCATACCCTTCCCAATACCGCTTCACCGGCGAGTCGCCGCTATAGAAATGCGAGCGAAGATAGTTGTGATCGCACTCGGCGGCCATCCAGAAATCGAACCCCTGCCGCCGCTCCGGCGGGATGTAGCTTTCGCGCCCGTGGCCATCCAAGTGCCACTTGCCGATGTAAGCCGTGTCGTACCCCGCTTGCCGGAACACCTCGGCCAGGCAGAGTTCCTCGTCCGGCAGATACAGGTCGTTGAGAAACATGCCGGTCGAGGTGGGATAGCGGCCGGTCAAAAGGGCCGCCCGGAAGGGGGTACACACCGGGCACACGGAAATAGCCTGGCGGAACTGGATGCTTTGGCGGGCCAGGCGGTCGAGCTGCGGGGTGCGGGCGTTGGGGTCGCGCTCGTAGCCGGTGGCTTTGGCACGCCACTGGTCGGCCAGCAGGAACACCACGTTGGGCCGCGGGGGCGAAAGGTCGGCCGCCCCGACGCCCGGGCCCATCGCGGCCAGGCATCCCCAGGCGATGACGGCCACCCATCCAAATCGAGACGCTGGATTCCGCATGGTTTGGCTTTCGTCAACAAGCGCTTGACTCACCCGGTGATCGGGATCTTGAGTTCGTCCAGGGTTTTTCGGAGCCAGGCCAGCGAGCGTTCGATCATCGGCCCTCCCTGGCCCTCGCACTCGATGCTCAGCACGCCCTGGTAGCCGTGATCGCGGAGGATGGCCAGGCACTTGCGGATGTTCTCGGCATTGACCCCTTCGCCCAGTGCGCAGTGGCTCACCGCGATGCCGGTCTGCTTGCCGCGGGTGGCGGCGGCCAGCGACTCCGAAACATCCTTGATGTGCACGTGGCTCACGCGATCCACAAAGCGCTGGAGGAACGCCACGGGGTCCCGGCCCGCAATGAACGTGTTGCCCGTGTCCATGTTCATCCGCAAATGGGGGCTGGCGCAAAAGTCCAGCATCCGGGCCATGAAATCGGGGTTGGTCGTGAAATAGCCGTGCGGCTCGATGTTGACGACGATCCCGTGGGCCTCGGCCACCTCGACGATCTGCTGGTAGCTGCGCCGCATGAGGTCCAGGGCTTCGGCATCGGTCAGGCCTTCAGGGGCTTCCAGCCCGTCCGTGGTATCGACGCAGCGGCAGCCGATCTGGGCGGCCCACTGGATGGCGCGGATCACGTAGCCCACGCCGCGGACCGGCCCGTCCTTGCCCGATAGCGGATAAGCCGCATCGATCTGCGAGAACCGCACGCCGTAGCTTTCCATCTTGCGCCGCAAGAGCACGGGGTCTTCGTACAGCGCCACATGGGGATAGTACCCCAGGCCGTGGGCCCAACTGACCCCGTCGATCACGCCGCATTCGATGTAGTGCACTCCGTTGGCCTTGGCCCACTTCAGGCACTTCTCGAAGCTGAAATAGGCCGAGTTGAACGCATCGGTATGAAAGCCGATCTTCATGGGAGAGCCTCCGCAAGCGGCCCGCCTGTTGGGAACAGAATCCCGCGGCCTGGCTTGCCGCGCCAAAAGGCAGCAAGCAGCGCCGCAAGCAATGCTCGAGGACCGATAACCCGTCGCGGCGGCGCGTCCCCTGCCTGAAGCCCCGCCGCACCCTGGGACGAATCAGGCTCAAGGGGGCTCAGGGCGAACCCACCTTACGCTGGTCGGCCGGGACGAGCCGCCATCGCTCTTCCGCCTCGACGCCGCATCACGAACGCTGCTGGCGGCCTGATTATTCTTCCGCCGCGTTACCCTTCTTTTCCTTCTTGAGCGGTGTGGTCCACAGGTAGATCGTGTGGTGGGTCTGGTCTTCCTTGGACGTGTACTGGATGACCTTGTCCGGGATGACCCCTTCCATATCGAAGTCGTGCGAGACGATCCGCGACCCCGGCTTGAGCTTTTCCAGTTGCGGAATGAGCTTCACGTTCAGCCGCGGCAGCAGGTAGAGGGTGATCACGCTGGCGCCGCTAAGGTCCAGGGTGAAGATATCCTTTTGCTCGATGCGGACGAGGTGCTCCACTTTGTTCTCCTTGACGTTCGCCCGGGCCTCCTTGATCCGCTCGGGATTGATGTCGTAGCCGACGGCCTTGACGCCGTATTTTTTGGCCGCCATGACCACGATCCGCCCGTCGCCGCAACCAAGGTCGTACACCACGTCCCCCTTCTTGACGCCGGCCACTTCGAGCATCTTGGCCACGACGTCGTAGGGCGTGGGGACATACACCACGTCGGGCGTGCGAATGAATTTGGGCTCTTCTTCCTGGGCGGGCGCCTTGGGCGCTTTTTCTTTGACCGCCTCCTGAGCCCAAAGCGGGCTGGCCAGCACCAGCAGCAAGAGGGCCGCGAGCGAGATGCGACTCATGTGAGAGTTCTCCGAGAGGTTGAATGACACCACCGACACGTCGCGCACCAGGCGGACTCGCCGAGAGGCGATCCACCCCAGCGCGGTTCCGAGTGAAAATAACACGCGGTCAAGCGGATGTAAAGGACCTGGGAGCGGCCGGTTCCTGTGTGCCAGAGGGCGGGCAACGGCCGGCCTGGCCGCGCTCCGCTTGCTCGGCGGGGTTCACGGGCGCTGGACTTCGGCTTTGGCGCCCTGGGGCTTGGCGGGCTTGCCCTTGCCCGGTTTGGGTTTGCCCCCCTGAGACCTGGCTGGCTTGGGCCTGGGCAGCTCGCCCTTGGCCGGCTTGGGCTTGGCTGGCCGAATGGCCGCCTCCGGCGGGTCGGGGTCCGGTACCTTCAATTCCCGACGGAGCCGGGCCAACTCGGCCTCCAGCTCCTTTTGCACTTGGGCATATTCCGGCCGGCCGTAAACGCTGGTCAACTCCCGCGGGTCTTTCTCCAGATCGAACAGCTCCCAGTAGTCGAACTCCGGCTCGTAGAACCGGACCAGTTTGTAGCGGGCGGTAACCACCCCGTAATGCCGGGCGACGTCGTGCGGCCCCGGATACTCGTAGTAATGGTAATAGAAGCTCTTGCGCCAATCGGCCGGGGTGCGGCCTTGCAGCAATGGCAAAAGGCTCCGCCCCTGCATCTCGCCGGGCACGGAAAGGCCGGCGGCCTCCAGCAGCGTGGGGGCGAAATCGAGGTTCGCCACCAGGTCACGGTTCACGCTGCCAGGGGCAATCACGCCCGGCCAGCGGATTACAAGCGGCGTGCGCAGCGACTCCTCGAAAATCCACCGCTTGTCGAACCACCCGTGCTCCCCCAGGTAAAACCCCTGATCGGACGAATAGACCACCAGCGTGCTGGCCGCCAGGCCCGACTCGTCCAAGAACCGCAGCAGCCGGCCGACGCTCTCGTCCACCGCCTTGATGCACCCCAGATAATCGTGCAGGTAGCGGTTGTATTTCCAGCGCACCAGGTCGCGGCCTTGGAGGTTCGCCTTGCGGAAGGCCTCGTTCCGCGGTCCGTAATAGGCGTTCCAGGCCTGGAGCTGCTCGGGGGTGAGCTGCCGGGGCAGCACGAACTTCAAATCGATTTCGTTCATTGTGCGGGCGATGGTCATGTCCTGGTGGCGTTCGGCCTTGCCCCGCCCGCTGTAATCGTCGAAGAGCGTTTCGGGCAGCGGATACTGCCGGTCGCCGTCGTGGCCCAAATGCCGCAGGGCAGGCTCCCAACTCCGATGCGGTGCCTTATGGTGGCACATGAGGAAAAAGGGCCTGTTGGGTTCGCGCTGCCGCAGCCACGCCAGCGACAACTCGGTGACGATATCGGTCACGTAACCCTGGTGTTTGACGCGCTGGCCATTGCGGATCATGGGCGGGTTGTAATACACGCCCTGGCCCGGAAGGATTTCCCAGTAATCGAAGCCGGTCGGATCGGTCACCAAATGCCATTTGCCGACGATGGCGGTCTGGTACCCCGCCGCGCGGAGCAGCTTGGGCAGCGTGGTCTGGCTGCCATCGAAACGGCTGTTCGTGTTGTTGTAGAACCCGTTGGCGTGGCTGTACTTGCCGGTGAGCACCGTGGCCCGGCTGGGTCCGCAGATCGAGTTGGGCACCAGGCAGCGGTCGAAGCGCATCCCCTCGCGGGCCAGCCGGTCGATATTGGGTGTCTCCACAAGCCGCCGCGGGTCGCCGTAGGCGCTGATCGCCTGATAAGCGTGGTCGTCGGCGAAGATGAACAGGATGTTGGGCGGCCTGCGGACCTCGGTGCCCGCAAGCGATGGGCCGGCCAAAAAAAGCGCCGCCACGGTGCTTAAAACCAACCATCCACACCCCGACCCAAATACGCGGGATGTCGCCCGGCTGCGCGGGTGTTGCAACTCTCCGCCGCCACGAACAGGCAGACTCCAGATCCGCTTGTGCATCGATGGGTCTCCCGCAATACCTTGCTCCGCCCAGTTCCGCGAGACTATTCTAAAGTGCCGGTTTCCACAAGTCGATGGGCCGGGGTGCGTCGCTGGCAAACGGCAGGGCCACTTTGGCCCCGATGGCCGCCGAGTGATACGCCGCGAAGATCGCCTCGAGCACGGCCCGGCCATCCTCGCCCGTCTCTCGCGGCGGCTTGTCGTTGGCGACGCAATCGACGAAGTGCGCCATCTCCTGCGGGAAACCGTAGTTCCAGGCCTCTTCGTAGATCGTGAAGCTCCAGCCGCGCGTGCTGCCGGCCTTCTCGACGGCGTAGTCGTAGCCCACGGCCGAGTAGGTTACGATCGAGTTGCCGCGGAGCAAGTCGGCATAGGCCACCCCCAGCGAGCCGTACACCTCGGCCCGATCGTCCATCCCGCCCGGCTTGGTCCAGCTTTCCTCGGCCAGGGCCAGGCAGCCCCCTTCGAACTCCAGGAGGATCAGGGCGTTGTCGTCGCCGCGGGTCTTGTCGCCGTGCACTTGCGTGGCCAGTTGCGCGTACACGGTGCGGATGGGCGGTTTGTCGAGCATCCAGCGGAAGAACTCGATGGCGTGACAGCCCATGTCCATGGCCACGCCGCCGCCGGAACGCGCCACGTCCCAGAAGTGCGGGGCATGGGGGCCGTCGTGCTTTTCCATCTGTTTGAGGAGCGTGGGCCGGCCCAGGGCCCCGTCGTCCAGCAGCTTCTTGAGCCGCACGTACTTGGGGGCGAAGCACAGTTCCTCGGCGTACATGAGCTTCACGCCGGCCCGGCGGCATGCGGCGATCATCGCGTCCGCCTCGCGGAGGTTCAGACACAGCGGCTTCTCGCAAACCACATGCTTTCCCGCCGCAGCCGCCTGAACCGTAAACGGAGCGTGCAGGTCGTTCGGCACGCCCAGCACCACCATGTCGATTTCGTCCATCTCCAGCAGCCGGGCGTAGTCGCTCACCCAGTGCGGGATGCCGAATTGCCGGGCAAAGGCCTCGGCATGACCCGGCGTGGGCGAGGCCACGGCAAACAGCTCCGCCTGGGGCACGCTTTGCAGCGCCTGGGCGTGGATCCGCGAAATGAACTGCGAGCCAACAATCCCGACCCGGACCGGCCTGGCCATGAAACGCTCCACCACGATTCCAAGCGACTATCGCAAAACCCGATGGCCGTCCCTGCGGGCGCCAGCCCCCCGGAGCTTCCTGGCCTCCCGCCGCTCCGCAGCGGGTGCAACCCCGCACGGCGTGATCGACGGAGTTCCACCCCGCGCCTGACCCGCGCCGGCCCGGTGTGGCCCCGCCAGCGCGGGGCCCTTGGGGTGCTCGGCCCGTGCCGAACCGCTGAACGCCCAGCTTACCCCGCCTATAACCCAGTGGCCAGCGGGGTGATGCGGATGTTGCGCAAGGCAACCGGGCCGTGGTTGCCCTGGAACATCAGGGGGCCTTTCGGCACTTCGTGTCCGGTCACCCCGCCGGGAGTCGCTCCTTTGAGTTCCACGTTTTCGTGAAGCACCTGGCCGTTGAGTGTAACGCGAAGGATGCGGGCATTGGCGGTCTTCTTGCCTTGAGCGTCGAACCGCGGGGCCTGGTACTCGATGACGAAGTGCTGCCACTGGCCGGGGGCCTTGCAGGCGTTGACCCGCGGCGGGGCAGCCCCGTAAATCGCCCCCATGTCGCCCTTGCCCATTCGGGTGCGGCCATAGCTGTCCAGAATCTGAATCTCGTACTCGCCCATGATGTAGATGCCCGAGTTCGAGCGCCGGGGGACCATCACATCGAGTTCCAGGCGGGCATCGCCGAAGCGCTCCTGCGTGAACAGGTCGAGCGACGTAGCCAGGTTCACCAGGTCGCTGCCGCCGGGCGAGACCTGGAGCTTGGTGGGGTCGCTGGGGTCGAGCCCGGCCTTGCCAATCGCCCATTTGCTCCGCTTGGGATCGCCTTTGAGCTGCCAGCCGGCAAGGTCCTTGCCGTTGAACAGCTCGATCGGGCTGGCCTGTGGGGCGGCCAACGAGCAGCACGACGTGCAGATCGGCCCGGCCTGCGACGAACCATCGCCGGGCGGCAATTCGCGAATGAGAATGTTGCGGAACTCGATGGGGTTGCCATGATGTTGCAGCGCAATGGGCCCGGTCCTGGGCACGCCCGGCAAACGGGCGCCGGAGATCACCACCTCGCCGTTGAGCACCACGGTGAGCGTCTCGCCCTGGAGGGTGATGACGAAGGTGTTCCACTGGCCGACGGGCTTGTCGGCCCTCTTGAGGGGCGTGGCGGCCTTGCGCACGTCTTCGGGCATTTTGCGGTCGGTCCGATAGCCGTACACTTCGCCAGACCCCAGCTCGCTGCACCAGATGTTCACCTGGGCCTTGGAGGTGCCCCGGAGATAGATGCCGCTATCGCCCGGGGCGGGCAGGCGCCAGTCCACCTTGAGCACGAAATCGCCGAAGGATTGCTCGGTCCACAGGTCGCGGTGCTTGCCATCGTAGGACAGTACGCCGTCGCGTACTACCCAATGCTTTTTGGCTTCGTCGTCGGCTTTCCAGCCGTCGAGGTTCTTGCCGTTGAACAGCGGGCGGAACCCTTCCTCAACCGCGGCGTTTTCGGCCGCCCGGCTGGAGCCAACACCGAGGGCCAAAAGGGCGACGACGCCTGCCAACGCGCTTCGCAGGGCTGGGTGCCAATACATCGAGGCGTTCTCCTGTTCAAGGGTTTTAAGGATCGTGGGGTTTCCTGATCGGCCCCCATTCCGCCGGAACCCCAAGCAGCGGAGGGCCGGAAGTTGCAGCCACTTGGCGACCGGCCGGGCCATCAGCCGCGGGCATGGCTGGCGGCCCACGTTTCGGCAATCGCATCGTACACCCGCCGCGCCGCCATCTGGGTCAGGTACTGCTCCAACGGGCTCAGGTCTTTGGGGTTGGGCGAGATGAATCCCAGCACGGCGGCGTCCTCCGATTGATCGTTCGGATCGTTGGCCACCCAGATGCGGATCCACCGCTCGCTGTGCTTGAAGATCCGCCGCAGCGCCACCTCGTACCGGAACGGCGCGGTCTGGCGAACGCGCTCAATGATCATCACCGCCCAGAGTTTCGGCACCGGGCCCCGCCGGCGGTGGCGTTTGTGCCCCGACTTGCGGCCCGATTCCTCGTCGGGGTACGTCACCCACAAGTACAGCTCTTTATCCTTGAGCGCCTCTGGACCGGCTGCCCCGGGAGTCTCCCCCTCCTTCGATCCGGCCAGACGTTGCTCATCGTCAGACCACGTGCAGGAATGGGGCTTCGGCAGGCTCATGGCAACAGTCGTTCGCTAGCAGGCTGCAGGCGCTGGGACCAGCCTCCGGCACAGGGGCAGCCACGTCCTTGCACGCGGCCATATCCGGCCAACAGCAGGCCACTGGCCGGAAGACCTGGCGCGCCTCGGGCCAAACACCTGGCCGGTGGGCTCCCAGAAACTACGGTCTGGCAGGGTGGGAAACTCTACAGGCGGGCGTCCGCCGCTGCCGTGGCGGCAACACGCGCCTTGCCACAAACAGGCAGCGGTGAACCACTGGGGTTGGCAAAGTAGGAAGGCTGGGCCGGGACAGCCGGCACGGTACCCCGCCAGCCTCCCGGTGCAACCAGATTACGCCGGGGCCCGCCCGCTTGTCAACCCCCAGGACTGTCTGTGTCCGGACGGCCAAGGCCAGAGCGGGATCCCAGGCTATCCCGCCGGGCGCTGAAAACCGCACGGCGTACCGCTTGTTGGACGCCTCGTGGCCTTCGGAGGTAAGCTCGCTGCCGGTGGGGGCCATGGAACCGCTCGATGAAACCCCCGGTCGCAAGTGCAGGGAATTGGCGCCAGCGCTTGTTCCACCCTCGCCCGTACTCCAAGACGGTAGAGCGCGGGTCAGGTGGCGCGCGGAGTTCGGACACGCACGAGGTACACCAGGGCCAGGAAGTCATATACCGCATGGGCCACGATGGGAACCAGCAAGTTTTCGGTGGCCATCCAAAGCCCTCCCAGGTAGGCGCCGATGATGGTAGCTAGCACCGCGTAGGTGCGGCTGATACTGTGAGCCAAGCCGAACAGCAGGGCCGAAGCCACCAATCCCAGCCAGGGTCCTGCCGCGCCATCCCAAAGGCCGGCCATCGCGCGCTGAAGGACACCGCGAAATAGCATCTCTTCGCCCAGGCCCGCCAAGCCGGAAATCAAGGCCAGATCGATCAGATTGCACGAGCGGAACAGGGGGACGACGGTTTGGTCGATGGTTTGCAGGAGGTGGCGGAACGGTGCCCAAGGGAGCCAAACCACCAGGGCCATCACCCCAAGCAGGGGCACGGCTGCCAGGGCGCCCCACACCCATCCGGCCGCCTCCCAACGCACCACGTCGCTTAGCGGATAGCCCAGCACCCAGCCCAAAACCAGGGCCAACAGCCCCACGCCCCCTTCCGTCGCCAAAGCCAGAAGAGCAACCTGGAAGTGCGGTATCGACGGCTCATCGTGCATGGGAAGCGGAGGATTGGGGTAAACGGGGGAGACGGGGGCTTGGAAGAGCCCCCGCTGGGGCCGCGCCGGCCATAAGTCATACTGGCCGCCACGCCCCTTGGCAAGATGCCGGTGCGGCTTGTGGGGACCACACCCGCCCGCTAGACTGGCCGCAAATCGTTTCTGGCCGTTTGCTGAGGAGCCGCAAGCATGATCGGTGGCGTGTTTCGTGCTGGATGCAAAGTGGCGGCCATGACTTTGGTGGCCGCCTGGTTCGCCGCTGGCGCGATCCCTGGGGTCCTGGCGGCTGGCAAAGAGGGCCCTGGCGGGTTCCAAGCCCCCGATCCCCAGGCCATTCTCAAGCTCGTCAAGCCGGGGCATCCGCGGTTGTTGATCGACCGGAATGGGTTCGCCCAGTTGCACCGGCGGCTGAGGACAGATCCGGCCCTGGCCGAGGCGGATGCCGCCCTGCGGCGCGAGGCCGATTCGCTGCTATCCGCCCCGTTGCCCCGCCATGTGTTGCCCGATGGGTTGCGACTGCTCGATACGAGCCGCCGCACGCTCGGCCGGGTATATGTGCTGGCGCTGGCCTATCGCATGCACGGCCGGCCGGTATGGCGCGATCGGCTTTGGAAAGAATTGAGCACGGTGGCTGCCTTTCCGGATTTCAATCCCCGCCATTTTCTGGACACGGCAGAGATGATCCACGCCCTGGCGATCGCGTATGACTGGCTTTACGACGACTGGACACCCGACCAGCGGCGCGTCATTCGCGAGGCCATCGTTACGCACGGGCTCCAACCGGGCCTGGCGGTCTACCAGAAGCCTTCCGGCTGGCACCGCGCCATCCACAACTGGAACCAGGTGTGCAACGGGGGCATGACGGTTGGGGCGTTGGCCCTGGCCGATGAGGAACCCGCCCTGGCAGGCCAGATCCTCCACCATGCGTTGGCCAGCCTGCCGCTGGCCATGGCAAGCTATGCCCCGGATGGCGCTTGGGCCGAAGGCCCCGGCTACTGGGCCTATGCCACCACCTATAATGTGCTGATGCTGGCGGCGCTGGAGTCGGCCTTGGGGACCGACTTCGGCCTTTCCAACATGGCCGGCTTTCCCCAGACCGGATGGTTTCCCATTTACATAACGGGCCCCACCGGCCGGGCTTTCAATTTCGAGGACAGCGGCGAGCGGATCGGCCGGGCCCACTGCATGTTATGGCTGGCCCGCCGCTTCGGCCGCCCGGAGTTCGCCTGGTATGCCCTCCAGGCAAGGCCTTCGGCCGCCGGGTTGATCTGGTTGGGCCAACCAGCCAGGGACCCTGTCGCGGCCAGCCTGCCTCTGGACAAGTATTGGCGTGGGGTGGAGGTGGCCACCCTCCGCAGCGCCTGGAACGACCCGCAGGCGATCTTCGTCGGTATCCAGGCCGGTTCCAACCGCGTGAACCACAATCATCTCGATTGCGGCTCCTTCGTGCTCGATGCCCTCGGCCAGCGCTGGATCGTGGACCTGGGGGCCGACGACTACAATCTGCCCGGCTACTTCGGCTCCCGCCGCTATGAGTATTACCGCCTCCGGGCCGAGGGACACAACACGCTGGTGATCAACCCCTCGCGCGGGCCAGACCAGGAGCCGCGGTCGGCAGCCCGCATCCGCTCCTTCGTTTCCGGAAACGATCGCTCGACGGTGGTGGCCGATCTCACTCCCGTTTACGCCCCCCACGTGCGGCGCGCCGAGCGAGGCCTGGCCCTCTTACAGCGCCGGCATGTCTTGGTTCAAGACGAGATCGAAGCCCCCAAACCCGCCGACGTGTGGTGGTTCGCCCACACGCCTGCCGAAATCTGCTTGAGTGCCGAGGGCCGCACGGCCACCCTCCAACAGGCCGGAAAGCGATTGGAGGTGCGGTTGCTGGAGCCAGCCGAGGTCCGCTTCGAGGTCCGACCGGCCGAGCCGCTTCCCACATCCCCCAATCCCGAGCGCCAGCGGGCCAACCGGGGGATCCGCAAACTCACCCTCCATCTGCCGCAGGCCACCCGGGCACGCCTGGCCGTCCTGTTTACGCCGGGCGAGGCGGCCGACCAGCCCCCGCCGACCCTCGAGCCGCTGGCCGATTGGTAACGATGCACGCGTTTTCGCCGCGGCCCCGGCGGTCGCAGGTCCAGCGTATTCGGGCAAGGGGGCCGCGCGGAGTCAACTCAGGTCGGGGACCACGTACGGCGGACGGTACGTGCCGCGGACCAGCTCGTTGGCCTTGGGGTGGTTCTTGATGCACTCGTTTTCCGAGTCGCACTCGAGCCACTGGCCAAGCACCGCCGTGTTGGGATCGATCTCGTGCGCCTTGAGGTGTTCGAGAAACCGGTCGTACATCGCCACGAACTCGCCGGTGCCATCGATGCGCTTGCGGGCTTGTTCGACCAAGGCGGGCTCGCCGACCCGGTACGAGATATTGCCCACATGGCAGACGCGCGTCGAGAGGTGCCCCACCAGCACATCGGCCGTGAGCACCTGACGATTGCCGCTCCGCACCGCGCGGATGAAGTTCACAAAGTGGTCTTCGCCAGGCCCGGTGACCGTGGTGATGAGCTTGCCCTTGTGGTCATAAACCTTGCCGCTGTAAAGGTCCACCCAGCCCCCTTCGCAATCCACGGTGACTCCCACGCGGATGCCCCGGAAGGTCGGCACCTCGTTCGAGCCCTTGGCCTTGCGGAGGTTGTGCACCTCATACAGCACGGGGGCCTCGGGGAAATCGTAGTAGATGATCTGCGTGTTGGGCACATCGCAGGCGTCGTTGAACAGGAACCGGCCGCCGATGCTGATCGTCCGCCGCGGCAGGTCGGGGATGTCGCCCAGCACGAGGCGTGCCATGTCGATCTCGTGGATGCCCTGGTTGCACGATTCGCCATCGCCGTAGCGCCAGTCGAAGCTGCAATCGTACTGGAGGCGGTCGCGATAGACGGGGGCTTTGGGGGCCGGGCCGCACCACAGGTCGTAATCGATCCACTCGGGGATTTCCAGGGGTTTGTCACGCTTGCCGCAGGAGGTGCGGGGCTTGTTGGCAAAGGCGGTGATGAACTTGATCTTGCCCAGGTTGCCCGCCCGGATCCATGCGGCGGCGGCCCGCTGCGTGCCGGCCGACCGATTCTGCGTGCCGCACTGCACCAGGCGATTGTACTTCCGGGCCGCATGGACCATCTGCCGCCCCTCCCAAATGAAATGGGACAGGGGCTTTTCGACATACACGTGCTTGCCAGCCTGGCAGGCCCAGATGGTGCTCAAGGCGTGCCAGTAGTTCATCGTGGCGTTGCCGATGACGTCGATCTCCTTGATATCGAACACCTTGCGCATGTCCTGGAAGTAGCGGACCTTCAGGCCGTAGCGGTTGTGGATGGTCTCGGCCGCGGCCTCGGCGCGGCGGAGGTCGGGGTCGGCCACGGCCAGCACCCGCACCCCCTTCTGGTTCTGGAAGCCCGGCACGTGCGCGCCCAGCCCGCGGATGCCCAATCCCACCACCCCCACGGTGATCTCTTCGTTGGCCCCCAGCACCCGGGACGAGGCCACCAAAGGCACGCTCAATGCCGCACCGCATGTGGCGGCCTGTTGCAGGAAGGTTCGGCGCGAAACCGACGGCATGATCGTATCTCCTTGTCCCAAACCCGCGTTGGACGACACCGGCGGCGACCGGGGACGGAATCACCGGCCATGGTAGCCAACGCCATAGAGGGCCGTCAACCTGGCCGACGCGCGGTGCATGGCCGATGCCCCCCGGCGCCCTCTCAGCCGCCAGAGGCCTGCGATACCGTCTCGGGATAGATCACCAGCTCGACACGGTTATTCCGTTGTTTGCCGGCCGGGGTGGCGTTGGAAAAGATCGGATGATTGGCCCCGTGGCCCACCACAAACAGTTGATTGGCAGGCACCCGCGCGTGCGTCACCAACAGGTCGTACACTGCCAGGGCCCGCGCCACCGAAAGCTGGTGGTTGTTGCGGTATTGGCCGTTGGCCACGGGATCGGAATCCGTATGGCCCTCGATCCCCAGGATCTGCTGGGGATAGGTCCGGAGGATCTCGGCCATGGCTGTGGCGATGATCTGCGACGCGCCGGGCAGCAGCCGGGCCGAGCCGGCCTCGAACAGGCGGTGCGCGGGCAGCTCGACACGCACCACGTCGCCGTCGCGGCGGACATACACATCGGGCAAATGGACAGCCGGCAGGGTCTGTAGCAGGCTGTTGTTGGGCGTGATGGGGATCCCGCCTTGGCGCTGGAGCGAGGCGGTCATCGCCTGGATCTTCTGCTCGGTGGCTTTCTTCTCGTCGCGGAGCCGCGCGAGTTGGGCCGAGGTGCTGGCCAGTTGGTCCCGCAACACCGAAAGCTGATCCTCCAGAAGCTTGTTCTGCTGGCGGAGTTGGGCCAAAAGGGCCGCCTGCTCCTGGTTATCGCGGTCCAGGGCCACCACCCGATTCTGGAGTTCCTCTTTCTGGCGGGCCAGCGCCAAATGATCTTGCCGGAGCTTATCGTTCTGCCCTTTGAGCACCAGCGCGTTTTCGGCGCACCCTGCCAGCGCGATTCCCAGCGGAATCACCCATCCCCACAGGGCGAATCGGCGCATGGCGTGGAACTCCAGGGCGAATCGGCCGAGCCGGCACTGGCCGAGGGGGCGAATCCTAGCAAGGCTTCTGGGGGGTGGCAAGGCCACTTGCCGTAAAACCGCTTGATGAAATGCCGCGACCATCGCGACGGGCAGTGCGGTTCCCAGCCGCAACGGAGCATCACGCGGTCCGAAATCCGCCAGCTTGCTACGTTGCACAAAAGGGCGTCGCTGCGTTTGAGCCGCGCCACTTCGTCCAGCACGGCCAAGCCCCGGCGCAACGTCCCGATCGAGGTATCGCGAAACGACACCAAATACATGAGCACCAAGTAATTAGGACAACGCCTGGGCTGATTATAGTACACCAGACAGCGGTCGCCCGGCCGAAGCCGATGCATCCACTGCCCTAAGGTCCAAACCTCCCAAGCCGAAACCAATCTGGGCAGCGGCCGGAAGTGGATGGCCACAAACCGGCCCCCGCGGCAGTCGATAACCCCGTAGCGCCGCTGCCGAATCGTTTCGGTGCCGGAATGCCAGTCGCGGATCGACTCGAACCACCAGCCCATGCGCAAGCGTAGCATGGGGGCGTTGTGCCGGCCAAACCGGTTCAGAAACGCCATCGCCCGTCCGCCTGAGGCGCTGCACCCGGAGATCGAAGGTACGCAGTTGCCGGCTGACAGGCGGACGGCATGCTACTCAATCAGGTTTATCTTTCGCCCCACGGTGGAGGCAACCCGCATTGGTGGGCGATTTTAGCTCGTATGCCGTCCGAAGGCGGTAGCACGGACGTTAATGGCCCGAGGCCCTCGCTCCGTACCCTGTGCGGGTGGCACGCTGGCCCTGGTACCCGTTTCGATGGGCCCGACCGGCGTCATAGCCATTTTGGGTGGCGCCGGCCGCGTGATACGTGGCCTTTTGGGCCCGCGTGGCGGTGTACCCCGCGGCGTTGGGGCCTGGAGACCAGCGCCCCTTGGAACTGGTGGCAGCGGCCGAGCGGCTCCTCTTCCCCCACCCTAGGAAGTCCAGAAGCCCCCCTTGGCAGACCGAGGCGATTCCAAACGCCACCACCCCACCCAACACCAACAGCCACAGCCACTTACGCATGACATCCCTTCCGTGCAATTGCGAACCTCCCGCGGCCCGGCAATCCGCGCTGATACCATAGGCCGCAGGGACCGCGGAGTGTAAAGACCCGCCGCCCCGAGGAGAAGGCCGATTCGACAGATTTACCGAGCCGGCCCCGCACGTGCCATGATCCCGAAGGGATCACACCGTGCTCCGTGCTCCGTGCTCCCTGCTCCGTGCTCCCTGCTCCGAGCTCCGTGCTCCGCCCCCGGAGGTGGCGCTACGCTGACCTCCGGCTAATGGCGGTGATCCCTCCGGGATCACACCCTGCTCCAGGCTCCGTGCTCCCTGCTCCGTGCTCCGTCCTCCCTGCTCCGTGCTCCGTGCTCCG
>FWPU01008286.1_pt1 | contig 17895 bp, 17 predicted proteins | sample 2228361 | NCBI WGS metagenome assembly FWPU01 (sample SAMEA103939777, study PRJEB20133) | metagenome
AGCATTGCTGATATCATGGCCATGCCATCCTTTGTGTTAATCTGAGAAATCTGCTTTAATATGCCTTCTAAATCCATCTGTTCCATGTCCTGTATATCCTCCTTTTTGTGTTTTAATAGTTCTGTATCTCTTTTCGCCATAACCATCTGGTCTCTTCCGCCCTTCTCTCCATAGTCAATAATATAATGCCTTCTTATTCATAGACACAATTTAAATTATACCGCCACTTAAAAAAAAGTTCAGGCAGATAAAAGTTCGTCCTGAAAGACCACAGAAGCAGAAAGTGAAGACAAGACAAAGGGCAGTTTATATACCGCCAGCGGATCACCCATGGAGGAAGTTTAAAATAGGCAAGAATGCCTATTATGCTGAAAAAAAAATACGATGGAGGTATCGTAGAAATAGGACATTTCTATTTTGGTGAAAATAGGACATTTCTATTTTGGCGTAACACGGGTAATTCAAAAAGTTGAATTTTTTATATCTCCTGAGTTACTCTATTAAGCTATTATATGTAACCCAAAATTTAGGAGGTTTTTTATGGCTAAGGGGGCTAAAAAATATGTCTATTTCTTTGGGGCTGGAAAGGCTGATGGGAAGGCCGATATGAAGAATCTTCTCGGAGGTAAAGGGGCGAATCTTGCAGAGATGACAAACCTTAAGATCCCAGTGCCTCCGGGTTTTACAATAACAACAGAAGTTTGTACTCTCTATTATAAGAATAACAAGAAATATCCAAAGGAGTTAAAGCCCCAGGTTGATGCAGCGATGAAGAAGGTGGAAAAAATAATGGAGAAAAGATTTGGAGACCCTGATAACCCTCTTCTTGTGTCTGTAAGGTCAGGTGCAAGGAGTTCGATGCCCGGCATGATGGAGACAGTCCTGAATATCGGTCTCACAGAAAAAACTATTCCGGGGCTTATCAAAAAGACTCAGAATGAGCGTTTTGTTTACGATGCCTATAGAAGACTTCTGATGATGTACTCAGATGTGGTTATGGAAAAGGCTGCAGGTATCGAGCCTCCTGAGGGAGAGGCTATAAGACAGAAACTGGAACACGCTCTTGAGGCAATGAAGAAGATGAAAGGTTATAAGTTAGATACCGATCTCACTGCCAATGACCTTAAGATCCTCTGTGATGAGTTCAAGGCAATAATAAAACATACCCTTGGGCGGGAATTTCCTGATGATCCATGGGAACAATTATGGGGTGGTATTGGTGCTGTCTTTCAGTCCTGGATGGGTAAAAGGGCAGTTGCATACAGAAAGATCGAGAAGATACCCGATGACTGGGGTACAGCAGTCAATGTTGTCGCTATGGTATTTGGTAATACCGGGGAAAATTCAGGCACAGGCGTTGCCTTTACAAGAAACCCAGCCACCGGGGAAAAGGTCTTTTACGGTGAATGGCTACCTAATGCACAGGGAGAGGATGTCGTGGCTGGTATAAGAACACCCTATCCCATAAACAAGGCGAGCCGTTCCCAGGAGTCCGCAAACCTCCCCTCCCTTGAGGAGACAATGCCAAAGGTTTATAAACAACTCGTTGCAATAAGGAATAAACTTGAACGCCACTACAGAGATATGCAGGACATTGAATTCACTATTGAGGATGGCAGGCTCTGGATGCTCCAGACGAGGGTTGGAAAAAGGAATCCTCAGGCAGCTATCAGGATGGCCGTTGAGATGGCCAAAGAGAGATTGATAAACAGGGAGACAGCTATTCTAAGGATAAAGCCTGAACAACTGGATGTGCTTCTTCATCCAAGTGTTGCCCCTGTGGCTGAAAAGAAGGCTGTTCTGCTGGCTAAAGGACTTCCTGCCGGTCCAGGTGGTGCAACAGGAAGGATTGTCTTTACAGCTGACGATGCAGAGGCATGGGCGAAAAGGGGAGAGAAGGTTATTCTTGTGAGAAACGAGACTTCACCCGAAGATGTTCATGGCATGCACGCTGCTGAGGCTATATTGACTGCTAAGGGTGGAATGACATCTCATGCTGCACTTGTGGCAAGGGGATGGGGTAAATGCTGTATTGTTGGATGTTCGGCCCTTTATATAGACGTACATAAAAAGGAGATACATGTTAATGGTAAGGTCCTTAGAGAAGGAGACTGGATAACACTGAACGGGACTGTTGGAAATGTATATGAAGGGAAACTTGACCTCCTTCCGGCAGACCCTGACAAAAATCAATGGTATAAGGAATTGATGAAATGGGTGGACCAGACGAGGCAGTTAAAAGTAAGGACGAATGCTGATACACCTGAAGATGCTTTAACTGCGAGAAGGTTTGGGGCTGAGGGAATTGGCCTTTGCAGGACAGAACATATGTTTTTTGCCCCTGATAGGATAAAGGCGATGAGGGAGATGATCTTATCAGATACAGAGGAAGAGAGGAGGAAGGCGCTCGCAAAGCTTATGCCAATGCAGAAAGGTGACTTTGTTGGAATCTTCAGGGCCATGGCAGGTTATCCTGTGACGATAAGATTACTCGACCCACCCTTACACGAGTTTCTTCCCCATACTGAGGCTGATTTGAGGGAACTTTCAGAAGAGATGGGGGTCCCATTTGAAAGACTGGATGCAAAGAATAAGTCCTTACACGAGTTTAACCCTATGCTTGGACACAGGGGATGCCGTCTTGGCATTACCTATCCCGAGATCTATGAGATGCAGACACAGGCTATAATGGAGGCTGCCTGTGAACTTGTTAAAGAGAAGGTTAAGGTAATTCCCGAGATAATGATTCCACTTGTAGGTCATGTGAATGAATTGCAGAAGATGAGGGATGTGGTTGTTTCAGTGGCTGAAAGGGTTCAGAAAGAATATAAAGTCAGGGTACCTTATACAGTTGGAACAATGATTGAGCTTCCCAGAGCATGCGTTACATCCCATGAGATAGCAGTGGTCGCTGATTTTTATTCCTTCGGTACTAATGATCTAACTCAGACAGTTTACGGTCTTTCAAGAGATGATGCGGGTCGTTTCTTGCCTTACTATATTGAGAAGGGCCTCCTGAAGGAGGATCCTTTTATTACGATTGATCAGGAAGGTGTTGGTACTCTTATGAAAATTGCTATAGAGAAGGGTAGGAAGGTCAAAAAGAACATAAAGATGGGTATATGCGGAGAGCATGGAGGCGAACCAAAGTCTGTTGAATTCTGCCACAATATAGGACTGGATTATGTCAGCTGCTCACCCTTCAGGATTCCCATTGCCAGATTTGCTGCAGCACAGGCTGCTCTGAAATGCAAGAGATAAATATGATATTATATAAGAAAAAAGAAAGGTGGTGATCTGGTGCCATTAGAAAAGGAAAGAAAACAAACAATTATTAACAGTTTCAAGATTCATGACACTGATACGGGTTCACCGGAGGTTCAGATTGCTTTATTGACTGAGAGGATCAATTATCTCACCGAACACTTCAAGGTGCATAAAAAGGATCATCATTCGAGGAGAGGATTACTAAAACTTGTCAGTCAGAGAAGGAGTCTCCTTGATTATCTTCGATCAAATAACAGAGAGAGATATGAAAAACTAATTGAACGCTTAGGATTGAGGAGGTAATTTTACACTTGGCGAATGTTGAAGTTGAGATTAGAGGTAAGAAGCTCATTATTGAAACAGGTGAGATAGCAAGGCAATCGGATGGTTCGGTCGTAATAAGATATGGAGATACCATACTTCTTGCAACTGCTGTAGCTGATAAAAAGGTAAAGGAAGATATAGATTTCTTCCCTTTAACGATTGATTATCAGGAAAAGACCTTTGCTGCAGGTAAGATACCAGGTGGATATTTTAAGAGAGAAGGTAAGCCTACTGAAAAAGAGGTTCTTACTTCTCGTCTTATAGATAGACCCATAAGACCGCTTTTCCCTAAGGGATTCTATTCCGAAACACAGGGGATAGTATCTGTCCTTTCCTATGGAGATGAGAATGTCTCTGATATCCTTGGCATAATAGGGATGTCCGCAGCCTTGATGGTCTCTGATATACCATTCAATGGGCCTGTCGGTGCTGTAAGGGTTGGTCGCTTAGACGGAAAACTTCTCTTAAATCCTGACCTATCAGAGGCTGAAAGGCTTGATCTTAATATTGTTGTGGCAGGGACAGAGGAGGCTGTTGTTATGGTTGAGGGTGGCGCCTCTGAGGTATCTGAGGCCGTCCTTCTTGAGGCCATAGATTTCGCTCATTCTGAGATTAAAAGGATAATACCCCTTCAAAAGGAACTCAGGGAGATGGTTGGTAAGGAGAAGAGACCCCTTGTAGAAAAAAAGGTTGATGAAGACCTGAGGGAAGAAATAAAGAGATTTGCCATTGATAAAATGACAGAGTATATAAGGATACCGGGCAAACAGAAAAGACAGGAAGCCCTTGATATGCTACTTGATGAGACTTTTCGTTATTTTAATGCCGAGGAGAAAGGTATTGTCAGGTTTATAAACGAGACCTTTTTTGATATTGAAAAGAAACTTGTCAGAGGTATGATAGCGAGGGATGGAATCAGGGCTGATGGCAGAAGGCCTGATGAGATCAGACAGATATCATCAAAGGTGGGGATCCTCCCGAGGGCTCATGGCTCGGCTCTATTTGTAAGGGGTGAGACTCAGGCACTTGTAGCGGTTACCCTTGGTACTGCCGAGGATGAACAAAAAGTTGAAACCCTTGAAGGAGAGACCTATAAAAATTTCATGCTCCATTATAATTTTCCGCCTTTTAGCGTTGGTGAGGTTAAGCCACTCAGATCCCCTGGTAGAAGAGAAATAGGCCATGGGGCCCTGGCAGAAAGGGCATTAAAGCCAGTAATACCGCCTAAGGAGGTCTTTCCATATACAATAAGAGTAGTCTCAGACATACTGGAGTCAAATGGCTCTTCTTCAATGGCAACGGTTTGTGGTGCCACACTTGCCCTGATGGATGCAGGTGTACCCATTAAGTCCCCCGTTGCAGGTATTGCCATGGGATTGATTCAGGAAGAAGGACAGACTGTCATACTTACCGATATCCTTGGTCTTGAAGACCATTTGGGCGATATGGACTTTAAAGTAACAGGGACAGCAGAGGGGATAACTGCTTTCCAGATGGATCTTAAGACAGGGGGTATTGATAGAGATACAATGCAGAAGGCTCTTGAGCAGGCAAGACAGGGAAGGCTGTATATACTGGAAAAGATAAAGGAAACGCTATCAGGTCCGAGAGATAGGCTTGCACCTCACGCGCCGAGGATCTATACAATGCAGATAAAGCAGGACAAGATCAGGGATGTTATTGGCACCGGTGGTAAGGTTATCAGGGGCATTATTGAACAGACAGGTGTTAAGATTGATATCAGCGATTCTGGACTCATAAATATAGCCTCAAGTGATGAGGCTTCTGCAATGAAGGCAATGGAAATAATCAATGGCATTGTTGCGGAAGCTGAGGTAGGAAAGATATATCTTGGGAAGGTCAAGAGGATTGTCGATTTTGGGGCCTTCGTAGAAATACTTCCTGGCACAGAAGGACTCCTTCACATATCTCAGATTGCAGACAGGAGAATAGAGAAGGTAACGGATGAACTAAAAGAAGGAGATGAAATACTTGTAAAGGTGACAGAGATAGACAAACAGGGCAAGATAAGGCTCAGTAGAAAAGAGGCTATGAGGGAGCGGCAATCCAGACGAATAGTTTAGTTATAACATAGAATAAATAAAAGCCGAAAGCTAAAAAATATTACAGTTAGGTTTCTTGGATTATTTTCTTAATACTGAAAAAATTTTTCCTCTTGAATTATGTTTAAAAGATATACCCTCGAAAATGGTATACCACTTGTAACTGAATGCATAAGAAATGTACATTCCGTTACGCTCGGTATATGGGTTAAGGTTGGCTCGAGATACGAGTTACCCGAAAAAAATGGCATATCCCATTTCCTGGAACATATGTTTTTCAAGGGCACTAAAAAAAGGTCAGCAAGGGATATTGCTGTAGAGATTGACTCAATTGGAGGAGACCTTAATGCCTTTACCTCGCGAGAGACTACGACCTTTTATGTAAAGGTCCTTGATCAACATATAGACAAGGGCATCGATCTAATATCTGACATATTCCTCCATTCGACCTTTCCCGAGGATGATATTGAAAAGGAAAAAAGGATTATTAGAGAAGAGATCAAGATGGTGGAAGACACCCCTGATGATTACATAAACGACTTGTTTTATAAGGATGTATGGGGTAATAGCGGTATAGGTCTTCCCGTACTTGGCAGCAGAGACACAGTAAAGTCCTTTAATAGAAAGGACATCATTAATCATATTAGAAAATATTATGGTACTAAAGATGTCGTTATAGCTTGCGCAGGGAATTTTGACCCTGCCCATATACTTGACGCACTTAATAGTGTATTCGGTGGATTGAGACGTGGCTCTGAACCAGAGAAGGGAAAGACCCCTGAATTTAAACCCTCTGTTAATATATATCAGAAGGATCTTTCGGAAGTTCATATCTGCCTCGGGGTAAAAGGATTACCACAATCAAGCCCTGAAAGATATGTACTATATCTCATTAATGCAATTCTTGGCGCTGGCGTAAGCTCAAGGCTTTTTCAGGAGGTAAGGGAGAAAAAAGGGCTTGCCTACTCGATATATTCATTTATAGCCTCTTATATTGATACTGGTCTTCTGGGGATTTATGCAGGTACTGCAAAGAAGAAGGTCTCCGAGGTCATAAATCTTATTGTTCAAGAATTAAAAGGACTTAAAGACACTATAAGTGAAGATGAACTCAGAAGGGCAAAGGAACAGATCAAAGGAAATCTTATCCTCAGTCTTGAATCTACAAGTAACAGGATGCAGAACATAGCAAGACAGGAAATCTATTATGGCAGATATTACTCACCAGATGATGTCATCAGGTTAATTGAAGGTGTAACCCTCAAGCAGGTGAGAGCCCTTGCAGATAAACTGACTGGTGATAATTCTATTGCTATAACCCTTTTAGGGCCTGTGCAGCCTTCGCAATTAATACTGCCGCCTCTTTGATTTCCCCTTCTGTGTTATCTTTTCCTGTGCTTAACCTTATAGACGAGAGTGCATCCTTTTCGGTAAGCCCCATCGCCAGTAGTACACTGGATGGTCTCTTCTGTCCTGCATGACAGGCAGAACCTGTTGAGAATGCCACGGAATCTTTAAGCATATCGACCAGGTCTGTAGATTGAATCCCCTTTAAACAGATGTTCAGTGTATTTGGAAGTCTGAGGGTCGGGTCCCCATTTATTGAGATATCCGAAAATCTATTTTTCAGTTCATTGTAAAGCAATTCAGATAGATATTTAGAATGAGATACCCTTATATCGATATATTCCTTAGCAAGTTCACAGGCCTTTCCGATACCAACTATGCCGGGCAGGTTTTCTGTTCCAGGTCTTATCCCTTTTTCATGACCTGCCCCAAATAATATGGGCCTGATGGCGAGGCCTTTTTTTATATATAAGGCTCCAATTCCCTTTGGACCGTAAAATTTATGGGATACGATTGTGAGCATATCAACCTTGAGTTTCTTTATGTCAACTGGTATCTTGCCCACCGTCTGAGCAGAATCGGTGTGAAAGATTATCCCTCTTTCTCTTGCGACATGAACTATCTCTTCAATGGGCTGTATTATACCTGTTTCATTGTTGGCATGCATAATTGTTATCAATATCGTATCGTCCCGCAGAGATGACTTGAGTTCATCAAGATTAACGGTTCCATCCTTTTTGACTCCAATGAAAGTGACATTGAAACCCTTTTCCTGAAGGAATCTGCAGGGACCGAGGACTGAAGGATGTTCTATTGATGACGTTATTATATGTCCCTTTCCTTTTAAGAGGGCTGTGCCGATTATAGCCAGGTTATTTGATTCAGTCCCTCCTGAAGTGAATATGATCTCATCCTCAAGGGCATTTATGGCTTCGGCAACCCTTCTCCTTGCCTTCTCTATCAATTCTCTGGCAATCTGTCCTGCACTGTGAATGCTTGAGGGGTTTCCGTAAAACCTCAGGGCGGAACACATTTCATCAACAACCTCAGGGTCAACCGGAGTGGAAGCATTATTATCGAGGTATATCATGATATATCCCTGTGAACCACCTCTGGTTCGATACCGAATTTTTCCCTGATATGCCCTGCCATATACTCTACTATGGCAGGAGAGCGATGTCTACCTCCAGTGCAACCAAACCCAATCGTGAGGTACCTCTTTCCCTCCTCCATATATTTAGGAATCAAGAAATCGAGAAGTTCACTGACTTTAATAAGAAATTCCCTCGAAGTCTCCTTTTCATATATAAAATCCTGAACAGGGCTGTCTGTCCCCTTTAATTCTTTCAGGGCTGGTACAAAATTGGGATTTGGTATAAATCTCACATCAAAGAGAAGATCCAGATTGAGAGGTGCCCCATATTTGAACCCAAAAGATATGATAGTCACAATAATAGGATGGCCTGTTAGTGAACCAGGCCTGAAAAAAGATGAAATAAGATATCTTAATTGATGGGGGGTATATGATGTTGTATCTATGATTCTATCAGAAACCTCTCTAAGTGGCATCAGCATTCGCTTCTCTTCCTCTATTGCTTTTTCTATATCCCTTATGTCTTCTGATAAAAGCGGATGGGGCCTTCTTGTTTCCCTGAACCTTCTTATAATTACATCCCTTTCTGCCTCGAGAAATATGACCTCTATATCATAGCCCTCTCTGAGGGTCTGCAATACAGAGTCAAAGGCAGAGAAAAATTCTCTTTCTCTAACATCTATGCCTATACCTATCTTTGTATAATGCCCCCCAGCAGATATTATTGAGACAAAGGATTCAATAAGTGTAATGGGGAGATTGTCAACGCAAAAAAAACCATTATCCTCAAGGGTCCGCAAAGCAACGCTTTTTCCAGAACCGGACAGTCCAGTAATTATTACAACAGAGGGTTTCACTACCGGACAGGCTCTATAAGTCCGAAATTGCCGTCCTTTCTACGGTATATGACATTTATCTCTCCTGAAGAGAGATTTGAAAAGACAAAGAAGTCCTTATCGAGAAGTTCCATCTGCATGGCTGCCTCATCAGGACTCATGGGTTTCATGTCAAACCGTTTTACCTTGATAATCCTTCCTGTTTCCGGTCTAACTGGTGATGATTGGGGCTCCGATACCTTTGGCTCACCCTTTCTATGAGATACCATCTTTTCTTTATATTTTTTTACCTGTTTTTCAAGCTTTTCAACTACGTCGTCTATTGAAGAATAGATCTCTCCTGTTACACCCTCTGCCTGGATAAGTATACCATTGGCCTTAAGGAGTACCTCAACCTTGTGTCTATATTTCTCAACCGTCATTGTTATAATTGCCTCTGTGATATTTGATAGATACCTCTCAAATTTGCTGATCTTTTCCTCAGCATATTTCCTGAGAGCTGGTGTAACCTCGATATTTCTGCCATTAACAATAATGTTCATAAGTACCTCCTTATTTTTATTCCAGTCTTTTCCTCTGGTTGTGTGAGGGTATTTTAAGCTCTTCTCTGTATTTTGCAACGGTCCTCCTTGCAAGGACTATATTCTTGGACCTGAGTATTTCCACTATCCTCTGATCACTGAGGGGGTTCTTCGGGTCCTCTTCAGAAACGACCTTCTTTATTATATCCTTAACAAACCTTGAAGAAACCGAACCATTTGAGGTATGTATGGCGCTACCAAAGAAAAATTTGAAACTGAATATCCCGTGACTGCATGACAGATATTTATTTGATGTCACCCTGCTAATAGTACTCTCATGCATCCCTATGTTATTTGCAATATCTTTCAAGTTTAACGGCCTTAGATAGTTGATGCCCTTTTCAAAAAATTCATACTGAAAATTCAAGATGGATTCGGTAACCCTGTAGATTGTCCTGTTTCTCTGATCAAGACTTTTCAGTAACCAGATGGCAGAACGGAGCCTCTCTTCTACAAACTGTTTCTCCTCCTTTGAGAGGGAATTCTTTGCCTTAAATAACTGTCTATAATAATTGTTAAGCCTCACCCTTGGCATTCCCTCGTCATTCAGGATAATCTGGTACTTATCATCGACCTTAATGACATATACATCAGGTACTATATATGATGGGGTAGAAGATGAATAGTTCCTGCCAGGCTTTGGATCAAGTTCTTCAATAATCTTAATAGCAGCCATAAGGTCGTCCAGTGGCAGGTCATATTGCTTTCCTATCTGATTATATCTTTTCTTTTCTATATCGGAGATATTATTGAGCACAATCTTTTCGATAATGGTCCCCTGAAGATTAAATGCCCTTAGTTGCAGGATAAGGCATTCTTGAAGATTTCTTGCACCAATACCTGGTGGGTCAAAGGACTGGACGATCTCAATTGCCCTATGCACCTCATCAGGTTTTGCCCCGGTAAGGGATGAGAGTTCTTCATCTGTTATCCTCAGATAGCCATTCTCATCTATATTGCCTATTACTGCCTCACAGATGTCTTTTAGATTATCAGGGACGTTAGTTAATCTTAGCTGCCACATAAGATGGTCGATTAAGTCTGAGCTTTTCGATGTGAACTGTTCAAAGGAAGGCTGTTCTACAAAACCCGGGTTAAAATAGCCCAGATCCCTCCCATCGCTACGTCTTTCATCAAAATATTCTTCAACGCTGAAACTGTTCATCTTTGTTAACAATCTCTCAAGAGATGTTTCTGTATCATCATTATCATAGGTTACCTCTGAATTTTCTATTTCTTCTCTGCTTAATCCATCCTTCCTTTCCTCTATGACCTCTTCAAGAAAAGGATTGTTTACAAGTTCCTGTGTAATGGCCTGTGATAATTCAATTTGTGGCATCTGCAGTAACTTTATCGCAAGCTGTAATTGGGGTGTCAAGATAAGCTTTTGCGATAGTTTAAGTTCTAATCTACTTTCCAGTGCCATTATAGACTGAACTCCTTGCCGAGATATGCCTCTCTTACCTCAGGATTTGATACTAGTTTTTCCGGGCTCCCTTCATCAAGTACTGTACCATTGCTGATAATATAAGCCCTGTCAGTTATGGAGAGGGTATCCCTGACGTTATGATCAGTTATCAAGATTCCTAAGCCCTTGTTTCTCAGATATTGGAGCATCCTTTTTAGTTCTATTATAGCAATCGGATCAATTCCTGCAAAGGGTTCGTCAAAGAGTAAGAAGACAGGGTCGGTGGCAATTGCCCTTGCTATCTCTGTCCTTCTTCTCTCACCGCCCGATAATTTATGTGCCGGTCTTTCAGACAGGGAAGTCAGGCCAAATTCTATTAATAGCCTTTCTATCCTTTCCTCGATCTCTGATTCGCTGTATCCCCTGATCTCCAGCACAGCCCTCAGGTTATCTTTAACTGTGAGTTTCCTGAATATGGAAGGCTCCTGAGGAAGATAGCTTATTCCCTTTAATGCTCTCCTGTACATGGGTAATTTAACTATGCTTTCATTATCGAGACGGATGTCACCGCTGTCAGGCCTAATCATACCTGTGATTATGTAAAAGGTGGTGGTCTTACCTGCACCATTGGGACCTAAGAGGCCGACGATCTCACCTCGCCTGACATATAGGTTGAGATTATTAACAACTCTTTTCCCCCTGTAAGTCTTTGAAATCCCTATTGCCTCTAAGGTCATGTTAATTTCCTTTTTTGATGATGACCTTACTATTCTCTACGATTGAGCGGTCATCCTTAAGCATATAGGTTATCTTAGTGCCAGTTACGATGCTGTTACCTTCCATTGCCCTTGGTTCAATGGTAAATATGACCTTTTCCTCTTCGGCCAGATATATGGCAGAGCCAGAAGTTATTACCCTTTCTCCCTTAACAAGCCTTATATGTCCATCTGCTTCAATCTTTGTAATCTTTCCGGTATCTGTGTAATAAACGAGCATCTTGTCAGAATATAATGTCATATTCTCTGATCTTGCTATTACAGAGCCCTCAAAAAAGGCTGTGCGCGCCTTATTATCGGCGGTCAAGGTTGTTGACGTTATCACTATTGGCCCCCTGGAATCTAACAGCCTGTCCTGACCACCTGCTTCTGATAGAGGTAGGTGGACCAGCAATAAGATTAATATGCCACTCCATACCTTCAGGTTTTTTAATAATATAAATAATATATTAAAAGAATATGGCCCGGACATTTCTATGAAGTCTCAATTTTTGTTCTTCTGTGGCTGAAAGGCCATTGGCCTCAATGTCGAATCTATTTCCCTTCAATTCTATATTCTGACCTGATGTAAGTATTCCCTTTACAGGATTCCATGAAAGGTCCTTCAGTGCTACCTTATAGCTATCTGATTTCAGGATTATATTATCTTCCAGTTTTAGGTTTTTTGTTTCAAGGTCGAAGATGCCCTTTTCTGCACTGAGATTCATGTTTTTTTGCTTTATATCTATAACGATTGAGTTCAACATAACCAGCTTTTCATCTCTGCTAAAATCAGCTCTTTTTGCCATTAACGACCATTCAGCATTCCCTTTAACCCGGTGCACAATCCTCACTCCCTCAATGTAAGAGGTTAAAGGGATGGACGGATTCTTTTTTAGATCCTTCTCGTTAGACAGAGAAAAGATCAAGAAGATGATAACCATTAATCCTATCATCAGTCCCTGAGGAATTGGAAATCTATTAAGCAATCTCTTCATAACTAAAATTTTATCATATTGAATCAAAAAAAGTGTATGTAATTTTTATATTTTAAGTAGAAGTTCTAAATCAAGATGTTTCACAGCAGCCCTTTCGAGATTCTCTTTATCAAGGCTTTCAAGATAAGGAAAAACTCCTATGACAGGAATGTCTGTTAGTTGTTGAATTGTCCCCGGATTTGTTGATTCTGCAATGCTTCCATCAGGAGTTCTGCAAAAATTTATTACTATTCCTGCAATCTTAAGTCCCTCTTTAAGGGCATAATTAACGGTAAGAAGGGTGTGGTTTATCGTTCCTAAGGAGGGCCGAGCAACCACAACAAGGGGTAGGCCTAACTCCTTAATAAGATCAAGAACGAAATAATCTTTTTTTATTGGCACCAGCAAACCGCCTATTCCTTCAATGATGCAGATCTCATATCTTTCCGTTAATTTTAAAAAGTTATCCTTTATCTTTTGTAAATCTATTTCCTTTCCCTCTATTTCAGAAGCTACAAGAGGTGCGAGGGGTAATTCAAAACATACAGGGGTTATTTGGCTTACAGGTTCATCCATCTGTGCTATATTCTTAAGAAATATACCATCTGAAGGGTTCAGGCTCTTACCAATGGTAATACAACCTGTTTCGATGGGTTTCATTGCTCCTGTTTTGATGCCTCTTGAACGGAGGGCTGAAATTATCGCACTTGAAATTATAGTTTTACCAACGCCTGTGTCAGTGCCTGTTATGAATAGACCTTTCTTCATAACCGTGAGTCAATTGAGAAAATCTGACCAGTTACAGTTTTTGACCTGAGGATAGCCTCCACAAAATGCGCAACATCATTGATTTCAGTAAGCGTATTCAATATACTTTCACTCTTCGCCATCTTCATCGCCTTTGGCGACTTCTTGCCCATATCAGTAAACATATAGCCTGGTATTATGCAATTGACTCTGATATTGAAGACTGCGAGTTCCTTTGCAAGTGAGTAGGTCATACCTAAAATAGCGGACTTTGATGCGCTATAAGCTGGCTGACCGATTTTTCCCTTGAGACCTGATCGTGAAGCTACATTTATAATATGCCCTCCTCCTGAATCAATCATTATTGGTGCAAGATATTTTACAATGTTAAAGCATCCTTTTACATTGACCCTGATTACATTATCCCAGCTCTTCTCATCGTAATTAATCAAAAGCCCGTCTTCTGTTACTGCGGCATTATTTATAATCACATCAAGCCTACTAAATTTATCAATTATGATATCCCTGAGGGCCTTGACCTCCTCCGGGTCTGCGACATCTGCCCTGATCGTAATTGAATTACGAAACTTGAAGGATGAGATGGCTTCACTGCTAAACCTCGGTCTCAGGTAATTTATAATAACACTGTAACCACTATTACTAAGTCTTAGCGCCAATTCCTTGCCAAGTCCTCTCGATGCACCTGTAATTAAGGCTACCATTTTGAGTTTAATTTTAATAACAGGGACTTTTAATACGTATAAGGATTAAGTCTCTCTCTCTTTTTATATCATACTCACAGCCCGACATTGAGACATAGGTCATAACAGGTTTCAACTCATCATCAGAATCTACAATGAGGTCCACATAATCATCGATGGAGCACATTGTTGAAAAGTGTTCCTTCAGTTTTTTTAAAGGTTCGGGATGTTTCAATCCTCTCGCGTCTATAGTCATCACTATTGTTATAATAACATATAATTTCAGTTTACAGTTGCTTTTTCCGGCAATTTAAATTATGCTAAATAAAAAGATATCTCTGAGGGAAGATAAACCTTTCGGAGAAAAGGAGGTTTAAAGTGATAACAATTACCGAGATTGCAGCTGAGAAGGCAAAGGAGATTTTATCAGCAGAAGGAAAGGCTGAATGGGGACTCAGGATTTATACAGCAGGAAGCAGTTGCTGTGGTCCCTCTTACGGGATGGACATTGATGAAAAGCCTGTTGAAGGAGATGAGATTATCGAAAAGAATGGTCTCAGGGTATTCCTTGATAAAGGGACTTACGAAAGGCTTGATGGCATGGAACTTGACTTTATCGATGATGGAGAGAGAAGGGGTTTTGTGCTTACAGGTGTGCCTGCCTCTGGAGGTAACTGCAGTACTTGTGGTTCATAATAAAAGATGTTTCCCATTCACAGGTCAAGGAGACTTAGAAGGAATGAAATAATCAGGCGGATGGTGAGAGAGACATCACTGTCCCCTGATGATTTTATCTATCCTCTTTTTGTTATCTCTGGAAAAGGGGTCAGGAAAGAGGTCTCTTCCATGCCTGGCTGTTTCCAGGAATCTATAGATGAGGTTGTAAAAACCGCAAAGGAAGTCTTTTCACTTGGTGTCCCGGCAGTTATACTCTTCGGTATTCCTGAGCATAAGGATGAGGTTGGTTCAGGTGCATATGACGATGAAGGTATTGTTCAAAGGGCAATCAGAGAGATTAAGGATAAGGTACCTGATTTATATGTGATTACCGATGTCTGTCTCTGCGAATACACAAGTCACGGACATTGTGGCGTTATTAAGGATGGAGATGTTGCCAATGATGTAACTCTCGATTTGCTTGCCAGAGAGGCGGTATCTCATGCGAGGGCAGGGGCTGATATGGTTGCTCCTTCTGACATGATGGACGGGAGGGTAGATGCTATAAGGACTGCCCTTGATGAAGAGGGTTTTGAATACGTGCCGATAATGTCCTATGCTGCAAAGTATGCCTCTGCCTTTTATGGTCCTTTCAGGGAGGCTGCTGAATCAACACCACAGTTTGGAGATAGAAGGTCATACCAGATGGACCCACCAAACAGAAGAGAGGCTATCAGGGAAGTGGCCCTTGATATAGAAGAGGGTGCTGATATTGTTATGGTAAAACCTGCTCTTTCATATCTTGATATAATATCCGATATTAGATCTAATTTTGATGTGCCTGTTGCAGCTTACAATGTGAGCGGTGAATACTCTCTTGTTAAAGCTGCTTCTCGACTTGGTTGGATTGATGAAGAAAGGATAATGATGGAGATTCTGATGTCTATAAAACGTGCTGGAGCTGACCTGATACTCACCTACTTTGCGAAAGAGGCCGCAAAAGTTCTTAATAAATAAGCATAATTCCAAAAATGAACAGACTTGCCAGCGAAAGGTCTGCCTATTTAAGACATGCTGCTCATCAGAAAATAGACTGGTATCCCTGGTGTAGAGAGGCATTTGAAAAAGCAAGGGAAGAGGACAAACCCATCTTTCTTAGTTCCGGTGCAATATGGTGTCACTGGTGTCATGTCATGGCAGAGGAATCATTTCATGATAATGATATAGTGGAGATTCTTAATAGGAATTTCATAAATATAAAACTCGATAGGGATGAGCGGCCTGACATTGATAGAAGACTCCAGATGGCTGTTCAGTCAATGACAGGAACAAGTGGATGGCCCTTAAGCGTCTTCATGACCCCTGAAGGAAAACCATTCTTTGGTGGCACATATTTTCCCCCTGATGACAGGTTTGGCAGACCTGGATTCAAAATGGTTTTAAGAAAGGTAACAGATTTTTACAGAGAGAATAAGGAGAAGGTTCTGACGTATGCAGATTCACTTCTTAACGGTCTGAAATTACCAGACAAAACTGGTTTTCTTTCAGGAAAGTTGGATAAAGCTGCTATTGATAAGGCGTTAAATATTATGCTTTCATCCCTTGACCTGCAGAATGGAGGATTTGGCGCTGCACCAAAGTTTCCAATGCCCGGTGCGTTAGGTTTTCTTATCAATATTTCTTTTTTTGAAAGAGAGAATGAGTTGTTAAAAAGGCTGGTTATTTCCACGTTGATGGCAATGGCAAAGGGAGGTATATATGACCAGCTCGGCGGTGGATTTCATAGATATTCCACTGATGAGGCATGGATTATCCCCCATTTTGAGAAGATGACCGATGATAATGCCATGCTACTGATGAATTACATAGATGCTTACTCTTTTTTCAGGGTCGAGACATTCCTGGATGTTGCATTGGGAATTATAAAATTTGTTAGAGAGGTGCTCTCTAACCCCGAAGGTGGCTTTTATGCATCGCAGAATGCAGATGTGACACCTGAGGATGAAGGGGGCTATTTCACGTGGGTGGAAGAGGAGGTAAGGGAAATACTCGATGACGAGGAATACAAGTTAATCAAACTACACTTTTTCGATAAAAGGGGTTCTATGCACCATGACCCCTCAAAGAAGGTTCTCTTTGTTGCAACCGATATAGGCGAAATTGCCGGTAGATTAAACCTTGATAAAGACCATGTTAACGCGAAGATCAGGGTTGGGAAAGAGAAAATGCTTAGTCAAAGAAAGAAGAGGAAGCCTCCTGCTGTTGATACTAACCTTTATACCTCCCTGAATGGAATGATGATAGCCAGTTTTGTGAGGGCCTACAGGGTCCTGGGAGAAGAGGACTTAAAAATCTTTGCTGTAAAGAGTTTGGAAAGGATACTTGCTCTTAGATACGATGGAAAAGATCTTTTTCACTCAGACGGTGTTGAGGCGATATTAGATGATTATGTCTATTTGATCGATGCATTAATAGCTGTATATGAGATTACAGGAAGGTCTTCACACATAAATGTCGCAGAAAGACTCGTGTTGGAATGTATTAGTAAGTTTTATGACAGTGCTCATGGTGGTTTCTATGATACAGCACATGAGGTCTTGGGACTCAGGATTAAAGGTATTGAAGACATACCTCAGCCATCGGCAAACTCCGTGGCAATAAAATTACTGATAAAACTGTTCCAGATTACGGATAAAAGAGAATATCTTGATATTGCTGTTAATACGATTATGGCCTTTTTGCCAGGGCTTGAGGCATCACCGGGAATACATTATGGTTCATTTTATGATGCAATTAACATGTATCTGCATATGCTCAGGCTCTCGGTATATGCTAAAATGGACAGTGAACTCACCATGGCAGCCATATCAAGATTGAGACCTTATACAACCATTAAGTATATAACGGCAAATGATTTGATTGCCGTGATTCCCAATGGCTTAAGCAGAGAATATATACTTCCATGTTATTTTCAAAAATGTCTGGACCCGATCTTTGAATCCAGAGTGCTGGAGGAATTTCTCAGGGCCGTATAAAAACATTTTTAATCCCTAACTTCGCAACGTTTTAGGGAATAAGTTCAGGTTTAATATCTTTTCTATCTTCTCAGCCTTGTGGGGAATCTCGCTCAAACTCTTCT
>FWPU01008287.1_pt1 | contig 17889 bp, 14 predicted proteins | sample 2228361 | NCBI WGS metagenome assembly FWPU01 (sample SAMEA103939777, study PRJEB20133) | metagenome
TAGAGGGGGTTGGAGGTGAGCATGTTCATATCCCAACCCCCCTTCGCCTTTTGGGTCAAGGGGGGTGATTAGAGGTCAGGGTGGCAGGTCGCCATCCCCAAGCGCGATACGCATCAGGGAGCTTTTGCGCTATGATGGGGTCTAATGATCGAATTTTCGCGCGATTTGCTGGGTCTAGAACAACGAATCGTCATGGTGACGGGGGCTGGGCGAGGGTTTGGCCGCGCAGTAGCCCGCTCCTATGCCCGCAACGGGGCCACGGTGATCACCGTGGATCCCGACGTGGAAATGGCCACAGCCATTGCTTCCGAGGTAGAGCAGCTCGGCGCTACCGCTATCCCCATCCGGGGGGATATGTCGGTGGTACTCGACGTCATGAATACTTTCGAAAAAATCGAAGAGCTGTTTGGCATGCTCGACGGCATCGTGCACGTGACCAGTGCTGAGAGCAAAACCCCTTTTGTGGAGCTTTTGGAAAGCGAGTGGTATGACCTGCTCAATGCCGATGTGAAGTCTAGTCTGTATGTTTTGCAGCAGGGTTTGCGCTACTTGAGTGGGGGCGGGTTTGTTACCCTGGTACTGCCGCCTTTGCAACGAGAGCAGCCGCATGTGGCCGCTATCCGGGGGGCAGTAGCTGGCCTCATCGAGGGGGCTACCCGCACGTTCCCAACCAACGTACGGGTCAATGGGGTGATCCCCAGTCGCGACCCTGTAGGTGAGGAGCACGACCGCCCCTTGGTGCGGGTGGCGGTAGCCCTGGGTTCGATGGTCTCGGAGGGGGTACGGGGCCAGCTTTTAGAGGTTCTTCTGCCCGAGCCTCCCCATCAGCCAGAAATCTACGACCTATTGCGAGAGCTGCCGTGAGGTCTAGTAAGGCACAAGAACACCGGCACAGCCTTGAATCCAAAGCGCTATGAACTGCCCTTTTTGTGGATACGCCGATAGTCGCGTACTGGACTCCCGCCCCTCGGACGAGGGCTCGGTGATCCGGCGCCGTCGGGAGTGTCCCAATTGCAAGCGCCGCTTCACCACCTACGAGCGGGCCCAGCTCGAGCCCTTACTGGTCATCAAGCGTTCGGGCCGCAAGGAAACCTTTGACCCCAACAAGCTGCTGCGTGGGCTGAGCCTGGCGGCCCGCAAGCGCCCCATTGACCCCGAGGTGCTGCAACAGTTTGCCTACGGCTTTGAAGACAGCGTGAAGGAAATGGAGATTAGCTCTGAGGAAATTGGGCTGCGCGCCCTGGCCTTTTTGAAAGAGCTTGACCCGGTAGCCTACATCCGCTTTGCCTCGGTTTACCGCGAGTTCGACAGCCTAGAAAACTTTATTGAGGAAGTGCGCAAGCTCGAGGGCAAAACGGGTAAGGAAAGGAAAACCTCAAAGCAAGATCAAGACGAAGCAGCCGACCTAAGCGACGAAGCCAAGCTGGGCACGGTATAAACTGCGAACCCTACCCGAGGCGAGGCTTTTTTGGTATACCATCTTACCGAACGTCTTGGTTGAGCCCGGGGCGTGAATGGCTTAAGGAGTGGAGAATGGCGAACCCCTTTGACATAAACCGCCCTCTGCGGGTCGCGGTAATAGGTTCGGGGCCCTCGGGCATCTACGCGGCCGAGGCCCTGATTAAGCAAAGCGAAATACCGGTTTCCGTAGACGTTTTTGACCGGCTGCCCACCCCTTTCGGCCTGGTGCGGTATGGGGTGGCCCCCGACCACCAGACCATCAAGTCGGTAACCAAGGTCATGCAGAAGGTGCTACAAGACCCCAGGGTGCGCTTTTGGGGCAATGTGGCCTATGGCCGTGACCTGAGCCAAGCGGATCTACGTCGTTTCTACGACGCGGTGATCTACGCGGTGGGGGCCTCGAGCGACCGGCATTTGGATATTCCTGGGGAGGAACTACCTGGCAACCTCTCGGCTACCGAGTTCGTGGCCTGGTACAACGGCCATCCCGATTACCAAAGCCTACCCCTGCGGCTGGACGTAAAGGGGGTAGCGGTGGTAGGCATGGGCAACGTGGCGGTGGATGTCACCCGCATCCTGGCCAAGTCGGCCTCGGAGCTGGCCCAGACCGACATCGCCGATCATGCCTTGGCTGTGCTGGCCCAAAGCCAGGTGACCGACATCTACATGCTGGGCCGGCGGGGCCCGGCCCAGGCTAAGTTCACCACCAAGGAGCTGCGCGAGCTGGGGGAGCTGGCCAACGCCGACATCGTGGTGCGCCCGGAAGAACTCGAGCTCGATGCGCAGAGCACGGCCTGGCTGGAGGGCCAGCCTGCCCTTTTGAAAAACCTCGAAGTGCTTCGGGAGTTCGCCGCCAAGCCCCTGATGGGCAAGCCCCGGCGGATACATCTGCGCTTTCTGGTCTCGCCGGTGGAAATCTTGGGCCAGGGCCGGGTGGAGCGCATCCGCCTGGAAAAGAACCGCCTGGACGAGAAGATGAACGCAGTAGGTACCGGGGTGTTCGAGGAGCTAGAGGTGGGCCTGGTGCTGCGTTCAGTGGGCTACAAGGGGGTACCTCTACCCGAAGTGCCCTTCGACGAGCGCAAAGGCATCATTCCCAACCGGGAAGGGCGGGTGCTGCGTGAGGGCCAGGTAGCCCCAGGCGAGTACACCGCCGGCTGGATCAAGCGCGGCCCCAGCGGGGTGATTGGCACCAACAAGGCCGACGCTGCCGAGACGGTTCGCTTACTCCTAGAGGATGCCCCCCACCTGCCGCGGGCGCCCGAGCCCCAGCCTGAGGCCCTGACCGAACACTTAAAACGCAAGGGGGTGGCTTTTGTGACCCTAGAGGACTGGCTCAGGCTCGACCAGCTAGAGTGCACCCAAGGGCAAGCCCAGGGCCGCCCCCGGATCAAGATAACCCGCCTGGAAGAGATGCTAAAGCAGGCCAGGGCCTAACCAGCCAGGGCCTGCTCGAGGCTCTCCTCCAGAATCGCTAGGCCCTGCCGTACCTCCATCTCGCTCACCACCAGCGGCACCAGGCAGCGGATGACGTTGTAGTGCATCCCCGCCTTGAAGAGCAGCAGGCCCTTCTCACGGGCGATCTCTACCAGCCGGTTGGTGAGCTGGGCATCAGGGCTCTTAGACTCAGGATCCTTGACCAGCTCCATACCGATCATGGGCCCCAGGCCGCGCACGTCCCCCACCACCTGGGGGAAGCGGGCCTGAATTTGGCGGAAACCTTGGTGCAGGATTTCCCCCAGCTTCTGGGCCTTCTCCAAGAGATTCTCCTCCTCAAAAATGTCCAGCACCGCCAAGGCCGCGGCGCAGGCTAAGGGGTTGCCGCCAAAGGTGCTGCCCAACCCCCCCACCGTAGGGGCATCCATAACCTCGGCCTTGCCCAACACCCCGCCAATCGGCAGGCCCCCACCGATGCTCTTGGCAAAGCAGATCAGGTCGGGCTCTACCCCGGCGTGCTCGATGGCCCAGAACTTACCGGTGCGGCCAATCCCGCTCTGTACCTCGTCGCTGATGAATACGATGCCGTGCTTCTGGGTCAGGCTGCGCAGGGCCTTGAGAAAAGGCTTGGGGGCCGGTACAAACCCCCCCTCGCCGAGCTGGGGTTCGATGATGATGGCCGCTACCCGCTCGGGGGCAATCTGGGTTTCGAAGACCTCGTGCAACCCTTCCAGAGCCTTGCGGGTGTCTATGCCGTGGTACTCGTAGGGGTAGGGGGCGTGGTAGACCTCGGGGGCAAAGGGGCCGAAGTTCTGCCGGTAGGGATTAGCCTTACCGGTGAGGGTTATACCCAAAAGGGTGCGCCCGTGAAAGCTATTACGGAAGGCGATGACCCCAGGCCGGTTGGTGTAGGCCCGGGCGATTTTGACGGCGTTCTCGGTGGCCTCGACCCCGGTGTTGACGAAAAAGACCTTTTTTTCCCCCGCGATGGGCGCCGTGGCCGCAAGCCGTTCAGCCAGGCGAATGTAAGGCTCGTAGGCCACCCCAGGAAAGCAGGTGTGGATGTACTGCTCGAGCTGGGCCTTGACTGCGGCGACCACCTTAGGGTGGTTGTGGCCCACGTTCAGCACCCCGATACCGCCAAACCAGTCCAGGTACTGCTTACCCTCCACATCCCAAAGGCGGCCCCCCTCGGCCCGGGCGATGACGATGGGGTGGACTTGGGAAACCCCCCGGGGGATAATCTTCTGGCGGCGCTCCAGGAGCTCTTGGTTTTTGGATGGGGCTTGGGTCATAAGGCTTCCTCCAAACGGTCAAGCTCGAGTCTATCCCTCTACACCCGCCTTGTGTACCCCCAGCGCTATGTAACCTCGAGGCGTACCATTAGAGGGTATGGCTATCCCCTACCCTCGCCAGACCCCAAGGTTCTGGTAGCAACAAAAACCGTTGCTGCCCTAATAGGGCAGCAAAACGATGGTACCTCGCGCGATCAGGGCAGGTAGAACTGCGAGGCGAAGGCCTTAACCTCGGTTCGCAGACGCTCGGGGTCTTCACCTTTGAGGGCCCGGTCGATGAAATCGGCAATACTGGGCATGTGCGCCTCGGTCATACCGCGGGTGGTGATGGCCGGGGTGCCAATGCGGATACCCCCTCCGTGGATGATCTTCTCGGTGTCGTAGGGTAGGGTACTCTTGGAAATGGTGATGTTGACCGCATCCAAGAGCTTGGTGGCCTTGCTGCCGTTGAGGCCCTGGGGACGCAGGTCGAGCACAAAGAGATGATTGTCGGTGCCCCCTGAAACCACCCGGTAGCCCCGCTTCTGGAACTCAGCCGCCAGAGTCTGGGCGTTTTTGATAACCTGAGCCGCGTAGACCTTGAACTCCGGCTGCATCGCCTCCCAGAAGGCCACCGCCTTTCCAGCGATCACGTGCTCTAAAGGGCCGCCCTGGATGCCAGGAAAGATGGCCCGATCCAGGATGGCGGCAACCTCGAGGTCGTTGCTCAGAATCAGCCCCGAGCGGGGTCCGCGCAGGGTCTTGTGGGTGGTGGAGGTCACCACATGAGCGTAGGGCAGGGGGGAAGGGTGTAGCCCAGCCGCCACCAGCCCCGCGATATGCGCAATGTCGGCCATCAGGTAGGCCCCTACCTCGTCGGCGATCTCACGGAAGGCCCGGAAGTCCAGGATGCGGCTATAGGCGCTGGCCCCACAGATAATCAGCTTGGGCTTGTGCTCCAGGGCTAAAGCCCGCACATCCTCCATATAAAGCCGTTCATCCTCGGGGCGCACCTTATAGCCCACCACCTTGTAGTTGAGGCCGGAGAAGTTAACCGGGGAGCCGTGGGTGAGGTGGCCCCCATGGGACAAATCCATCCCCAGCACGGTATCGCCCGGCTTTAGCAAAGCGCTGTAGACCGCGATGTTGGCGTTGCTGCCGGAGTGGGGCTGCACGTTGGCCCAGGCCGCCCCAAAGAGCTGTTTGGCCCGCTCAATGGCCAAAGCCTCGACCTGATCCACCACCTCGCAGCCGCCGTACCAGCGTTTGCCGGGATAGCCTTCGGCATATTTGTTGGTCAGCACGCTGCCTACGGCCTCGCGTACCGCCGCCGAGGTGAAGTTCTCCGAGGCGATGAGCTCGAGGCCGTTCCTCTGCCGTTCTTCCTCCTGCCGGATAAGGCTAAAAACCTGCTCGTCGCGCGGTTGAGGTGGGGGGGTCTTCACCATTCTTTGAGTATAGCAGTCCCAAGCGGCCCATCGGTTAGACTAGGGGTATGAGCGTTTTGGGGCGTATCGCGCTAATTCTAGGCTTGGTGCTGTTGTTGGTTGGCGTTGTCTTAGCCACGATGAATTTCATCACCATCCGCGACTATCTGGTGGCCCTCACGGCCCAGCGCAGCCGGGACTTCTACAATGTCAACCCCCGCCTCTGGATAACCTATCTGGTGGTCTTTGGCGCGGGGCTGTTTTTGGGTTTGGGCATGGTCTGGAGCTGGCTGGGCCGCCGCGCGCAGCGAGATTAATACCCGCTCGTGGGCTACCTCTACGTACTGGCCGCGGCCTCGTTGTGGGGCCTGTTGGGGGTGGTGTCCAAATGGGCCTTCGCCCAAGGGGTAAGCCCCCTCGAGGTGGCCTTTTGGCGGGCCGCCCTAGGAGCCGTGCTGTTTGGCGCTCAGGCCCTTTGGATAGGAAAAGTGCGCCTCGAGCCAACCGATCGGCTGGCGGTGCTGGGCTTTGGTCTGGTGGGCATCTCCTTGTTTTATGGTGCCTACCAGCTCGCCATCCAAAGCGGGGGGGCGGCCCTAGCCTCGGTGCTGCTCTACACCGCTCCAGCCATTGTGGCCCTTTTGTCCTGGCTATTCCTGCGCGAGCCCATGGATGCCCACAAAATCAGCGCAGTGGCCCTGACCCTGCTGGGGGTGGCCCTGGTTAGCCTGCAAGGCGGCGGGGTGAAGGTGAGCCTGGCAGCCCTTTTTTGGGGGCTTCTGTCGGCCCTCACCTACGCCACTTACTACCTCTTTGGCAAGCTTTACCTGGACAAGTACCCCACCCCCACCGTATTCCTCTATGCCCTCCCGGTAGGCGCACTGGGCTTGCTGCCCTTTGTAGACTTCGTGCCCAAGAACGCGGAAGCTTGGGCCGCTATGGCCTTTCTAACCATCGCCTCGACGTTTTTTGCGGTAACCCTCTATTTTGCTGGGCTTAGGCGGCTCGAGGCCACCCGGGCCTCGGTGGTGGCCACCATTGAGCCGGTGGTGGCGGCCCTGGCGGCCTGGTGGTGGTGGGGTGAGCGGTTTAGCCTGCCGGGCTACTTGGGCGCGGGCCTGGTGTTGGCGGGCGTGGTGTGGATGGTACAAAGACCCTCAACCACCCCCCAGAAAATGGCCGCGAAAACCTCTTAAATCCGGGCAAGAACGGATATTTGACAGCCCCCCAGCGCCTGTGCTAACCTACAGGGCGCTTGGGCGCGTAGCTCAGTTGGATAGAGCGACTGACTACGGATCAGTAGGTCGTGGGTTCGAATCCTGCCGCGCCCGCCATGAGTCCGGGGAGAGCTTCCCCGGTTTTTCAATGGCGCAGGCTCGAGGGTGCCCCGTATACTGGGCCGGATGCGCCCTCACACCAACCTTTGGTACCTGGTGCTCTCCTCCTATTGGTTCGCCAGCAGCTTCAAGTGGTTTCTGGTGCTCTTGGTATTGCTGCCGGCCCGGGTAGCGGAACTGGTACCTGAGCCCGAACGGGCCACCCGGCTGGGGCTTTTGTTCGCCATTGGAGCCGTGATGGCCCTCATCGGGCCACCCCTCTGGGGCTATATCTCTGACCGGGTGGGGCGCCGGATGCCCTTTCTGGCTTTGGGCACTCTGCTGACCGCGGCTTCCCTAGTCTGGATGGCCTATGCCGGCAGCTACGGACAATTGGTGGTGGCCTACCTGCTGCTACAGCTAGCCGACGACATCGCCACCGGCCCCTACTCGGCCCTGATTCCCGATCTGGCGGCCCGGCGGGAGCGGGGGATTGCCTCAGGCTGGCTGGGCACCCTCCAGGTGGGGGGGCAGGTGGTGGCCGGCGCGGTGGGCTTCTTACTGGCCAACCTGCAGTGGCCGTTTTTGCTAATTGCCTTAGTCAACCTGCTGGCCGCTTTTCTGATCCTGACTCTAATCCGCGAAGTGCCCGGCCTTAGGCCGCAACGACGGGGCTTCTGGCAGAGCATGGGGGCACCCTGGCAAAACGCCGACTTCCGCTGGGTCTGGTTTACCCGCTTTTTGGTGATGTTGGCCCAGTACATCGTGCAAACCTACCTGCAGTACTACCTGGCCGATATGGTGCAGAGCTTCAGTGCCTTTGGCCGCACCCTGGCCGGCGAAGCCTTCCAGGCGGTAGCCTTGCTGGGCCTGCTCATCTCCATCGGGGCAGCCCTCTCGGCAGTACCCGCAGGCCGGCTCTCCGACCAGCGGGGCCGGAAACCCCTCATCTACTTTGCTGGGGTGGGGCTGGCCCTTCTGATGCTGCCCATCCTGCTGCTCCCCCGCTTCGATGTGCTCATCGTGCTGGCCCTGGTCTTTGGCCTGCTATACGGGGCCTATTTGGCGGTGGACTGGGCGCTGGTCGCCGATGTACTGCCCAACCCAGAGGCCCACGCTACCGACATGGGCCTCTGGCAGACCTCCATTGTGCTGCCCCAGGTGCTGGCGGGCAGTTTTGGGGCTATGCTGGACGCTTTCAACCGCCAAAGCGCGGGGCTGGGTTACACCGTTCTATTCTTGCTGGCAGCGATCTTTTTTGTGTTGGGCACCCTGCTGGTGAGGCAGATTCGCTCGGTGCGGTAGGGGCTGCTTGACAAGGGCAAGGACCCTTACCATAGTGATAAGGTGCCCTCGTGGAGGGATGGCTGAGTGGTTGAAAGCGGCGGTCTTGAAAACCGTTGTGGGCGCAAGCCCACCGGGGGTTCGAATCCCTCTCCCTCCGCCAAGTGTCTCGGTTCTGCGGGGCTATTGGCCGTAGGGCATTCCCAAAAAACGGTTTTGTGCTAAAGTATCGTTTGCGGTTTTCGGGGACCCTACCCCAGACCCCACAACCCGCGGAGGGGTGGCCGAGTGGCTGAAGGCGGCGGTTTGCTAAACCGCTATAGGGAACGAAAGTCCCTATCGGGGGTTCGAATCCCCCCTCCTCCGCCAGAATTAGGGCCGGGCACACTTCCCGGCCCGCATGTTTGGCTAGGGCTACTCCACCGTCACGCTCTTGGCCAGGTTACGCGGCTGATCCACATCGCGTCCGAGGCAGACCGCGGTCTCGTAGGCCAGCAATTGCAGCGGCACCACGCTCACCACCGGGGCCAGCAGGGGGTGCACCTTGGGCACGTAGATCACGTCCTGGGCAAACTTCCCCACCTCGGTATCGCCCTCCGTGGCGACCGCAATCACCCGCCCCCCCCGGGCTCGCACCTCCTGGATGTTGGAAACGGTTTTTTCGTAGAAGGGGCTCTGGGTAGCGAGCACCACCACCGGCAGGCGCTCGTCGATCAGGGCGATGGGACCGTGCTTCATCTCGCCGGCAGGGTAGGCTTCAGCGTGGATGTAGCTGATTTCCTTGAGCTTGAGGGCCCCTTCGTAGGCGGTGGGGGCCTGGATGTGCCGCCCCAGGAAGAGGTAGTCCTGGGCCTGGTGGTACTTCTCGGCAAGATGGGCGATATGGGGCCGTTGCTCGAGGGTCTCTTCCACCAGCCGGGGTAGCCTGCGCATCTCGGCCAATAGTTCCCGTGCCGCTTCTTCCTCCAGCGTTCCCCTGGCCCGGCCCATCCACACCGCCAGCATGGCCATAGCGGCCAGCATAGCGATGTAGGCCTTGGTGGAGGCCACCCCGATCTCGGGCCCGGCGTGGATGTAGAGGGTGTCGTCGACCTCGCGGGTGATGCTGCTACCCTTGGCGTTGATCACCCCCAGGGTGCCGGCCCCTTTGCGCTTGGCCTCGCGGATGGCCTCGAGGGTGTCGATGGTCTCGCCCGACTGGCTTATGGCGATGGCCAGGGTTTTCCCGTCCACCACCGGGTCGCGGTAGCGGTACTCGCTGGCCACGTCGATCTCCACCGGCACCCGGGCTAAAGCCTCCAGCAGGTACTTGCCCACCCAGGCCGCGTAGTAGGCGGTGCCGCAGGCCACGATGTGCACCTTGTCGTAGCGGGTGGGCTCGAGCCCTAGCCCTAGGCTCACCCCGGCCTCCTGCAGCCGCCCACCCAGGGTGTTCTCCAGCACCCGGGGCTGCTCGTAGATTTCCTTGAGCATGTAGTGGGGGTAGCCCCCTTTCTCGGCGGCCTCGAGGCTCCACTCCACCCGCACCTCTGCCCGCTTCACCGGGTGGCCGGCCAGGTCGGTGATACGCACGCCCTCGCGGGTCACGATGGCCATATCGCCGTCGTGCAGGAAAATCACCCGGCGGGTATAGGGCAACAACGCCGGCACGTCCGAGGCCACAAAGTTCTCCCCCTCCCCCAACCCAATCACCAGAGGGCTCACCGTGCGGGCCACCACAATCTCCTCGTGGTCGCGGTGGGCCACCACCAAAGCATAGGCCCCGTAGGCCTCCGAGAGGGCCAGCCGCACCGCCTCGGCCAGGTCGCCCCGGTACTTTTCCTCGATCAGGTGGGCCAGCACCTCGCTGTCGGTCTCGGAGCTGAAGGTGTGCCCCCGGGCCAAAAGCCCCTCCTTGAGGGGCAGGTAGTTCTCGATGATGCCGTTGTGAATCACGGCGATATCGCCCTTTTCGGTCAGGTGAGGGTGGGCGTTGGGGTCGGTGGGGGCCCCGTGGGTGGCCCAGCGGGTGTGGCCCACCCCTAGCGAGCCGGGCAGGGGGTGCGAGGCCAGCACCTCGGCCAGCACCGAGAGCTTACCGGCCCGCTTGAGCACCTCGAGCCTTCCATTGGCCTTTACCGCCAGACCCGCCGAGTCGTAGCCCCGGTACTCCAGGCGCTTTAGCCCATCCAGAATGACCGCCGAAGCCGGTCGAAACCCCACATAGCCTACAATGCCACACATAGCAAAACTCCTCTACAGAACCTAAAAACCCTAAAGGGCTCTATGGAGCCCGACTGTTGACCCAATTGCCGACGCTGTTTGGCTTGCTGAGCCCTGCTTGTTGGTTGTCCGGCGCTCGCGCCACCGGCTTTCCCGCCCAGCTTTCTGGCCCCAAAGGCCAGCGGAGAGGGAGGGGCTCACCCCCTGGCGGCATCCGCGGAACCGCTCGATCTTTGGGCAGGGTTTTCCTGCCTATCCCCACAAGTGGGGACCGCCTCCTCGTAAGGTCGGCCTGCCGACCCCCTGCGCTCCTCCTCTTGCCTAAACCCGCCTCCTTTCCGGGGCCTATAGACCCCTGTCCATTGTACGTTTTTTTTGTCTGAGGGCCAGTTCATACTTGACAGAGCGAGAAACACGCGGGTATGATGCCTGCCGGATGTGCCAGGTGAGAGTTCCTTGAGCCCCGTGAGGGAAAGGGCTTTTGCCGGTCATCCGCTGCGGATGCCCAGGGGGTTTGGGAGAGGAAACATGGCAACTCGCCCCTAAAAAGTCCCTCGCCTCCGCAGTCTAGGTTCCCACAAGGTTCTAAAGGCCTGTGGGATGTAAGAGGAGGCAAAATGAAGAAAAAGCTAGTGGTCTACTTGGCCGGGCTCCTGACCGTCCTCGGTCTGGGCTTCGGCCAGGCCCAGTTCTCCGACGTACCCGCCGGGCACTGGGCCCAGGAAGCCGTGGAGCGCATCGCGGCTCTAGGGATTATCACCGGGTTCCCTGACGGGACCTTCCGGGGTAACCAGAACCTGACCCGCTACCAGGCGGCCTTGATAATCCAGCGCCTGCTGGATGTCCTGCAACAACAGCAGGGTCAGGGTCAGCCAGCATTGAGCGAGGAGGATCTGACCGCCATCCGCAACGCCGTCCAGGAGCTGGCCGCCGAGCTGGCCGCTTTGGGCGTGCGGGTCTCGGCCCTGGAGGATAACGCCGCCTCCAAGGACGACATCGCCCGCCTCGAGGCTGCCCTGGAAGAGCTCAAGAACATGAAGCCGGAAAGCGGCCTGGATGAGGCTGCCCTGGCCGACCTGGCCGACCGGGTGGAAGCCGCCAGTGTAGCCGCCGACACTGCGTTGGCCCAGGCCCAGGCCCTGGCCGAGCGACTGGATGCCGTGGAAGGCGATGTGGCCGCCCTCAAGACCCAGGTGGAGGCCGATGCCGACAGCATCCGTGCCCTGAACGAGCTGGCCGTGCTCCTGAACCAGGATGTGCTCAGCCTGCAAGACCGGGTGACCGCCCTGGAGAAGCAGCTGGGCGACGTGGACTTTGAGTCCTTCGCCAACCGCGAGGACGTGAGCGCCATCCAGGAGTTCGCCACCGCCCTGCGCTCCGATCTGGTGCGCCTGGCCGACCGGGTGAGCGCCCTGGATGCCCGGGTGGGCGACCTCGATAAGCGCCTGGCCGGGGTGGAGGCCACCCGCCCGACCCTGAGCGGCAGCGTCTCCGCCACCTATGGTTATGCCACGGCCACCGGCCCCGACTTCGACATCGACCGCCTGTTCCCCGGCAACGCCCTGAGCTCTGGTAGCGGTCCGCAGGACAACACCCCGCAAAACCGCTTGCGCAACGCCTTCCGCCGCGGTGACTTCAACCAGGACTACACCGGTGGTGGGGCCAGCCTGAACTTTGGCCTCAAGCCCGGCGGGGCCGTTAGCGAGGTCAGCCTGGGTCTGGGCGCAGGCCTGTTCAACACCGGCAATGACCCAGACCGCGCTATCAAGCTAAACAGCGCCAGCGTCAAGGGCAGCCTGAGCGGCCAGGCCTTCAGCGTGACCTACAACAACGACGACAGCACCTTCCGCTTCAACCCCTACCTCTTCAACAACAGCACGGTGGGCGACGTAGCCACCACCCGCGGCTTTGTGGCTACCCTGGATGCCAAAGCCTTCCCCCTGGCGCCCAAGTTCACCATCGTGGCGGGTGAGGGCTCCACCGACACAACCAAGGGTGGCAGCACCACCATCTTCAACGGCAAATACGCCGGTCTGCGGGCCGAGGTCAACCTGCTGGGCCTCAACACCGCCCTCAGCTACGCCGAGAACCGCAACAACCGCACGGCCTTCGGCATCGACTACAATGGTTCGCTCTTCGGTCTGCTGAACCTCGAGGGCGCCTACGTAGCCTCCACCCCCTTCGGTACCCCCATCGACTTCAGCAACCCGCTGGTCACCGATCAGGCCTTCTACGTGAAGGCCGGGGTGAAGTTCGGCATCCTTGAGCTCAACGGCAACTACCGCGCCATCGACCCGCAGTACGAGAACGGTGTGGCCGGTATGTCCGCAGCCTCGGGCTTCTACACCTTCGGCCTGGGTGGTAACGGCGAAGCCCCCTTCGCGGCCAACAACCGTGGCTTTGGTCTGGAGGGCAAGCTGACCCTGCCCATCCTGGGCGGCATCGAGGTGCGCGGCTTCTACGACAACTCCGCCGACTTTGCCACCGGTACCCAGACCGCCGATACCCTCAGCGTGGGCGCCACCATCCCCCTGTTCGCCGGCTTCAGCCTCAACCCCTTCTACAACAACACCAACGTCAACGGTGCACAGGTTTCCGGCGCTACCGGTTTGCAGTCGGGCATTAATGGCAACTACAACTTCTACATCTACAACAACGTGGATGCCCGCTGGTCCTCGGGCTTCGGGGTGAAGCTGGTGCACAATGGTCGTGCCAGCAACGCCCTGATCCCCAACCTCGACCTCAACCTGTGGTACCAGTCCTTCGCTGGTCCCAACGCTGGCACCGACCTCCTGGCCAGCGCGGGCTACAACCTGACCCTGGGGCCCATCAAGCTGAACCCCATCATTCGCTACCACAGCTTTGCGGCCAATGCTCCTGCACCCGGCAACCTCTCCACCAATGCTCTTAAGTACGGCATTGGCGTGAACACCGATCCCCTGGGTATCTTCTTCCGGCCCAGCCTGGAAGGGGTCTTCGTGGCCAACCAGATCACCGAAACCGCCCCTGGCTCCAACAACTCCCGCGAGACCTACTGGCGGGCGGGCCTCAACCTGAACGAGTTCCTGGCCGCGGGCAGCGTCTTCAAGGTGGCCTACGCCAACTACAGCGCGACCAATGTGGTCTCGCCCAACCCCACCGCCACCACCCCGCAGCGCGGCTTCGGCAACTTCCCCCTGAGCCTCACCACCGACCGCATTTTCACCTACCCCGGCGAAGTCCAGTTCCCCTGGAACCTGACCACCGGCTTCGGCACTGCCTCGGGTAGCGTGAGCGGCCTGTACCTCGAGTGGAAGTACGGCAACCTGACCATGGCCGCTGCCTCTGCAACCCTGGCCGATGCGGGCGGCACTACTGTAAGCCAAGGCAACGCCTTCAAAATCAGCTACAAGGTCAAGTTCTAAAGCTAGCCCCACTATCTACCCCCGCTCTTGCGAGCGGGGGTTTTTTGTGGGGGGAAGGGCACACACGGCCCCTGGCAAAAGGGCTAGGCTTTAGGTATGTTCCGCTACCAAGGCCCGGAACCTAAAGGCGACCAGCCCCAGGCCATCGAGGCCCTGAGCCAGGCCTTGCAGGCCGGCGAGCGCTTCCTAACCCTGCTGGGCGCGACCGGCACCGGCAAGACCATCACCATGGCCCAGGTCATCGCCCGGCTGGGCCGCCCCGCCTTGGTGCTGGCCCCTAACAAGGTGCTGGCGGCCCAGCTGGCCGCCGAGTTCCGCGCGCTGTTCCCGGAAAACGCGGTGGAGTTTTTCATCAGCTACTACGACTACTACCAGCCCGAGGCCTATGTGCCGGGGCGCGACCTCTACATAGAGAAAGACGCCAGCATCAACCCCGAGATCGAACGCCTGCGGCACTCGACCACGCGCAGCCTGCTGACCCGGCGGGATGTGATCGTGGTGGCCTCGGTTTCGGCCATCTACGGCCTGGGGAGCCCAGAGGACTACAAAAACCATAGCCTGGTGGTGGCGGTGGGGCAGGACTTCCCCCGCGAGGCTTTGCTGGAACGGCTGGTGGCCTTGCAGTACCAGCGGGGGGATGTGCAGCTCGAGGCGGGCCGCTTCCGCGCCAAAGGCGAGGTGCTGGAGGTCTGGCCAGCCTATGAAGAGGCGCCTATCCGCCTCGAGCTCTTTGGCGACACCATCGACCGGGTGACGGTGGTGCACCCGGTGACTGGGGAGCGGCTAAAGGATCTGCCGGGCTTCGTGCTGCTCTCGGCCACCCACTACGCCACCCCGGAGGGGCGGCTCAAGGAGGCCATCCCCCAGATTCGCCAGGAGCTAGCCGAGCGGCTTCGGGTGCTGGAGGCCGAGGGGCGGCTTTTAGAGGCCCAGCGGCTTAGAGAGCGCACCCTGTACGACCTGGAGATGCTCGAGGTGATGGGCACCTGCCCCGGCATCGAGAACTATAGCCGCTACTTGTCGGGCAAGGCGCCGGGGGAGCCGCCCTACACCCTGCTGGACTACTTCCCCGAGGACTACCTGGTCTGGCTGGACGAGTCGCACGTCACGGTGCCCCAGCTTCGGGGCATGTACAACGGCGACTACATGCGCAAGAAAACCCTGGTGGACTACGGCTTCCGCCTGCCCAGCGCCCTGGACAACCGGCCTTTGAAGTTCAACGAGTTTTTAGAGCGCGTCCATCAGGTGGTCTTCGTCTCGGCCACCCCGGGGCCCTACGAGCTCGAGGTCTCGAGCCGGGTGGTGGAGCAGATTATCCGGCCCACCGGCCTTTTGGACCCTTTGGTCACGGTCAAGCCCACACAGGGCCAGATCGAGGACCTGATGGGGGCCATCCGCACCCGCGCGGCCCGGGGGGAGCGCACCCTGGTCACCGTGCTCACGGTGCGCATGGCCGAGGAGCTCACCGCCTACCTGGTGGAGCATGGCCTGCGCGCCCGCTACCTGCACCACGAACTCGACGCCTTCGAGCGCCAGGCCCTGCTGCGCGACCTGCGGCTGGGCCACTTTGACGCTTTGGTGGGCATCAACCTGCTGCGCGAAGGGCTGGATCTGCCCGAGGTCTCGCTGGTGGCCATCCTGGATGCCGACAAGCAGGGGTTTTTGCGCTCAGAGCGCTCCTTGATCCAGACCATTGGCCGGGCCGCGCGCAACGTGGGGGGCGAGGTTTTCCTCTACGCCGATACCGTTTCGGAGGCCATGCGGAAGGCCCTCGAGGAGACCCGCCGCCGCCGGGCCTTGCAGGAGGCCTACAACCAGGCCCACGGCATCACCCCCCAGACCGTGCAGAAGTCGGTGCGCAAGCTGGTTAAGCCCGAGGACTACGAGCGCGAAGCCGCCGAGGTGGCCCTGGAAGACCCGGCCCTTCTGCAAAGCCTCCTGGAGCAGCTCGAGAGCGAGATGTGGGCGGCCTCCGAGGCCTTGGACTTCGAGAAAGCCGCCAGCCTGCGCGACCAGATGCGGGCCATAGAGGCTCGCCTCAAGGGCCTGCCCGAGCCCACCCCCATCGGCCCGAAGCGGCGCCGGCGCCAGCGCTAGAGGGCGAACTCTTCCGGCTTAAAGAACATCCCGATCTCGCGCTCGGCACTCTCGGGGCTGTCCGAGCCGTGGATGACGTTCTCGTCCACCGTGGTGGCAAAGTCGGCCCGGATGGTGCCAGGGGCCGCCTCCCAGGGACGGGTGGCCCCCATCAGGCGGCGCATCTCGGCGATGGCCCCGGGGCCCTCCACTACCATGGCCACCACCGGACCACTGGTGATGAACTCGACCAACCCCTGGAAGAAGGGCTTGCCCTTGTGCTCGCCGTAGTGGGTCTCGGCCAGCTCGCGGGAGATGCGCATCTTCTTCATGGCCACAATCCGAAAGCCCTTGCGCTCGATGCGCTGGATGATCTCGCCGGTAAGCCCCCGGCGCACACCGTCGGGTTTGATCATGATGTAGGTGCGTTCCATACCGCAAAAGAGTCTACACGCTGCAGACCAATAGAAAAACCCTCCACCCCCGCAGGCGTACACCGTAAGTCCTTGCTTCCTTGCTAGGAAGCCTCGAAAGACCCCTTTCAGGGCAGTGCAACAGATGGCGATCCCACGCAAGCCTCAACCCCGCCATGTCAACCCTAATACACAACCTCCTACCCAGAGGCGGTAAAAGTAGCTTGGAGGTGAAAAATGAACAAGGTTCGTATGCTGGGGTTGGCACTTCTGTTGGGATTTGGGTTTTCGCTGGCCCAGGTGGCTGGGCTAAACACCAAGATTCAGAACTACCTAACGTGGACGCGGGTCAATAGCAGCAAGGTTACCCAAGGGGGCGCCCATCCAGCGGCCAAGGACGTCTATGTGAACATCCCGGCCAATCAACTGGCCGCAGCCTACCAGCGGCCCTTCCCAGCAGGCACCCTGTTTGTTAAGGAGCGAACAGACCCTGCGACGCTTAGTGTAACCACGCTGTATGTGATGGAAAAAAGAAGTGCTGCCGCCAAGGATTGGAGCTGGAGCGTATTTGAACGAAAGGGAGACCGCTTCGAGGGCGGGGTTTTTGCCAATGCGGCCATGTGCATTGGCTGCCACGAAGGGGCTATGGCAACCGACATGGTGTTCACCAAACCCTGAGTGAGGCAGGCTATTGTGTATTTGTGCCGCGCCCGGTCTCCCTATTAGCGCACATCCAGCAGGCCATAGGCTTGGCCCCAAACCGCAGGCTGCAGTTCAGCTCTGCGGTTTGGGTACTGCCTAGCACGGGCTGGAGCAAACGGCTGACACTGGAGGAAATGCAGCGGATGGGCAGCATATGCCCACCCAGGCGTATCTCTCGGAGCGAGGTGATTTACCGCAAAGGCGACCCGGCAGACTGCTTTTTTATCTTGCTCGAGGGCTACGTCAAAATCAGCCTACCCACACCTAAGGGCGAGAAGGTGCTAAGCGTGCTGGGGCCAGACGATATGTTTGGTGAATCCTTCCTAACGCATGCCCAAAGACGCCATAGCGAGGCGATTTGTCAGAGCAGCACGGCCCTGATCTGCCCTATCAACCGGCAACAGTTCCTCGAGGTGTCGGAAAAAATTCCCAGTGCGATGGTTGCCTTCGCCGCGGTGCTGGCCGAGCATATTCGCAGGCTCGAGGAAGAGTTGAGTCTCGCCACTCAGCCTAGCGAAATTCGCCTAGCTCGAGTCTTACTGAGCCTGGCAGAGCAGTTTGGTATCAAGAACGATGCCGGATGGGTTGAACTCGAACTGGAGTTAAAGCAGGAAGAGCTCGGTTCATGGGCAGGTATAACCCGCGTTCACACCACCCAGATACTGAGTACATGGCGCGGGTTGGGCCTTATTGAGGGGACACGAGGATACTACCGCATTCAAGTTGAGCGGCTGCACCAGCGGATGGAGCAGCTCGAGTAAAAGCCCCGCATTCCCTCTTCAAGCCATTAGAGAAATCCTCTTGCTCTGTTGCAAGGTTTGTATAGTAGAGCCAGATGAGTCATCAACGCTCCCCAAGACATTCTTGCCGGGCGGGTAAGGCAGCCCAGTCAC
>FWPU01008288.1_pt1 | contig 17888 bp, 18 predicted proteins | sample 2228361 | NCBI WGS metagenome assembly FWPU01 (sample SAMEA103939777, study PRJEB20133) | metagenome
CAGGTAATTTTTAAAGACCTCTCCTGGCACATCAAGGAGGCAAGAAAAATCGGTCTGGTCGGCCCTAACGGCGCGGGCAAGACGACGCTTATGGATGTTATAGCCGGCCTACGGCAGCCCGACTGTGGGTCTATTTCCATGTCTCCCTCTATGACAATTGGTTATCTTCCCCAGGAAATACAGGAAGATAAATCCGAGCGCACAGTACTTGACGAAGCCATGACCGCATTCAAGGAGGTATCCGAACTGGAAAAGGAAGCGGAAAGAATAACCGAGATACTGAAAGCAGTTTCAGATTTTGAGAGCCAGGAATATAAGAGATTAATTTCCCGCCTGGATGGAATCCACACGGAATTGGCCACGAGAGACGCTCACAAGATTCAGTACCAGGCCGAGAAATTACTCATCGGACTGGGATTCGAGCCCGACGAGTTATCAAGACCTATAAACACCTTTTCCGGCGGTTGGCGTATGCGCGTAGCACTGGCCAAGCTTCTGCTCCGTAATCCCGACCTGCTTCTCCTGGACGAGCCCACGAATCATCTGGATATCGAAAGCATCGACTGGCTGGAAAACTATCTTAAAACCTTCACGGGCGCGGTGGTGCTGGTTTCCCACGACCATTACTTTCTGGACAGGATGGTCGACCACATCGTCGAACTGTCGCTGGGACAGGTTATCGAATACACCGGCAATTACACATCATATCTTCAACAGAGAGAATCACGGCGGGCACTGCATGAATCCGCATACGAAAACCAGCAAAGACAAATCCGCCAGATTGAGCGCTTTATCGAACGCTTTCGCTACAAGGCAACCAAGGCCAGACAGGTGCAAAGCCGGATAAAGATGCTAGAGAAGATAGAGCGTATTCCCCCTCCGCCCGTGGAAGACCCATCTATACATTTTCGGTTCCCAGAGCCGGAGAAGTCCGGAAGGACAGTGATAGAGCTTTCCACTTTCTCTAAAACATACAACCACAAAGGCGGCAATGGCAAAGTGGTGTTTAAAGATACAGGACCTCTGGTAATAGAACGAGGGGACAAGATAGCCCTTGTCGGTAAAAACGGTGCTGGAAAAAGCACGCTGGCCAGGATTCTTCTGGGCATAGAGCCGTTCGAGGGAACGCGTAAGGTAGGGTATAAGACTGAAATCACCTATTTCGCCCAGCATCAAGCCGAATCCCTGAACCCGTCAAATACAATCATAGGTGAACTGGAAGAGCACAGCAAAGGGAAGAATGAAACCATGCTCAGGTCACTCCTCGGGGCTTTTCTTTTCACCGGCGATGATGTTTTCAAACGCATAGGAGTACTATCCGGAGGAGAGAAAAGCCGTGTAGCATTAGCAAAAACGCTCATCTCTCCCACAAACTTCATGATATTGGATGAGCCCACCAATCATCTCGACATCCAATCCAGGAAAATACTGATAGAGGCATTGAGCCAGTACACCGGTACTTTTGTCGTTGTAAGCCACGACCGGCATTTTCTGGACAGGATTGCCAACAAGGTATGGTACGTCGGGCATGGCCAGGTTCACGCGTTTCTCGGAAACTATTCCCATTACCAATACCATTTGAACAAGGAAATGCAATATTTCTCCACCGATAACAACGGTGGCCAAAAGGCCAGGATAAATAACGAAAATCTTGGTATCGAGGCCGTAAAAACCCGGGACAGATTGAAAGAGAATAAACGCTCGGAGGCTGAAGAACGAAACAAGATGTACCGAGAAGTCCTGGAACGGGGCATCGAGAACATGAAAGATTGGAAACTGCTATCCCCCAAACAGATTCGAAAAGGACTGGCCGAACTGGAGGAGAGAATACAGAAGATGGAGGGAAGAAAATCAGAGATCATCAGCCTCCTCCAGAACCCCCGATTCTACGAAGACAAAGAACTTTCGCATGAAATGGCAAACGAGTACTGTCAACTGGAAAACACACTCAACAAGCTGTACGATGAGTGGGAGTCCATCAACATATACTTAGAAGTCGAAGAGACGTGAGTTGCCTTCCAGAAACTTTTTATAAACGATCAACCGTTCTCACCCTTCATTAGCGCGTGAATGTCTATCTCCTTGCCGTCTTCGGTAATAACATTGGTTTGATTATTCATGGTCACTACATGAAGTTCCGCCTCCCGGCCATCATCAAACCGTACCCTATAGGCCTTACCCACCATCTTGTTAACGCTTCCAAGAATAGTGCCCTTCAGGCCGGGTTCGAATTGACTATCGCCAAGCTTAATCACAAGCTTGACCACAAATCTCGTTCCCGTCGTATACATTAATCGCTACCTCCAGCAAACAATATATCATCCTATCCGGAAATTAGTAAACCGGCGGTTTTTCATCAGATGAACTAAGATACTTTACCTGTGGCTAAATGTTAAACGGATGTTTATCGCTCCGGTCTTATTCTCTACAACCGCGCCAGCGCCCCACTTGTCAAGTTAGGGTCAGCTCATAGGGACCACGGATTACAAAAACTACTAACTCTAAAATCACCCTAAAGTACTATTGTGTTTTTAAAGCTACTTATATATCTAAATAATGTAGTTGAAACAAGGGTTTCGGCAATCTCTTTCGGTCTCTTGAATATTTGTTTTATAAGGCCCAGTTAAAAAGCATGCGGGCTAGAGTAATGCTTAATGACAAAAAATGGTGGTTGGTCTCTTGTACAAAATAGCGATTGACATTTTTTGTCATAACTCTATCAACACTTGTACGGTGGTGACAATATTTGTCATAGCTAGTCCGGCGTTGCGAGATGAAATTATCGATTATATAAAAATCACAGTAGGTTAAGAGCAACTCCATGCCGTTGGCATAAACATTGCATTCAAATTAAATATCTTTTTATATTAGGTGCGAGAGGACGGCATGGAAGACAATAGCAAATTAAAAACAAATCGTAAGAATGAATTGTTTGTCTTTGACCAGATAACAGGGGAGTTAGAGATACTTGAGATCGAGCTCGACTACCCGGGATGGGAGAAGGCAAAAGAGGCAAAGGACGGATTAAAAGGCATAGAAGAGGTTGGTGTAGGGACTTTGCAATCAGATGCTACTGTGAAAACAGGAGATGAGAAAGTAAACGTAGTTGTCTTCCCGGCAGCAAATGAATGAGGCAGATTCAGCGACGTAATAGATGGCCGAAACGAGCATCAAAAAGTACATTATGAAACCTGGGCAATATTACACCCGGAAGGTGGACAATCAAAAAGGGGACGGAGGAAAATAAGGTAACAGGGGAATCGAATTTTTAATTCATCCGTGCGCACTTTTCATAAATTCCCCATCCTCCAAAGGGTAAGCCGGCAACAATGTCAAGCTGGCTTACCCTTTTTTATTTACCGCCTGTACTCTGACTTACCATACAACAAATTTATTAGCCATCGTAGAAATAAAAACTCAGGCTATCGACTTAGGATATATCGGGCTGGTTTCAGCCAACCCCTGTGGATAAACGATGAGCTTATTTCCAGCCTGCCATTGAACCACTAGCACTTCATGACCTACCTGTTTGCCGGAGGCCGGGTCAACCTTGAAATGCCCGTAGAATGTATCAAAGTCCGCTTTACGTGTCCAATCTCTTAACGCCGAGTCCTCCAGAGTCCCCGTTTCCTCGATTGACCTTTGAATGATTAGGCCGATGTTATAGCTTTGGGCGGCGGTATAGTCGGGAGATTTTCCATATCTGGCTTTGAATGTAGCCGAGAACTGATCAGGGGTTGGGCCGAATTCCGGTTTTACCATGATTCCCTGCTCCCACTGACTCGGCGCCAGGAATCCCTCAGATTGCTCTCCCAGCGCTTTTTGAAACTCACTTATACTGGCGGCTATAAGCCCGATCGCTTTGGCGTGAACCCTCTTTTCCAAGATTTGCCTTGCCAGAAGGAGGTCATCCTCCATTCTTCCCGCGCCGAGAATCAAATCGGGGTTATATTCTTTAGCCCGACCGAGAAGAGATGAGAAATCCTGAGTGCCCGACCGGTATCTAAATTCGGTTACATCAAAACCATACCCGCCGGAAAAACGCCTGGCTCCATCCGATACCATACCAGAAAAACCGCTGTCCTCAGCTCGAAAAATAGCTACCTTTTTCGCCTGGCTATCGATTTTTCTGACCATTTCAATCAGTCCATTAAAGTATTCAGTTGCCGGGCTAATTGCGCTTACTACATATTTAAATCCCTTCTCGAAAATCTCGTCCGTCGCTCCGCCGTGGTTCCAGAGTATTTTTTCATGCCTCTCCGAAACCGGGGCTGCGGCCAGGGTAAGCCCGCTCGAATAGGGACCTATCAGGATATCGACCCGATCCCGAGAAATGAGCCTTTCCACAAGCCCGGAGCACTCTTCCGCCGAGCTCCGGTCATCGTAGTGAATTAGTTTGACCGGGATTCTTTTTCCATACTGTTTAACAAAGATACCTCCTGATTTATTTATTTCCTCGGCCCAGAGTAAAAGCCCCTCGAAGCTCTCCCTCCCTTGGATTTGATATCTTCCGGTCAAAGAAATTGAAATACCTACTTTTATTCTATGCATATTGTAAGCAGTGTGATTAAATTGTAACAGCTAGGATTTAATCAAACAGACACTGTCTCAGCAAGTTGTAAATAATAGAATGAGTTCACTCTACAAATGTCACCCTGAGCGCTTGTTAACATCCAGAGCTTGTCCCGAGCAAAGCCTAGGAATGTATTTCGCGAAGGCCTAAGTTGTCATGCTGAACGAAGTGAAGCATCTTAAAATTAGATTCTTCGCCTTCGGCTCAGAATGACAGCGTTGAAAGCTACTTCCAGATACAACTTGTGCTGACATTGCCTTAAATCTCAAATCCTGATTATTACGACTAACTATCTTTCCCCCCCTTATTTAACTCACCATAATCCTCCCCCGAGAGTGGGGAGGAAATAAAAATAAAATTATTTCAGCTTTTCCACAGCCTTCTCTATTCTATCGACACCTTTCTTGATTTCTTCCATCGAGGTAGCATAGGAGATTCTGATATGATTATCCGACCCGAATTCTATCCCGGGAACGACAGCAACTTTCGCTTCTTCCAGGAGAAACTCAGTAAAATCGACGGAATTTTTTATCTCTTTTCCATCATGCTTCTTGCTATAAAACCACGAAATATTGGGAAACACATAAAAGGCTCCCTGGGGATTAAAACATTTGAAGCCGGGGATGTCGTTTAGCCTCTTCACTATGTAATTCTTTCTCTTCTCAAATTCCATTGCCATCTTTTTTACTTCTTCCTGCGAGCCTTGAAATGCTTCTATAGCCGCTATCTGAGAAATGGATACCGGGTTTGACGTGGACTGTCCCTGGAGATTATTCATAGCGCTGATTATTTTTTTATCCCCGGCGGCGAATCCGATCCTCCACCCGGTCATGGAATAAGATTTTGAGACACCGTTCACCAATATGGTGGACTTTTTAACATCGTCATCCAGTTTGGCCACCGGCGTGTGAGTAAGCCCGTCGTATAGAATCTTTTCGTAAATCTCATCCGAAATTATAATCAATCCCCAATTCATAGCGATGTTAACTATATCTTTCAACTCCTCCTCATTATAAGTAGCCCCGGTGGGGTTAGAAGGATAGTTGAGTATTAATGCCTTCGTCCTGGGAGTAATCAGTTTTTTGAGCTTGTCCGGGTCGATCTTGAACCCGGCTTCCTCCTCAGTCTCAATAATTACCGGAGTGCCCCCGGCAAGGATTACCTGCTCCGGGTATGAAACCCAGTAAGGGGAAGGAATTATGACCTCGTCCCCATCCTCAAAGAGGACCTGGGATAGATTATATAATGTATGCTTGGCGCCACAGGATACGATTATCTCTGTCTTATCGTATTGAAGCGCGTGGTCTTCCTTTAGACGATAAATAATAGCGTTCTTAAGCTCGTCGATTCCGCCGACAGCGGTGTACTTGGTGAATCCCTCTTTGATCGCCTTGATAGCCTGGTCTTTGATGTTATCCGGGGTATCGAAATCGGGCTCTCCGGCCCCGAATCCAACTACGTCTATGCCCTGCGCCTTGAGGGCTTTGGCTTTCGCGGTAATCGCCAGTGTCGCCGACGGCTTTAGTTTTTCTGCGCGAGCGGCTAGTTTCATCTAGATTAATCCCCCCTATGCTTTAGTAATTTCTCCCTTAGCTTTTTCTCCACAATCTCCGGAACCATCTCCTTTGTCGAGCCGCCCAAGGTTATTATCTCTTTAATCAGCGAAGAACTGATGTGGGAATATACGCTTTCGGTAACCATAAATACCGTCTCCAGCTCCGAATAGAGCAGTTTGTTGGATAACGCCATTTGAAGCTCGTATTCGAAGTCGGACACCGTTCTCATACCGCGAAGGACTATATTTGTTCCTATTTTCTTTGCATACTCCACTAATAATCCCTCAAAGTAATCTATCTTTACCTCCGAACGGTTTTTGAATATCTCCCGTATGATTTCCACCCTTTCCTCGAGAGTAAAGGTAGTCCTCTTGGAAGTGTTATGAGCGACGGCCACTATTACCGTATCAAAGACCTTGACCCCGCGCTCGATTATGTTGATATGGCCGTTCGTGAATGGGTCGAAAGAGCCGGGATAGATTGCGACTCTCTTCATCCGTCACCTCTTCTGAAAAAGCTGAGCTGGGTACCGCCAAAAGGCTTGGTAATTCTATTAAAGTGTGCTGGCGTGTCCTCTATCTTGTAGTTATGTTCGATCACGATTACCCCGTCATCCTCGAGGAGTTCCGCTACATCGTCAATATAATCAGGAACCTCCTTGGTTCCGTAGGAAATGTAGGGTGGGTCGATAAAAATCAGGTCGAATTTTTGTCCGCCTTTTTTAAGCCCCCTTAGTGCCCCTCGGTAGTGGGCGCATATCAAATTGGCTCTGTCCATGAAGCCGCAAAGTGTTATATTCTCCTTGAGCACTCTACAAACAGAAGGATCCTTCTCCACAAATGTCACGTGGGCTGCATCCCGACTCAAAGCCTCTATACCCAGGCTTCCGGAACCGGCAAAAAGGTCTAACACCTTCAGTCCTTTTATATCACCGAGTGTGTCGAATATGGTCTTTTTTACCCTTCCGGTGGTAGGCCTTACCCCTTTGCCCCTGGGAACCTTTAACTTTCTACCCTTAGCCTTGCCTGTTAGCACATGCAACATCGGGTTTATACTACCATGCTAACCCATTTTGGCAAAAAGGAATAAGATAGCCACAGAGTTCACTGAGATAAGAGATTTTTTAATCATATTAAGCCCGAATAGAGCCACCCTGGTAAGTCTACGACCATCTTCCGTAGGCTCGCTGTATAATTAGGTCTGAGCTAAGAAGGCCGGGATTTCTTCATATTACCGGCGAATGTCTAGAGTGGGAGGCGATAGGGTGCTCCATTTATTAGCTCAATTACCAGCCTAGACAAAGCGTCGTTTTAATCTATAGGGCTATTTGGTAGAAGATATGGTAGGCAGGGAAGTCGGTTCTTACAGATTATTGGAAAAGATCGGTCAGGGTGGGATGGGCATAGTCTATAAGGGCATACATATAACCCTGGAACAAGAGGTAGCGATCAAGGTGCTTTCCCCTCAATTTTCGGAAGACCCCAACATGAGGAAGAGGTTCATCAAGGAAGCTAGGATCCAAGCCAAATTCTCCCACCCTAACGTGGTCAACATGCTTAATTATGTGGAGGAGGATGAAGAAGTTTTCCTGATAATGGAATACGTGAAAGGGGAAACCTTGGAGAATAGGTTAAGAAGAGAAAATGCGCTGGCAATAGAAGAAGCAGTATCAATATCCTCGAGCGTCTTACAGGCTCTAGACTTTATGCACTCAAAAGGGGTGATTCATCGAGATATTAAACCCAGTAACATCATGTTCACCGAAAGCGGCCTGGTTAAAGTCACCGATTTTGGAATAGCCAAAGTAATAGGCGAGAAAGCACTGACTAAAACAGGCCTGGTCGGGACATTTCGTTATATGTCCCCTGAGCTGATACTGGGAGAGGAAACCAGCGTTGCATCCGATGTCTATTCCTTCGGCATTACCTTCTACGAGATGCTCACCGGAATGGTTCCGTTCAACAGCGACTCAGAGTACAAAATCATGAAAGGCCATTTAGAGGAAAAGCCTTTGCCTCCTTGGGAGATAAACAACAAGGTCTCAAGAAAACTGGGCAAAGTCATCCTGAAGGCCCTGGCTAAAAACCCGAAAGATCGCTATGAGAACGTCAGGGACTTGGCACGAGATATAGAAACGGCGATCAAAAAACCAAAATGGTCGAATATACTGCCACAAAGGCTTGGTATCAGGGTTTGGGAGCTTCATTCGGACAAAAAGAGTTTCTTAGTTCTGGCCATGCTGGCAATCTTGCTTATCTCCGTCCTCCCCATACTAAAAAAGGCAGAGGATAACAGGTCTTTTGAAGCGGGTAAGACCAGTTCACAATTCGAGTCCTCGATCTCTGATAGCATGAACCCTGGTATGGGAGTAACACACTATCAATCAACCGATCACCAAATCCAGATAAAGGAAAGGTTTCGCGAGGAGGCTCCTGACAAGGATGCATCGTTAAAAACAATCAATAATAAACTAGGCGCCGAAGAAGAACTGCCAGCCGGAGAAACTAAGAAGGCATCATTCCAGAAGGCAGGCTCGCTTGAAAAATCTACCGAAAACAAATATGAAAAAATCGAAATGGCGGAAACCGGAACCTCGTTCAAAAATGAGAAAAAGCGCTTTTCAAAACCGAATAAGAAAGATAGGTGGAATATTAGAAAGTGAGCATAACAACCTTGACTCAGGTTAACGGTGTTATTATCCGCCCAGGTTTAATTTACTCTAATTAGTTGTGCCATTTTACACAGTTTAACAGTGCATTATCACACATCTCCTCAAACTTACAATCACCTGAGATTACTTCTAAAACATAACTCACAAAGAACATTAAGGAATTAGAATTATCCCAAGGCTGGTACGGATATTGCTAATTTATCATGAAACTTTGTCATGAGAGGACCGGTTTAAATATGTAGGTTCAATTATAGGAGGAGAAAAGATGAAGAAATTGCTTCTAATAGCTGTCTTAGTAACAGTTCTTGCAATACCGACGACATCGAGAGCCGGAACCGATTTTTTTATAAATTTTGGCATAGGCGTCCCGGCACCTGTCTATGTGGCTCCGAGCCCGGTGTACGTTGCCCCGCCGCCCGTTGTTGTAGCCCCACGTCCAGTTTTTATCCAACCGGCTCCGGTATTCATTGCCCCTTATGGCCACTACAAATACCACAAGCACCACAAGAAGCATTATAAGCATTATTACAAGTATTATGATTATGATGATGACTACTACGATGATTAGGTTTTAGAAGAGAGTAAGGTAACCTCAGTATAGTTAGTATCAGGAAACCTTTGATGAAACGGCCTCAATTATATGCAGGTATAGGCTAATGCTAACGGCAGGTTCATTAAGGATGAAAAGGTTTACACTAATTGTCACTCTCATAACCTCATCATTTATTTTATTTCCCATAGCTTCAAAGGCGGACACAAACCTATTCCTCAATCTAGGAATCGGGGCTGGTATCCCCGCCCCGGTATTCATCGCTCCATCACCCGTTATATATTCTGCGCCGGTTTTTGCCTCCGCATCACTGGTTTCAAGGATCGGCTCAAATACCTTCCTGAGCTTAAACATCGGCGTGCCTGCTCCGGTTTTTGTTGCACCGGCTCCAGTAATTGTAGCACCCCCTGTTTTTACCTACCCGTCAGTGATAATAGAACCCGCTCCAATAGTTGTTCATCCGGCACCTGTTATTATCCACTCTGCTCCAAAGCATATTCATATACATGGCCATCCTCACGGAGGCCCTCCTGGACTCCTTAAAAAATATCGCGGACATCCTATAAAACACCACAAACACCAGTACGGACATAAAGGCTTTAAAATGAAACACAAGCATAAATAGGTTCTTATGCTTTCGAGATAAATTAACTTTATAGTGTTGTTGAACTAGCATAAAAAACACTTTCACTGGAACAAAGCAATGAGATACAAAACTGTAAAATCTGTTGTTTATAGCCTTGCGCTAGTATTTTTGGTTGCCCTACTTTCATTTAGCTGCTCATCGCCAGAGGAAAAATTGGAAAAGGCTAAAGAGCACTATGCAATGGGCCGAGAGGCTTATCTACTTTTCTCGCCCAAGGGTTTAGAGGAGGCAATTGCTCAGTATGAAAAGGCAATCGAACTGGATAGGGGCTACGCTCCAGCCCATTCCGGGCTCGGAGAAGCCTATTCCTTTTATGGTCTATGGAAAGAGCAAAATGAAAATAAAAAAGAGGTTAACCTCTATGATAAGTCGCTTGAACACAGTCAGAAGGCAATAGAGCTTGCGCCAGATTCGGGTGATTCTCATCGTGCTCTCGCCTCAAGCTATCGTGCATTAGGCAGGTTTGAGGAAGCCAAAAAGGAAGCGGAGAAGGCCGTTGAGCTTAACCCGGACGATGCGGAGGCTTATTACATACTCTGGACCGTTACCGATGCAGACGTAAACAGCAAATACATCAAAAAGGCCCTTGACCTGAACCCGAATTTGAGCGTTGCCTATAATGACTTGGGTTATATCTACTACACTAAAGGCAAATACGATAAAGCCGCCGAGCACCTAAGAAAGGCAATCGAGGTAAACCCACATTTATTGCAAGCTTATAATAATCTCGGTCTTACTCTGGCAGCACAGAACAGGTTTGATGAAGCAGAGGAGGAATACAGGAAGGCCATAGAAGTAAACCCGGACTATACCATTGCTCGCTACAACCTGGGGGTTGCCCTGGGAAATCAGGGTCGGTATGACGAAGCCATAAGCGAATTTGAGCAGGTAATACAAATGAATCCTGACTTTCCCGAGGCCCATATAACCCTGGCGCTAGCATACGAAAGCAAAGGGGAAAGGGACAAAGCCGTAAAGAACTATCAAAATTTTATCGACCTTCCTGCGGCTGATAATCCAAGATACGAAAAACTGGTGGCGGAGGCTAAGAATAGGATTAAAAACCTAGAACAAAACAACAGGTAGTAACCTCTTACGTTATAGATTTTTCTGGTCATTTTGGAGAATCTATAACAATGAGTTACCTTAATTTTCTGAAATTCTAACTATTGGCAAAGGAGGGGAGGCATGAACGGATTGATAAAAAGCTTGTCTTTTTCACTGGCATTAGCATTGACTGTGTCCGCCGGGCTTATTAGTTGCGACGGAGGTGGGGATGGTGACGGTGGCCAGAATGGTGGGGAGACAACCACCATAAACGGCCGGGTAGAAGATGTTATGACGGCAACTGCTCCATCAGGAAAAAGGACATCCATGTTAGCCCTGATCAAAGACTTTTTGAGCCTTTCCAAAAATGCCAACGCCCAGGCCTCGGGAGTTTCCGGAATCACCGTTGAGCTGGTAGTAGATGGAGAAACAGTAGATACTGATATTACCGATGAAGAAGGTAACTTCACCCTGAGCCTAACGTCCAGTGCTACCACAAATATAACTCTTGTCTTTATCACGGATGAATTCAGCGTCTCAATAGAAATCACCGTACCGCCAGGAGCTACAGTAAATATAGTTGTCACTTTAAACCCTGATGAGGTTATAGTCGACGAAATGGAGGTAGTAGAAGGAACAATCAGATGCGAAACCGGCATTGTTGACATTACCGAATTGGGTGCTGATATCGTGATCGACGGCGGAGGAGTAGATGATTGTATACGAATTGAAGGGAACTGCGTTCTTAACATCGAATCTGATAGTCTCACACTCACCAATTGCCATAGATGCATAGATGCCGGGGGCACTGCGGAGCTGAACATCGCTTCTGGAGACATCGCCTGCGAAGCCGAAGAGGACGGTATCAGGAGCAGGGGTAACTCAGTCGTTACCCTGGAATCTGACACGGACATCAGCATAATTGGAGGACAGAATGGAATAAGAGCCGAGGGTAACTCAGTTACCAGTCTGAGTGCCAGTGGCAACATAGACATTTCCGGTAATGAAAATGGAATTAGGGCGGAAGGGACATCGACGGTTGATGTAAGCGCTCTGGGGGGATGTACGATTTTCGGGGCCGAGAACCCCATTCGAGAAGATGGCGTTCCTATGGTCGATGTTGGCAACTGCCTTCTTATCGGCCCGTAACGGCATCTTAAGACCAACCAATATAATCACGTAGCAGAGCGGTCAATAGATTTGGCATCGTCAGGTCTCCGCTTGCGAAAACGTAAGCTCACATAAATCGAGCAGCTTATCCGCAGTGGCGTTCAAAAAACCTATATCCTGACAAAATTTGTCTTTCATATGACAATCCAGATATAAGTTATTAAAAAAACTCTACGATATATGAGAGTTAGGAGACAAATATTCATGGCATAGTCTTTGCTAAAATCAGCTTGTCCTAAAAAATTACCAAAAAATCCGAACAGTATGGAGTAAGCATGGGAGACAAGCTCAAGATCCTACTGGTAGAAGACGACCTTAGTTACGCCCAGCTTGTTCAGATGATATTGGCAAAAGCCAAGGATGCCTCCTTTGAGGTAGAATGGAAAGACAGTCTTGAGTCGGCGTTAGACCGGCTATCATCCGAAGAATATGACCTAGTTCTCCTCGACCTAAGCTTGCCTGATAGCGGAGGAATAGATACATTCATCAAACTGCATGCACAGGAACCATATGCGCCGGTCATGCTCCTAACCGGAACCGATGACGAAACCTTGGCCCTAAAAGCCGTTCAGATGGGGGCGCAGGATTATTTAGTAAAGGGAGATGTTAACAGCAAACATCTGGTACGCTCAATACTATATGCTACCCAAAGACATCGGGCTCAGATAAACGAACAGAGACAAAACCTGCAGAGTAAGGAAAATAACCTCAGAAACGTCATAGAAAGAAACGCCGACGGTATAGTCATTGTAGACAAAGACGGAATGATACTTTATGCCAATCCCGCTGCGGAAGTCCTTTTCTCCCGCGGTAAGGAAGAGCTAATGGGTGAGGTTTTTGGCCTCCCCTTAGAAATAAACGAAAAAACACAGGTCAACATAGTCAATAAAGACGGGAGCAGCCTGGTAGCAGAAATGCAGGTGGTCAAGATTAAGTGGGACGGTAAAACCGCTCATCTGGCATCGCTCAGAGACATAACAGACTACAAGAGAAACGAAGAGGTATTAAGAAACCAATCCCTTACCGATGAGCTTACCGGTTTATATAACCGGCGCGGTTTTTTAACCCTAGCCGAGCGATACCTAGATTCTATAAAAGGAACAGATGAAAGATTCCTGGTTTATTTCTTAGACATGGACGGGCTAAAACAAATAAACGACACCTTCGGCCATAAAGAGGGTAACCAAGCCCTTATGGAGACAGCACAGGTGCTGGGGCAGACCTTTCGTACCTCCGACATTACTGCTCGCCTGGGAGGAGACGAGTTCGTGGTTCTTGTTAAAGACGTCTCTGAAGACTGCGCCGAAATAATCTCCAGAGCCTTACATAGCAGCCTGGAGGCGGTTAATGCCAAGGGGAGTCGCCCCTACAAACTATCCGTAAGTAGAGGGGTAACCTGCTATGACCCTAATCAGCCCAGCTCCATCGATGAGCTGCTGACTCGCGCTGATGAGCTGATGTATTCAAATAAACAGAATAAAAAGGTCGTAAGCGCACCGCAATCATCATATCCGGTCCTGGGTAAAGCTCAAAACAGGTAGTAGACCCTGTCAAAGAACAAAGTATTACTTTCACCATGGATATTCCTGAAGAGCCGGCTAACCGGCGGCGTTGACCTTGGCTGGCTGAATCATTATAATTTAGCTTACTTGTAAACAACGTAAGAAGGAGGATGTGCGAAAATGAAGAGATTAGCCCGTACCTTAGCTCTTGGAATACTCATCTTTAGTTCCACTGCATTTGCTCAGGGAGCGGGTCAACAGGAAATTACCGTATATGACCCGGCTGATGCGATTCATCCCTTCAAACTGGCCAGTCTGGTTATCCGGCCTCCGGTTGCCCTTCTCAATATTTTCATAAAAGGCGGCTATTGGGTTCTAGACTCTAAGCCCATAAGAGGGGCGTTCGACATAGATTACCAGCCAAGAATGAGCATCGACGAAGATTACTGATTTATTCAAGCCAGCCCGCTAATAATCATCACTTTATAGGGGCGTTTATTTGACGCCCCTAATTCATCTTTATCTCGAAAAAAGGCTGAAATTCAACCACCGATAAACTTCTCCAGTATCGCTTTACCGGTGTGCAACCTATTCTCTGCCTGCTCAAAAACGATCGAGTTAGGCCCGTCTATTACCTCGTCCGTAATCTCCTCGCCACGGTGTGCGGGCAGACAGTGCATTATCAACGCACTCGACTTTGCCATAGAGAGAAGCTCCTCGTTAATCTGGTAGGGTTTAAAGATCTTGAGCTTTTCCCTGGTGCTTTCTTCTTGCCCCATGCTGACCCATACATCGGTGTATAGCACGTCTGCTTTCTCTGCGGCAACCTTCGGGTCGTTCACAATCTCGATTTTCTGAGCCCGATACTCCTCCCTGGCTTTCCTCAGTATGTTCTTATCCGGCTCATATCCCTTGGGAACCGCTATGCTCAGATGAAAGCCAAATATCGCCGCAGAGCCGATTAAGGAATTGGTTACATTATTTCCATCCCCAATATAGGCAAGCTTTATTTTATGGACGTCTAAGCCCTTCTCCTTTATCGTAAACAGGTCTGATACAATCTGGCAGGGATGCTCTAGGTCGGTAAGGGCATTAATTACCGGGATCGACGAATGCTCGGCGAATTCTTCGATCCTCTCTTGGCCATAAGTCCTGATTATAACTCCGTTAAGATATGAGGAGAGTACCCTTGCCGTGTCGGCTATGGTCTCGCCTCGACCAAGTTGTATGTCCCGTGGGTTCAAATATATTGGATTCCCACCTAAATCCATTATTCCGACTTCGAACGATATCCTGGTCCTGGTCGAGAGCTTCTCAAATATCATCCCCACAAATTTACCCCTTAAAGTTGGCTGCACCTTTCCCTTTTTTTTGAGCGCTTTGAGCTGGGCAGCCCGGTCGAAGATGGATTCTATTTCCCCTTTTTCAAGGTCAAAGATGCTGAGCAGATGTCTCGGCATTAAGACACCTCGCTGAATGACTGGTTAAATTTATCTATCGCAAAATCGATTTCACCTTGATTCACTATAAGAGGAGGGAGTATTCTTATCACCCTCTCCTGGGTGAGAATGGTAAGAAGCCCCTTAGCCATGCATTTGTCAAAGACCTGCTTTGCCTTATCCCTGTCTTTAAGCTCAATTCCCAGAATAAGCCCCTTCCCCCTTGACTCTTTTATTAACTTTTTATATTTCCCTCGTAACATAGTAAGCCTATCCAGAAAATAATCGCCCATCCTGGCCGCATTATCCAATAATCCATCACCGAGTATAGTTTTCAGCACTGCGCAACCGGCACGCATGGCCAGGGCATTTCCACCCAGAGTAGAGCCATGAGAGCCCGGCGTCAGGTACATGGCAACCTCATCGCGCGCCAAAACTGCACCACAGGGGATCCCACCGCCCAAAGCCTTGGCCAGGGTCATTATATCCGGCTCCACACGGTAATCCTCGTAGGCAAACAACCTTCCCGTCCTTCCCAAGCCGACCTGGATCTCGTCGAGTATTAAAAGTACCTTTTTTTGATAGCAAAGCTCCCGAACATTTGATAAATAGTCGCTCGGAGGAATTACCACGCCGTTTTCCCCCTGTATCGGCTCGAGCATCACCGCACATACCTTTTCATCCTTAAGCGCCCTTTCCAACGGCCCTATCTTTCCGTAGGGGACGAATTTGAATCCGGGAACGAGCGGGGTAAAACCCTTTTGATATTTCTTATGCCCGGTTGCGCTCAGCGCTCCCAGTGTTCTACCATGAAAGGAACCCTGGGCCGAGACTATTTTGTATCTTCTCCCATTCGCCTCGCCCCATCTCCGGGCAAGTTTTATTGCTCCCTCATTGGCCTCGGCACCGCTGTTGCAGAAAAAAACCTTGTCTGCGAAAGAGTTCTTCACCAGAATCTCCGCCAATTCAACCTGCGGCTCTATGTGATATAAGTTGGAGACATGAATCACGCTTTTAGCCTGCTCCTCTATGGCATTCAATATCGCCGGATGGCCATGGCCTAGGTTTGTCACAGCGATTCCGGTGGTGAAATCGAGATATTTTTTACCGTCTGCATCCCATAACCAGCATCCCTCTCCTTTTACCGGCACTATAGGATAACGGGAGTAGTTATGGATCAGGTATCTCTCTGATTTTGAGATAATTTGTTCGGTGTTCAAAGCAGTATCTCTGTCCCCACGCCGGCATCGGTGAATATCTCGAGTATGAGTGCGTGCTCCACCCTTCCATCGACGATATGCACCTTATTGACACCCTCGTGTATAGCCTCTATTGCGCACATGACCTTGGGTATCATTCCTCTCGAGATCACCCCCCTCTTTATCAGATCCCTCGCCGATTGTTCATCGAGGGATGAAATCAGGTTCTTCTTTTCATCCAGTATTCCCGGCACGTCGGTGAGGATGATCAACTTCTCCGCTTGAAGCGCTCCGGCGATCTTTCCGGCAACATGGTCGGCATTTATGTTGTAAGAGTTGCCTTCCTCGTCAAAGCCAATCGGAGCAATTACCGGAATGAAGCCAGACTGCTCAAGGACCTTTATCAAATGAGGGTTTACTTTTTCTACTTCCCCGACCATTCCCAGGTCGGTATTCTCCGGTATGTCCAGGCCATTGTCATGAGCGAGCTTCGATATGTCAATTTTTCTAGCGGCTATTATTTTCCCTTCTTTTCCGGATGCACCCACCGCCTTACCACCGAGCGAGTTTATCGCCGCAATTATCTCCTGATTGACCTTTCCTACCAGCACCATCTCCACTATCTCCATCGTCTCGGAATCGGTAACCCGGAGCCCGGCGATGAACTTAGACTCTATTCCCAGTCTTCCCAGAAGATTGCCAATCTGGGGACCCCCTCCATGAATTACCACCGGATGCATCCCCACATACTTCATGAGGACAATGTCGCGGGCAAAATTATGCAGCTCCTTCCCGCCTATGCTCCCGCCGTACTTCACCACGATGGTCTTGTCGTAGAACTCCCTTATGTAAGGAAGGGCTTCGACAAGTGTTTCCGCCTTTTGAATTAATTCTTTCATTTACAGTAGGTTAGCCCAAAATATAAGCTAACTATTATATAGCAAATAAAGTTTGTTGCAATAAAAGGCTTGGTGGGAAAGCTCCGGCAAATATTTGATTTATACCATTATAAGAGATTGCCTCTGAAAATATGGCATGGCAATTGATTCTTTTAGATAAGTACATGACTTTCTCAGATTTTAATGGTTTATAGTAAAATACTGAACTTTTGCACACTAACGCCATATTTGTTATTTTATCCAAGCAGTATAATATAAGTTTGATTTTTATGAGAGGATAGTAGGATGTACTTTGAAGATGAACCAGCTTTAGAACGCTATGTGAGAAATTTGATAGCGAAACACATCACAAACAAGAACAAAAATATTTACGCCTTAAATAACAAGAAAGCTGTCGATATAATCATTTGTCGTGACGGTAATATGCCCGCACTCTTCTTTTTAGAAGTGAAGTATCATCAAATCTTACACGGCCGTCTGGGTATCGGAAGCGGCAGCGGTCGGGGCTTCCAGCCAGAAATCGTATCTAGAAGACCAAAATATTTTGAGTCACACTTAAGATGGATCTTAGCAAGTCAAGAATTCCAAAGTGCCGGAGTACTGTTTATTGACACGGAAACAATACGAAATTACATA
>FWPU01004294.1_pt1 | contig 17884 bp, 23 predicted proteins | sample 2228361 | NCBI WGS metagenome assembly FWPU01 (sample SAMEA103939777, study PRJEB20133) | metagenome
AGAGCCTATAGCCTCTTGTTACGCGCACCTGCCAGATGCCTTTTGCTTTGTCATAGAGTTTGAGATCTAACGAAGGGTGTCGGGTATCTTTTAAAAGAAGCCCCAATTGTTTGCCAAAGGCTTTTTGCACCTCCTGGGGCATGGCTATGAACCTACGGATAAAATTGGGAGGCATCTCCACGCTCCGGATAATGAGCATATCGTCACGTTTTTACAATCCTGCACCCCGTAATTTTCTATCTAAGACTACTGCGTCCACATCCAAGAGCCAGCAGAGCTTTTCGGGATCGTATTGCTTACCCAATCTGGCTGCTTCTCGTAACATCTTCTCCGTAAGGAGCACCAAGCGCTGATAATCCTGGAGGAACTGCATGGCTTCTTCAGCGGTCTCAAACGGGCCAAAGACTTGCCCCGCCTGCTTCTCGGCTAACGATCTCTCAATGCTCTCCCGAATCTCCTTCGGAGTTCTCTTCTTGGTGCGTAGCTTCTTAGTAGTCATGATGTTGCCCTCCTTTTCAAAGTATAGCCTAGTAGTAGTTACGGGTCAATGCTTTCTTCTTAACACAAACCCATCTCTCAGCAAAGCTCGCACCAGGCGCCCAGCGGTGATATTCTTGGTGGCTGGCGGTAGGCTCATACATTGACGGTGATTCGTGGCCCCTCAAAGACAGCCACCTCTTCCTCTGGCTCTCGCGAGATAGGCTTGCCTTCTTCGATTAGCTCCTCGATGACCATCTGCACGATGTCTTGAAGATTCGCTAAGGCTTCCTCAATCGTGTACCCCCACGCATAGCAGGAGCGGTCTTTCAACGCTGGCACGGAGACATGATACGCCATCCGGCCATCTTCAAAAGGGTCTTCCTCGATGAGCACACGGAAGGTATAAGACTTAAGGGGCTTTAGTTTTAAGGGTTTATCCTTCACTTTAGCCATCGTGATTGGAGCTTATCACAAGTTGGGTTGGGATTTCAAGCCCGGTGCAGAGTACGCTTAAAAGCTTGAATTCTTGGCTTCCATGTTATAACATAAACATGGACACGAGTCCTAGAAAGGAGTTAATTCAAATGAGATCTCAACTCGTGAGAAAGGGGGCACCTCTATGGCCATCCTATGGAGGGATACAGGATGAAAAGGGCTTCTCGCAAGGTATTTTATTTCTTTGCGAGAAGGCCAAAGTTGCAGTGGGGCCTCATCGCTATAAGCTTAATGTGACTTCTGATTGCCTTTGTGATTACCTTTTCAGATCCAACATTAGTCCAAAGATTGATTTATATACTTCAGGCATGGTCCTTCCTAGCAGTTACACTGTACACAGTGAGTAAGTTATTTGATAGGTTAAGACGTAAGTAATTTTGAGATTTTTTTTAGCTTTGTTTAACGAGACGAATGAAGTCTAGAACAGAGTGAAGATTGCCCTGAGCTATGAACGAAGCGCTCAGGGCTTTGCTTTTTAGAGAAGAATTTTATCTTCCCCTTCCCTTAAATCCCTCAATCGAACATTACGATGAAAAATGACTATCTCTGGCTGTGGTGCAAGTCTTGATTTCAAGGGCTTGTTATGTTAGTCTATTGACAAGAAAAGCGAGTCGGTATGAGCGATAGAAAGAAGTGGGAAGAGAAAGTCGAAGAAGCGTTGCAAAAACGCCCGGAGCGCCAAGAGCGCTTTCAAACGGACTCCGGCATCGAAGTAAAAAGACTCTATACCCCCGACGATGTCAAAGATCTCGATTATGCCGAGAAGCTAGGGTTCCCCGGTGAATTCCCCTTCACGCGCGGCATCTATCCCACCATGTACCGCGGGCGGCTGTGGACGATGCGCCAGTACGCGGGCTTCGGAAGCGCTGAAGAGACCAATGCGCGATATAAATATTTACTCAGCCAGGGCCAGACGGGCTTATCTATCGCGTTCGATCTCCCGACACAGATGGGCCTCGATAGCGATCACCCGCGGGCCGAAGGCGAAGTGGGAAAGGCCGGGGTCGCCATCAGCTCTCTGAAAGACTTTGAGATTTTATTTGACGGCATCCCGCTCGATAAAGTTTCAACATCGATGACCATCAACGCCACGGCAGCCATTCTTTTGGCCATGTATATCGCATTAGGCGAGAAGCAGGGCATTTCTTATGAAAAGCTTTCGGGCACCGTGCAGAACGACATCTTAAAAGAATATATCGCGCGAAAGACATATATTTTCCCGCCAGAGTTCTCAATGCGCTTAGTGACCGACATCATCGCGTATTGCGCTGAAAACTTGCCCCGCTGGAACCCGATCAGCATCTCGGGGTATCACATGCGCGAGGCGGGGGCCACAGCTGTACAAGAGATCGCTTTTGCGTTCGCCGACGGCATCGCTTATATCGAAACCGTCTTGAAACGGGGCTTAAATATCGACGAATTCGCACCCCAGCTTAGCTTCTTCTTCTCGTGTGACTCCAACTTCTTCGAAGAGATTGCTAAATTTCGTGCTGCGCGAAGGCTTTGGGCCAAAATTATACGCGAGCGCTTCGGGGCCAAGAAGAAGGAATCGCTGATGCTGCGCTTCCATACCCAGACCGCAGGCTCGACGCTCACCGCCCAGCAGCCGCTCAATAACGTGATTCGTGTGACGCTTCAAGCCTTGGCTGCCGTGCTGGGTGGCACGCAGTCTTTGCATACAAACTCCTACGATGAGGCGCTGGCCTTGCCCAGTGAAGAGGCCGTGCGAATCGCTCTTAGAACCCAGCAGATCATCGCCGAAGAGAGCGGCGCCGCCGATGTGATTGACCCCTTCGGCGGCTCGTATTATCTCGAAAGCTTGACGGGTGAGCTTGAAGCGCGCGCTTTGGAGTACATTGAAAAGATCGACGCCATGGGAGGGATGCTCAAAGCTATAGAGTCGGGCTTCGTGCAGCGGGAGATCGAGCAGAGCGCTTATCGAAAACAGAAAGAGATCGAAGAGAAAAAAAGAATCATCGTGGGCGTGAACGCATTCGTGCGAGAAGAGGCCGAGCCTCCTCGGATTCTGAAGATCGCGCCGGAGATCATCGAGAAACAGATCAAAAGGCTGCAAGAAGCTCGCAAGCAGCGCGATGCGGAGAAAGTCAAGAAGGCTTTAGAGCAGCTGAGGGCAAAGGCGCACACAGATGAGAATCTCATGCCCGCCATTTTAGAAGCCGTGCGGGCTTATGCCACCGTAGGGGAAATCTGCGACGTCTTTCGCGAGGAGTTTGGGGAGTATCAGGAGCCCGCGACGGTGTGAGGAGCAAGCAATATCTTGAGCAGACCGAGAAAGGGCTGAAATGGATCAAAAGCAAGTTGAGCGCATTATAAAGCGTTTCAAAAAGCAGCTAATGTCATTGAAGATTCGTCCTAGTTGCCTCATCCTCTTTGGTTCATTGGCCCACGGGGAGGCCCATCAAGAAAGTGATATTGATCTGGTTGTGATCTCTGAGGATTTTTATGGCAAAGACTTAAGAGAGCGGCTGGAGATTCTGGGGGTTGCTGCGGCACGCATCCTGGAGCCCATTGAGGCTTTCGGGGTGACGGAAGAAGAATGGGGAAGCGATGAGTGGCTCTTCCTCAAAGAGGCTGCAAAAGATGGAATTGTCTACACCTGAGCACACAGAAATTGATGATGAAGCTTGATCACATCGGCATCGCCGTGAGAGATCTCGATCAAACTCTTAAGCGCTATCAAGCCCTGGGGCTTAAAGAATCCAAGCGCGAAGTTATCGAAGATTATGCCATTGAAGTCTGTATGCTCGAACTCGGAGGCTGTGCTCTTGAGCTGATGCAGCCGTTAAGCGACGAAGGCCCCATCGCCAAATTTTTGCAAAAGCGCGGCGAGGGCATTCATCATCTTGCGCTCGCTGTGAAAAATATCGAGCAGAAATTGGCTGAGCTGAAAGCACAAGGCATCAAGCTCATCGATGAAAAACCCCGTAAAGGTTTTTCGAATAGAAAGATCGCCTTTATTCACCCCGAGGGCATGAGCGGCGTGCTCCTCGAGCTGGTCGAAGCGAGTTGACAAGCGGGCAAGTGAGCCGGTAAAATCCTAAACACCTGTGAACCGTCTTTGGAGGGATTTCAGATGAAAATCTCGAAAGTAGGAGGCTTGCTCGCAGTCATTTGGCTTGCGCTCGCTGTGTCAGCCCGGGCGCAGTTCGGAGACGTCGATCTTGTTGTTAAGAGTATGGAACTCTTGCCCAATCAACCCGAACCGGGCGACACGGTAAAAATAATTGCCGTGATCGCCAATCAAGGCAGGAGCGACACCCCCGATGGCTTCGAGGTTCAGGTGAGAGTTGACGACTGGCTTCGAGGTTCAGGTGAGAGTTGACGACAGATTGATTCATTTTGAGAGAATAGTCTTCGGCTTGAAGGCCGAAGAGGAGCGCGAGCTTCAGGCCTTCTGGGAGGATGCCACCGAGGGCACTCATACCCTGAGGGTGGAAGTGGACCCCTTTAACGAGGTGATGGAGTCCGATGAGCGCAATAACAAACTCGAAAAGACTTTCACCGTCAGAAAGCTCACGAGCGTGCAATCCCTGAGCGATGAGATGTTTCTCATCCTGGGCCGTGCGCTCAAGGAGGCAGGAAAGGCGCTCGAGGTGAACGACAAAGAGCAGGATCTGTTTAAGCTGTTCAATGAGGTGGTCAACGGCTTCGAGCGCGCCTCCGCCGCTTTTACCAGCGCGGCCCAGGAGCTTCAGAATCTCAGGGGTAGCTTGCCGGATCCATTGATCCAAGCCAGCCAAATCTTCAGTAGCGATCTGCTTGAGCTTTACAAATCCCTGGCGGACTCCTTAGGGAAGGCCAGCAAGAGCATTGGCCTGCTGAATTTCACCAAAGTCATCGAGGACTTAGCGAGCCTTGAGCAAAATCTGAAGAAGCTGGCCGCTTTTGAATTCGATGGGCTCAAGTTGGGTGGACTAGATGAAGCTGTCGCTCGCCTGAATGAAGCCATTGAAACCACGAAACTGCTTTCAGATATTCTGGCGGGCAAAAAATCGGGAGACCTCGAGAAGACGGCAAGAGAACTCTTGCGTTTGTTAAAGCTATTCGGGGAGAACTTGGGCAAAGCGGGGACGCAGGCCGAAGAGTTCGTCACCAGAAGCCCTCTAAGCTTCAGCGATGGTTCCGGGAAGCCGGTGACGACCTATCGCGCGGGCGAAGCTTTAATCATTAATGTCAAGGGCGCTCAACGCCTCAAGCTAGAGGTCTTCGCTCAGAACACGTTAGTGTTCAGCAGTGAAACCGAAGGCGAGCGATTCGAGTGGCGGGGCACCGACAATAATGGCAAACCCTTAGCCGTGGGCATCTATTTTTATAAACTGAGCTTCAAAACGCCTGAAGGCGAGAGAATCAATATCGGGAGAATCGTCATCTCTTAATTACCAGCCTCGGCGGTTGATCGTGGTGGCGCTGCTGTAGGCATCGAAGATGCTCCAGACCCAAGGGACGATCAGCCAGAAGCTCAGCAGCGTGAGAATACCCTTGCCGGGGTGGCCGTTATAAAACTGCCCCAGGCCGGGAAAGATGATCGAAAGCGCTGCGGCCAGCCATGGGTTTTTGATTTGAGCGGGTGTCGTCGCAGGCGGCTGAATGATAATCGTCTGATGCACTTGCCCCTCAAGCGTCTGACGCACCGCTGGCTTTGAAGGCGAAATATTAATGGGAGGCGGTGACTCACTTTCGACCAATTTTGTCTCGAACTCTGCCAGCTTCACGCCGCATCGAGTACAATAGACCGCCTGTTCCACGCATGGAACTCCGCACTTCGGGCAGTACTTCATTGAAACCTTCTTTTGCTAATTATAAAAAGCCCCCTGTAAAATATCAACGTGAATCCCATAAAGGAAGCTTTGATTGTGCTGCTCATCGCGGCACTTCCCATCGGCGAGCTGAGGGCCGCCATCCCGCTGGCACTCATTGAATACAAAATAGACCCGCTGACTGCTTATTCTTTATGAGTCGTCGGGAACATACTGCCTGTGCCCTTTCTGTTGCTTTTCTTGGGGAAGCTCTCAAATATCGTGCGCAGAGTTCGCATCTTTGATCGTCTTCTCACTTGGTTCTTTGCTTATACACAGCGAAGGAGTAGCGCTCTGTTCAATAAGTTTGGCGCCTTTGCGCTTATAGTGTTTGTGGCGATCCCGCTGCCTGCGACGGGGGCCTGGAGCGGGTGCCTAGCCGCTTTTTTATTTGTGGTGCCGTTTAAATACGCGCTGCCCCTCATCGCGCTTGGGGTGATGATCGCTGGGGTTTTGGTGACCCTGAGCACATTGGGGATTTGGAGCTTTTTCAAATGACTGGACAGACGCAATCTTTTGCATTATAATGCAATGCGAGGAGGAGGTGCAATGGAGCGCCAATTGACTCTGCGAATGCCGGAAGACTTGGCCAAGAAGCTGGAACGCGCAGCAAGACGCTTGCGACGCAAGCGCTCGGAAGTCGTGCGATTGGCCTTGGAGCAATTCCTCGACAGCGCCCCATCAGAAATGCGCCCCATCGAGCGCGTCCGCGACCTTCTCGGTCGCGTTGAGAGCGGTCTGCCCGATCTGGGCCAGCGCCACCGCGACTATTTACTGAAGCGCCTGCGCCATGGCCGATGAACTGCTACTCGACACGGGTGCCTTCGTTGCTTTAGTGGATCGCAGCGAGACCCGCCATGCTGACTGTGTAGCTGCCCTGGAGCAGTGGTCCGGGCCGGTTGTGACCACCGAGGCGGTTTTGACTGAGACACTCTATCTGGTCGGGCCAACTTGGGAGGCCCAGCAAGTCTGCCTCGAATTCTTTCTACGTGGCGCCTTTCTGTTAGTCCCCTCGTCTCAGGCCAGTCTACAGCGGGTCGCGGCCTTGATGAAGAAGTATCGCGATCTGCCGATGGACTTTGCGGACGCGACGTTGGTGGCGTTGGGTGAGGAGATGCAGACCGACCGGGTCTTCACCTTGGACCATCGCGGGTTCTCCGTGTACCGCCTGCGTGGAAAGAAGTCTTTCCGCCTGATCCCCTGAGTGCTGCCCGGCTTCTCCAGCCGCGCTTGGCAAGACCAGCTATATGCCCTTTGCACAACTGAGTGATAAGATGGGCCGCATCCTCACCTTGACCGGCGCCTACCCGCGCTTCGAGTTGACCCTAACGCCCAGTGTTCCCGTGCGCTTGGAGCTGGAGACCGCCACACCCAATGAGCTCTTCTACGGCTTCTTGCGTAAACCACCTGATGACCTGTTTATGATGCCGGAGTATGGTGGCACTACTAGTCTATTTACATGGCTCAATCCAGACACAAGGTTGACGGTAGAAGACAAGCTTTTGGCCGCGCAGCAAAGGCCAGACTTATGCAATGGCTGGAATGAGAAGCGCGATGTGACCCATCTCAGTTTGGATAAAGACAAGCCCCCGAAGTACGTGGCGATCAGCTTTGTGCCCCAACACACGGTCTTAGCTCTGGCGTGCAGCACGGCTCGCACACGGATCACGCCCACGTATTATGATTTGGCCTCGAACGGGAGTGCTTCTGCCTCGCCGGGCAGCCGGTTTGGGTCGGGCGAGACGGGCACAAACCGCATCCTTTTGGGCACGTATTCGGCCAAGCAGCCTGCCTTCTTTCTGCCCTCTGTAGAAGCCTTCATTGGGGAGATTGCTAAGAGCAAAATCTGTGTGAGAAGCTCAGAGGTGCGGATGCTCTTGGAGTGGAATCCGACCCTATTTGAGTGGCCTTCGGCCTGCTGATCCACGCGCTTGACAGTTGCCCTATACTTCGCTAAACTGAAAATAGGAGTACCTAGCTCAACCATGAAGGAGCGAGACTATGCCCTTAGTGAAGATTGGCGCTAAAAACCGGGTCACCATCCCTAAGGAAATCTTCGGTAAACTCGGCTCAAAGCCCGGCGATTATGTTGAGGCCCAAGTGAGAAACGGCAGGATCGTGCTCACCCCAAAGGAGATCGTGGACAAAGAAGACGATGCTTGGTTTTGGTCAAAGGAGTGGCAGGAGAAAGAAAGAAGGGCCGATGAAGACATCAAGGCAAAGCCCTGCGTTTTCTGGTTCAGAATATCAGACGTCCCCCCTTAAAACCTAGAATTGTAGATAAGAAGCGAAGAATCTGGAAGGCCAACGTCAATGGGGGGTATCGCTTCACCATTGAGAAGGGATTTTATCGCCTAAGGGCTGTGGGGGCTCATGGCGAAATGGAAAGGCCAGAACGATGGTAATGAGAAAAGATTAGATTTATTTGGCCTTCAGAACGAACTCCCCGCCTTTGGCCTCCACTATGACCTGAGCTCCCGCTTTGATACGCTCCTCAATGATCTCTAGAGCGAGCTTGTTTTCTATCTCGTCTTGAATCACGCGCTCTAAGGGGCGGGCCCCGAAGTCGGGATCATAGCCCTCCTCCGCAAGCAGCTCTTTGGCTTTCTCTGTGACCTCGAGCTTGATCCTCTGCTCAGCGAGCTTCTTCTGGAGCTCAGAGAGCTTGAGTTCCACGATCTTAATGAGATTCTCTTTTGTAAGTCTATGGAAGACGATGATCTCGTCGAGTCTGTTGATAAATTCGGGCCTGAAGAACTTTTTGACCTCGCCCAGAACTTTCTTTTTCATCTCTTGATAAGACGGCTCGCTCTCTTTCGACTCAGATTTGGCCCCGAAGCCCAGGGGCGCGCGCTGGGCGATGAGTTCACTGCCTAAATTGCTCGTCATGATGATGATCGTGTTTTTGAAGTCAACGGTGCGCCCGTGGCCGTCGGTCAAGCGACCGTCGTCTAAGATCTGCAGAAGAATATTAAACACATCATGATGGGCCTTTTCGATCTCATCGAATAAGATCACTTGATACGGCTTGCGACGCACGGCCTCTGTGAGTTGCCCGCCCTCTTCGTAGCCCACGTAGCCGGGTGGTGAGCCGATGAGTCTACTCACCGTGTGCTTCTCCATGTACTCCGACATGTCGATTCTTAGAAGCGCGTCCTCTTCGCCGAAGAGAAACCCAGCTAATGCTTTGCTAAGTTCCGTCTTTCCAACACCCGTCGGGCCCAAAAAAAGAAAAGAGCCGACGGGCTTTTTGGGGTCTTTGAGCCCGGCGCGCGAGCGGCGCACGGCTTCAGAGACCGCCTTGATGGCTTCCTCTTGATCAATCACGCGCTGATGTAATAACGCCTCCATGCGGGCGAGTTTTTGTTTTTCCTCTTCGAACATGTGCTCCACAGGAATCCCCGTCCAAAGCGAGACGACCTCCGCGATGTCGCCTGCATCGACACGGCTGTCTTTAGAAGTCTTCTTCTGCCAGGCGCTTTGGGCCTTGGCCTTCTCTTGCTCTAGTCGTGCTAGATCCGCTTCGAGATCTGATTTTTTATCAACTGCAACGCGAGAGATTCGACGCCTGAGTCGCGTGGTTCTCTTCTCAAGCTCCTCGACCTCCGGAGAGAACGACCGATCCACTCGAATTTTAGAAGCTGCCTCGTCGAGGAGGTCAACGGCCTTATCGGGCAGAAATCTGTCAGTAATGTATCTTTCAGAGAGCTTGGCAGCAGCCTCTAAAGCATCGTCTGTAATCTCTAGTTTGTGATGTTTTTCGAGTTTCTCGCGCAGCCCTTCTAATATATCTATTGTGTCTTCGACGGAGGGCGCTTCGATCAGGACTTTTTGAAACCGCCGCTCTAAGGCGGGGTCTTTTTCGATGTGCTCGCGATACTCATCTAGAGTCGTAGCCCCGATCGCTTGAAAACTGCCGCGCGCCAAAGACGGCTTCAAAATATTCGAGGCGTCGATGGCTCCCTCCGCAGCCCCGGCTCCTACGATGTTATGCAGCTCATCAATGAAGACGATGGTCTTGCCCTTGTCGGCCTCGATCTCTTTGATGACGGCTTTGAGGCGCTCCTCGAACTCCCCTCTAAATTTCGAGCCCGCCACCATAGCAGCGATATCGAGCATAATAATCTCTTTATCTTTGAGGGTGTCTGGCACCTCACCTGCGACGATGCGTTGGGCCAAGCCCTCGACGATGGCCGTCTTGCCCACCCCAGGCTCACCGATCAGAACGGGATTATTCTTCTTTCGGCGCGAGAGAATCTGTGCCACGCGCCTGATCTCGCGACTTCGCCCGATGACGGGGTCCAGCTCACCCTTGCGGGCCATCTCCGTCAGATTCACACTGTATTTTTCTAAGATCTGATAGCGACTTTCGGCGGTCTTATCAGTCACCCGTTGCTCACCCCTGATCTCATGCAGCGCCGCGTAGATCGCTTCCGGGTCTATGCGGTGCTTGGTTAAAACCCTTCTCAAGTTGGGGTTGGAGTCTCGGCTGATGGCGATCAAAATGTGCTCGACGCCAACGTACTCATCTTTTAGGCGCTCGGCCTCCATCTCTGCAGATTTTGCTAAAAGCTCAAGCCTTGGCGTGATGTAGATCTGCTGGCCGATCATGCTCGAAACTGCGGGGCGCTTCTCTAAAAGAATTTCTAAATCCTTTAAGAGCCCATCGACGCTTACTCCCATCTTCTTGAGAAGCTCTCGCCCCACACCCTCTTTAGCCGAAAGCGCGTAAAAGATATGCTCCACATCGAGCTGATTGTGCTTGAATTTTTCCAAAAGCTCCGCCGCATCTCGGAAGAGCTCCTGCGCCTTCTCCGTCAGCTTATCAAAATGGATCACAAGTGATCCCCTTCCCGTTTAGCAGACTCACCGCAAGACTGCTAATGTGATTATAAAGCAAGAGGGGGGCTTTGTCAAGGCCGGCCGCGTTTAGCTGACCTGCTCGAGGATCTCATCGGGAATATCGAAGTTGGCGTAGACCTCTTGCACGTCTTCTTGGTCGTCGAGCCTGTTAATGAACTTGAGAATGCGCTCGGCGTCCTTGCCCTCCAGGCGCACCGTATTTTTGGGCACTAAAGAGGCCTCCGCACGCTCGATCTTAACGCCCAGCTTCTCCAGCCCTTCTTTAATGGACTTTAACGCACTCGGCGCGCAATAGATTTCGACTTCACTCTCTTTCTCTTCCACGTCCTCCGCGCCCAGCTCTATGGCGGCCATATAGAGCTCGTCGAGATTCGTGACGGATTCTTTGGGGATGGTAATCACGCCGCGCCGCTCGAATAGCCAGGCCACCGAGCCGCCCAAATTCCCACCGAATTCTTCGAATATACGCCTGATCTCAGACGTCGCCCGGTTTTTATTGTCTGTCACGGCGCGCAGCATCACGGCCACACCGCCCGGCCCGTAGCCCTCATAGATGGCCTCTTCGTAATGCAGGCCTGGCAGTTCTCCCGTCGCACGCTTGATGGCCCGCTCGATATTCTCTTTGGGCATATTCGCCGCTCTGGCCCTCTCGATGGCATCCGCCAAGGCGGGGTTCTTTGCGGGGTCCGCTCCACCTCTAGCGATCAGCGTGATCTCTCTGCTGAGCTTCGAGAAGATGCGGCCCCGCACCTTATCTTGTCTCTCTTTTCTATATTTGATGTTTGACCACTTGGAGTGGCCGGCCATATTCATCCCCTCCCCTGCTCGATTCTGCTCAATCATAACATCTCTCGCATGCCCCCTGCAAGTGGGGACAACGGGATTTTAGAAAGTCCACCGAACGCTGTATAATTAACGTCAGCAAGTTGGCACGTTCGCACGGGACGGCAAGCGGCAGGGCCGCAGCATCAACGTGCAAACGAAAGTTAAAGGGTGATAATACGCATGCTGTTAAACGACCGACAGATCAAAGAACTCGCGCGCAAGCACAAGATGATCGAGCCCTTCATTGATCATTTAGTCACTGACGGGGTGATAAGCTACGGCTTGGGTTCTTATGGGTATGATATTCGGGTGGCCGATGAATTTAGAATCTTTACAAACGTTGCGGCTACCGTCGTTGACCCCAAGAACTTCGATAGCAGATCCTTCTTCGATTTCAAGGGGCCGGTCTGCATCATCCCGCCGAATTCGTTTGCATTGGGGCGCTCAGTTGAATATTTTAGAATCCCGAGGGACATGATGGCTCTTTGCGTCGGCAAGTCCACGTATGCGCGCTGTGGGATCGTATGTCACGTGACGCCCTTAGAGTCAGAGTGGCAAGGAAACGTAACCATCGAAATCTCCAACACGACGCCCCTGCCGGCGAAGATTTATTCTAACGAGGGCATTTGCCAAGTCCTCTTCTTGCAGGCGGATGAGGTGTGTGAGGTCTCTTATGCTGACCGAAAAGGCAAATACATGGGTCAGAAGGAGATAACTCTGCCGAAGGTGTGAGGCCGCAGCCCTGCCGCGCGCGGCTGGCGCATCGTATTGCCGTCGGGTATAATGACAGCCAGAAAGGGGTAGAGTTGTGGAGCAGCTGATTCCATCGTTACTGTTTTTATTAGTTTTCGTCGCGATCTTTTATTTCATGCTGATCCGGCCTCAGCGCAGGCGCCAGCAAGAGCATAAGGCCTTAATAGAAAGTCTAAAGCGCGGGGACGAAGTGATTACAGCCGGGGGCATCTGCGGCAAGATCAAGAAGGTGGACGAAGACAAAATCTTGCTCGAGGTGGAAGAGGGCGTGACTTTAAAGATTCTAAAAGACAGCATCATGGAGAGGGTGAAGTCATGAGGCCTTCTTTTTCGAAGTGGCTGAGGCTCGCTCTAATTTTAATTGTGGCCGGGGCCTCCATCGCGATTGTTGCCTTAAAAGAGATCAAGTTGGGCTTGGATCTTCGCGGCGGTGTGATGCTCTTGATGCAGGCCAAGATTCCTGAGGGCACCAGCCCGCAAGATGCTGAACACTATCTCGATCAAATCGTGACGATTCTAGACAACCGCGTGAATCAGTTGGGGCTTGTGGAGCCGATCATCACCAAAACCGGCAGCGATCGGGTGTTAGTGGAATTGCCGGGCACGATTGACCCGGAGCAAGCGAAAAGTTTAGTGGGCCAGACGGCCTTATTAGAATTCAAAAAAGTGATCAAAGTGGGGAGGCAGGAGGAGCTGAGTCCGGGGCCTTTTCAAGAGGTCTTGCCTGGCCGAGAATGCACGCTGCCGGGTCAAGAAGCGCAGTGTCAATGGTATCTTGTGGAGGCCGAGGCTCTGCTTACGGGTGCAGCCCTCTCTGACGCAAGCGTGCAAGTGACGCAGCCGGGCACGCCGCGCAGAGGTGCCGGCCAGCTCTATATTCTGATGAACTTCACCCCCGACGGGGCCAAGGACTTCGCCGCGGTGATCAACAAGCTCAACGTAGATGAGCTCATGGCGATCATTTTGGACAACGTGGTCTACAGCGCGCCTTCAATTACTAAAAGTATCAAAGATGCGGCGCGCACTCAGCGCTCGTTAGATAGTGCGGTCATCGAGGGCCAGTTTACGATGGAGGAGGCCCGACTCTTGGCCGTCGTGTTGCGTGCCGGTGCGCTCCCCGTGCCGTTAGAGATCATTCAAAACGTGACGGTGGGGCCTTCGCTGGGCAGGGACTCCATCGAGCAGGGGCTAAGAGCCACCATCATCGCGGGCGCCGTGGTCTTGATCTTCATGCTCGTATACTATAAATTTTCGGGCACGATCGCCGCTTTGGTCTTGGGGCTTAATCTCGTTCTACTGATGGGTGTGCTGATCTTCATGGATGCCACGTTGACCTTGCCCGGCATCGCGGGCATTGTTTTGATGATCGGCATGGGCGTGGATTCTAATGTGCTTATCTTTGAGCGGGTGCGCGAGGAGCTAAGAGCTGGCAAGAGCGTGAGGGCGGCGATTGAGGCGGGCTACAATCGCGCCTGGTGGACCGTCTTCGACTCCCACGTCACCACGCTCATTACAGCCATCATTTTGTTCGCGTTTGGCACAGGGCCCATTAAGGGCTTTGCGATCACGCTAAGCGCGGGCATCGTGATTAATCTCTTCAGTGTACTCATAGGCACGAAGCTGGCCTTCGATCAGCTGAAAGAAAGAAATCTCCAGCGCTTGAGCATATGATCCGACTCATCCCAGACACGAATATTGACTTCATCGGGAAACGCTACTGGGCGTTTGTGCTTTCGGGGGTTTTGGTGCTTTTGGGGATCTTTGCGCTGGTGCAGATTTTTGCCTTTGGGCGGGCCAACATGGGCATAGAGTTTACGGGTGGGACCTCGCTGATGCTGGAGTTTGAGAGGCCCATTCGCATTGACGATGCCCGCGCGGCGCTGGCCCGAGGCGGCTTTCACAACGCCCGGCTCCAAGACATTCGGGGCACCCCCAAGCTCTCGATCAAAGTCAAAGGCAAAATAGGCGCGGCCGATGCCGCCGAAGGCGAGCAGGTGGCCCGGCAGATAATAGAAATTTTCCAAAAAGAGTTTGCGGACAACGCCGCCAAGCTCGAAGGTTCGGAATTCATCGGGCCCACGATCGGCGGGGAGCTCCGCAAAAAGGCCGGCTGGGCCATCTTCTTCGCCACGCTAGGCCTTCTCGCTTATATCGCGGTTCGGTTCGACTTCAAGTTCGGAGTGGCGGCGGCCATCGCGACGTTTCATGACGTGGCGGCAGTGCTCGGCATCGTGTATGTGCTCGACAAAGAAATCACGCTTTTAATCATGATCGCGCTCTTGACGATAGCCGGGTATTCGCTCACCGACACCGTCGTGGTCTTTGATCGAATCCGCGAGAATCTGCAGAAGCATCGGCGCGAGCCCATTGTGCAGATCATCAATGCGTCCATTAATCAGGTACTGAATCGAACGTTAGTGACCTCGGTGACGACGCTTTTGGCCGTCTTGGCGCTTTATGTGCTGGGCGGCGATGTTCTGCGCGACTTTTCGTTCTCGCTGCTGATCGGCGTGGTCATCGGCACGTACTCTTCGATCTTTGTGGCCAGCCCCTTATTAGTTATGTGGCGCGGCGGGCGGGGCAAGCTCTTGGGGCAGGCGAAGAGATAAAAAGTCTATCAAAGAATAGCGAGCGAATTAACGAATAATTGTGAAAGCTATTCATTCGTTGACAGCCGTCTTACACACACGACCAACAAATAACAATAGCGCCTCTTGGGGCTCGCGTTCCCCTCGTTTGATCGCAGCGTCTTCTCTTTGCAAAAGCTGCAAAAGCTCGATCAGCTCACCCATTGAGAAATTCTGCGCTTGTTTTCTTTTCTTGCCAACCAGCCAAGCATACTGCCCCGTCTTCTGGGCGATCTCTTCGCTCGAAAAGCCCCCTTCGGCTAACGATTTTACAGCAATTTGAGAAGCGATCATGAAGAAGATCTTATTCGGGTCTTCTTTGGTGTCGAGTAGCCCTTTCAAGAGTTTAAGCGCTCTTAAATCCCCTTCGCTCAATGTATCTAAAAACTCAAAGATGTTGCCCCCCCGATCGCTGAAGACGAGCTCTTTGAGTTCCCCAACGTCGAGTGCCCCTTTGTGCGGGTAACGCGCGAGCTTTTCGATTTCGCCATAAATTCTTAAAAGATCGGGCTCCACGGCTTCGAGCAGATAACGAAAGGCTTCAGGTGTAAGTTGAATGCCGCGCTCTTGGAGCAGCTCTTTCACTAAGCCGGGCAGATTGCGGCGATCTATTGAAAACTCTTGTGCTTGGCCGTGCGCTTCGATGGCTTTATAAAGCGCGCTCTTTTTGGGAAGCTTAACTGCATCGAAGATCAAATAAAAATTTGGAGGAAGCTTTCGAGGTAAGAACTCAATGAGTTTTTCGTTATCTGCCAGAAGTTCCGCTCGTCGAATTAAAATGATTTTGCCGTCCTCGAAGAGCGGCGAAGTCCTCAGCTCCTCAGACAGCTTTGCTGAGGTCAGCTCTTCGGCCTCCAAGCTCACTTCGCTTAGGCGTAGCTTTGTGCTCGTTTTAATCTCACGAATGAGTTGTTTAATCGCTCGCTGACGCAAGAACGGCTCGCCTGTGAATAGATATAAATGCTTCATTCTAACGCTATTATAGATGACTTTCTTGATAGCTACAATTCATCGAAGACGCGGCGGAATTCCTTGTCACTGATTCGGGCTTTGCGCAGTTCGCGATGGGGCAGATAACGATCCACTTCACGGTGGTTCGGAATCGAGAGATGCAGAGGCTCCCCGTGTTTGGTCAAGACGATGTGGGAGCGCTCACCGCGGATGACCCAGCCAAATCTCTCCAAAACACGAGCTGCTTGTCGTCCTGAGCAGATGGGTAACTCCGAAATCGCCATTCTATGAGGCCACGACCTTCATCGGCGATAGGATGAAAGTCTCCTCTTTTAGGGTGGCGCGTTTGCGGGAGCGCGGGCTTGGGCAGCTTACTAAAGCATCCTCCAGCATCACTGCCAGGCATTCTTGAATCGCCAGCTGGATATTACGACGCGCTTCGGCTAAGGTCTTGCCTTGGGACATACAGCCCGGAATATCGAGGCATTCCGCCACGATGAACCCATCGTAGCCTTTCTCAAATCTGACTTTGAACCTTCTAAGCTCATTAATAACTTTTCGCTTCTTCATCGGCTTAAATTATATCACGAAATCATTTACAACCCCAACTGATCGGCAATTCCCTGCATCGCCCTGAGCACCGTTTCAATATGCTCATCGAGTGGCACGCCCAGTTCTTGCGCGCCCTTTTCGATCTCTTGCCGATCGACCCCGCGCGCAAATGCTTTATCATTCCACTTCTTTTTCACGGATTCGACCGTAACTTCAGCGATCTTCTTGCCTGGCCGCACTAACGCCACCGCCACAATTAAGCCCGTCAGCTCATCGCAAGCATAGAGGGCTTTCGCCATGAGGGATTCTCGCGGGACGCCTGTATAATCAGCGTGTCCCAAGATGGCTTGGCAGATCTCTTCTGAAAAACCCCGCTCGCGTAGTATCTTCACCCCCACCGACGGATGCCCGTTTGTGGGGTGATGCTCGTGATTGGGGTGTCTTTCGTAGTCGAAATCATGCAGCAGCCCCGCCATGCCCCACTGCTCCTCGTTTTCGTTAAATTTTTTGGCATACGCCCGCATGGCAGCCTCGACAGCCAGCATGTGCTTAATTAAATTCTGGTTTTTTGTGTGCCCTTTCAGAAGCGTCAGCGCCTCATCGCGACTCAGGCTCATGCGTTTTAGCCTCCTTCTTCGTTTTGAGCGGCTCGATAATTTTTAGAAAATCATTCTGCGTAAGCCTCAGCCCTTCAAGCTTCAGCCGCCCTTTACTTTCGACATAGGCTCTGATTTTATTCATGGCCGCCTCGCGACAGATGAACTCGATATCGGCGCCGTTAAGACCCTCGGCATCGAGCGCCAGATTCTCGAAGTCAACGTCTTCAGAGAGAGGCATCTTGCGGGCGTGTACTCTGAAGATCTCAACGCGTTCGACCAAATCTGGCGTTTTGGTCTCTAACTGTAGCTCCAATCTTCCCGGCCTGAGCAACGCTTCGTCCACCAAGTCTTTTTTATTCGTGGCCCCGATCACTATCACGCCCTGCAGAGACTCGATGCCGTCTAATTCCGTCAAGAGCTGGCTCGTCACCCGATCGTAAACGTCGCTGCCGACGCTTCGGCCGCGCTCGGAGGCCAAGGCGTCGAGCTCGTCAATAAAAATTATGCACGGTGCTGCCTGGCGAGCTTTTTTGAAGAGCTCTCGAATCTTCTTCTCGCTCTCGCCCAGCCACTTGCTCAAAATCTCGGGCCCCTTAATGGAGATGAAGTTCACTCCGCACTCGTTGGCGACGGCCTTCGCTAAAAGGGTCTTGCCCGTGCCCGGAGGGCCCCAAATTAGAATCCCCTTAGGCGGGCGAACGTTAAGCTTTTCAAAGGCCTCTCGATGCTTGAGCGGCCACTCGATGGCTTGCTTCAATTTTTCTTTTATCTCGTGCAGCCCGCCTACATCTTGCCACGTGACATTCGGGATCTCGACAAAGACCTCGCGCGTGGCGGAGGGTTCTACTTCTTTTAATGCCTCTTCAAAGTCGCGGCGCTCCACCTTGAGATTCAAAAGCGTCTCGTACGAAAGCGAACCCGA
>FWPU01005274.1_pt1 | contig 17879 bp, 15 predicted proteins | sample 2228361 | NCBI WGS metagenome assembly FWPU01 (sample SAMEA103939777, study PRJEB20133) | metagenome
ATCGTATGGTGGAGACTGACCGAGAGATTGAGGAACTAGAACGGATGTATCGTGAACAACAAATAAGTCCTGAGAACTTTGCTGAACGTTGGCACAATCTGATGCAGACTAAACAGTTCCTACAGGCTGAACTAAACCGAATGGGGCTTTAGAAGGTCTTCTAAAGCAGATCCCATATTGCAGGGATTGAAAAGTAGTATATCAGACTCTGCGTGCTACAAATATCAGGTATTCCGCACGTCTTGCGAGTCGTGTATTCCATGCGAGTCTTCTCTCTAACCACATGAGTATTCGGTTGAATGGACTGTTCCTATTTACTACAACATGTCCACTATATACAGGTCTTATGAGAGAGAATATTCCCCCTGCTCTAACAACGTCATATCCCGAGTCAATCAGTGCAGTCTCAATATCTCTCCGTGTCCATACTCGGGTCCAGAGTCTTAGACCACGTGTTCCAACTCTGAGTTGTATCCACCCGTTTGATGATTGTGTCCGTGAGAGTATCCTCTCCGCGTTTGCAACTGTAAAAATGAGTGGTGCGCCCGATCTGAGCGCCCTTGCAACATTCTGCAGAGTGAAAGACAGGTCCGGTATATGATTCAGTGCACCAAACATACTGATTGCGGCATCGAACTGTTCACCGATTGCTGACGGTATATTGTCTATCTCTGACACTACAAATCGGACTCTATCACTTAGACCAGCGTCTTCAACACGCCTCTGTGCCAGTCTGATCATCTCGGGTGAGATATCGATGCCGACAACTTCCCTACCGTATTGTGCAAGTTGAACTGTGTGAAGGCCTGTTCCACAGCCGAGGTCTAACACCCTCTTTATCGAGGCGTCAAGGTATCTATCGATGAGTTGTCGCTCAATTGTTCTCATATGGTGTATAGTAGGATGGCTGTACTTGGCGTCATAGTACGGTGCTAATGCATCATAGTATTTGACTAGTTCACTGAGGATCTCACTCTCATCTGGGCTCATGAGTCTGCCTCTCTATAATTTCCGACGGTCCATCGAGAATATGCTCCTCTGAAGGGGTCTCTGTCTACTAGCACTGCATGGATATCAACTTAAGGTGGACTGTGAGGTGGAAATTTGTACTGAGTCCCCTGGAATAAATATTCTCGTAGGCATTCATTCGCTGTGTTCTGTTCGTATATCTCCGACATGTTTTTCTAAGGACTGACCCGCGGGGGCGAAGGTGAGCCCTTGCTTCCTGCTATTGTGGTTCATGGTGGAGCTACTCAGTTTGAGAGTTCTTTACATAAAGACATCTTAGTAGCTGTCCGGAGAGCCGCAAGAATTGGCTATTGCGTCCTTGAACAGGGTGGTTCCGCACTGGATGCAGCAGAGGCTGCAGTATGGTCCCTTGAGGAGACCACTCTCTTTACAGCAGGCCGTGGTGCAAGACCAAATACAGACGGCGAGATCGAGCTTGATGCTATGATAATGGACGGAAATCGGCTTCAGAGTGGGGCTGTGATGGCAGTAAAGGGCGTATGGCATCCGATATCATTGGCTCGGTACGTACTTGAGAGGACATCAAATGCACAATTTGCAGGAGATGGTGCAGTGAGAATGTATCATAAGATGGTGGCAGAGAGGTATCGGCCCGAGTCTGCCACTGGTGCAACACATATCATCAACCTTGCAGCAGGCTGTGATACAGTCGGTTGTGTCGTAGTTGACCGCAGAGGACAGATTGTGAGCGCATGCTCAACAAGTGGATGGAGTGGTAAACTGCCCGGTCGTGTTGGCGACTCTCCTATTGTGGGTGCTGGAGCATACGCAAATGACATCGCAGGTGCTTGTTGTACAGGACGTGGTGAGCAGATACTTCGGATTGTGATGGCACGTATGGCTGTTCACTACGTTGAGGAAGGAATGTCTGTCGTTGATGCAGCCAAAAAGAGCATGATGGACCTGCGAAACAAGACAACAGGCGAGGCGGGCCTGATAATGGCTGACAAGTATGGTAATGTTGCTCTTGGATACGACACCCCTCATATGCCTGTGGCAATACTCATTGGTAGTCCCAACGATATCTATGCATCTATGACACCACAATGGCCATCAACATAATAATAGTATCCAGTTAACAGATGGACTCACAGAGATAATGATAGCATGCAGCAGACTCTCTGTATGCAGACATGCATCAATCTCCACTTACACGTCATACCCAGTCATCTTTTTCACCCTCTCGCAAGACGACTCTCGTGATCTTTGATTATCTTCAGGATCTCCGCCTCAATTGTGGGTGTCATTCTCGGTCTTGTCTTTATTCGCCCAATCTCCTCTCCCGAACTGTCAAAGATGATTATTGTTGGACTGCTGGTGACGCCAAAGATATCGACCTCCTTTGGACTGGGTGGTACCGCCCAGAACTTGGAAGAGCCATATGGTGGCTTCTCCATGCCTCCAAGAGCATGAATCTTTATTCCAAGTTCCTTTTCAAGAAGTGCCAACACTGGCACTGCCTTGCGTGCATCCCCACACCAGTCCGCAAAGAGAACGACTATCGTGTAGTTGTTTATGCACTCTCTAAGCTGTCGTACAACATCCGCATCCAAAGTGTAATCCTGCGCCTGACGTAGATAGCCCGCACCGTATGGCGGACGTATACGTCTGATATAATCCTGGCAGGACATGCAGTCTGTGTTGACATCCGCAAGAGTTGGCATTGCTCTACCCTTCATAAGTTGGTCCTGTCAAATATTTCCTAACATTACAAGTTCTCATCACTGCTCACAGACGATGTCCGATCCCTTTTTGCCCTTCTTAGTCTGTAGTGGCATCTGTTTGACAATCTTTATGAGTTCCTTTAAGGCCTTCTCGTGACGCTTCTCATCAGAACTCAGATGTTCAAGTAACATCTTGCCTATCGGATCATCAATCATCTTTGCTGCCTGTTTTGAGAGTTCTGTCATGCTGCTCTCTTGTTGCATGATTGAGCTTAGTGTCTTCTCTAGTTTCACTCTGTCAATATAACGGTCGACTTTCGACAGCCACTCGTCACAAGGTACTTTCTCAGCCATCTCAATGAGTCCTTCCAGAAACTTGACGTGTTTCCAAGTGTCAAGACGCATGTCCAGATAACACAACTTAACAGGTGGTTCCTGAGACTCATTCTCCGCCTTTGTCAACGCCTCAAGTGCGGCATTCTCCACCTCTATTTGCTTCTTCAACAAGTCGATCAGTTCTGTTGTTCTGTTACTCATATTTCCACGCTCAGTGCTAATGCTCTGTGGTTTTAACCATAGTGAATCAACTTATAAAATTATGCCTTGCGCCCTGTAAAGGTCTCGTTTCATACCACATTTATAGAAACTGCGATTATAGAGACTGCGGAATCTCTTTTTTTCCAATCAAATGAAGTTGTTATTTATCGGTTCTGCCGCATACAGCTCTTATTATTCCATATGAAGCGGTGCACGATAGTCCGGATGGTCAAAGATCAGATCCTTTTCAAAGTCATTACCAAGAAACTGATTGACCATCAGTGCTGCATAGTTACCAGTTCCGATTGCAACTGCCACTTGCTGTGTGATAGGACGGACATCTCCGGCGGCCCAGACTCCCTCAACATTAGTCTTTCCTCGATGGTCGGTAATTATGTTGCCTCTCTCATCTACCTGTACTCCTATCGACCGTGCAAGCTGCGACCTTGGTTCTGCAACAAGGGCGACAAAGAACACTTCGCATTTGATCTTCTCCCCAGTCTTGAGCATGACAGACTGTACTCTCCCCGGGCGTGGAAACTCAATTGATTGAATGGTTCCTCGTGTCCATGGGAATGGTGCTCTATCGAGTTTTGACAGGTCTTGTGACTCTATGGGTACATATGCGTCCTCGGTCATGAGAATATGGATGTCCCTCGTAAAACGTGATATGGTGTTTGCAACATGCAGAGCGCTCCCTACAGTTCCACAGTTGACGACCAGGACTCTCTTGTCTGCGCATAGTGGAGCCTCACAGTCCGGACAGTAGAATGCTGCATTTCCCACATTGGCAACAGGAAGCCAGTCTCGCCATCTACCATTGACCTTTGGATGTCTTCGTGCTGTGCCTGTTGCAAATATCAATGTCTTTGCTAGGTACTCGTTCTTATCAGAGGTACGGTAGCTCTTGTCAGTCCGTAGTCGAAACTCTGGATATGCTCCCTTGACCTCTACAACATCGCCCGCAATGAATCTGGCTCCTGCAGCCTGTGCTAGACCCTGAAGTTGACGTAGAAGAGTGCGCCCCTCAAAATAGGTGGGACCTGCAGCAAAATTGCTGATGGTGTTGGTATGAAAGTGCATAGGGCTTGTACCTCTGTCAATCACAAGGACATCACGTCTATGATATGCGAGGTGTAATGCAGCAGAACAGCCTGCAGGTCCTCCGCCGATGATAATTGTGTCCCATACCTTCTCTGTCGTACTCATTCTTTTTCCTCCAGTTAGCCATCCTATGAACCATATAATTTCATTGCATAATCATTGTATTATCGGTTCTTTTTAGCACCCGAGTATTGGAATGACCAAATTTGTGATGTTATAGTCACTTGGGTTGAGTTTGAGCCTCATCACTGTTGAGTCCTATCTCAGCGGGTCTCTAGACAGGTGCTACCAAAGCCAAGTCCGAGTTCAAATGCCTTTGAATTGGCATCTCTCGTCGATGGGGGTACAATCTCAAGCATTGCTCTCTTGACAGACTCAGCGGGAATGGGAAAGTCTGCACAGGCACAGACTGCACCAATCAGGACAGAGTTCTCTGTCCGTGGATTACCAGCCTTTGTGGCAAGTTCTAGTGTATCAATGACAACAACTCTGTCAGTGACCCTGTGTAGTCGCTCCACAACTTGTTCAAGTGTGAAATATCTTGTCTTCTTCTCCTTGTCCAGAGCCACTGACTCGGTCTCGGCTGGTGGTGGCATGATCCTCTTACTCATGATGACCACACCATTCTCTTTGAGATATTCTATGTATCTCAGCGCCTCGGTCGGTTCCATTGCCAGTATGAGGTCCGCTCGCCCATAGGGTATCAGAGGCGAGAGTTCCTCTCCAATTCTAAAATGGACGTATATCGTTCCGCTTCTCTGAGACAGTCCATGTTGTTCTCCAGTTGTGACTGTGAGTCCAGACTCGACTGCAGCCTTGCCCAGAATTGCAGAGAGCAACATGAGTCCCTGACCCCCAACTCCTGCAAACATGATGTTGTATGACATGGTCATTCTACTACGCACCTCCTATGTGGTGTGGTGCCTTCACAGGACACACCTGTCTGCATTCCAGACAACCATCACACAGGTCCTGTTGTATACTCATCTTGCGGTCTGTCTCATTGACAACAATTGCTGGACAGTAGAACTCCTTGACACATGCATAGATACTCCTGCAGAGTTGGACATCGTTCTCGCTGGGAACTATCTTCTCACCCCTCTTCTTTTTCTCTCTGTCACCATACAATGCACACTCCCGTCGTGATATCACAACATTGAGACCGTCCGCCTGCAAGGCATCCATTATTGGCTTGATACAGTCACGGGTCTGATATGGGTCGATGATGGTGACCGACTTTGCACCAATCGCCTCAAAGAACTTCTCCATGTTGATCTTTGTCGCTGGATGTCCTCCTGCATCGTATGGACTGTTTGGGTTTGCCTGTTGTCCAGTCATGGCAGTGACTGCGTTGTCAAGTACGAACAAAGTCACGTTGGCATTGTGATGGACAAGGTTCACTATTCCCGGTAGAGCGGCATGGTAGAGAGTACTATCTCCCACCATTGCGATCACCCTGTCCTCAAGCACCAGCTGCATTCCTGCAGATACGCCTACTGACGCACCCATTGCTAACATCGAGTCACTGAAGTTATTTGGGGCAAGAAATGCCATGGAATAACAGCCGATGTCATTGTTGAATACTACTCTCTTTCTCAACTTGAGTCTATCAAGTGCCTGCCTCAGTGCCCATAGTGTACCCCTGTGTGGGCATCCCGGACAGAATATGGGGTTTCTCTCAGGCAGCCCTGACTTGAGACTGGCTGCTCGCTCTAGCACGCTGTCATAGTCCAGTGGTATCTTCACTCCAGTGACCTGTGAGAGAACTCTCTCGACGATGGGAACATTATACTCTAGCATCTCTGTGAAGTGTCCACTCCTCTTTCCAACTATCTCAATGGAGGGATTTGCATTCTTTGCGATAGCAGTGACTCTCAACTCGAGATAGGGCGACAGCTCTTCGACAATCACGACTCTACGCAGGCCTCTCAAAAAGTCTGCAATCTTTTTCTCTGGCAAGGGATACGTCGTACCTATCTTGAGAACTGGTAGTCTGATACCGAGGTTCGCCATCGCCTCTTTGACATATAGATAGGACACTCCTGCGGTTATCACACCGGTGTCACCCGCTCCCGCATCGATAAAATTGAATGGGCTGGTCTCAAACTCACTCTGAATCTTGTCCCTCCTCTCAAGCATCTTTGCCTTGAGAGCACGAGCGATGGCACCAACAGTAAAGTACGATCCACGAATTTCTTCCCACTTGTTTGTCTTGAAGGGCGTTCTCTTCAGTTCGCCAAGAGTCACCATTCCTCGCTGGTGATTCACTCTTGTGGTAGTCCTCATGATGACAAGTGTTTTGTACTTCTCAGACAATTCGAATGCCCACTTTGTCATGAGATACGCCTCTTGTGGCCCAGACGGTTCAATCATGGGAACATATGCCGCCTCTCCAAAGTATCTGCCGTCCTGTTCAGACTGTGACGAATGACAAAATGGATCGTCTGCAATAAGACACACACAACCGGCTCTGAGACCAGTGTATCCAATGCTGAACATCGAGTCACTTGCTACATTCATGCCAACACTCTTCATGGAAGTGAAGGATCTCACACCAGCCATTGATGCACCAGCAATTGTCTCTAGCGCGACCTTCTCGTTGGCGGAGATATGCATCTTATAGTCCCCAAAGTAATCCATGACCTCGCTGAATGTGTCTAGTATCTCTGATGTGGGGCTGCCCGGATAGAAGGCAACCACTTTGACATCTGCCTCAAGGGCACCTCTAACAATTGCCTCATTCGTGAGCATCAATGCTGGACCTTGATCTGTTCTTTTGACGTCCTCCACTGTCAAGCTTGTAACACCTCTGATATTATTCACACATTGTAGTTCGTTTAAATAAGCGTTCACCTATGACATGTGTAACTCTTTGATACTCTAAACAAGAAGAAAATAGACGTGCACCGCCCCACACTTTGAGGAGTATCAAAAAGCACGTACTAATAAGCTATATCAGACATAATTCAATAGTCCCTCTGATGTTGGAATATGCCAGATGTCATCTTTCTATGTCCTGAGTGTAAGACCCAGACAAAGATCACCTTGAATGATAGTGAGACCGCCCAGATCAAGGAGAGGATAAAGGCAGAGGGACGCTCCCCAACACTCATAGTACAGTGCCCAAAGGGACACGAACTCCTCGTCACGCTCTATAATTCAAAGAGTGGACTGAATGTACGTGATGTGGTAGTCCCTGTCCGTTCTGGTACTAGTCGTCCGTCCGAGATAGACTGGGTGAGAAAGGCATTTGGAGGTTAAAGAGATGGTCATTCGTATGGTTGCGCGGTTCAAGTTGGAGTCTACCGAGTCCACAGTGATCTATCCACGCGATGAGTCACATGAGCAGAGAATTGCACTCTTAGCAGGCATTGTACAGTTGGTCTCATCAGCATTGGAGCGAAGTGATAATCGGCGGGTAGAAAACACACCAATGTTCATGAAGTCTGAGAACGGTGTCATTGGTTATGCACTAGTTGGTTCAGAGATATTCATCTGTGAAGGGGATGGTGAACGTGAGGTGGGTGACGTACTGAAGGCCATCCTCAAGAGGCCCAATGCTGGTGACGATGAACTCTATTCTGGTGTTGACCATGAGATCAGGCGCAAAGGAAAAGAGATTGGCGACCTGTGGCAGTGATTGGAGGCGAGTGATTTGGACTTTGAACTTGCTTTTACTGTTGGATGTCTGACATCTGTCATAATCACATGTATCACAACATACCTATTTGTAAATGCTTTCAGACACACAAGAGTCAAACTGTCCGTTGATACAAAAAAGGCACTCGTTCTATATGGATCTGCCTACATATTAATCAGTCTGTCAGTTCCAATCAGCTTTCTGACATCTCAACCTGCTGTACTACACACACTCCTGCCAGTATTTCTGGTAATGCTTTCCTCTGCTCAGTTGTATATTCTCGAGTCAGACTATGTGAGGCGACGTAAAAGAGTAGCAGTCCCTATTTTATTGGCATTGGGATATCTGTCATTATTGTCTCTCAGTTCTTTTGTGACCGATATCTTATCTATGGGGATAATTGCACTTCTCTCTCTGATAGTAGTATACTATGCTATCAAGTTGGCTATCACCACACCAACCGCATTCAGCGTGTCTTCGATAGTTCTGCTGGCTGTCTTGTTGGTGCCATATATGTCTGGTTTCTATGTATTATTGCCCTCACGTCTTCATTACTTCCCTGTTGTACTTTCTGTGGTTGCAGTGGCATGTGGTATACTCGCATCAATGTTACGACGGTGGAGATATATGATAGTTCTCACTATAGCATTTTTGACTGCTATTGTCGCAGCATCGTTGATATATGCATCTATAGTGGCTGGTCAGTATGTGGCCACATCATATGCCATAGTTGCCGGAGTGGCAAGCATCACTCTTCTAATACCGCTCGGCTATTTTGTGGAACAGGCCACAGCCACTCATGCAAGAACTCCTCTGTTTGTTGCCATTACACTAGTCTCAGTCTCTCTACTGGCTGTTACACACTCTGTCAACTTTGCGTATTCCTTTATTGGTGGTGATTGGTTTGAGGTGCTCTCGTTCCGTCTTGAGGGTTGGGACTTTTGGATATTGTATTTTGACTGGATAGTGGGACTTTGTGCTGTGACTACCTTTTTGTTGGCATCAATCGCTTCAACTTTCTCTGAACGAACTGTCGAAGTCACAATGGATCTGTTATTATTCGCGAGTTCGATACTGGGAGTATTAGGTCATCCCTATATTCGAACTGACATTATGGGTGCTGAGCGATGGGCACTTCTGCCACTATACATCCCCGTTCTGATACTGATATTCATTGCAGTATTCACCTATGTAAGATTCACACTTGTGATGAGAGCAAGAGGAAGTGGAGGACCTGCGCTTCGATTTGTGCGATTCGTCTTTGCTATGTTTGGGATTGGAATAGTAGTAATGTTCTCAGATCGAATGCCATACATCATTGTTATTCTACTGATGCTGGCAGCCTGTGGTCTTCTCATTGGAAGTAATCCTGCAACAGCAGATAAAAAGAAGCAGACCATACGGAGTACGGCTCGTAAAAATGAGGCTGCACAGGAGGTGTCTTGATAAGATGGACTATGTACTCGCGTTTCAAATAGGTGCTATTATATCTGCAGTGATACTGTTCTTTACCCTCGCCAGATTTTCTTATTCACTGCGACGTCTGAGAGGCAAGGTCTCAATGGCAACTTTCAGAGCATTGATGTTTCTTGGCGGTGCAACTCTATCTCTTGGAATGATTATTGTAACAACCGCCTTTGTGTCTGGTACTGTTATCCAACGACCTTGGCTGTTGATGTTCTTTGCTTTTCTGATATTCTCTCAGGTACAAGTGGCAACAAATATGCAACTCTTGCACAGGCTCTCGTATATAATAGTCATACTCGCCATTATTGATGCGTTGTTTATCTCTATCACAAGCCCTCTTACAATCTCACCACATCTGTTGACACTCATGGTGGGGGGCTTCATACTATCTCTCTCATTGTCAATCTATCTATTGAAGCAGTCTATTACCATATACAGTGTGAGTGTGTTTCTACTACAAGTACTGTTTCTCTTATCTTGGTATGTCATCTCAAATGAATTGATTACAAATCTTGTCACAGAGCCGTTTCTTCTCATATTCATGCCAACGGTGATTGCAAGTGCCATGCTAGGATCACTACTGAGACCGTGGCGACAGATAGTGTATCTCTGTGTACTCTTCTTTGCACTGATTGCATGTCCTTCCATTGGCATCGCAGCGCTTCTAAGTAGTCCTCACTATGAGATTGCTGTGTTTGCATTTGGAGCACTCTTTGTTGCACTCTGTGCTCTACTATCTCTAGACTATTTCTTGCGTGAGGCAATAGAGACCGGTACTCATATACCACGATACATGTCCGTCTGCCTCATAGTCGCTGCATTACTTGCATCTTCTCATACAGTGGCATTCAGTATAGTCATATCTACTGGAGAAGTTGCATGGAATCTCTCCTTCGTAGAGTGGCTTGTAGGACTGATTGGTATCGCCGCATTCATACTCTGTGGACACTATGCGATCCTATCGCGGAGTGTATTTAGTGCCATGCGACGTGTACTCATCTGCATAGTGGCAGTCCTGTTCATACTAGGAAATGCCTATGTCCAAGATGCACGTTGGAACTTTATAGATCTGGTACCATCTGCTGCCGCCCTGATACTCTTTGGAGTTGCAGGTTACATCAAGTTTGCACAACGCCTTCAACGAGAGGGGGCAGCCCGTACTGCACGGAGGTTCATCACATTTGCCAATATGCCATTATTGTTTGCAATATCTATGATGCTGACGGAGAATCTTCCATTCATTATCCCTATGACGCTGACGGTCGCATGTGGAATACTCTTGATTGTCAGCAGTCCTGTACGGCTCGCACGTATCTCCGCCTCCTCTAGTAGGGCAACTACAGTTGGAATTACAACTACATCGGTCAGTTCAGGTGGTTAAAATGGTCATTGTGAAGGCTGTGGTTCTTGGTGATACGGAGTGTGGTAAGACAAGCTTTACCACAAGGTGGACCTCTGGTACATTTCCCGACCCCTCCCTCTTGAAGACAACTGTCGGTGCTAGCTTTGATACAAAGAAAGTTGCTCTATCAACGGGTATGGAGGTCACACTCAGTCTATGGGACTTTGGAGGTCAGATGCGTTTTATCGAGAGTCTCAAGGGGATGATCCGCGGACTGAGACTGGGGCTCTTGTTCTTTGATGTCACAAGGCTGAGTACTCTGGATAATCTGTTCAGCTATTGGGTCCCGACCATCGAGGAGAATTGCGGTCTAAAGGTGTCCGCCGGAGATGGTGAACGTTTCATCATTGTTGGCAACAAGATAGATCTGCTTCAGGAGTCTTTTGATACAGTTCAGAACGAGATGGACCGTTACGCATCCCGATATGGCATGGAGACCCAACTCATCTCGGCAAAGACTGGTGTAGGTATTGAGAGTCTGGACTGTAAGTTCATGAGAAAACTTGAACGTTTTGCAGTTATTGATACACCCAAGCCGTTGCAATGACTGACCATGGCATGAACAAGGATAATGCAGTCCATGATTTGGGATTGGTCGCTGCAGAGTAGAGTACCTATAATCTGTCAATACTTCCATCTATTCTAATATGACTCATCTATCTCATCATCACAACATCTTAAACGAGAGGTACTTTTTTTGCACTTCTTTTATGATCGAATGAATGTGGTACAGGTCTAAACGTTCTCTGAAGTAGTGAGAGATGAGATGAGAGCAGGCATTTCAGGCTCGAAAAATTATATGATGCTCTCATCTCTCACGTGTTCTCTTACTCCAATCTATTTATTCACCCGCCCTTGCGCCGGCGCGACAGCACTACAATGATGATAACAACTCCCACTGTGCCACCGATTATGACAATTGTAATGATATCTCCCAGTGGTGGGATGGTATCTGTGGTAGGGGTCGTGGTAGTTGTGGTGGTCTGTTCTGGCAGAACCCGGATTGTGAAGTTAGCAATGAGTTGATTGTTTACATTGTCAACTACACGTAACGCTAATCCATAATTTCCACTGGGTAGACGTGTGGAATTTGTAAGGACTCCATTCAGATCAAGGTAGAATCTCGATGTGTCATTAATTGACCACACAAATATACCAGCTGCAGAGGTGGCATGGAATTCGACATGTAATGAGGTGTCATAGGGCAGTGTAATATCCTCTGGTTCCTCTACCCAAGACAGCTCTGGAAACAGAACTAGTCGCACATCAGTCAAGCCCACAGTGTTTTGAGATGTGCTCCCAGTCATTGCAAAACCTCCTCCCTGTACATAAGTGATACTATACACACAATCATCGATTGCTCCGAAGGTGTAGTCCCACAGAATATTTCCATTCTCGTCAGTCCTGATATACCATGCACGACTCTCCGAGCCCGCACTAGTGATGTAACATTCTGCTGCTATTCCAAATCCCCCATCTGGTGCTTCAGCAATGTCGTAAGCCTTGCCACCAATTCCTACTCGGTCATATCTCTCCTCTGTGATGACTCGCCCATCCGCTGTGATCTTCACAAACCATGCCTTGTCGACTCTGCTAGCTGAATCAAAGATATATCCTGCAAAGGCATAGCCGCCATCGCTCGTCTTAATGATGGAATTGATTGTAGACTTTGCCCCATATGAGAATTCCCATTCTACTCGCCCCTCTGAATTTGTCTTGATGACATATCCGTCATCTGAGCTGGTCGTTGTGTTGTATCTCGACCCAGCTAGAAGCAGACCATTGTCATTTGTCACGAGAATCGAGTTTCCATAATCGTCGCCAGGTCCGCCGTAACTGCGATTCCACAGTTGGTGCCCATCTTTATTAGTCAGAACTAACCACCAGTCAAAGTTTGATGCGCTAGCATTATAGAAGCGACCGAACAGTGCAAAGCCCGCTCCACCGGGGATCTCAACAAAGTCATTCCCAAAGTCATCGTATGCTGTGCCATAGGTATAGTTCCATGATTCTAAACCACTGGAATTGACCTTTACTAACCAGTATTGTGAACATGTACTACTTGAAGGGATGCACCCAGTTCCGAATAATGCAAAGCCTCCGTCTTCACATGCTATGACTGATTTGCAAGTGTCAAAATGGTAGTTGTAATTTTTGGTCCAGCTAATATTGCCATCACGGTCTGTTCTAATCAACCAGTAGTCCTGCGATTCGACAAAGCTGTATGATGATGCAGCAATTAGAAAGTCTCCATTTTCTAACTGAATCAACGACTGACCAACATCATCGTAGGAACCACCATACGTCTTATTGATCATTACATTTCCGTTGCATACAGGATACGATGAGGGACTGGCCTGGGTTGACCTGCTGAATTCAAAAAATGTGTTGTTAACAATGCATACATTCTCTATCATGTTGAACAGAAGAAACGTGACAACAAACATAGTTATGCAACATTTAGCAAGTGGTATAGTGCGCAGCTCATGTGTTGACATACTGTCCCTTTAATTATTTTACTTGATTTATATTTTCCGAAACTTTCTACTATGCCTAGGCCTCTTTTTAGCATGCAAAGATAACATGTTTTAATTTGTCCCCCCTCATATCAATCTAGTCTGAATATACAATGGACTGTTAAAGGAGCTGTGAATCTAGTTTGGGGCACAGTTATTACATACTGACTCGGACTTGTTCTCAGTTAACAGTGAGTAATATATCATCAATTTCAAGATATACCTGCATTCCCGTATAATAGACTTGTAGATGGTGCATCACACATGCTTGAACCAATTTTTTTCCTTGCATTATTGGTACTGGTGGCACGATTATTTGAGGAGATCATGTTTCGAATAGGGCAGTCTCAGATCCTGGGAGATGTTCTTGCCGGTATCATTCTTGGGCCTGCCATACTGGGTCTTGTTGAACCCATTGTTGAGATCAGATTTCTTATTAATTTAGGTCTGTTCTTTTTCTTCTTTATAATTGGTTCACGAGAGATAGATCTGCCCACTCTGCGCAGAGTATTAAGAAGACGACTGTTTCCTGCTGCGTTGATAGCCTTCGCAATTCCTGTAATGCTGTGTAATATCTTTCTATTGAGTCACAACATAGACCTTCAGATCTCTCTAATCCTGTCTGGGCTTATTGGACTGTCAAGCCTAAGTGTACTTGCACGGTCGTTATCAGACCTCAAAATGATGAAGACTCACATAGGTCTTGAAACATTCGGATTTGTTGCCATAATAGAGTTCGTAGGACTCATGTATGTCTCCATATTGCATGAATTCTATCTTTTTGGGGCAACAGATGGACTCCAATTGACAATATATCTGATAACAAATTTGGTACTCTTTGTCACAGTAGTCAGTATTATCAGTTTTATTGTTGCACCACGTATTCTTAGACGCGTTCATAGACATATGCAGGTCTCGGAGGCATCTTTTGGAATAATTGCCAGCCTCATTATGTTGGTTGTATGGTTCTCAGAATCGTTGGGTATTCATGGATCACTTGGAGCTCTCATCTTAGGTCTGGGACTCTCAGACTTCTTTGACTCCCCTGAACACATTAATATGATACAGGGTTTTCGAAGTATATCATATGGACTCTTTATTCCGCTCTTCTTTGCAGGTGCTGGGCTGTACTTGAACTTCTCCATCATGAACATGTTTTTTGCCTTTGTGTTATCGTTCTTTGTGATAGTCGTAGTTGGCAAGTTCATCGGCGGCATTTTGGGTGCTAGACTTGCTCATTCCAATAACACACTCTTCTGGGGTGTTGGCGTACTATCAAAGGGTGGTGTCGAACTTGCACTTGCTCTCTCCTTGTTAGAGTCCTCGATTCTTGATGAGAACATGTTCTCATTATTCCTCACAGTATTGTTTGTAATGCTCTTGAGTTCGCCCATCCTCCTCAGGCGACTAACAAAACAATTTGCAATTGACACGCCCATATCAACAATTGAAGAGGAGATGCTGCCACTCTATTGCCGGTATACATATCTCAACCTCCAAGTTAAGGATGTCATGTCTTCATCCAAGGCGAAGATACAATGGAACATCTCGCTCAGTCAGTTTATGCGAGAACATCTCAGACTGGGCTACAGAGACTATTTCGTAGTCGATGATGACGACCACCTTGTGGGACTCTTGTGTGTGATAGACCTGAACAAAGTTCCTGAGAATCAGTACGACACAATCCTTGTGAGAGATATAATGAGAAAGGCGATTCCCATCTTGACTCCTAATACCACTATCCATCTCGCCGTTGAGATACTACTCAATGAGGGTATAAATAGACTGCCAGTTGTACTGCCAGAGGATCCACGTACCGTGGTCGGCACATTCGATAGGGGCGACGTCGTCAAGATCTTGTTATCGCATCTAGAAAAACGAGATAAGATTCCTGTGTAGTCTATTTTCTTTCAGTCGATAACGCTTCTCATTAGTTGATATCAAAAAAGTTCTAATCCGTTGGAGTCGATTAGAGGCGTATAAACAAGAGTATTGTGAAATCTCTCATATTATTGAATTAATAACTGCGACTCTCACCAACCACTACGACATGTTTAACAGATGTAAAAATGGCCGCCTGCACAGTGTGCGGGTGACCCTATGAAACGGATACAACACAGGACACATCTATTTCTCACACAACAGCAACTCACTCTGTATCTTCTGGCTACAATGACCGGCGTAGTATCTGGACTCTTCTCGGTGTTGTTCAGACAGACAATCTATGGACTCACAATTGTGTTCTCAATAGTGCCAGGTGTAATTGGTGCTGTGGGATGGGTAATTATTCCAATCATCGGTGGTCTTGCAAGCACACTCATCATTAGTGTATTTGCTCCTGAGGCTGGAGGCGACGGAATACCACATGTGATGGAGTCATATGCGCGTCATGGTGGACGACTACGTTCCAGAGTCACTCTAGTAAAGACTGTGGCTGCTGCGTTGACAATCGGCTCTGGTGGTTCTGCAGGTAGAGAGGGCCCCATTGGACAGATAGGGGCTGGTGTGGGTTCTTACATTGCTCGCCTCTCTAAACTTGGATCATCGCATACGCGTACCCTTGTCGTATGTGGTCTATCATCAGGTATTGCTGCCACTTTTGAGGCGCCACTCGGTGGTGTCATTTTTGGAGTTGAGATACTCGTTGGTGAACTCAGTTTAGTCACTGTTGTACCAGTCATTCTTGCATCTGTTGTGGCTGTAGCAGTTGCAGTGGGCCTGTTTGGACACGATGCTGCAGCCTTTTCTTCACCCTCATTCACACTGTCTAACTATTCCGAACTCTTTTTCTACCTCCTACTCGGACTGGCGTTTGGTCCTCTGAGCAAGATATGGATAAGAATACTCTACCTATTCGAGGACCTCTTTAAGAAGATAAAGAGTTCAATGTACTTCAAGTCGGCACTTGGTGCTCTCTGTGTGGGACTAATTGGCGCATGTGTGTTTCTTTTTGAGCCTGCTATTGGATATCAGGGCCTCTTTAAAGGCGGTTCACCCTATGTGCCCGCAGTAATGGGCGGGGGTTATTCATTCATTAACTCTGCACTCGCTCTCGATCCTGTCTATGCAGCTCCCGCTATTGCTCTCATCACATTCGGACTTCTCAAGATGTTCACCACCTCCCTCACTATAGGGTCTGGCGGTTCAGGCGGTGTTTTTGCACCCACTCTCTTCATTGGTGCCGGTGTTGGCGGTGCACTTGGATACCTGTTCCACTGGATTGCACCCCAACTTGTTCCATATCCTATGACCTTTGCATTGGTCGGAATGGGCACACTATTTGCGGGTACTGCACATGTCCCTGTGACCTGTATTGTGATGATCATGGAGATGACTGGTTCTTATGACATGATACTCCCATTGATGGTTGCAGTGCCCACCTCCTATATCCTCTCGTCTGCTATCTCTCGTGACAGCATTTACACAGAACAACTACGACGCCGCGGAATAAATATCAGACGCGGTGTCTATGTGGACGCTCTGAAGACTGTCAAGGTCGCACAGGTGATGAATAGACAACCAACTGCCCTCTCCCCCGATATGACCGCCTCTGAGGCACTCCATATTATGAGTAAGACCCATCATACAAAGTTCCCAGTCATAGATAGCGACGGACACGTGGTGGGCACGGTCATTGCAGAGGTGCTTGAACAACGTTATGCCCCATCCGGACGTGAATATACGGTTGGAGAACTCATGATCAAGGACTTCCTAACAGTCACTCTAGATATGACAATGGATGAGGTCTTACATGCCATGATGCTCAGGGAGGAGGGACATGCCGTTGTCCTAGACCCTATGGACTCTATCAAGATGATCGGCTTCCTCACCAAGACCGATGTCTTCCGCGCCTATGAGGCGGCAATTGCAAGACTCCGGCTCGATGGTGAGTACCCTGAGGAATCTTCGTCAGAATTGACCGACGCAACTTGATTACACCTCTATACAACACAATTAGCAGTAGGACACAGAACAGGTGTATGTCACGTCTTTTTAGAACATGGGGTTGTTTTAGATAGGTATGTCTCAGGGGCTCATCATGTAAGAACAACAAAACACTCTGGATGCACCTAAATTAAATTAGATTGAACCGGAATGAATAGTATAGAGATTCAACCTAAATGATATTAACACTTGCCATCCGACCACAACTAACGTGACCACATCACAAGGGATTGAGAAACAAGTCCTCAATAAGTATTGTCTTGTTTGAAAGCGAGTCTCCATCATAATTCAGCAATATCATATCAGGTTTGAATACAGCCGGCCACAGTCAGTCATTCATTCGTTTCTAGAAAGATCTACTGAAACAACCGTTCTCATGTTACCAAGTCACGTGATTGGGAGCGTTGTGTTGTACACATCAATACAGTGACCACTCTGATCATTAATAGAGACACATACAACTGCTCCTGAATTCTTTGTACAGTATCCTTTAGGCTTCGACTCTACTTCCCTCAGAGCACAGCTGTTAGAGGGATGAATTATCACCTACACGACATTCTCTTGACTGCTCACTT
>FWPU01008294.1_pt1 | contig 17871 bp, 15 predicted proteins | sample 2228361 | NCBI WGS metagenome assembly FWPU01 (sample SAMEA103939777, study PRJEB20133) | metagenome
TTTCTATTTTGATAGCCGGTTTCTTAATTTTAGCCTCCCTGATTATTGGAGGCTTTAAATATTTAACCTCTTATGGCAATGTTTTGAGATTGAAAGAAGCCCGAGAACAAATCTCTTCTGCCTTTTTAGGAATTATTATTCTGTTCTCTTCTTACCTAATTTTAACAACCATCAACCCTCAATTAATAATTTTTGAATTCCCCTCTCTAACGCCAGTTGAAAAAGTTGAAAGACCGGCTTCTTCTCCTTTAAAAGAAGAAGAAATGAGCTCAATTTATCTGGAAATACCTTATGGTCAATCAATTAAAAATGGCGTCTGGAATGAAAAAAGAAGGGAAGACATTGAAAAACTGGCTAAAGAGGATGAAGAATTTTTTGAAAAGGAAATAAAAGTCGATGATGAAACTTTTAACCGTATTTCCTCTTTAATTAAAAATTTAAAAAAGCTTACCGAAGATTGTCAGTGTGATAAACTCCAAGATCTTTGTACTGAACCCAAAAATTTCTGTAATCCGGTTGGCTGTTTTGGAGATCCTTGCCCAAAAGAAACAAGGGAAAAAATAAATAAATTTTCAAAAATTATTGAATCTAAAATTAATGATATTTTGGATTTTCAGAAAAAAATTGCCGAAGAAAGAGAAAAATTAAAAAAAGATTTGGATATTTTTGCTGAAATTGAAGATAAAATGATTTCTTGTCAAGAAGAAGGAAGGTCCTTGCTAAGCCTTAATGATTATCTAAATTACTCAATTTTTTCCCGAGAACAGGGTTGGAAAACAGAAATAATAACCATTCCTAATGCCCCTCCCTCAAAGGGCGACCCTTTAACTTTTTACTGTTCGGTTGGCGGTACGATTTTTGATTATCCTTATTATTTGGAACCAGAAGAGGTTCCTGATGTTCCAACCGAATCGGAATTACCTAAAATCCCTGGTGAAGAAGTAGGAATAGAAAGGATGAGCTGCCCGATTGAATTTCCTTTGGGCGAAATTATTGATGAATTAAGAGAATATGCAACTTTAATGTTTTTAAAACTGGAAGAATTAACCGGTTTGCATTCGGAAATGGCTTCAAAAATGGAAAAAATGCGGGAACTTGTTTCCCAATGCAATAGTAGTAATTGTACGATCGATTGTAAATGCTTCCCAAATCTCACCTTTCCTCACACCCCTTCTCCCTGTGTTCAGTGCACTGGTATTTGTTTGGGAGAAGCCTGCCCAACAAAAGAAATCGAAGAAACCACAAATAAAATCAAGGAAATTGAAGATGAAATATTTAGGACTTTAAACGATATAAAATCGATTTTGCCAACGGTCGCTTCTTTTTTAAAAAGCGAAGAAGAACCCTGGAACTTAGAAAACTTTAAAGAAAGACTAAGGCTCTGTTATAGTTCAGAGTTTGAAGAACCAACCTGGGCATTGTTAAGCTGCCAAGAGGCTATTGAAAACTATGGGCCAGGGGGTGAAATTATTGGTGGTTGTCATCCCAGAAACTTTTATTGTTGTACAACAAATAAAGATGCAACTTTTCCCGGAGAAACTATTCCCCGACCTGAGGGATTGATCTACCGAATAGAGACTAAAAAATATGAACCCTTGCCAACCACAGAAGGCTGCCCTCAAGGTTGGCTTTGCAATCCTGATGTAAAGAATTATAATCAATATAAAGATGCTTCCCAGCCTTTGAAGGAATTTTTATCCTGTATGAGAGAGGTCTTAGATAAGATCCAAAAAGAAGAGGGGATAAAAACAACAATTGGTAGAATTTCTTCAATCTCTGATTCCAATCTTTATATAGGAACTTGCGATTGGATAAGTGGCCCTAAAAAACCAAAGGGTTGTAGTCACACTTATACGAAAAACAAAGTTTCTGCTCATTATGGCGGGTTAAATTGCCGATATGAAAAAAAATCTTATGCTGTTGATTTTGGCGATGAAGAAAACTACTGGTATCTTAAAAGGGCGGCCAAAATATGCCAGCCGGGCGCCTATACTCTTTTTGAAAAAGATCATGTTCATATTAGCATAAGCCAAATTCATGAATGTGGCGCGAAATAAAAAATGTTTACTTTCTTCAAAAACAAAATTATTATATCTCTTTTTCTAAGTTTATCCATTATTGTTTCTGCTTTTCTTTTAACAAAGGTTAGTTTTAATTTTTCAAGAGCAAAAATTTTTCTGGCAGAGGCAAGTTTAGGATTTGAAAAGATCATTATTTCTTTAAATAAAGATATTTCCGTTTTTGCCCAAGGGATTTCTCCTTTTTTCTTCCCCAATTATCCTCGGAGATTAATCTATCTGGCCGATGAAATCCTCCTCTTAGGTGAAGACTTGGTTTCTTTAAATGAAAGCTTAAATAGTTCTCTTTCTGAATGCGATTGTAAAAATGCTCAATCTCGATGCAGTAATGTTTCCCCAGGACTCGATTGTTTACTACCCGGGGCAGGTTTAAATAGTGTTTTGGGCGATCCCTGTAAAAACCGAAAGGAAATTAAGACAGAACAGGCCGAAATTTCAGAAAAAATCCGAGAACTTACTATTCTACAAAACCTTCTCAAAAAAGAAATGGAAACAGGCTTAGAAAGAGAGTTAGCAACTTTGGATCCGGAAACAGCTGAAGAATTAAGAACCAATTTAGAAAATCTTTTGACAGAAACTGAAGATATTGTTTCTCTGGCTGAAAACAACCAGAATCTTCCTGATGATTGTTCGGCAAATAAGTGTTTAGCCAATTGTTTATTAGGCACTATTTTAAAACTCGACTCCTGTTTTGGAGTTAAAGGAGAACAAAAACCAATTATCCTAAAATTTAAATTAAAAACAGAATTAAAAGATTTAGATTTGGGTGAAGTAAGAGTGAAAAATGTTCATTTAGGCCTGCCAGAAAAGATAGAAATTTCGCAATTAGGGTCTCTTTCTCCTTTCACTATTTCCGGAGAAGAATTTGTCATTCCTCTTGATAACGTCCAAAAAACTCTCAAGCTTCAAATTCCCAAACTGCCCACTTTGCCTCAATCTCCCTCAGCCACCTTAAGCTGCCCGGAATTTCCTGAAGAAGAAAAACCGCCAGAAATTTGGACGGTCTGTAAAAAAGCCGGTTGGTGTGAGCAGAATTGCCCCAGTAGCAATGAAAAATGCAAGGGTTGTAATGAAGTTTTTGTTAGAGGCCGAGGTCAAAGCTTATTCAAATTGCCAAACACCGATTCCTGTTCTGGCGTTATTAATCCCAATGCTTGCAATGCTTTCTGTATTCATGTGGCTGATTTTCTTCACCAAAGAGGTAGTCCAAAAACTTTTACCAAAGAAGAAATGACGCCTTATAAAGCCCTTTTTGAGTATTTTGGGTTCTCTATACCTGACGAGTGTCGATGCGACAAAGACGATCCAAATCAGCAATCGATTTCATATGGGGTTGGCGGCAACGATTCCTTTGGTTGTCAAGAATGCATAGAGGTTCCTCTAGAAGGAGGAGAGGAAGAGGAGGAAGTTTCTTTCAATGATCTCGATTGGTTCTTAAAAATTTTTAACAGTCTTTCTGAAATGTGTCAAAATTTACCAGATATGAGCGAAAATGGAATACCTACCCCAGCTGCTGAAGATTGTTTTAATCCTGAAAAAGTAGTTTCCAAAATCTTAGCTGCTTGTGAACCACAAAGTTATTATGCCTGCAAAAGGGCAGGTTGGTGCGCGAAAAATTGCCCTGGAAATGATGACAAATGCGAAGGGTGTAAAAACGGCTTTGTTAGAGGAAGGGGTCAAAGCCTTTATACATCACCGAGCGTTGACAGTTGCACTGGTCCCCTTATTCCTTCGTCCTGCGGACTTTTCTGTGTTCATGTGGCTGATTTTCTTTATTCACGAGACCAGCCAAAAACATTTAGTTATTCAGAAATGATCAATTATAAACTTCTCTTTGACTTTTTTGGATTACCTATCCCGCCCGAGTGTCGATGTGATAAAAACGAGAAATCCTCTCAAGGTTACAGTTATGGAGTAGGAGGAGAAGATACTCTGGGTTGCCATGAGTGCAAGCCAGTTTCTGCCTTTGCTTATCAGGGAATTCCCTGTAATTATCTAACTGATAGCGGAAAGGTTCAGGCCTGTTTGGAATTATTTACAACAATCAATGAATCTCCCGCTAACTGCTATTCTAATCCGGTGGAAACTCTTAAAAACAAATGTGAACAGCTAAAAAAAGAAGAGAAAGAATTGCCTTTAAAAGCTTATGCCACCTGCGCTCTCGTCTCTCTTTATCTAGGAAAACTGGATATACCCACTGATTTTGAACCTGATAGCGAGAGTAAAATATATTACGGCCGAAAAATACATGATTATCCCTCAAGCATCTTAGGTTGTCCAGCTTCTTTGCCCACTATTCCTAAAATATGTCTTCCGAGGATAACTCTTCCTGATATCAAATTGCCAGAGTTTAAAATCAAAATCCTTGGTAAAACACTTTTCCACCTTAAGCTTCCCACCATTATTACTGAAGATTTAAATTTTCCCTGTCTCGAGCTTTGCAATATAGATGAGTGTCGAGACATTTTTCCTTCTCTAAACCTCCAAATGCCCTTTCTTTCCATTCCAACAGTTGAAATTCCGCCTATTCAATTAGGAACAGTTCTTGGTGTCCCCCTGCCTGATATAGAAGTTAGTCCAATTAGTTTCGCCCATATTCCCTATTTTATTCCTAATCTCCCCAGTTTAGCTGACTTGACAATGCCAGAATTGGAGTATGCCGGTCTTACTTTGCCTAAACCAAGTATAAAACTCTCTTTTTCTGGCATTGATTTGAGTGCCATTTGGGGCTACATTATTACTTTAATAAAAAATGCCCTAGGTATACCTGATTTCAGTCGTTGTATTAGTGCTAACCTATCATCTCCTATTCCGCTCGGAGCTGTTTTTCGGAATTATTATTTCTCTTGGTCAAAATATCTTCCTTTTTCCGTCTCTGATATCCCGCAAATTCCTTACTGTAAAGACATCAATCAATTTTGCCGAAATTTAAAAACCGATTTGGCTGAAGTTATCGATAAAGTCAAAGAAATAGAAAGCGTTTTTAACGAATTTGTTCAGAAAGAAATCCAGTCAAAACTTAATAAGGCAGGTTTTGAGATCCAGCAGGAATTAACTAAAATAGTCAATCAAAAACTTCAACCGGTAATTGAAGATATCAGAAGGCAGGCTGAAGAACAAATCAGAGAAGAAAAAAAAAGAATTGTCGCCAGAGTAAAGCCGATTGAAATTCCCTCTCTATATTTGGATAAAATTGCTCGGATCCCAACAAAAATTCCTATCCCCTGGCCTGAAAAATTAAAAAAGATTCAGTTAACCTGTAATGAAACAGCTTATAATCAATGTAGAGAGCGCATCAATCAAAAATGTGAGCAAAAATGTGCCGGCCAACATAGTGGTGATTGTAATTTTGCTTATTTTGAATGTCACCTAAAATGTCAGGTAGAAAACTATTTTAAAGAATGCAAAAAAGAGGCAGTCGGTTGTTTGAGTTATGATCTGCCAACCATTCCTCTAAGTTGCTTGGGTTATGAAAAAGAATTTCCAATTGAAGGACCAGGCTTGCAATCAACCTCGTTCGTTTTATCAATAAATTTTAGCGAATGTAAAAGAGAGATTTCGTGGGGAGAAAATCCCTGTCCCCAAAATGAGTTCGAAAATAATCTTGAGCGGATAAGAAATATGAAAGAAGAAATAGAAAAGACTTCCCAAGAAATTATTAATATATTAGAATAAAGCAATGAGAAAATTTTTACCCTTTTTTATCTTTATTGCCTTTTTCTCTTCTTTAATTTTAGGTTATGGAAGTTTTGCTTTGGCTACTGAATGTACTAAAAACCAAGATTGCCCTGAAGGTAAGGTTTGTGTAAACGAAAAATGTATAACCTCTCGACCATTAGAAATTACTTATCCGGTGATACCGGGCGAACCAACACTAAAATATGTCCACACTGAACTGCCAGTTTACATAAAATATATTTTCCGATTTTCAATTTGGATAGTCGGGTTTTTAATTTTTGGGGCCTTGATTTATAGCGGAGTAAAATACTTAACTTCTTTTGGCAATCCAGAAAAACTTTCTGATGCCAGAAGAGGAATTCTCTCAGCTTTTTTGGGCGGCACTATTTTACTTTCTTCTGTTCTTATTCTTAATACAATTAATCCTCAATTGGTCATTTTAGAACTGCCTGAAATTGAAGTAATAGAACCAGAATTTTCTAACGGGGTTTATCTTTGTAACTATAAATATGCTGACATTGAAACAGATCTTAATGATTACTTAACCGGAAAATCCCCTGAAATACGGATTAAGGCGGCAAAGAGAATAAAAAAGGCAATGGGAACCATAGAAAGCAAAAACAAATGTTTCAAGGTTACCGCATCTGGCCCATTAAGAGATATTGAGATTAAAAAAAATAGCGACGATTACACTATTTTTACTATTCCGGGAAGAAACCTCAGAAAACCTGAATGTTTAAAAGGTTTAAGAGAAGGAGAGGTACCCCAAGATTGTTGGCTTTGGGAATGGGGGGCCATATTTCATGAAAAACCTAATTTTGGTGGGAGATGCGAGCTTCTCCTTAACCCTTACCGAATTCCAGGTGCTCAAACCAATATGATGATTTATGGTCAGGTTAAGGATTTCCATTTAAAATTAGATTTTAAACCTAAATCAATTACTATATTCCGGAAAACCAAACCCTCAGAAGGATTTGATGGAGTAACCTTATATGAAGGACTTGATTTTAATCAAATTGGAACAGAGGAAGAAAAGAAGGAAAAAGAGAAAGATAATCAAGGATCAAAATTTTGGCCCCTCTCTCCAACAGTTTTAGCCCAAGAAAAAGATCCAAAATTGGCAATGAAATCTTTTAAACCAAGCGGCGACTCTGAGTTTGAACTAGTGACGCCCGATATTCTTAAAAAAATACCATCCAATAAAGAAAATGGACTATATCAAAACACTAGATCAATAGAATTTGAGCCAACACTAGGTGGTTTTCTGGCTGTTCTTTTTGGCAAAAGAACTGAAAAATGGCAAGGTTCTGATGATTCTGGATTTGAGAAATGCGAGGTGAGAGAAAGAGCTGATGCAAATTTAATGGATAACCCAATTGGTAGATGCGGGAAATGCACTGGTTTATGGACGATTACAATGGTATTAAAAATTACTAAATGCTACCCTTGCCTGGAAAGAATGTATGTTATTAAAGGAAAAGCCTTATAAAATAAATATGAGTTATTTCCAAAAATTTATTCAAAAAATTAAAAATTTTTCTTTCCTCAAGAAAAAAATTTTCGTTTTAGTTTTATTTACCTTTGGTTTTTTGTTTTTCCCTCTTTTAACTAATGCTTTTGTATTTGGTCCCGTTGTAAATGCTATTACCTTTTTGCCTACTCTTCTTTTTGCTCTTGCTTTAGCCCTAGGAATTCGTCTGAGCGGTGCTGTTGCCCAGATTGCTGGAGCCCTTCTTGATTGGATAAGCGGACCAAATTTTATCTCTTATAGCTTTACCAACCCAGGGGGTCAAAATCCTAATCCAGTAATAGCCAGTGGTTTAAATATTACCCAGAGTCTGGTTAATATGTTTTTAGTGGCGGCTTTAATTTATATCGCGCTTTCTATTGCCCTAAGATTAGCAGGAGAAACCGAGGCAAAAAAAATGCTGGCCCGCCTAATTTTCATCGCTTTAATTGTAAATTTTTCCCCGGTTATCTGCGGCCTGATTGTTGACGCCTCTAATATCACAATGAATTATTTCTTAGTTGGAATTCAAGAAGGTATTTCAGGCATCTTAGGAGAGTCCATTGAATTTGGGAGAACCCTTGCTGGGGAGGCGTTTGATTTTGAAGGTTCCTGGAAAGATAAAATAAGGTTACTAGTAATGGGGGCAGTTCAAATATCTGTAAACTTTACGCTTGCTCTTTCCTTTTTTTTGTTTAGCGCTATTTTCTTTGCCCGTTATCTTGCTATTTGGATTTTAGTTATTTTATCGCCCTTGGCTTTTGTTGCCTGGATTTTACCAGCGACTAAAAAAATGATCTGGAATCTCTGGTGGAATAATTTTTTGCAATGGTCGATTATTGGAATACCAATGGCTTTCTTTCTCTATCTAGGAATGAGAATCTTTGGCGACTTAAAAAGAGCTGTATTAGGGAAAATAGATTTCCCCGGTGTTGATCCCGAGGTGGCTACTTACATGGATTCAGTAATTCCATTTCTTACTGTTCTCGCCTTTCTTTATGTTGGATTTATCATGGGTCTCAAAACCTCAGCCTTGGGCGCGAACACTGTTATTTCTTTAACAGAAAAAGGGCTTAGAGGAGCGAGGAGATTGACTGGAACTGCGCTAAGAAAGACAGGAATCTGGGGCTTGCAAAGATTAACCAAAGGAGAAGGATTAGAATGGGCATCAAAACAATCAGCAATAAAACCAAGTGAGGTCTTTGGAAAAAGTAGAGCTGGAAGAATAATAGCTGGAGCCGGTTGGGCAATTGTTCTTACTCCGGCTGCCTGGGGCGCCCGACGGCTTCTTGGAGAGGCAGCTTTAAGATTAACCGAAGCAGAAATAAACGACATTAAAAAAGCTGAAGAAAAATATAAAGGAACAACAGCACAGAGAAAATTAGCTGCTCTTCGCGATCCTAGAATTTTTATGAGAGAGCGAGTAGGAGTTTTAATACAGGCTATTGAAGAAGGACAAAATAGAGCTCTGAGAAATTTAGGGTTGGATGATAAAGAAATAATATCGATTGGAACAACTGCTTTAAGAATTCATCCAGAACTATTCGAAAAAATCCGCGATGCCTTCCCTCATTTGGCTGAAGAAATGGGCGAAGGATTTGCAGAAAGTATTCAAAAACTAGCCAAAGTTAATCCTCAAGAAGCCTTAGCCAAAGGATATAGTGGGGTGATGGAAAGAATTATAGCTGAGATTAATAAAGTTGATGTATCAAAAATGGATTCTTCTATTTTATTTGGCCCTCAAAAAAACTCAGCAGCACTAGAATCTGCTATTAAACATTGGCAGGCAGACCAATGGTCAGAGGCTGGAAAAGCTTTTGGTAAGGAATTTTCTGATGAAATAGGAAAAGAGTTCCAAAAAAATCCTCAAAACTTTACTTCTTCAGCTAGGAAATATTTCACTTCTTCTCCAGCCAGACAATCTCTTTAACAATCTCTTTATGGTATCTAATTGGTTAAAAAATAAAAAAAGGGTTAGGATTGAAAACCCTAACCCTTTTTGACTTACTTTTTCTTCATTTTTTTTAATTTCTCCTCTGATCTTCTTCTTTCTTCTTCTAACGCTGGGTAGAAAGGTTTTTTTTCTTCTATTTTTTCTTCTATTTTTTCCTCCCATCTCCCAGTCGGCATTCTTTGCCAGGCAGCAATTAGTCTTAAGAAGTCCCCTAAAGCTCCTTTAGCTCCTGGAGTCTCAATCCTCAGGTAGGCTTTTTCCTCCATCGAAAGTTTAGTCATCGTATTGTCTATAATAGATCGATGTTTTTGATAAAAAGCTTGGGGTTCTGCCTGAAATTCCTTTTGAATTTCCTTTTCTTTTCTCCCTTCGGCTATAGCCACTGCCTTAACAACTGTTCCAATAATTTGTTGGGCTCTTGCGGCAGCTCTCATTTCTTCTGTTCTTGTTGCAGCAGCTGCTTTCTGATAATCTGGACCAAGGTCAATCTCTTGAATTTCTATCCCTCTCTCCGCTAACTTTACTCCCCATCTTTCTAAAGTCTCCTCAATTACTTTTGCCCCTTTTAGTAGTTTCCAAAGAGACGCTCCTTTTAATTGTAAGAGTTCATCTATTGGGCAACTGGTTATAAGGGCTCTTGTTTCTGCCGAGATTCTGGCTAGAATGTCCTCTACCGGAGTTGGTGGAGCGACGAATAAAAACAGATAGGGATTTCGAACTTTGAGGGTTACTAGAATCAACACATCTACTGGTATTCTTTCGGGTGGTTTGGTCTCAACGGCGGCAAGCTTAAAAGCGTAAACCGCTGGTTTTAATAAGACGTGATCAAACTTCTCTTCTTCGTGAAATTCAACCTCCATCTTGGTGTCTCTCAACCTTATGTCTGTCCAGCGATGTTTATACTGATGGATTTTTTGGAAAGGCCAAAAATAAACATACAAACCACCAAAAAGCCTTTGATCCCAAACCCTTATCTTGTCTTTGCCAATGCTACCTACTTCGCCTGGATACCAGATATTCCATTCTCTATCCATAAAATGATCTTTCCACCGGAAAATTATCTTTGAAAACTCACCAAAAACCATTAAAGCCTTGGCAGTTCCTTCATCCACTCTGGTAAATCTCACAAAAACAAACAACAATACTACCAACCCTAACCCAATTCCTAATGCTATCCATTTTCCTAATACTATCCATACTAATACTATCCATACTAATACTATCCATACTATCCATACTATCCATAGCATTTTTTTACCTCCTTTTTTTAAATTTTTCTTTCCTTATTTAATTTGGAATTTACTATCCAAGGAATTTTTGATTTTCCTTGGCTATCTAAGTATAACATATTATCAAATACTTGTCAAGTCGGTTTGGGCATTTGCTGGTGTTTTTTGTTTATGGTATTCTAAAAGAAGAAGTATGCAAAAAGGATGTCTCAAAAAAAATGAATACCAGGCTTTGTTAGGATTTAAAAGGGAAATCTTCCAAAAATTGGCCGAGGAAATTTTAGAATTGAAACCTTTTAGTTCAAAAGTTAGAGGTGATTTTCATAAGGAATCAGACAAGAAAGAATTGATTTGATTAAAGTTTTATTTAAAGAAAAACTATAGAGAAGCATTTTTCAAAAGCTATTACCCCTTTTTATGCACTGATTGATCAGTCTCTTCTAATTAAAAGGAAAAACTGTTAAAATTCATAGTGGGACATTGATTTTATTTGGATTAGAATTTTCTAAAATAAAAGGGGCTATCAAAGACTTAGAGGATTTTTATAAAAAAATTCGAAGGATAAGAAAGGGGAGGGGTTACTAATATTTAAAAAATAATCAATATGCCTAAAGAATATACAAAAGAAGAATTGTGGGAGCTTTATGAAAAACTCCCTAAAGATTTACAAGACGTAATTTTCTCTGAGGAAACCGCAGATAAAATTTGGAATATTTGCCAGAGAAATGAAATTAAAGAAGGGATGATATCGACAGTTGCCGACTATGTTGGCCAGGTTTTATTAGGAATTCTACCACCAGACCAATTTCAGAAAATTTTAGAGGAAAAAATAAAATTAAAAAAAGAAGTCGCAAAAATGGTCTTCCACGAAATCTATCGATTCATTTTTGCTCCGGTTAAAGAAAGGTTGGCTGAGCTTTATAAAACAGAAATCGTTCCTGCTAAAAGCAAGTCGTTAGAAGAAATCTTTTCTTCCGAAATCAGGCCCTCCTTAGCCGAAGAAAAACCAAAAACTCCCCCAAAACCAGACATTTATCGAGAACAAATTGAGTGAGTTGTTAAATATTTGAATAAATCAGAAAAACCGAAGAATTTTTGGTTTTTTCCGGTATTTTTTATGTTTAGGTTAAAATTCTTTACCAAATTTTAACAGTAGATAAGAAATTAAACCCGGCATTGATTACCCCAACATTTATTGAAATATCCTTCTGTTGAATTATTTCGTAACAAAGATTTTGTTAATTTCAAATTCTTGGCCATTTTTGATTTTTTCTGAAACATTGCCAATGGTACTAATACTTACTTTCTCTCCTATTTTGAGCTCTTCAAATTCTATTTCCATTTCTTTTGGATAAACTGGCTCAGAAACATCAGCTAGGATTTCTTCGGGAAATTCCAGCTTTACAATTTTGGTCTGATCAGTAACTATAGCTTTAACTATTTTTTTTACTGGTTCTCTTTCGGCGTCGGCTAAAGGAATTAAGCCCTCAAGGACCAAAGATTTCCCCTGAATCTCCTTAATTTCAGCTGGAAAACCGTAAATCCTTTTAGCAAACTCAACCTCTTTTAATCCTTTTTCTTCTTTTTCTTCTTTTTCTCTTTTAGAAATTTCAAGAATGGCTGCAACTGTTATCAAAACAATCAAAATAACAATCAATACAACTAAAAGAATCTTGGCTTTCATAATTTTTAATTATTTCTATTAATTATTAACGACCAAATTAATTATATCATTAATCATCTATGTGAAAAAGAGGTAGTTTCTTTTTCAACTAATTTGTGTTAAATTTAAAAAAGAGATAAAATAAACAGAGAGGTTTCAAACTCTTAACTGAAAAGTTGTTTATACTCGGCGCTACAACCTCGATAATGCTCTTTTATGTCTACATTTTAGAAAAGAACAAGGACAAAAACGGTATACTGACTTCACTACTCATTTGAAGAAGAAAAAAGAATAGAAGGGCGTAAAAAAGGTTTACTTTTTCAGCGAAACCAAAATTGTTTATGAAATTAATATATTTTGAAGCCTGTATAAATAAAGAGGGTGTTAAAAAGGGGAAAGGGATATTTTTGGTTAAAAGATTAAAATTCTTCTACCAATCGAAGTTATACAGCGGGTATGAGTCAATTTACTATTCCTCAATTTATTGAAAAAGAAGCAAAGGTTATCGGCCCTTTTACTTTTAAACAGTTCATTTATATCGGAGGAGCAGGAACGGTCCTTTTTTTCCTCTTTTTTCTTGTTCCTTTTACTTATTTCATATTAGCAGCTATAATCTTGTTACCTCTCAGTTTAGCTTTAGCCGTTCTAAAAATTGACGGCATTTCCTTACCAGTTGTCTTGAAAAATTTTTTTCTCCAGACTATTTCTCCAAAAATTTATGTTTGGAAAAAAACTCCACTAATTAAAAAAGTGCCAAAAATGGAAAAGGAAACATTAAAGGAAACGCCCCAAGAAAAAGCCGAAGTGCTCCCTTTAAAAATTACTGAAAAAAGTCGACTAAAAAAACTAATGACCGAACTTGAAACTAGAATAAAATAGTTATATGCCTTTAGCATCAACCCAAAAATTTTTGGAGATTGATCAGATTCGCGAAGGAATTATTATCTTAAAAAATAAGGCCTTAAGAGGAATTCTGGTCGTTTCTTCTTTAAATTTTGCTTTGAGATCTGAGGCGGAACGAAATGCTATTATTAATCAATTTCAAAATTTTTTAAATTCCCTTGACTTCTCTATCCAGATAATCTGCCAATCGCGAAAACTCAATATTACTGGTTATCTTGAGAAAGTTAAAAGAATAGAGGAACTCGAGGAAAACGAATTATTGAAGATTCAGATCGCTGATTACCGAAAGTTTATTGAAAGTTATGTCGAGATTGAAGCAATTATGAGAAAAAATTTTTTTATTGTTGTCCCCTTCACTATTTTGGAGGTAACCGGAGCGGAAAAGAAGGGAGGATTATTAGGAAAACCCCTACCTGTCCTGACCGAGGAATTATTCCAGAGATGTAAAATCCAGCTCAGAGAAAGGATGGAATTTTTGGTTCTGGGACTAAAAAGATGCGGTCTCCTGGCTATTCCCCTAACTACCCCCGAACTAATTGAGCTTTTTTGGGGCCATCATCATCCAAAGGATGCAGAATTTGGTTATTTTCCGGAAATTCCTCCGGAATTAACTTTATAATATGAAAATACCCTTTTTAAAAAAACAAAAAACTACAGAACAAATTTTTGAGCCAACAATACTCACTGTCCTTGATATTATTGCCCCTCCTTCAATTGAAATCTCTTCTAATTTCTTGAAAATTGGCGAAAAATTTGCCAAGACTTATTTCATTTTTTCCTTTCCAAGATATATCAGCACTGCCTGGAGTTCCCCGGCAATAAATTTGGCTGCCCCCATGGATATTTCCCTCCATATTCATCCGGTTGATACCGGTCCAATTCTAAAACAATTGAGAAAAAGGATAACTGAAATTCAGGCTGAAATTATCGAAAGAGAAGAAAAGGGTTTGATTAGAGAGCCAGCCTTGGAAATTGCTTACCGGGATATCGAAGAGTTAAGAGACAAACTTCAATCAGCCCAAGAAAAAATGTTTCGCTTTGCTTTCTATATCACTGTTTATGGAGATAATCTAAAAGAAATAGAAACAACCGAAAACACCCTCAGGTCAATTTTTGATGCTAGATTAATCTATATAAAACCGGCAACTTTTCAGCAAAAAGAAGGATTTATTTCCACCGCTCCTTATGGTTTGGATCTTTTAATGATTCATACAGCAATGAACACCGAGCCCCTTTCAAGCGCTTTTCCTTTTGTCTCTTTTGACCTATCAGCTAACGAAGGAATTTTATATGGCATAAATCGCCATAATAATTCTTTGATCCTATTCGATCGCTTCAGTTTGGAGAATGCAAATATGACCGTTTTCGGAACGGCCGGATCCGGAAAATCATATGCAGTAAAGTTGGAAACCTTAAGGAACTTAATGTTTGGAGCTGATATAATTATTCTTGATCCAGAAAACGAATATGAGTTTTTATCTGATGCTGTTGGCGGTTCTTACATCAAAATATCCTTAACTGCTCCCTATCACATTAATCCTTTTGATTTACCCCCAGTTCGAGAAGATGAAAGTCCGAGTGATATTTTAAGGTCGAATATTATAAATTTAGTTGGGCTACTAAGAATTATGCTTGGCGGTTTGACCCCGGAAGAAGACGCCATTGTTGATATTGCCCTAAGCGAAACTTATAAGGCCCGAGATATTACTCCAGACAGCGATCCCTCAACCTGGAAAGATAGAATTCCCTTAATGGAAGATTTTGAAGAAGTTTTAAGTGGAATGGAAGGAACTGAATCTTTAATAAACAGGCTCCGTAAATTTACCAAAGGAACCTATGCTGGTTTTTTTAATCAGCCAACCAATGTTTCGATGGAAAACCGTTTTGTCGCCTTTGGAATTAGAAATATGGAACCAGAACTAAAGCCAATGGCAATGTATATAATTATGCGGTACATTTGGAATAAAATTAGAACTGAACTTAAAAAAAGAATTTTAGTTGTTGATGAGGCCTGGTGGCTAACTAAAACTGAAGATGGCGCCTCATTTTTGTACGGTCTAGTCAAAAGATGTAGAAAATACTGGTTGGGAGTAACTACCATTACCCAGGACGTTCTGGATTTTTTGAAATCGCCATATGGTATGCCAATTATTACCAACTCAGCTTTGCAGCTTTTGATGAAAACAGCTCCGGCGGCAATTGATGCTGTCAAAAAAGCTTTTAACCTGACCGAGGAAGAGTGTGCCTTCCTGACTACAGCCGGAGTAGGCGAAGGATTATTCTTTGCCGGTCCAACAAAACACGTGATAATTAAAATCCAGTCCTCTTATGTTGAAGATCAAATAATTACTACTTCTCCAGAACAAGTTTTAAAAATAAAAAAAGCCAAAAAAGAATTAGCCGGGTAGTAAAAAATTGACTTTTTCGCCTTTGGTGAAAAATTTTTAGCGAAGTTTTGTTAAATATTCGCTGCTCGGTTAGCCCAATTAAATGCCAGAAGAGGTTGCCCAAATTAAACCGATTAAAAGAGGAAAATGGTTTAGAAGGATTCCTAAGGAAATTCTTCTTTCCCCAGGTGGGGTAATTTTATTTTTTTTTGCTCTTTTTATGGAAATTATTGATTGGATTCCTATCCCCCTTTTAGATTCTTTTATCTGGGAATTAATTTTAGAAGTAGTTTTTTGCATTTTTTTGGCAATAGTCGCTAAAATACCTTTTAAAAGCATGGTTATCCCTATTATTATTGAACGAATTCCGGTCGTCAGTGATATTCTTCCTACCTGGTTTATTCGAATATTTATTTGAAACTAAGGATAGGGTCTAACCACTATTTTTCTTTCCGGTTCCTGACCAATACTTTCAGTAGTAACATCTTTTCTTTCGGCTAATTCTAAATGAATAATTCTTCTCTCATAAGCTGGCATTGGGGCCAGTTGTTTTTCTTTTTTAGTTAAAACTACCTCATCGGCAACTGACCTCGCTAATTCTTTTAAATATTCAATTTTTTTCTTTTTGTAATTATTAATATCCAGATCAATAAAAAACAATTCTTTAATTTTTCTCTTTAATATCGCTTTTAAAAGGTGTTGAATTTCTGCTAAGGTTTGACCGGCCTCGCCAATTAAAATTTGGGGCTCTTCAGATTTTAAATTGATCGGTAGGACAAATTCTTTTGGGGGGAGAAATTCAATTTTTACTTCAAAGGTTGTTTTTTTAAAAAATTCTTCGACAATTTTTTTAATACTTTCTAAATCTTTTTTGGTAAGCATTGTTTTGCCAGTCTCAATCATAATTGTTTATTTGACAAACAATAAATATTGCTGAACGATTGAAAACATGGTCGTTACAATCCAATAAAGGCCGACAGCTGAAGGTAGATTCAAAAGAATAAAAATGGTAAGAATTGGAAAAAAATAAAGCGCTTGTTTTTGAAAGATTTCAGAAAACTGAAACGTTTTATCTTTTAGTTTAGGCTTAGCATTTTTAGGGGCAACCATTTTGTTTTGAATAAATTGTAAAACTCCGGCAAAAATTGCCAAGATCAAGGATGGTTGAGCAAGATTTACTATCCCCAAAAAAAATGGGTCAATTATCTTTGGTTGAGGGACAAAACTATAAAGAAAGGCCAGTTGTTTAGCTTGAAAACTCTTCGAGAATACCTGGTAGAGAGCAATTAAAATTGGTAACTGAATTAAAAAAGGAAGGCAACCAGAAAACGGGTTTATTTTTTCTTTTTGATAAAGCTCCATTATCGCCTGTCCTTGTTTTGCCCGATCGGCCCTATACTTTTCCTGAATTTCTTTTATTTTAGGTTGAAGTTCTTGTAGCGCCATTTGAGAACGGATCCCCTGAACGCTCAAGCGATAAAACAGGAGCCTTATTAAAATTGTCAAAATAATTATTGCCAGCCCAAAATCTTGACCAGGTAGATATAGGTATAATAACACCAGAACATTTAAAAGGGGCTGATAAAGTATTAAATTAAAAATATTGATTAGAAAATCCATTTTAACAATTTAGCAATTTTATAAAATTACGGTAGGTCAATTCCTCCTGGATTCCAGGGATGGCATTTTAATATTCGTCTTATTCCCAACCATAGACCTTTGACTAAGCCGTATTTTTCAATTGCCTGATATAAATAATCTGAACAGCTGGGATAAAATCGGCAAATCGAACCAAAATTTGGCGAAATAAAAAACTGATAAATTTTAATTATTTTCAAAATTAGTTTTTTAAGTCCTTGCACAAAATTTAAATTTTAAATAATTTATGATATTTTTGCCTTTCTAAAAAGCTTATTAATTGTTCTTTCCATTTCCCAAAAATTTTTACTCTCGCAACCAGGCAAGACAACTAAAACAATATCGATTCCTCTTTTCGTTTTTGCTAATTTAAAACGAAATAGCGCTTTCAATCTTCTTTTAATTTTATTCCGAATTACTGCTTTTTTTGAAATTTTTCGAGAAATTATAATTCCAAATCGGCTTTGTCTTAAATTATTTGAAATAAACTTTAAAACTAGAAAATCTTCCTTAAAACCCTTGCCCTTTTTTAAAACTCTTTCGAAATCCTTCTTTTTTTTAATTCTGTTTTCTCTGGCTAACATTTGGTTTTAAACTGTTAATTTCCACCTCTTTTTTCTTCTTCGTCGGGCTAAAATTCTTCTGCCCCATTTACTTTTACTTCTTTTTCTAAACCCATGGGTTCTTTTCCTTTTTTTTCTTTTGGGCTGATAAGTAATTGACATAGACGCTGCTTTCTATTTTAAACTATTTTTAAATTTAGTCAATTTTAATAAGGGTCAGACAGAACCTGACCCTTTTTTCCAATTTATGATTAGTTGACTTTTAGAAATC
>FWPU01007644.1_pt1 | contig 17866 bp, 13 predicted proteins | sample 2228361 | NCBI WGS metagenome assembly FWPU01 (sample SAMEA103939777, study PRJEB20133) | metagenome
TCCGAGAGCAACCCTATGCCCGCCGCTGCGATCACGCCAGAGGGATCGCCTGTAAGCGCCGCACCAGCCATGGCACCAGCAACAAACCCACCGACGAAACCGCCCGCGGCTGCAGCCACCACCCCCTGCCACATGACCTGTTTGCCCGAGAGCCACGACCCCACAACGTGTCCAATGGCTCCCACCCCAGCGCCGACGATGCCGCCGGCAACCCCAGCCGCAACGCTCGCTCCATCAGGGTCCCGAAAATTCGTCGGGCTGTTGAAGACATACCGCGCCAGATTCGCGTCACCCGCGCGGAAGCCGATGGGGTCTTCGCTGATGAAGCGGCCGGTGGAGGGGTCGTAGTAGCGGGCACGGTAGAATTAAAGGCCGGTCTCGGGGTCGTATTCGCGCCCGGTAAAGGCGAACGGGAAGGCGAGGCTCGAGTTCGTGTCCTGCGTGATCTCGCCCCAGGCGGCAAAGACCAGGTCCCGGATGCGATTGCCCTCGCTGTCCAGCAGCGTGCGGACCGTGCCGAGATTGTCCGCCAAGGCCCAATAAACCTCGTCGTCGAACAGGGCCTCGTCCCCGAGGATCTGGTCTACCAGCGGGCCGTGCAGATAGCGATGTGTCAAAGAGGCCTCGCCATCGAAGGCGAGAACCATGTGCCGATTATGATATACCGAAGTGGCCGCCCTGGCAAGCGCGCGGGGATGAAAGCCGGCCCGTTGTAGCGCATGGGAAAGTAAATGCGCCACGGTCATTGGGGTACGGCAGGCGACGCGTGCATCGCTCGCCAAAGTAGGCTGGGTCGATCGGCGCCGTTCGCTGCAAACGGTCGGGTGGAACTCCACAACCTGTAGGGGGGCCGGCGCGATGGCGGCGTTACGTTGGGCTGGCATATTTAGGCTCCAGCCGCGCCTGGGGGCCCAGCGGGGTGAAACCCCGCCGCTCGTTGAGGGTACCGATGGCGATCTTGCGCTGGGGGGGACAGCGGTGGCACGTTGCCACGCCTCAGGGCCCGGCGGGGTGAAACCCCGCCGCTCGTTGGGGGCACCGATGGCGAGGTTGTGCCGCGGCGTACCGAAGCGGTCCCAGGTCACCAGAGGTCGGCCCGGCGGGGTGAAACCCCGCCGCTCGTTGGGGACACCGATTTGGTAAACTGCACCTCAGAGACGAGTTCTAACAGCACCACGCGCAGACGCTCAGGCCGCTGCGTTCAAAGCGCCCAAGCCGCTCTGCCCACTCGTGCCACTATGCCAGATCGATTGGCCGTGCCATGTGTGTACTCCCATGCGTGGAACCTTTCAGCAGCCCACGCACGCGAGCCTAACACAGCCGTCAATATGGATGGACGGTTACGTCCGTGACCTACGTCTGCCGCCGCAAGAAGGTAACTGGGCAGTGCAAGACGTTCCTGGCGACATCCCGTCTCCTCGGCGGTGTGATTCGGATCGTGATCGTGAAGTTTAAGGATGGCAGTTGGGCGCCCTATTTTTGTACGGACCCGCAGGTCGACGTGGTCGACATCCTGGAGACCGTGGCTGGGCGATGGGGGATCGAAGAACATTTCCACGACGTCAAGGAGGTCTGGGGAGCTGCCAAACAGCAGGTGCGCAATCTCTGGTCGACCATCGGCTGCTGGAACCTGAACCAGTGGATGTATACGGTGGTGGAACTCTGCTCGTGGGACGCATCGCAGGCGAGGCTGAGCGACCGCAGCGACCACCCCTGGGACAACCCGGATCGTCGCCCATCGCACGCCGATCGTCGTCGCGCATTTGCCTGGGAAATGCTGGAGAAACATTTTCTTTCTCATCTGCCGACGACCCCGGACTTGTGGAAAATCCGGCAGCTCATCCAGGACATCATCAGCCTGGCCGCATGAGCGCCGCCCGGCCCAACGATTCGCGCCTGATTCCCCAATGCCTGCCCTCACCCGACCCGAGCCTGCCCGTCCACTCGGACAACGTCGACTATCTTGATTTCGCCTAAAGTGCAGTATGAAAGCCATCCCCAGTTTTCGAGAAGCAGTTCGTCAGCCCCACCGCTGCGGAGCCCTTCTAAGGGTCATCGCGTGGTTGGGCGATCCATTCGCTTCGCGTCCTGCCGCGTCCTGTCCGCTATGGCGACAGCCCCGCCGTCTACCTCTTGCTGAAGCCGGCGTACCTCGTCGATAACCCGCAAGAAGCGACGGCCGAAGGGAGTCAAAAGGTAATCGACCTCGATGGGCGGCTTCTCGCCGCGAACGATACGCTCGAGGATGCCGAAGCGAACCATTTTCCGCAGCCGTTCGTTCATCACTTTCGCCGACAGCCCAGGGCAGGCTCGAAGAAACGCGCTTGGCCGGCTGAGACCTTCGGCACAAAGGCTGAGCAAGCGTACCGACCACTTGCATCCGATCATACTCTCGGCCATCGAGGCGACCGGAATGTGCCTTCCGTCAAAGCGCGCCGTGTCCTAATAGGGGTGTGCTCTTGAACCATGCGGTAACCTCCTTACCGAAAGGTGCCTTCTTGGAAGGTGCCGACATCCCCTGGACTATTAGGGCACATACCGAAGCATGACTCGAGGCACATCGAAACCAATGAAAGGACGTGAGCTATGAGCACAGCACCGAATACCTCCGGTTACACGCAAGGCACCGCTTCGGTGGCGCGGTCCCCCGTGACGCTCGTTGATTTCGAGCGGATGCAGAGGAACCTGATGTTCGGCGATGAGGACCTCAAGTACCTGCGTCTCTCGCACGACGTTCTGAGGGACCAGGTCGAGTCCATCCTTGACGTCTGGTACGGGTTTGTCGGTGCGAACCCGCACCTGCTCGCCTCGTTCACCGGGAAGCAAGACGGCAAGCCCCTCAGCAACTACCTTGGTGCAGTTCACAATTGATGCGCGGCCGGCAGGCTCCGAAGCACCCAACCAGCGCCAGCCAGCAACGGGTCGTACCCTCAAGCGACGCTAACCGCCAACGTTCACTGAGAGCCAGCACTCCACCCTGCGTGCGCCGGCCACGAGGCTCCTCCATTCACTCACGAGACTCCACGAGCTTGCGCAAGTGGAATTGGTACTTGCCTAGCTTGCCGCCATAATTGCCGGCGCTAATGGCGGCCACCTGCGGACCGCATGCGGCCCGCATGGCTGCGGCCATGGCTGCACCAACCGCCTCTTCGCTCACGCCGTCGATCACCACCTCGTAAACGTAGTTCGCCCGCGGGTGAATGCGGCTCTCCACCAGCCCGCGGAGCGTCGGGCAATATGCCTCCGCCGTGCTGGCCACCAGCTTCTTGTACCGCGAACCCACCTTGCTCCCACTACGCGCCACCCCCCCGGGAAAAGGCGCGATCACCCCCCGCGAACGCCGCACCGCACGCACGGCACGGCGCACAGCCTGCAAGCACGCCGGCAGCGTTTCTGCCTGGATAAGAAGGTTGCCCCCCCCTACCCCACGCGCCACGCCCACCTGCTCGTGTACCAGAAACTCTCCGTCCATCACCGGAATGCGCCAAACACGCCGCCCTTCGACCAGCTTGCTCTTCTGGTAGCCATCTCCAAAAAAACGGATCTGCTTCCCCAGCGGAATACGTTCGGAGGCCTCGGGCAGCCCATCGAACACGGCCGTGGTAGGGCAGGTCATCACGCATTGTCCGGTGCGGTTGGGAACGGCCTTTCCCAGAGCCTCCGTCGAGAAGCCAAATGCCAGCAGCGCCGCACCCGGCCGACCGTCCGGCGTCTCGTCCGGCGGTAGCAGCCGTTCGATGCCCGCCTCGGCATCGCAGGCGATCACCGAGCTGGCGTAGCCCGTGAACTCAAACGCCGCGGCCAGCAGCCAATACCGATCGTGTGCCGTGACGATCAGCCGCGTGTAACGCATGCCGAACGCCTCCGCAAACGTGTCTTCGATGTAGGTCTCGCCGATCTGCACGCGGCGCGGGCTCCAGGTTGACAAATCGCCATGTTTAGCCTTTGCACCCCCCGCCCGCAATAGCCCCCCAACTCGGTACCAGCCACTGCATTTCGGCAGTTCCGGCCCCCACCTCGCCCACGTAGTCTGGCGTTCCGGCCACCCCCTAGCGGCACGCCGCCAAGGCTCTGCGCTCCTCGGCCGCGCGCCCGCGCGTTGCGCCAGTTGTTCCGCACTCGCACCTGCTGCCCTCTACGTTTCCCTGCTCCCCACTCTGCTCTCCCCTCTCACTTCGCCCCTCTGCTTGCTGCCTGCCGCTTGCCGGCTGAGAAAAAGCTACAGTGGCTTGTGGCACAACAGGCGCGGCATGGCGTGGTTGCACCAAGGATGACAGTAAGTTCGCCGAAGACGCCCCTATTACAGCGCGCGGCGCGATGGCTGTTGCCAATCTACTGGCTGGTAGCCGCCTGCGTTACGCACCTTCCGCCTCCCCCCGAACCGCAGCCCACCTGGCCGCACCGCGATAAGCTGTGGCACTTTGCAGGCTATCTGGTCTTGGGGCTGTTGCTCGGCGCGGCGGTTGGCAGCTCGGTAAGGCACTCCCGAAAGTCCCCGAGCGATAGCCTCGCCAGTCATCCAGCTTTGGGCCATAGGCCAGCAAGCCCGAGAACCGCTAGCGCCGGCCCCTACGGCCCTGAGTGTGCGAGCCTTAGCCGCCCGAGCGACAAGAGCGAGATCGACTCGCAGGCGGAGTCTCAGGCACCCAGATGCCAGAAAGCCGATTCTCGGCCCGGATTCTCGGCCGCATTTGGGGGGCGGTACCGGCCGGCCTTCCAAAGCTGGCTGGGCCTGCTGGCGGTCTTGGGCGCGTACGGCGCCCTCGATGAACTTACGCAGCCGCTTTTCCTGCGAGATGCAGAGGTGCTCGATTGGGTTGCCGATCTGGCAGGCGCTGCCTTGGGACTGTTCGTGGCACAGTGGCTGACATGCCGGCCTCTGAGCACTGAATGATCATCCCCCCAACAGCGACGTGGGAGAATGTGGCGAAAGGCAGATGCCACCCACTTATGCCGCCGCCGGATGAATGGCTCCCAACCCCAGCACGGCTAACCTGCCACGCCGCACTTGGCCCCGCCAGGCGCGAACCGCCATGGCACCGTGCCGCGCCAAGCGCACACCGTGGCCGACATGGCTGGCAGAGGCATGCCTACAGCGCCCGCAGAGAGGGTCTTGCGCCAGGACCACATGCCACAACCGAGCCAAGTATCGCTCGTGCTATGGGAGCGCCGCTCATCCAAGGCGCTCGCGCCGCAACTCTACATTTAGCATAGAGTTGTGGCGCGCACAGCTCCATGCGGCAAATCGGGCTGGCCCCTAACAAATGCCTAACAAACAGCCGCTAGCCTGTAGGCACAAAGTGAATGGACGGCGCCCTACATAACTCTGTGTACGCCACCGCATGTTCGGTACCTTATGCGACCCCGCACGGCGGTTGCACCACACTTTTAGACGAGCCCGCAAAGACCTCTTCGAGGGGAGGCATGTGGGGCCTGCTGCGCTTACCAGTGCCGTGGTGGGCGGGCAGCATTGGAGGGGCGACGAGCCCTTAATAACCAAAGACTACAATAATCAACGACCACCCAAACCTGGAGGTGACCGGTGATGAGCAACAGATGCTTCCTAACGATGGCTGTGACAGCGAGCGCGATTTTGGGTGCCGCCCTGCTTCTGGCCGCGCGAGAACGTGCGACAAGCGAGGGCGGCGTGGCGGAGCTGCCCGCCTATACGCCCGTCGACGGTGTGTCTGGCTCGCTGAAGAGCATCGGTTCGGACACGATGAACAACCTGATGACCCTCTGGTCGGAGGGCTTCCGCAAGTTCTATCCCAACGTGCAATTTGGCGTGAAAGGAGAGGGATCCGGCAGCGCGCCCCCGGCGCTCATCAGCGGCACGGCGGACTTCGGCCCCATGAGCCGCCCCATGAAGAACACGGAGATCGAAGCGTTCGAGTCTCGTTTCGGCTACAAACCCACAGGCTTGAAGGCGGCCATCGACATGCTGGCGGTATACGTGCACAAAGACAACCCCATCAAGCAGCTCACGTTGCAACAGGTTGACGCCATTTTTTCCAAGACCCGCAAGGGAGGGCACGCCAAGGAGATCCGCACCTGGGGCGATCTGGGCCTGAAAGGGGCGTGGGCCAAGAAGCCCATTGCCCTTTACGGCCGCAACTCGACCTCTGGCACGTATGTGTATTTCAAAGAGCATGCCCTGTTTGGGGGAGACTTCAAAGACCAGGTAAAAGAACAGCCGGGCAGCTCATCGGTGGTACAGGCAGTGGGCAGCAACAAGTACGCCATTGGCTATAGCGGCATCGGTTACAAGACGGCGGACGTGCGCGCCGTGCCGCTGGCGTTAGAAGCTGGCGAGATGGCGTATCCTGCCGAGGAGCAGTATGCCTACAGCGGAGAGTATCCGCTCTCGCGGTTCTTGTACATCTATGTCAATCACCAGCCGGGTACAGAGCTTGCGCCGTTGCAGCGCGAGTTCATCCGTTACGTGTTCAGCCGCCAGGGGCAGCAGGACGTGATCGAGGACGGCTACCTTCCCGTATCGCGCACCACGGCCGAAGAGTCGCTTGCTTCCGTTGGGCTCTCGTACTGAGGGGGCCGGCATGACAGTCCCGGCCACGTACACGGGTCGGTCTCGCCGGCGCCGCACGCGGTGGAGCGTGCGGCTGGGAGATCGCCTGGCCGGCTGGATCATTGCCGTCGGCGGCATTGGCACGATCGTGGCCGTGTTGACGGTCGTGGTGTTCTTGGCATGGGTGGTCGCGCCATTGTTCTTGCCGGGGCGTGCGGGCGATGCGTCCATTGCACCATGGCTGGGGCAACGGCCGCGGCACTGGGTGGCGGCCGACCATGGGCTGTTGGCTTGGAGCCTATGCGAGGATGGGTACGTGCGCTGCATCCGGCTCGACGGAGAGCATGTGGGCGAACTACTGTTCGAGGAGCGGCTTGCCGGGCAGGGCGAGCTGGCATCGTCGGCCCTGGCCGGCAACCAGCAGGATCTGCTGCTGGCGTTCTCCGATGGCGCGCTGCGGCCGGCCCGCATTCAGTTTGTGACGCAATACGTGGCGCGTGCAGACGAAAAACCGCATCGCAGCCTAAGGCCGGGAGAAACAGCCGTGCAGGGCCGCACGCTGCTGCATCGCACGCCGGGTGGCCAGTTGCGTGCCGAGGGACTGACCATCGAACTGGGACCGCCAATTGCACGCGGCAGTACGGAAAACGCCCCACCGATTCTCTGGCTAGACTTTGTCCCCAGGACCATCGGTCCTCTGGCCTGTACCCTCTCTGCCGATGGCCGCCTTGAGGCCCACACGCTGCGCAAGCTGCCCGAGGGAGATTTGCATTACCGCGCGACAACGCAAGAGCTTGGCCGCGTGCCCATGGCGCCCCCGCCACAGTTCTTACTCATCTCCGGCGTGGGAGACGACGTGTTCGTGGCCTGGGAAGACGGCCGCCTCCTGCGGTTCAACCGTGCACGCGCAGGCGGCCCCTTCCTGGCCGAAGAAGTCGACCTGGTACCCGAGCCGGGCGAGCGATTAACGGTGCTCACGCACCTTGTGGGCAAGACCACGTTGGCCGCCGGCGACACGTTGGGCCGAGTGCGCGGTTGGTTTCGTGTCCGTGCGGCTGAACGTACAGAGAATGGCTCGTTGCAGCAGGCGAGTGCATCCGAGGCGCAGCCGACTGCGGCGGATGGAGCCTTCTTGGCAGGACCGCACACGCTGCAAGGGCCTGCCGAGGTGCGCGCCATCGCCTGTTCTCAGCGTAGCCGCACGTTAGCGGCCGCATATGCGAACGGAGAGGTCCGCATCTTCTATATGACCACGGGCCGCATGTTGGTCGGTACGCAGATTCCCGAGGCCAAGCCGCCCGAGTGGATGGTCTTCTCCCCCCAAGACAACACGCTCCTGGCGGGGCTCGCCGGCCGCCTCTGCCGCTGGGAGCTGCACATTCCCCATCCCGAGGTCTCCCTGGCCGGGCTCGTCACGCCACGCTGGTACGAAGGATACGACAGCCCTGCCCATGCCTGGCAATCGACCGGCGGCGACGACTTCGAGCCGAAGTTCGGCCTGTGGCCCCTGGTCTTTGGCACGCTCAAGGCCACGTTCTACTCGATGCTGTTCGGGGCGCCTCTGGCACTGCTCTCCGCCGTGTATACCAGCGAGTTCATGTCTCAGCGAGCCAAGGCGCGCGTCAAGCCCCTGGTCGAACTGATGGCTAGCCTGCCCAGCGTGGTGCTGGGTTTCATCGCCGCGCTCGTACTGGCCCCCGTGGTCGCCCGCCGCTTGCCCGAGATTGTCGCCTGGTTCGGTACCTTGCCCTTCTGCTGCCTATTGGGCGCCTATGTGTGGCAGCTTGCGCCCTCGCGACTGCGCGCGCTCGTTAGAAGACAGCGGCTTCTCTTGATCGGCCTGGCCCTGGCCGCCGGCGTGGCCTTGGGCGCGCCCATCGGGAGCTGGCTGGAACGCCTGCTGTTTGCCGGAGACATTGTGCAGTGGCTCAACGGAGAGGGCGCCCACAGCCTGGGTGGTTGGCTGCTGTTGTTGCTGCCCGCCTCGTCGGCAATCTCGCTGTTTGCGGTCGTGACCTACGTCAACCCGCTGTTGCGCCGGTGGATGTCGCGCGCGACCAGGGCCCAGGCGGCATTCGCAGAGTTGGCCAAGTTTGCCGTGGCGGCGGGCCTAACGCTGCTGGCTGCCGCGGCGGCCTCCTGGCTGCTGGAACATGCCGGGCTGGACCCGCGCCACAGTTTCTTCGGCACCTACGAACAGACGAACTCGCTGGTCGTAGGCCTGATGATGGGGTTTGCCATCGTGCCCATCATCTACACGTTGGCCGAAGATGCCCTCTCGGCGGTGCCGGCACACCTGCGCAGTGCATCGCTGGGCGCCGGTGCCACCCCCTGGCAGACCGCCATGCGCATCGTCATCCCCACCGCGGCTAGCGGCCTGTTCTCTGCCCTAATGGTTGGTCTGGGCCGCGCCGTGGGAGAAACAATGATCGTACTCATGGCCGCCGGCGGCACGCCCGTGCTCGACATCAACATTTTCAACGGCTTTCGCACACTTTCGGCCAATATCGCCATTGAGCTGCCCGAGGCCGTACGGCACAGCACCCACTACCGGCTGCTGTTCCTGACAGCACTGGTGCTGTTTGCCTTGACATTCGTGCTGAATACTGTGGCCGAGCTGGTGCGCCAGCGGTTCCGCAAGCGCGCGGTGCAACTATGACCAGCAACCTGGCCGAGAGCACACGAGCGGCCGCGGCCCCGCGGGGCACCAGACGCCGCAGCCTGCACGCTCCGCTATGGGCACACGGAGAACCGCTGATCTGGCTTACCGGCGGCGCCCTGCTGCTGGCCCTGGCCATGATCGTCGGCCTGATCGCGTTGGTCATGGTAAATGGCCTGGCGACCTTCTGGCCCCTTCCCGTCGTTGAACTTACGACGCTCGATGGCACCGTGTACCTAGGCGAAGTCGTAGGCGATGAAACCTACCGCCCAGACAACTCGGTGCTCGAAGAACTGGACCCAGACCTGCTTCCCGCAGTGCGTACGCACCTTGAACGCACCCAGGGCCAGGCCCGCCGCCGTTTGCTGCGTACGGAAAATTTCGAGTTCACCGGCAGTCATTTCGAGTGGATCCCCGACTTCCTCGTGCAAACAGAGCGGCAGCCAGAATGGGCCGTGGTGGTCGAGAGGTACAGCCAGAGCCGGCTCTACGGCTATCCGAGACGGCTGGTCGCTCGCGGCAAGACGGCCGCCCGTATGCCCGAGCAGATTTGGAGAGAGCTGCACGCCCTGCTACCCGACGTTCACCACCGCCGCAGCCAGGCCCGCCGCTTGGAACGTGACGAGCTGGGCCGCCTCAGCCGCAAGCTGGAAACCCAGCGCCTGGCCGTGCGGAGCGCCGAACTGGCCCACGGCCCCGATTCCCCCGAAGTTCGCCAACAGAAAACACAGCTCCAAGCCATTCAGCAATACGTGCAGGCCGAGTCTGCCCGCGTACGCCAGCAGATCCGCAAGCTGGACCGCCACAACGACCAGTTGGTACTCGAATTGGCTACCGCCTCAGGCGAACTGGCCCGAGTGCCCCTGGGCGAGGTGGTCCGCGCCTATGCCCCCAACCGCCTCTCCCGGATGCAAAAACTGGGCCTCTACCTGAACCGCTGGTTCGAGTTTCTCACCGACGATCCACGCCAAGTGAATAGCGCGGGTGGCGTGTTTCCCGCCATCTTCGGCACGCTGGTGATGACCGTCATCATGTCGGCCGCAGTGGCGCCCTTCGGCGTGGCTGCGGCACTCTACCTGCGCGAGTATGCCCGGGCCGGCTGGCTAGTAAGCAGCGTGCGGATCGCCATCAATAACCTTGCCGGGGTGCCAAGCATTGTCTTCGGCGTGTTTGGCCTGGGGTTCTTCTGTTACTTTGTGGGCGGGCAGGTGGACCAGTGGTTCTTCGAGGCCCGCCTGCCCAGTCCCACCTTTGGCACGGGCGGCGTGTTGTGGGCATCGCTCACGCTGGCGTTGCTCACACTGCCGGTGGTGATTGTGGCCTCTGAAGAGGCGCTTTCGGCCGTGCCCAATTCGATGCGCGAGGGTTCGTATGCCTGCGGTGCGAGCAAGTGGCAGACCTTGCGGCGGATCGTGCTGCCGCGGGCGATGCCTGGTATCATGACCGGTATGATCTTGGCCATGTCTCGCGGCGCAGGCGAAGTCGCCCCGTTGATGCTGGTGGGCGCCGTGAAGTTGGCCCAGGATTTGCCGGTCGATGGGGTGTTCCCATACGTCCACCCGGAGCGCAGTTTTATGCACTTGGGCTTCCACATTTACGACCTGGGGTTTCAAAGCCAGAACAGCCAGGCCACAGCGCCCCTGGTCTTCACCACGACGCTGCTGTTGATGACGTTGATTCTGTCCCTCAACCTCACAGCTATTTGGGTGCGGGCCAGACTGCGGCGGCGTTTCCAAGCCAGCCATTTTTAGGGAGATTCTTCTCGTGGCGACGCCGCATGCGACCGGACCGCAGCCCCACCCGCCTTCGACCGAGGTGCGCCCGGATACGCACGATGCCCGGCCCAGCCTGCACGATGCCCGCCTCGAAGCGGCGCACCTGCCGCACCATGGGCGTGCCCGCCGACACCCCGTGATTACGGGCCGCCTGGAGGCGATTGCACGCGGCGAGATTGTCCCTACGGAGACCCACGCGGCCCTGGCGGGCGAGGAAGCCGTCTTGGAGATCGACCACTTCTCCCTGTGGTACGGCGCCAAGCAGGCGCTGTTCGATATCTGCCTGCGCATCCCGCGAGGAAAGGTGACGGCGCTCATCGGCCCCTCTGGGTGCGGCAAGAGCACGCTGCTGCGCAGCGTGAACCGCTTGAACGACCTCGTCCCGGGCGTTCGCCACACGGGCGATATGCTGCTCAGCGGCGATTCCATATACGACCGCCGCGTGGACGTGATCGAACTGCGCAAGCGCATGGGTATGGTTTTCCAAAAATCCAATCCCTTCCCCATGAGCATCTTCGAAAACGTGGTCTACCCGCTGCGCATCGACGGCGTGCGGGACCGCAACGTGCTCGCCGAGGTCTGCGAACGCAGCCTGCGCGGGGCGGCACTTTGGGACGAGGTGAAGGACCGCCTCAACGACAATGCCCTGGAACTCTCGGGCGGCCAACAACAGCGGCTGTGTATTGCTCGCGCCATCGCCGCAGAACCCGAAGTGCTGCTCATGGACGAGCCTTGCTCTGCCCTCGACCCCATTGCCACCGGCAAGATTGAGGACCTGATCCGCGAACTGCGCGGGAACTACTCGGTTCTAATCGTTACCCACAACATGCAGCAGGCATCGCGCACGGCCGACTACACGGCCTTCATGTTCCTCGGCCAGGTGATCGAGTATGGGCCTACGACAGACATCTTCACCAAGCCCTACGTCAAAGACACCGAAGACTACGTCACCGGCCGGTTCGGGTAAGCGGAGCGCTGACCGACAGGCTACCTCCGCCCGCCCCCCCACACTATCTCCTCTCCGCCGGGCGCCAGCCCGGCGGGTGTGCCACTGCTTGACGCTACGCGTCAAGCAGTGTGAACTGCCAAGGACGCTTGACCTCGCGAACGCACTGCTTGAATGCGGCCGAGGCTGGGGCGATTCGCTTTCAAAAGCGTCTCCCGCCTCCGCATTCAAGGGTGTGCCACTGCTTGACGCTGTGCGTCACGCCGTGCGAACTGCCAAGGACGTTTGCCTCTGCGTCGGTAGTAAACCGTACGCACCCAGCCACCGCCGACCTCGCGTCGGTGGATCGCTGACTCACAGGCTACCTCCGCCCGCCCCCTCACACTATCCCCTGGCCGCATTGCGCGTCCAACGTGCAGAACGCACACGCCGCTTCTCTCGGGGACGCACAACAGCCATGCGGCGTGCGGCACTGGATATAGCGGGGACCTGGCACCGCTTTGGTACCCCCAACACAACCCCGCCATCGGCACCCTGCACGAGCGGCGGGGGTTCACCCCGCCGGGCCCCCGCAAGCGATAGCGCTTCACGTCGCCATACCGAGAAGGCGGGACGACCCGCCCCTTGCTCCCGCGACTCGGTTGCCAGAGCCTCACGGAAGGGGACCTCTTCGACGACGAGGTGCATTGGGCCTTGGCGGACGATCTTGGCACGGTCCGCACGCTGTTCGACAGTGACGGTAATCGCATCCGGGACCACATGTTTGCCGCCTGGGGTGAGAGCGCCCAGGACACGAACCCGAGCGTCGATGGTCGCTCCTCCCTCACCGGGTGCGAGTATGAACAGGAGGCCGCCTCTACTTCTACCCTACCCGTTAATACGACGCCTGCAACGGCCGCTTCATCAGCGAAGCTCCACTCGGCTTTCCCGCCAGTGACACGAATCTCCATCGGTATGTCGGCAACTCGCCGGCAAACTTCACAGACCCAACAGATCATGAGAGCTGGGCAAAGTGGCCGGCGCGCTTTGTGTGGCCGGATCGCGATGCTCGTGCCGATGTGGCCCGCGCTCTCAATGACGAGCGCGAGTGCAATGAGCAGATCAACAATCCTCTTGGGACAGAGAGTGGCTCTTTACCACTGTGGAACACGACATCGCCGCCTGTCGAGAACTGAAGGGCGATTCACCGCCTGCCGAGTTCTCTCTCACCGTGGCCCCAATAGACACAGTCCGCCCCTGCCATGCCCCCCCAACCGTTCACCCCACGGCGAGCAGCGAGGTGCCCTCGTGGCCGACGGAGTGGGCCTCAGGGCGGCGGTGAGGTAGTCGAAGGTGTTGCGGGATTGCCAGTAACAGGTTTCGATCGCCGTCAAGATCGCCTCCACGAACCGGCTCCCCGCGGCACTCCGGGTGCCCAACGACAGCGTGCGCCAGATCACCGCCGGACGCAGGGCGCTTCCTGGCGCTGTTCGTCGGCTCGATCCCCTCGACCTCCAGAAACCTCCACAACCATTGGCGATAGCCGTAAAGTTCCCAGCACTGGCCGACCAGCTTCGGGTTGCCGCTGAACACGCCGCGTAGCAGCAAGCGGTCGATCTCGCGGCGGATTCGTTGCATCGGGCGCTCCAGTCTGCATTGGGTGGTGACCCCCTCGCGGCAGCCGGACCAGTGCCGGAAAAGTTCCTTCGGGCGCCGCATCAGCTCGTATCCGAGGCGTTTGAGCTGGGGGTTGGATGGTGGATCAGCGCCTAAAAGTCCCCCTTCAGATGCGCGCAGCACCACTGCGGCCGGCACCGCGCTGCGGCTTGCCCAGCACCGAGCAATCGCCGACCCTGCCCGCCGCCTGGCCCTGGCACGCTGGGTCGTGGCCGAGACGATTCAATCTCAGATTCGCGGGGCGCGGCACTACCAGCGGCACGGCCTGGCTGACGCGGGAGCGTGCCTGGCGCGGCTGCGCAGCTTGCAGAGCCAGGCAGAAGAGGCTGTGGAGCATGCCGCACTCTCGGGCATCGAGGGCTCGGCCTCGGCAGCCTGGTTTGCCCTGCTGGGAGAGGTGTTGCAGCCACCATGGCAGTTCACCCAGCGCGTCCGCCGCCCGCCCACCGACCCCGTGAACGCCCTGCTGAGCTTGGGATACACCTTCTTGCTCAACCGCGTGCGTGCGCAGTGCGAGGCCCTGGGGTTGGAGATCGCCCTGGGCGCGCTGCACGAATTCCGGCCCGGGCGGCCCTCGCTGGCCTGCGACGCGATGGAACCCTGGCGCATACCAGCGGTGGACCGGTGGGTGGTCGAGGTGTGCAACCAGGGAAGGCTAACGCCGGGGGATTTTCTTGTGCAAGAGCGAGCCGTACGATTACAACCGAGCGTGTTCGGCCGTGTGGTGATGATGTGGGAAGAGCACTGGCAACAGGCGAACATGAGCCGGCATTTGCAGAGCTGGCTGGAGGAGTGGGTGCGCCGCCTGCGGCGGGCGGGGGCAGAGGCGGGCGCCTCAGGCGCGCACGAAGAGGTTTGAGATGCACGGGCATGCCAGGTGCTCGCCTGTGCCAGGCGCGCGGGTGTGCCAGGCGCGCGTGCGGAACGTGGGGGGCTGTTGGCATGCAAGCGAGTTTTTTGGTTTTTTTGGTTCATCTGTATCTCCTTTGTCAGCAAGGAGTTACGGCGATCAGGTTTTTGGGGGGGTGGGCAAACTCGCAACTGCTTATTGACAAAGGGCTTAGGGTTGCTAAACTACCTCGCGTGGGGGAAACGCCCTCGCCCAACTCCGCCGATTTTGAGGGGGGTTGGGCAAAAGCTGCTTGCAAGGCATTTCTCCACAAAGACTTGCGGATCCCAGAGTCTCAACGCATTGCCCCTACGAAGAGGGGATTGAAACGATTAGCCTTTCTAACACCGACAATCATCACCACCAGTCTCAACGCATTGCCCCTACGAAGAGGGGATTGAAACATGAGGGATGCCAGCTGCGTCCAGCAGTCTGGCAATCCGTGTCTCAACGCATTGCCCCTACGAAGAGGGGATTGAAACGATATCAATAACGTCGCGCCACCCTTCAGTGGCGGCGGTCTCAACGCATTGCCCCTACGAAGAGGGGATTGAAACAGCCAAGGCTTGGTGCGGCGCTTCTGTGTGACTCGCACGTCTCAACGCATTGCCCCTACGAAGAGGGGATTGAAACTCCGCCAGGAAGATGAATACGTGCCACGGCAGCCCCGTGTCTCAACGCATTGCCCCTACGAAGAGGGGATTGAAACGCGGATAAGTTTCACAGGCCACTGCCAGAACCACTGTCTCAACGCATTGCCCCTACGAAGAGGGGATTGAAACCGTGCGGCCGCCGATGCGGCGCACTGCCAGGCGGGCGGCGTCTCAACGCATTGCCCCTACGAAGAGGGGATTGAAACGCCTGCATCTGGCCCCCCTCCAACGCGCGGATTTCGTCTCAACGCATTGCCCCTACGAAGAGGGGATTGAAACCTGCGGTCAGGTCTGCCGCTCGCTCAAGACACGCCAGGGTCTCAACGCATTGCCCCTACGAAGAGGGGATTGAAACGACCGCTTCCTTGCCGTCATCTGCGTTAGCGCCCAATTGTCTCAACGCATTGCCCCTACGAAGAGGGGATTGAAACAGTTCGCGCGAACTCCGTACCGCGCGACCTCCGACTTGTCTCAACGCATTGCCCCTACGAAGAGGGGATTGAAACCCGGCCCCCCCGACTGTCCGGGGAAAACCTCGGCCGCCGTCTCAACGCATTGCCCCTACGAAGAGGGGATTGAAACTCGCACCGCCGCTTGGCGTCCAGCGCCCACTGGGGCACGTCTCAACGCATTGCCCCTACGAAGAGGGGATTGAAACGCGCAGCGGTTACGGCGTGAGAATATCCTTCGCCCACGTCTCAACGCATTGCCCCTACGAAGAGGGGATTGAAACCTGGACTCGCCCACCCAGCCGGAGGGAACGCCCACAGCGTCTCAACGCATTGCCCCTACGAAGAGGGGATTGAAACCTGCCGCGCTGTGGAGACTTAGCCGATGTGTTGAATGGTCTCAACGCATTGCCCCTACGAAGAGGGGATTGAAACACGTCTCTGTGTGGCGGCGCGGTGCGCCTTCTCGGCGCACGTCTCAACGCATTGCCCCTACGAAGAGGGGATTGAAACCCTTCGCAGGCGGCGCGCCGTAACACTGCTCGGCGGTGTCTCAACGCATTGCCCCTACGAAGAGGGGATTGAAACGTGGATTCTGTACCGGCGGGATCCCTTCCCGCCGACAGTCTCAACGCATTGCCCCTACGAAGAGGGGATTGAAACCTAAAAGCACCATGAACAATCTCACCGTCACGGCCTCGTCTCAACGCATTGCCCCTACGAAGAGGGGATTGAAACGGGATCCCTTCCCGCCGACAGCCCACAGCGGCAGCGCCGTCTCAACGCATTGCCCCTACGAAGAGGGGATTGAAACGCTTGCTGCGCGCGGACGAGAAACCGATGACCTACGCGTCTCAACGCATTGCCCCTACGAAGAGGGGATTGAAACGCTTGCTGCGCGCGGACGAGAAACCGATGACCTACGCGTCTCAACGCATTGCCCCTACGAAGAGGGGATTGAAACGTCGCTCGGTCAAGCGTGTCGGAAGGGTTGCTCTCCTCGTCTCAACGCATTGCCCCTACGAAGAGGGGATTGAAACCTTGGCGGTCTGGTTGAGCACATTGCCCAACACGACGTCTCAACGCATTGCCCCTACGAAGAGGGGATTGAAACGGGCGGGGGACCGTCGGCCCATACCGGTACTGCCCCCACGTCTCAACGCATTGCCCCTACGAAGAGGGGATTGAAACCTGGCGCCCAGGGACTGCACGAACTGGTTGGGGTTCCTGTCTCAACGCATTGCCCCTACGAAGAGGGGATTGAAACTCCATGCGGACGACCGCTCCGACTGTCGCGCGCCGCACGTCTCAACGCATTGCCCCTACGAAGAGGGGATTGAAACGGGATAGGAGGGGAACGTCCCATGCCACGCATCCAAGGTCTCAACGCATTGCCCCTACGAAGAGGGGATTGAAACTTGCGTCCCAGGCTGGGGGTGTGCCCCCGCCGGTACGTCTCAACGCATTGCCCCTACGAAGAGGGGATTGAAACTGCCACTTCGTTTCTATATCTTCTCCTTTCCGTCTTCGTCTCAACGCATTGCCCCTACGAAGAGGGGATTGAAACGTCGCACCGCTGCGCGGTGCGCCTTTGCGGCGCAGTCTCAACGCATTGCCCCTACGAAGAGGGGATTAAAACGGTGCGCCTTCGCGGCGCACCACTCGCAGCGGTGCCGTCTCAACGCATTGCCCCTACGAAGAGGGGATTGAAACGGAGCTGGACGACGACACTCTATGCAGTAGTCTTTCAGTCTCAACGCATTGCCCCTACGAAGAGGGGATTGAAACGGGCCCTAGCTAGGAGTTACCTGCCTCGGGCCGCCCCCGTCTCAACGCATTGCCCCTATGAAGAGGGGGTGAAACTGCTGGGAGGCCCGGCGGGGGTAAACCCCGCCGCTCGTGTGAATGCGCTGCCCCTACGACGAGGCGAGCCAAACAAGCCCCAGCCTGCACAAGCGAGGACGCTTGTGCTGCCGTACGCTTACGCTACGGCTCCGTAGAGCAAGCGTCCTCGCTTGCTCGGGCAGGGGAAACACGTCTGGCAGGTCTGCACAGGCGAGGACGCTGGTGCTACGGGCTCAATGCGCTGGCCCTGCGAACACGAAAGCAAACCAGGTGATGTGGAGGCCCGGCGGGGGTAAACCCCGCCGCTCGTATGCACTGCGCACGAGCCGCCACGAGCCGCCGGCTTTATGCCGGCGGGGCGCGCATGGGGCGGGCCAATGAGTCGTGGACGCCCGGCGGGGGTAAACCCCGCCGCTCGTATGAATGCGCTGCCCCTACGACGAGGCGAGCGAAACAAGCCGCGGCCTG
>FWPU01008297.1_pt1 | contig 17866 bp, 12 predicted proteins | sample 2228361 | NCBI WGS metagenome assembly FWPU01 (sample SAMEA103939777, study PRJEB20133) | metagenome
CCGGCCTCGGCGCCCGTGCCGCGTAGAGCCGGCCCGACAAGGCGCCATCGCACGCGCGCGTCACGTGCCTGCAGCCGGGCCCTGGCCATTCGTGCCACACCGACGCGACTTTGGTATCGCCGTGACGGGGGAGCAGGGCCGGTTCAAGGTTGCCTCCCCCTGAGGTACTGCTCACCGCAGAGTCGCAGCGCACGCAGAGGGATACTTTGGGGGCCGCAGAGAGGGTTGATTCTGCGCTGAGCCCTTCCTTTTGCCGGGCCGGCTAACCGGTAGCGACGCCGGCGGGCTAGAGGACGGTGTCCTCAAAGGCAAAAGCCGTTCCCGAGTGCGCGACCGTCCCGATCGCAAGAAGCAACAAGCCCGCAGGACTTGCGGAGTTGTCCTACACCAGCGGGAGTGCGTCGGAGTCGAACCGACCCGGGACGCGTCCAGCGCCCCACAACGGTTTTGAAGACCGCGGGGCCCACCGGGACCCATCCACCCCCACACGGTATAGGGTACACCATCTGGCCCAATTCGTCAAGTTGCCACGCTGCCGATGGCGTGTTATAATGGCCTCTAGCGATCTGCCCAAAACCGGAGGAACCCAGTAGATGACCCTTCCTTCCTTTCTGGATGACCTGAATCCGCAACAACGCCAGGCCGTGGAGACGTTGGGCGGCCCGGTGCTGGTCCTGGCCGGCCCCGGCTCGGGCAAGACCCGCGTCCTGACCTACCGCATCGCCTACCTGGTGCGCGTCTGCGGCATCCCCCCCTGGCGGATTATGGCGGTCACCTTTACCAACAAGGCCGCCCGCGAGATGAAGGAACGACTCCTGACCCTGTTGGGCGAGGAGGCCCACCGACTGACCGTGGGCACCTTTCACGCCATCTGCGCCCGCATCCTCCGGCAGGAAGGCCCCTACCTGGGCATTGACCGCCACTTTCTCATCTACGACGCCGACGACCAACTCGGCCTGATCCGTCAGGCCATGCGCGAACTGAAACTGGACGAAAAACACCATGCCCCCTCCGCCACCCTCTATGCCATCAGCCGGGCCAAAGATGACCTCCTCGACCCGGATGCCTATGCTGCCCGGGTGAGAAACTATCGGGAAGAGATTGTCGCCCGCGTCTATCGGGTCTACCAGCGGCTCCTTCGGGAGAACCGCGCCCTCGACTTTGCCGACCTCCTGATGCAGGCGGTGCGCCTCTTTGAGGAACACCCCCAGGTCCGGGAACAGTACCAGCGCCGCTACCAGCACGTCCTGGTGGACGAATACCAGGATACCAACCACGCCCAGTACGTGCTTGTGCGGCACCTCTCCGGCGGGCAGCGCAACCTCTTTGTCGTGGGCGACGAGGAGCAGGCGATCTATGCCTGGCGCGGGGCCACGGTGCGCAACATCCTCGAGTTCGAGAACGACTTTCCCGAGGCCCGCGTGCTCCTTTTGGAACAGAACTATCGCTCCAGCCAATGCATCCTCCGGGCGGCCTGCTCGGTGATCGCGGCCGGCCTGAACCGCCCGTATGAGAAATCGCTCTGGACCGAAAACTCCACCGGCGAACCGGTCATCCTCCAGGAGGCCTATAACGAGGAAGAAGAGGCCCGCCTGGTGGCCGACGAGATCACCCAACTCCTCGACGAAGGGTATCACCCCCGCGACGTCGCCGTGATGTACCGCACCAACGCCCAGTCCCGCACCTTTGAGGAGGCCTTTATCCGCTATGGCATCCGCTATAAACTGGTCGGCGGGACGCGTTTTTACCAGCGGCGCGAAGTGCGCGACATCCTGGCCTACCTCCGCTTGCTGCACAACCCCTACGACAGCGTCAGCATGCTGCGCATCGCCAATGTCCCGCCTCGCGGAATCGGCGCGCGCACCATCCAGATCTGGCAGGACTGGAGCGAGCGGGAGGGCCGGCCGCTCTACGACTTTTTGGAGCACCTGGGCGGAGCGGAAGCGCCTGTGCCGGAGGGTTGTCCCCTAGGCGCGCAGGCGGTGCGGGCGCTGCGCGCCTTTCGCCTACTGCTCGACGACCTGCTCGCTTTTTCGGAGGAAACCCCCCTCCCCGACCTTCTCGACGAACTCCTCACCCGGATTGACTACCGCCGCTACCTCCTCCAGGACCCGCTGACCGGTGAGGACCGCTGGGAGAATGTCCAGGAGTTGCGCACCGTCGCCCAGGACTATGCCGACCCGTCCCTCCCCCCCCGCGACAACCTGGCGGCCTTTCTGGAAGAGACGGCCCTGGTCGCCGATATTGACGAATACGACGACCGTGACGAGGCGGTCACCCTGATCACCCTGCACCAGGCCAAGGGGTTAGAGTTCCCCGTGGTCTTTATCGTCGGCCTGGAGGAGGGCCTCCTGCCCCACATCCGCTCGATGGATGACACCGAGGAGTTGGAGGAGGAGCGACGGCTCTGTTACGTCGGCATGACCCGGGCCAGAGAACGGCTCTACCTCTTTCACGCCTTCAAGCGGACGATCTTGGGGAACTCGCAGGTGCGGACGGTCTCCCGCTTTCTGGCCTGCCTGGACGAGGATGTGGTGCTGGACGGTCACAGGCAACAGCGGCAGGGCCGGAAGAGCCGGCGTACTCCCTCAACCCGGAAAAGGAACCCTGGCCGGTCGGCACAGCAGACCCCTTTCTTCCAACCGGGCGACCGGGTGCGCCATGCGGTCTTTGGCCGGGGCGTGGTCGTTACCACCTTTCGTTCCGGCAACGACCAGCAGGTGACCGTCGCCTTTGAGGAAAAGGGTCTGCGCCGGTTGCTGGCCGGCTTGGCCCAACTGGAAAAGATCTAGCAAAAGGCGGTCAACGACGTCAGCCGGATGGCCGGGAGGAGCACCGAGAGAACAACCCACGGGGAGCACAAGCGCCACCATCAGGCATCCACGGAAAAAGCGGTGAGCCAAACAGCGCCGCTCCGGAGGGCCCGCATACCGTGAGACAGGTGCCGGCCTTGCGTGAGGGACGCAAACCGGGAGGTGGAACGATGAAAAAAGGCCATATCCTCATCGCCGTTCTGGCCGCGGTGATTCTGGCGACGGCCCTGCTCCTGCCCCAACTGCTGAAGGACAGACCTCATGATACAAAAGAGACCGCCGGTGTAAGGACAAGCCTGCCCGAGCCGGCATACGACAGTACTACCTCTGTCGAGCAGGCTCTGCTGGGGAGAAGGTCGGTCAGATCGTACCGGGACGAGCCGCTGACGCTTGAGCAGGTCTCCCAACTCCTCTGGGCAGCGCAGGGGGTTACCGAGCCAGGGAGAGGATTTCGCACAGCGCCTTCTGCAGGGGCACTCTATCCGCTCGAGTTGTACCTCGTGGCAGGCGATGTAGAAGGGTTGTCCCAGGGAGTCTACAGATATGCGCCGGATCGGCATGAACTGGTGCAGGTCAAAAGCGGGGATGTACGGGATGAACTGACGGAAGCGGCCCTGGGACAGCCCTGGGTAGGGGAAGGGGCGATCGTCCTTGTGCTCTCGGCGGTCTATGAACGAACCACGCAAAAGTATGGGGAGAGGGGCATCCGTTATGTGCACATGGAGGCGGGGCACGCTGCGCAGAACATCTGCCTCCAGGCGGTCTCTTTGAACCTGGGGACGGTCACGGTGGGGGCATTCGGGGATGATGCTGTCAGAGAGATACTCACCATGCCGGACGATGAACAGCCGCTGTACATCATCCCCGTGGGGAAAAAGGACTAGTCGCCGCCGGAAGGGGGCCTGACGCCGCTGTCTCGGCCTCAGGCCGCCCCCCATCCAGGCCGGTCTCCGGCGAAGTGGTAGCGGGCGTACCACCAGGCAAGCCCGCCATAATAGAGCAGCACAAAGGACGGCCCCAACACCGGTAGGCTCAGTGAGGCCCAGGAGAGGCCGCCGGCCCAACGGACGACCTCGAGCATGTAGGTGGCCGCAAGCCAGATGCTGCCGCAAAGGACCGCGCCCAGCAGGGGAAGCGTGCCCAGAAGGAGGGCCAGCGTTCCCAACAGCATCAGCGGGGCCAGGGCGGGACAGGCCAACAGGTTGGCCAACGGGACGACCAGGGAGAACTGGCGAAAGTAGAGGGCGATCAGCGGCCAGGTCAGCAGTTGCGAGGCCAGGGTTGCGGCCAGCGACTCGGCGAGAAAGGCCGGCCAGCGGGTCCAGCCTTCGCTCCACACCGGCACAAAGAGAAACATGCCCAGCGTCGCACTGACCGACAGTTGAAAGCCAATGTCCCAAACGATGCCGGGGTGGAGCAGCGTCATCAGCCAGACCGAAGCGGCCAGGGCAGTGGGGCCGTTGCCGGGCCGGCCGACCGCCTGCGCCAGCACGTAGAGCAGGCCCATCAGGGCGGAGCGCAGGACGGCGGCACTCCCCCCGACAAAGAGGGTGTAGAGGCCGATCCCTGCCACGACCAGGGGGAGGGCCAGCCGACGGGGCAGGCGGCGGCCGGCCGCTCCCAGGAACCCGGCCACGATGCTGATGTTCCAGCCCGAGATCGCCAGGATGTGGGTCGTACCACTCCGGGAAAAGGCCTCCAGGACCTCGTCCGGCATGCTCGTCCGGGACCCCAGGAGGATGCCCACCAGCAGGGAGGCCTGCGGTTCCGGAAGCATCGCCTCGATGCGCCGCCGGGCCCAGGCACGCAGGGCGTACAGCCCCCGCAGTAGCGGCGAGCCCCCCCGGCCCTCCGGCCGTTCAACGACCTCGGCCCGCCGCATGATGGCATAGATGCCCTGCCGGGCCAGATGCTCCCGGTAGGAAAAGCGGCCGCTGCTCTGAGGCCGGCGCAACCGGCCCCGCAGGATGAGTCGCTCGCCATAGGCCACCTGGAGAAAGGCACTTCCCTGGACCTGTACCCGCCCCCGCACGGTGCGCCACTCCTCCCCGGCCGGCCGCAACGCCTCCACGCGCAACACCAGCAGGGTCCCCTCGGGCCGGCTCTCCGCTTCCCCATCCACCGTCCCCTGCAGGTCCACCTCCTGGTTCAGGTAAAAGGCCACCTCCTCCGGACCGCAGGTGGGCTGGGCCAGTCGCCAGCGGAGCATCCCCAGCGCGGCCACCAGGAACAGGGCCAGGAGGCGGCGGCCGCGGGGGTGCTGCCGCCAAAGCCAGAGCAGGCCGGCGGAGAGGAACAGGGCCGGCCCCACCACCGCCCAGGGGAGATCGAGCCGGTCGGCCACGACCAACCCGGCGATCCAGGCTAGGGTCAGTTGAAGCAGGGTCATCACGCACCTCCCTTCAGGTGTATTGTATCACATTTGGGCAAACCTGTCAATACCTGGTGCAAGCAAGGGGGGATTTGGTGGCCAGTCGTCTGACCTCGTGACCTCGCTGTCCGTTCAGAGACGGCCATTAAAAGACCGCAAAGGATTTGTTGACTATGCGTAACTGCTCAGCTGCACCCATGTTCACCGGCCGAGACGCGGAGGACGCAGCGGTTTCCTGTTCCCACAGAGGACAAGGGGGTTCTCTGCGGCCCCCAAAGTATCCCTCTGCGTGCTCTGCGACTCTGCGGTGAGCAGGTACGGCTACTCGGATAAATTTCGCCCGGTGGGGAAAGGGGGGCGCGCCATTTTCGGCCTTCCCTACTCCCCCAGCGTCTCCTTCAGCCGCCGGGCGACGCTGCGGTTCATCCCCGGCACGGCGGCCAGTTCCTCCAGCGAGGCCCGGCGAATCGCCTCGATGCTGCCAAAGTGCCGCAGCAGGGCGGTGCGGCGCACCGGGCCGATTCCGGGGACGTCGTCCAGGCGCGAGCGCAGCCCCTTCCGCTGCCGCCGCTGGCGGTGGTAGGTGATGGCAAAGCGGTGGGCCTCGTCGCGGACCTGCTGCAGGAGGTAGCGGGCGAACGAGTCGGGGGGCAGGGCCAGCGGCTCCGGCCGGCCGGCGACAAAGACCTGCTCTTCCCGCTTGGCCAGGGCCAGGACGGGAATCTCCAGGCCGGCCTCGCCGAGCACCCGCACCGCCACCCCCAACTGCCCCTTGCCCCCGTCCACCAGCACCAGGTCGGGCAGGTCGCCCCAGCCGGCCCCGTCCTCCTCTTCCTCCACCGCCCGACGGAAGCGACGGCACAGCACCTCCTCTAGCATGGCATAATCGTCCTGGCCGGCCACTTTCCGGATGCGGAAGCGACGGTAGCGACCCCGCCGGGCCACGCCGTCCTCAAAGACGACCATGCTCCCCACCGGCGCGCCTCCCTGCAGGGTGGAGATGTCGTACCCTTCGATTCGTCGGGGGATGCTGGCCAGGCCCAACCGGTCGCGCAGTTCGGCCAGCGCGCCAGACTGCCGCTGCTTTTCGCTGAGCCATTTCAGGCGCAACTGCTCCAGCGTCTCGGTGGCGTTGCGGGCCACCAGGTCCACCAGCCGCCGTTTCTCCCCCCGCCGGGGCACCCGCAGGGTCACCTTGCGCCCCCGCTTGCGCCGCAGCCACTCCTCAATGACCGACCACTCGCTCACCTCGTGCTGCAAAAGGATCGTCTCGGGAATCTGGGCGGCGTTCTCGTAGAACTGGGTGACAAAGGAGGTCATGACCCGAACGGGGTCCTCCCCCTCGGCCCCTTCGAGCACAAAGTGCTCGCTGCCGATCAGTCGCCCCCGGCGGATGAAAAAGACCTGCACGCAGGCGTTGCCGTCGTCGCGGGCAAAGGCGATGATATCCTCATCGGCCTGCTGGGCCGAAACGACCTTCTGTCGCTCCAGGATATGCTCCAGGTCGCGCAGTTGGTCGCGCAGGGTTGCCGCCCGTTCGAACTCCAACGCCTCCGCCGCGGCGGTCATCTGCTCGCGGAGCCTCTGCAGGACCTGCTCTCCCTTTCCTTCCAGGAAAAGGATGACCTGCCGAATCGCCTCCATATAGGCGTCGTGGTCGGCCAGGCCGGCGCAGGCCCCCAGGCAGCGGCCGATGTGATAGTCCAGGCAGGGGCGCTTGGCCCGTCCGTTAATCGGCGCTTCGCGGGAACAGTAGGGAAAGACTTTGCCCAGGAGGCGCAGGGTGCGGTTGACCGAACCGACGTTGGAATAGGGGCCAAAGTAACGGGCGCCGTCCTCCTCTACCCGGCGGGTCTTGAGCACCCGGGGCCACTCCTCGTTCAGGGTGACCTTGATAAAGGGGTAGGTCTTGTCATCGCGCAGGCGGATGTTGTAGCGGGGGCGGTGCTCCTTGATCAGGGTGTTTTCCAGGATGAGCGCCTCCAGTTCGCTGTCGGTGAGAATCACCTCAAAATCGGCGATGCGGGCGACCATTTCGCGGGTCTTGGGCGCAAGCCCATGGGGGGAACCGAAATAGGAGCGCACCCGCTGGCGTAGGGAGACCGATTTCCCCACATAGATGACCTCCCCGCGGGCATCTTGGAAGAGGTACACCCCGGGCTGGTCGGGCAGTGCCCGCAGACGTTCCTCTAACCAGGCCGGCCTGTCCTGCTGCATCGGTCTCTCCCGCGGCGGCATCCTGTTCGGGAACGGCCTCCTCTCGATCTGTTCGCTGCGCGAACGCCATCCTCTCTGAAACCGCCGGCCCTTGCCCCGGCCGGCGGCCGGCCCCACCCCCGCCGCGGTTGTCATTATACCACAACACGCGCCCCCCCCCCGTGGCCCAGAATTCATCCCGTGGCGCAGGATTCATCCTGTGCGTGTGGTCGTGGCACCGGATGTATCCTGCGTGGTCCAGAATTCATCCCGTGGCGCAGGATTCATCCTGCGCGTGTGGCCCGTGGCGCAGGATTCATCCTGCGCGTGTGGCCCGTGGCGCAGGATTCATCCTGCGCGTGTGGCCGTGGCACCGGATGTATCCTGCGTGGCCCCCGTGGCACAGAATCCGTCATACTCCCGCAGGGCGGGTTGAAACCGTTTTTCTCCAACCGGTGTCTAAGGAGAAAACCGCACCAAGGAGGAACCGTTGAACGTCCTGTTGCTCTACCCCGAATTCCCCGACACCTTTTGGAGTTTCAAACACGCCCTCAAGTTCATCCGGCGCAAGGCAGCGCATCCCCCGCTGGGGCTGCTGACCGTCGCGGCGATGCTCCCAGAAGCGTGGGAGAAACGCCTGGTGGACCTGAATGTGGCCCGGCTGACCCCCCAGGACCTGGCCTGGGCCGACATGGTCCTGATCAGCGCGATGACGGCCCAGCGCGATTCGGCCCGTGACCTTATTGCCCGCTGCCAAGAGGCCGGCCTGCCCGTCGTCGCCGGCGGACCCCTCTTTACTACCGAACCCGACCGCTTCCCCGAGGTGGACCACCTCGTCCTCAACGAGGCCGAACTGACCCTGCCCCCCTTCCTGGAGGACCTGCACCGGGGGCAGGCCCGCCGGGTCTATACAACCGACGAACTGGCCGACATCCGCCAGACTCCGGTCCCCCTCTGGCACCTGGCCGACCTGGACCGCTACAACTCGATGAGCCTCCAGTTCTCCCGGGGCTGTCCCTACGACTGCGACTTTTGCAACGTGACCGCCCTCTTTGGCCGCCGGCCCCGCACCAAGAGCGCGGCCCAGGTCATCGCCGAACTGGACGCCCTCTACGCCCTGGGCTGGCGGCGGGGCGTCTTTTTTGTGGACGACAACTTTATCGGGAACAAACGGCAACTGAAGCAGGAGGTCCTGCCGGCCCTGATCGCCTGGCGGCAGGGCAAGGTGGGGATGCCCTTCAACACCGAGGCCTCGATCAACCTGGCCGATGACGACGAACTGATGGAGATGATGGTCCGGGCCGGCTTTATCACCGTCTTTGTCGGGATCGAGACCCCCAACGAGGAGAGCCTGGCCGAGTGCAACAAATTCCAGAACCGCAACCGCGACCTCCTGGAGAGCGTCCGCCGCATCCACCGGGCCGGCCTCCAGGTGCAGGGCGGCTTTATCGTCGGCTTTGACCATGACGACCCCTCGGTCTTTCAGCGACAGATCGAGTTTATCCAAAAAAGCGGCATCGTCGTGGCGATGGTCGGGCTGCTGCAGGCGATTCGCGGCACCCGCCTCTACGAGCGGCTGCGCAGCGAGGGCCGCCTGCTGGCCGAGTCCAGCGGCGACAATGTGGACGGCTCGACCAACATCCTCCCCCGGATGAACCCGGGTGTGCTCCAAGAGGGCTACCGCCGCCTGATGCAGCACCTCTACTCCCCCCGCGTCTATTACGAGCGGGTGCGGACCTTTCTAAAAGAATACCACCTGCCACAACTCCCGATGCCGCTGGATCGGGAGTATCTCCTGGCCTTTTTCCGCTCGGTCTATGAACTGGGCATCAAAGGGGTCGAACGGGTGCACTACTGGCGGCTGCTCCTGTGGACCCTTCTGCGCCGGCCGCGGGCCTTTCCCCTGGCCGTCACCCTCTCGATCTATGGGTATCACTTTCGGCAGGTCTGCGAGCAGCACGTTGGCAGTTGACCCCAGCCGGCCCTGCTGGTAGAATGGGGGCAGCAAACGCAAGGAGAACGCGATGGACCTGGTATCGGCGATCGTCCTGTTGAGCCCATGCGTGCTGGTCGTCCTGCTGATGCTTTTTGTGCTGGCGCTGCGCTACATCAGTTACCGCGAGCGGGTGGCCCTGGCAGCGCACGGCTATCCTCTCGATGAGCCCTCCCTACTGGACCGCTGGGCCCGCCGGAGCCCCCGTGGGGTCCTCTGGGCCGGCGTCATCACGACGATGAGCGGCCTGGCCCTGCTCCTGGGCCTGCTGACGATCGGGGTCGGCTGGTGGCTGCTGGGAGGGCTGCTGCCGCTCTTTGTCGGGTTGGGCATGATCTTTTTGTACTTTACCGGAGGCAAAGACCGGGAACAGGCCGGCCAACCCGCGCCAGAGGAGGGCGATGCGGAGGCGTCATGACGGACGGACAGGGGGATGAGCGAACCTACCGAGGCGTTGCTGGAGCGCTGCCGCCAGGGCGACGGCCAGGCCTTTGCTCAACTGGTGGCGGAGCAGCAGGATTACATCTATACACTGGCCCGGCGCATCCTCCTCGACCCCGAGGAGGCCGCCGACCTGACCCAGGAGGTGCTCCTGCAGGTCTGGCGGGGGCTGCCGGCCTTTCGGGGGGGCTCCCGCTTCCGCACCTGGCTCTACCGCATCGTCGTCAACCGGGGGCTGAACCGGCTGCGGCGGCGCAGACGGGAGGGGGAGAGCGTTCCGCTGGAGCAGGCGCGGGAGAGTGGGCGGTTGCCGGCCGGCGGGGAGGACCCCTATACCCACGCCTGGAAGGAGGAACGCCGCCGGACCCTCTGGGAAAAGGTCCACGAACTGCCGCCCCGCTACCGTATCGTGCTGAGCCTCTTTTACCAGCAGGACCTCTCCTGTGCCGAGATCGCCCAAGTGCTGGGGATACCGCTCGGCACGGTCAAGACCTATCTGCACCGGGCCAGAAAGGCCCTGGCCGAGGCCTGGCCTCAGGGAGGTGAGGATGCGTTGTGAGCAGGTTCGACAGACCATTCTGGAAGAGACGCTGGAGGGGAACCGCCCACTGAGTGGGTGGCCGGCCCGCCACCTGGAGCGGTGCGCCGACTGCCGCGCCTTCCGCGAGCGGTTGCTGGCGGTGGATGCGGCCCTGCGGGCTATGCCGCCGGAGCGGGCCCCGGCCGGCCTGGCCGCCCGCGTCCTGGCCCGGGCCGGCCCGGCAAGACCGCCGGAACAGCCTTTCCTCTGGACCCTGTGGGGCCCGGCCTTGAGCCTGCTCCTGGGGCTGGTCTGGGCCTACCTGGCCCTGCTCTGGGAGCGGGGCCAGGCCCTGGCCGGCGGCCTCGACCCGTCCTGGACCGGCTGGCCGGCGTTGCTGGAGCAGTGGCTGGGGGAGCACCAGGCCGGCCTGGGCATGGTCACCCTCTCCCTCACCGCCGGCATCCTCTGCACCCTCCTGGGTATTGGCCTGGGCTGGTTCCTGGGCCGGGAGCGCTCCCCCCAGGCCCCGTAGTAGGGGCGTACAGCGGTACGTCCCGGCATACTTGCCTCCCCCAGCGGCATACATTGCCTGCCCTCCGGCATAGACTGCCTGCCCGTAATTGCTCACCGCAGAGTCGCAGAGCACGCCGAGGGATACTTTTGGGGCCGCAGAGAACCCCCTTGTCCTCTGTGAAAACACGAAACCTCTGCGGCCTCCGCGTCGCGGCGGTGAACATGGGTCTGCGGCTGAGCCGTTATGCCTGCCCTACCGAAAGACCGGTCACCTCGCCGAGACGCATCGCTCCCTTTGCCTGGAAACCCGCAAGACCCCCGATTTGTCCGAACAAACTGTTCTACAGTCTGGCCTTGCCCCGGTCGGCGATTGACGCTCCCTTTCTCCCCTGCTATAATGTCCCCAACAACGCTCCATCCATCCGGCGCACAGCCCCAGGCGCAATGCCGGGCCGCCCCGGAATGCACCCGGGTGGCCCAACAGCAGGAGAAACGGTTACGAGAGGCGGCAACCTTGCGCGAGTCCTACGGAGATGAGCGATCGCCGGAGAAAGCCATGCCCAGTCTGTTCGTCTCTTCGCATCCGCTGGTCCAGCACAAACTGACCCACCTGCGCGACCGCCGCACCGAGCCGCACATCTTTCGCGAACTGGTGCGCGAGGTCACCATTCCGCTGGTCTACGAGGCCACGGCAGACCTGGCAACGCGGGAGGTCTCGGTGGAGACGCCGATGGGGCCGGCCCGGGGACAGCGACTGGCCGAGCGGGTCTGCCTGACGCCGATTCTCCGTGCCGGCCTGGGGATGGCCGAGGGGGCCTGGCAGATTCTGCCCGGCGTGGAGGTCTGGCACATCGGCCTGGAGCGGGACGAGCGTACCCTGGAGCCGGTAGAGTACTATACCCACCGGCCGGCCCATCGCCCCCCCGACCTCTGCCTGGTGCTGGACCCGATGCTGGCCACGGGCGGATCGGCGGTCGCCGCTGTGAATATCCTCAAGCGCTGGGGGGTCCCGCGCATCAAGTTCCTCTGCCTGATCGCCGCCCGCTACGGGATCGAGCGGCTCTTCCGGGTCCACCCGGACGTCCCGATCTACACCGCAGCGGTGGATGAGGAACTGAACGCGGCCGGCTATATCGTCCCCGGCCTGGGTGATGCCGGGGACCGCATGTTCGGCACGGGCTAGGTGCCACGGAACGTTGGAACGTTCAAAAACAAGAGGATTTCCCGCCGGTTTTGAAGTATACCCGGAGGAGCACTCTTGCAGAGACACAAAATCAGGCTCAGGCCGCCGCGATGGAATGATCTGCAGTTCATCCGATTCCTGGACCATTTCTTCAATCCGCTTGGGGGGCGTGTCCTGATTGACCATGTCGCTTTGGACCATGATGGCGGTCGGCGAGACCTCCGTTTCGGTTTTGAACCAAGTGTGCAGGGCACATTCAGACTGCGTATGACCCGAGAGCAATACAACACCCTCTATGGATCTGCAGAGAGGTCCGGCAGCAAGTCGGGCTAGCACCTTGCTCGGACGATATAGGAGCGGATGTGCAGGAGGAAGCGATGAAGCAGCGATTTCCCTTTGGACAGGAGTTCGTCTGGTGGCCTGATGAGGAAACGATCCGGCAAAGCCGACTGAAGCGTTTTCTGGAGCGGCACGGTCTGGCCTCTCTGGAGGAACTGCAGCAACGGGCCGCCGAGGAGGTCGGCTGGTTCTGGGAAGCGGTGCTGGAGGACCTGGGGATCGAGTTCTACGAGCCCTACGAGCAGATCGTGGACCTCTCGCGGGGCGTCCAGTGGCCGCGCTGGTGCGTCGGGGGCAGGATGAATATTGTCCACAACTGCCTGGACAAATGGCTGGGCACCCCTACCCAGAACCGGGTGGCCCTGCGCTGGGAGGGTGAGGAAGGGACGGTGCGGTTGCTCAGTTACCGCGACCTCTACCGGGAGGTCAGCCGGGTGGCCGCCGCGCTGCGGGCGGCCGGCCTGGGCAAGGGGGACGTTGTGGGCCTCTACATGCCAATGACCCCCGAGATCGTCATCGCCCTGCTGGCGGTGGCGCGGATCGGCGCGGTTATCCTGCCCCTCTTTTCCGGCTTTGGGCCGGGGGCGATCGCCACCCGCCTGGCGGACGCCGGGGCCCGCGCCCTCTTTACCGCCGACGCCATGTTTCGCCGGGGGCGGGTCCTGCCGATGAAACCGACCGCCGATGAGGCCCTGGAGCAGGTCCCCTCGCTGGAGACGGTCATCGTCCACCGGCGCGTGGGGGTGGAGGTGCCGATGGTCCCCGGCCGGGACCGCTGGTGGGAGGAGTTTGTCGCCGGCCACCCGCCCTGTTCTCCTGCCGAGCGCACCGACGCCGAGGACCTCCTGATGGTCATCTATACCAGCGGCACAACCGGCCGGCCCAAGGGGGCCGTCCATACCCACTGCGGCTTTCCGATCAAGTCGGCCCAGGACATGGCCCACGGCTTTGATATCCAGCCCTTCGACACCCTCTCCTGGATGACCGACATGGGCTGGATGATGGGCCCGTGGGAGGTCTTGGGCGTGCTCCTCCTGGGGGCCAGCATGCTCATCTCCGATACCGCCCCCGATTACCCCGACGTGGACCGCATCTGGGCAATGGTCGAGCGCCACGGCGTTACCTGCCTGGGGGTCGCCCCGACCTTTATCCGGGCGATGATGCAGCATGGCGAGGAGCCGGTGCGCCGGCACGACCTCAGCAGCCTGCGCCTGCTCGGTTCGACCGGCGAGGCCTGGAACCCCGACCCCTGGCGCTGGTTCTTCGAGACGGTCGGTGGCGGGCGCATCCCGATCATCAACTACTCCGGCGGCACCGAGATCAGCGGCGGGATCGTCCTGGGCAACGTGCTCACCCCGCTCAAGCCCTGCGCCTTTTCCGGGCCGGCCCCGGGGATGGCCGCCGATGTGGTGGACGAGGCCGGCCACCCGGTCCGCGGGGCGGTGGGTGAACTGGTCGTCCGCCAGCCCTGGATCGGCATGACGCGGGGCTTTTGGAAGGACCCGGAGCGGTACCTGCAGACCTACTGGAGCCGCCTCCCCGACCTCTGGGTGCATGGCGACTTTGCCGCCATTGATGAGGACGGCCTCTGGTACATCCTGGGCCGCTCCGACGACACGATCAAGGTGGCCGGCAAGCGGGTCGGGCCGGCCGAGGTGGAGAGTGTCCTGGTGCAGCACCCCGACGTGACCGAGGCCGCCGCCATCGGCGTCCCCGACGAACTCAAGGGAGAGGCGGTGATCGGGTTTGTCGTCCTCCGGCCGGAGGCCGAACCGGGCGAGGCCCTGCGCAACGAACTCAAGGCGTTAGTCGCCCGGCAGATGGGCAAGCCGCTGGCCCCCCGCGACATCCGCTTCGTCCAGGACATTCCCAAGACGCGCAACGCCAAGGTGATGCGCCGGGTCATCCGCGCAGCCTATCTGGGGGAGCCGCCGGGCGACCTGAGCGCGCTGCTCAACCCGGAGGCGGTGGAGGAGATTGCGCGGGCGCGCTAGTGCGCAGGGGGACCTTCGGCCATCGCAGTGCCTGGCCCAGAGGTGTCCGGTAGAACGGTCAAGCCGACCCGCCGTGGGAGCCCTCTGGGCTGCTGAAGCATGGCTTTAGCAAGTGTAACTGCTCAGCCGCACACCAATCTTCACCAAGACGCGAAGGACGCAGCGGTTTCGTGTTTCCACAGAGAACGAGGGGGCTCTGTGGCCCCAAAAGTATCCCTCGGCGTGCTCTGCGACTCTGCGGTGAGCAGTTACTGGCAAGTTACCAATCGGCCAGACGGAAGGGGTCCTCAAAGAAGAGGAGCACCTGCAGGGCCTCCTCGGCAGCCTCGCGGATGTCGGCCTCGGGCCGCTGTCGGCAGCGTTCCAACAGGCGGCGGGCCTGCTCGCCGCCGATCTCGCCCAGGGCCCAGATGGCCGCGCAGGCCACCTCGTGATCGGCATCCTGCAGCAGCGGGGCCAGGTGGGGGACAAAGCAGGGGTCGGCGGCCTCCCCGCAGGCCAGGGCCGCCTCGTAGCGCAGGGCCGGGTCGGGGTTGGAGAGTTCCTGCTCGAGCAGGGGGTACCAACGGGCGGACATCTGCAGGCCCATCGCCCGGACCGCGCTGCCCCGCATCTCCCGTGCCTCCTCGCCGTAAGCGACCGCGATCGCCTCCTCCACCTCCGGTTCGCCCCCAAAGCAGGCCATCGCCTCGACCGCCCGACGGCGCACCTCCAGGAGTTCCTGCCGGTTGTAAAAGGTCTCCAGCAGGAGGCGCAGGAGGGGGGCGCGATAGTCGCCCAGGCGGTCGCTCGTCTCGATGATGTAGGCAAAGCGGGCCAATGAGAGGAGGGCCTGGCCGCGCACCCCGGCAGAAGGGTCGCCCCGGACGATACGCAGGAGATGTTCCAGGAGGGTGAAACTCTCATCGTCATCCAGCGCCTCGATCGCCGTCGTGCGCACCTGTTCGTCCTCGTCCTCCAGGCAGAGCAGGAGTACATCGCAAAAGTTCAGGTCCAGGTTGTCCTCGCTCAGACGGAGAAGGGCCTGGATGACCTCGCGGCGGCGCGCCACCGGCAGCGTCGGCCAGGTTCGGCCAAACGCCTCCAGGTCCTCCTGAGAGGGGTTGGACAAGGCCGGCAGGCGCCGGTGGGGAATCGGCCGGCCCTCCTGCCGTATTTCCTCAAACAGTTCCTGAAATTTGTTCATCGAACACCCTCCCGGCAGGGACGCCTGCCGGTAGAGCGCATTCGGGAGGGCAAACGACTATTCTTCCTCTGGAGTGTATAGGTAGACGCCCTCTTCTTGCGCCGGGGCAAAAGGATCCAGTTCCTCGAGCGTCTGGGTCAACAGGGCCATACTGAAGGGCCGCTCGATATTGACCACCGGGAAGAGGTCCCGAATCGAGGCCCGGTAGCGGCCCTTTTCCTTTTTCCCGATCAGGGTAAAGGTATGGGCGACGACATCGCCGGGCCGTCTGCGCATAGAGGGAGGGAGCGGCTTGCTGTTGTGCAGGGAGGGGAAGCGTTCCTGGCTGAGGACCATGCTCTCCTCGACCTCACAGTAGAAAAGGATTTCGTCAAAGATATAGCGCCGCTTGCGGGGTTCATAGACGAGGAGGCGTTTTTCCTGTCCCTCGGTGGCCATGTACTGCAGGATGAAGGTGGCCGGGTCCTCGGTGGGGGAGATGATGATAAAGGCCCCCGGCACCAGGCTGCTGTGGAAAAACTCCTCCAGGCCCCAGAGCCAGCCTCCCCGGTTGCCGGAGGGGTAGCGCAGTTCGACCGTATAGGCCTCATAGTGCTGCGGAACCTCAAAGCGCAACTGGGCGGAGCGCTGCTCCTCCAGAACGGGCGGGGGGAAAAAGGCGCGGAAGAGGGCGTTGTAGGGAAGCACCCCGTAGCGGTACTCGTAAAAGGTGAGAAAGTGCTCCAGTTGGTCGGGCGGTTCGACGGCCTCGTCTTCCTCCAGGAGAAAGGCATAATCCTGGCCCACGTCGGCGGCCTTGATCTCGGGGGAACCGATAGCGGGCAGGCCCTTGACAGACCAGAGGTTGTGGCCGGGCACGCCGACATACTCGAACTCTTTTTTCTCCCGGAGCAGGCGGGCGTTCAGGGAAAAGGCCCACAGGGCGTAATCGGAGTCGCGCGGGTTCTTGAAAAAGAGGTCGCCCAGAATCGTCTCATCGGTGAGGGCCACCTCCTCCTCCATAATGTAGCGGCGGATTTCGTTCAACCGTCCTTTGCTCAGGTGCTCCAGGGCATCCTCCGGGTACCACTGGTCGCCGAAGGAGAGGAGGCGAAAGTCGCGCGCCAGCGACTCCCGGAGGTGCCGGGCAATCAGGTCCCCGTGCCGGGCAAAGATCTGGGTGGGGTCCTGGGCAAAGTCAATCCGGGTGCCATCGGGGAGGGGGAGCACGGTGGCCGGCTTTTTCACACGGGCAACCGCGGCGACGGCCACCCCTTCAACGGCGGGCAGGCTGATCGGCCTGGTGGCCGGCCGCGGTCGGGGCGGCTGCCTCTGCTGAATCGCCGTGCGCACCCAGAGGGGAGCCATCGGAGGCCGTCGGGAGGTCTTCCGTTGGGGCTTGGGCGAGGCCCCCTCCGGCGGCTTGTGCAGTTGACGGGGGGGTAAAGAGGGCAACGGGATCGCCTCGGCCGGCCGGCCCCGCCTGGTCGTCACATAAAAGACCTGCTCCTGGTCAACCTCACGGGCAAAGATGTGCGCGTTCTTTTCCAGGGCCGCCTCGACCAGTTCGACCACCTGGTCACGGTCTTGACGCAACTTTTTCTGGTGAAAATACTCCACCAGGTTCTCCAAACTCTGACGGATCGGGGCGTCCAGGGAAAAGATCGCCCCCTGCCGCGACATCAGTTCAAAGATCTCCTGGGCCAGTTCCCGCTCCGCTTTTTTTCCTTTGAATTCGATCGGGTTCTCCATCAAGACCTGCTCCTTGATCCGTCCCGTGGATAACAAGTGCTCACTCCTCTTCGCTTTCCAAAATCATATCCCGCAGGATCGTGATATACTGATAGGTCAACGCTTCCAACGTTTGGGGTGCACCACTGTTCCGAAGCCAATCCAGCAGCTCTTCCAGACCGGTCTCACCCAGGCGAACCTTTTCTGCGTCCAACGTCACCCTCCAAAGAGAAGTCTTTTTTTTATTCTACTACAACCCCCGTTATTTGGCAAACGCTATGCGTGCACGCCGGTGATGCCGGCGACCAATGGCTTCGCTTGGGAGGCCCCAGGGCGGGCGCGGTGACCTGCTGCGCTTGCGCCGGAAAGTCGAGAATGGAGATCGCCCACTGCCGGCAGGTTGCCGGGATGCCGGCCGGAATGGCATGCGCCTCCGCCCCACCGGTCGCGCGGTTGCAGCCGTTCGTTTTACGGGTAATCACGGCCGGCCGCAGCATTCGCTCGGCCTTTCTTGTCGGAAAGTCGAGAATGGAGATCGCCCACTGCCGGCAGGTTGCCGGGATGCCGGCCGGAATGGCATGCGCCTCCGCCCCACCGGTCGTGC
>FWPU01008298.1_pt1 | contig 17864 bp, 17 predicted proteins | sample 2228361 | NCBI WGS metagenome assembly FWPU01 (sample SAMEA103939777, study PRJEB20133) | metagenome
GTTAGCGCGCCAAACCGATGGGGCGGCAGTTGCCCCCGTAGGGGGTGCCGCCCGAACTCAATGGTTATCCCAGCACTTTGGCGCGCCAAGACGAATTTCGCGTTAAAAATCAGAGTAACACTATGAAGCAGGAAATTTTGGAGTATGATTGAGGTATCCGTTACCTAACCAGGAGGCCCCATGAAAGACCTGACGAATGAAATTCTCGAACTGATCCGCCGTACTTCCACCAGCCTGCCTGCTGATGTGGAAGAACGGCTGAAAGCCGCGGTGGAAAAGGAAGAACCCGGCTCAGCGGCGCGCGGCGCATTGGAAACTATCCTGAAGAACATCGAACTTTCACGCGCGCAATCTACGCCTATCTGTCAGGATACCGGCACACCCATCTTCTACGTGCATTATCCTGAAGGCTGGTCAACGCGGAAACTCAAAGAGCAGATTCGAGCTGCGATGGCGGAAGCAACCAAACGGTCTTATATGCGACCGAATGCAGTGGACGCCGTCTACGACAAGAATTCCGGCAACAATCTGGGCGGCGACGATTTTCCCTCCATCCATTTCGAGGAGGTGGACGCCGACCAACCGCTGGTGATCGAATTAATGCTCAAAGGCGGCGGTTGCGAGAACGTCGGCCGGCAATATTCTCTGCCCCATAGTGAATTGGGCGCTGGCCGTGACCTGGCAGGCGTGCGCAAGGTGGTGCTGGACGCGGTACAAAAGGCGCAAGGACAAGGCTGCGCGCCGGGCATACTGGGCGTGGCCATCGGCGGCGACCGGGGTTCGTCCTACATTAAATCGAAGGAAGTGTTATACGAAAAGATTGGGGTACGCAATCCCGACCCCAAACTGGCCGCGCTGGAAGAGCAATTGACCGAGGAAGCCAATCAAATGGGCATCGGTCCAATGGGCTTTGGCGGCAAAACGACCGTCATAGACACCAAGATTACCGGCTTGCACCGCTTACCGGCTTCATATTTCGTGTCGGTATCGTACATGTGCTGGGCCTATCGCCGCCGCAAGATGGTCGTCAATGGCGAGGCTGTAAGTTACGATTAGGAACTTACGTTTCACGTTTTATAGGGATACGTCACGTAAAACGTAATGCGTAAGTCAGGAGAAATCTATGAGAGAGATAACCATCCCCATCAGCGATGAGACCATCCGCAGTTTGAAAGTCGGCGAGCCGGTACTGCTCTCTGGCGTGATGATGACCGGCCGCGATGCTGTTCACAAGTGGATGATCGAAACGTTCATCAGAAAGACCCGTGAGCCACAGGGCGATGACCTGGAAGTATATGAGGCCATCAAGCCGCTGCTCGATGGCGGCGTCATCTACCACTGCGGCCCGGTCGTTTCCGGCCTGGAGACAAAGGAGTACAAGTTCGTGGCCGCCGGGCCGACCACCTCTACCCGCGAGGAACCTTATCAGGCCGAGGTCATGAAGCACTTCAACGCCAAGGGCGTGATTGGTAAAGGTGGCATGGGACCCAAGACGCTGGCCGGCTGTCAGGAGGTGCCGTTCGTGTACTTCCACGCCATCGGCGGAGCGGCCTCGTACATTGCCCAATCCGTGCAAAAAGTGCTGGGCGTGTACAAATATGACTTTGGCGTGCCAGAAGCAATGTGGGTGATCGAGGTCAAGGATTTCCCGGTGGTCGTAACGATGGACGCGCACGGCCAAAGCCAACACGCCGTCATTGATCAGCGGTCGAAAAAGGTGTTGGACGAGTTGTTGGCAAAGGCGTAACAGAGAGACCAGGCTGAGGGTTGACGGGCATTTGCCCCTCCAGCCTGGTCGCCTTGCAAGCAAGCGATGTCTCCCCAAGCGTCACGTCAAAACGAGATTGACGGTCAGTTACTTTCCATCCTGTCGAAAGCCCTTTCCGCCCGGCTTGATTTCAAGCAAAGCGATGCCGCGTAGGCAGTTACGTTCAGGAGGGCAAAAAGCCGGCATGGCCGTGCGGGCGTATCTGCACAGACCAACACGGGCCAGGCTGGGCCGCGTCAGGTATGACCCTCTTTCCTCACGTCGAAGTGCCAGTAACCATTTTCCAATCAGGTTGTTTTAGCAAGTGGCAATTCATTCTCAGGACTTCAACTTGGGAGTATACTGAATAGAACTCAACCTGTGAGGAGGATGTATGAAACGAGCAGTCAGCATCAGCATTGGCTCGTCCAAGCGCAACAAGGCCGTAGAAATAACCCTTCTCGGCGAGAAAATCAGCATCGAGCGCATCGGCACCGACGGCGATATGGAAGCCGCAGCATTGAAATACAAGGAGTTGGACGGCAAAGTAGATGCCTTTGGAGTGGGCGGCGCCGACCTGGGCGCGCTGGTAGATGGCAAATTCTACCCTTTCCATTCCGTGCAGCCCATGGTGCGCTATGTCAAAGAAACACCGTTGGTAGATGGCGGCGGTCTGAAGAACACGCTCGAAAACAAAGCCCCGGCTTTCTTAGACGCCAAACTCGGCGCTTATCTCCAAGAACATGGACGCAAAGTCTTCATCACCCTCGGCGTGGACCGCTGGGGCCTGTCCAAATCCTTTGTCGAGGCCGGCTATGACGTGGTCTTTGGCGACCTGATGTTTGCCCTGGGCGTGCCGATCCCCATCCGCAGCCTCAGCGGCCTGCGCACCCTGGCCAAAATCATGATTCCCATTGTCACCCGTTTCCCCTTCGAGTGGTTGTATCCAACCGGCGAAAAACAGGACGTGCGCACCCCAAAATACGAAAAATACTACCATTGGGCGACCGTCATTGCCGGCGATTGTCATTACATCAAGAAACACATGCCCGATGACATGCAAGGCAAGATCGTGGTCACCAATACGACCACCCCCGAAGACGTTGCCCTGTTCAAGCAATGCGGTGTAAAATACCTTGTCACAACCACCCCCGTACTAGACGGTCGCTCTTTTGGCACGAACATGATGGAGGCCGCCCTGGTAGCCATCTCTGGCAAAAAACGCCCCTTGACGTGGGACGAATACAGCGAATTGCTGGAAAAACTCAACTTCGAACCGCAATTGCAAGAACTCAATTGAGGTGGCGGATAGAGCAGGCAGGCAAGTGGACAGGTAGACAGGTACACAGGTAGACAGGTAGGCAGGTAGAAAGGAGAACTTATGGATGCAATCGTAACCGCCGGCGGGATACCTCTCCCCGAAGACCCTTTATACTCCTACACCAATGGCAATTCCAAGGCTATGCTCGACATAGCCGGCAAGCCCATGATTCAATGGGTGCTGGATGCGCTGGGAGACGCCAAACAGGTGGACAACGTCATCGTCGTTGGCTTATCGCCCAAGAGCGGCGTCACTTGCAAGAAACCCCTGCATTTCCTTTCCAACCAGGGACGCATGTTGTCCAACATCGTTGTCGGCGTAGAAAAGGCGCTCGAACTAAACCCCCAAGCCGAGTATGTCCTGGTAGTTTCTTCCGACATTCCCGCCCTCGAAGCCCACATGGTAGATTGGCTGGTAGAAACCTGCATGGCCGAAAAAGTGGACCTATATTACGGCGTCATTCCACGCCAAGTGATGGAAACGCGCTTCCCCAATTCCAAACGCACATACACCAAACTCAAGGACATGGAACTGTGCGGCGCCGACATCCACATCTCACACGTGCGGATGGCAACTGAACATCTCGACTTGTGGGAAAAATTGATTGGACACCGCAAATCCTCGCTCAAACAAGCCGCCGCAATCGGTCTCGACACCCTCTTCCTGCTCCTGTTTCGACGGCTGACTCTAGCCGACGCCGTGCAGCGCGTCACACAGCGCATCGGCATCACCGGCCGCGCCATCGTCTGGGAACACGCTGAAGCCGGCATGGACGTGGACAAGCCGCACCAACTCGAAATCCTGCGCGAAGACCTGGCTCAAAAAGCGCGGCCCGCCAAACGGAAAGTTGATCCTGAGCGCGTCCGAAAAGTGGCACAGCGGAAAATGAGATGAACCTGCGCTCCTTTCTGCAATGGGACGCCCGTCTATCTGAGAGAATACGAGTAGCCGAGCGCCCCGGCCCATTGCGCAGCGCGGCCATCTTCTTCGCCCATTCCGGCGATTCCTGGTTTTGGGGATTGGGGTTGGTGCTGCTCTGGCTTTCAAGCGGCCCCTTCTGGAAAGAATGGGCGCTCGTGATGTTTGGAGGCATTGCCGTCCTGGCTGTCATCGTCATGACGCTCAAATTCGTCATTCGCCGCCGCCGACCAGAGGGTGAATGGGGCGGCATCTACCGCAACACCGACCCGCATTCCTTCCCTTCCGGCCACGCTGCGCGCGCTTTCCTGATCGCGGTCTTTGCAACGGCCCTCGGTCCCGCCTGGCTGGCCGGCATCCTGTGGCTGTGGGCGCCGCTGGTGGCGTTGGCGCGCGTGTCTATGGGCGTTCACTATCTGTCGGACATCCTGGCCGGCGCTGTGACCGGCCTGATCGTAGGGCTGATAGGACTGGAAATATACCGGCCGCTGTTAGCCTGGTTGATTAACCTGGCAGGCGTTCCACTGTGGTAACAGCCAGGGCAAAAAGGTACAAAGGCACAACTCAGGTTGACAAAACGCCCATTTAGGATAAAATACACCCCGCCAGCCGAAGTGGCGGAATTGGCAGACGCGCTACGTTCAGGGCGTAGTGGGGGTTCCCCCGTGAGGGTTCAAATCCCTCCTTCGGCATTACGACCCGCTAGAAAGCGGGTCTTTTGTTTGGGTTATAATCAAACTCCTCGCGACCGAATCACACAGACGCAAAGTCACAAAGGCGCACAGGCTTAACGCAGTGCGCTGGCGTGACTTTGTGGTGAAAAGGGACTAAAAAAACCTCCCCCAATAGGAAGTGCTATGGACATTGGTACCGTTCAACAAGTTGACATCGAAGTTCAAATGCGACAGGCCTACCTGGATTATGCCATGAGCGTCATCGTGGCGCGCGCCCTTCCCGACGCCCGCGATGGCCTCAAACCGGTGCATCGTCGCATCCTGTACGCCATGTCTGAGTTAGGCTTGCGCTCCAATAGCGCGTACAAAAAATCGGCCCGTATCGTTGGCGAAGTATTGGGCAAATATCACCCGCATGGCGATTCGGCTGTGTACGAGAGCATGGCGCGCATGGCGCAAAACTTCTCCATGCGATACACCCTGGTAGATGGGCAGGGCAATTTCGGCTCCATCGACGGCGACGCTCCAGCCGCCATGCGCTACACTGAAGCGCGCCTGAGCAGAATGGCCGAAGAATTACTGGCCGACATCGAAAAAGACACCGTAGACTTTGCGCCCAACTTCGACGACTCGCTGGAAGAACCAACTGTTCTACCGGCGCGCCTGCCCAACCTGCTTCTGAACGGCGCCTCTGGCATCGCTGTTGGCATGGCCACCAACATCCCGCCCCACAATCTGCGTGAGTTGGTGAAGGCCCTCAATTTTCTCATCGAAAACTTCGATCGCGCCGATGACATCTCGGTCGAAGAACTGATGCAACATCTACCTGGACCCGATTTTCCCACTGGCGGCATCATCGTTGGGCGAGAGGGCATCGAACACGCCTACGGCACTGGCAAAGGCCGCCTGGTGGTGCGCGGCATGGCGCATATCGAAGAGACCAAAGGCGGTCGACATCAGATCGTCATCACCGAAATCCCCTACCAGGTCAACAAATCTGGCCTCATCGAGCGCATCGCTGAACTCGTGCGCGAAGAAAAGATAGACATGATTGCCGACCTGCGTGACGAGTCTGATCAGCGCGGCATGAGCATCGTCATCGAACTCAAGCGCGGCACACAACCCAAGAAGGTACTCAATCAGTTATACAAATTCACCCCCCTGCAATCTACCTTTGGGGTGCAAATGCTGGCGTTGGTAGATGGCGAACCGCGTACTCTACCGCTCAAGCGCGCCTTGCAAATTTTCGTCCAACATCGTCAGACGGTCATCGTGCGGCGATCTACTTATGAATTGACCCGAGCGCGCGCCCGCCTGCACATTCTGGATGGGTTACTGGTAGCACTCGAAAACATAGACGCTGTCATCCAAACCATCAAAGAATCACCCGACGCCGAGCAGGCCAAAGAACGCTTGATGAAGCGCTTCAAACTGTCCGAACTTCAGGCGCAAGCCATCCTCGACATGCAATTGCGCCGTCTGGCCGCCCTCGAACGCTGGAAAATCGAGGAAGAGCACAAACAAGTTACAGCCCAAATAGCCTATCTCGAAGACCTGCTGGCGCATCCCAAGAAGATCCTGGCCTTGATACAATCCGACCTGAACGAATTGGCCGAAAAGTACGGCGACGACCGCCGCACACGCCTAGCCCTGGATGCCAAAGAGGAACTAAGCGAAGCCGACCTGGTTCCCGATGAAGCAGTTCTCATCAGCCTGACCGAGCGCGGTTACGTCAAGCGTGTGCCGGCCAGGGCCTTCAAATCGCAATCCATCGGCGGACGCGGCGTCACCGGTCATGCCACCAAAGAAGAAGACGAAGTGCTGGCGCTCATCCCGGCACGCACGCTCGACACCATGTTATTCTTCTCCGACCGCGGCAAGGTCTATTCCGAAAAGGTCTACCAAATTCCGGACGCAGACCGCACCGGCAAGGGCATACCGCTCATCAATATCCTCTCTTTGGACGCAGGGGAACGCATTACTGCTGCAATTGCAGTGCAAGACTTCACCTCTCACGGTTACTGCACCATGATGACGACCAGGGGCAAGATCAAGCGCGTGGATTTGGAAGAATTCGCTTCCGTCCGCCCATCGGGTCTGATTGCCATTACCCTGGATGCAGACGACGAACTGGGCTGGGCGCGTCTGACCTCCGGCAAGGATGAAATCATCGTCGTCACCGAACAGGGACAGGCATTACGTTTCTGCGAAGACCTGGTGCGTCCCATGGGACGCCCGGCAGCCGGCGTACAAGGCATCCGCCTGGCAGAAGGCGACGCCGTGACCAGCATGACCATCGCCCAACCAGGCGGCTCGCTATTCATCGTCACGACAAAAGGATATGGCAAACAAACCCCCCTCGAGGAATATCCCGCCAAAGGCCGCGCCACAGGCGGCGTATCCACCATTGACAAGCACGCCATTCCCACCATCGGCAAGATCACGGCTGCGCGCGTCGTCCAGCCAGACGATCACCTGACGCTCATCTCGGCAAACGGGGTAGCCATCCGTTTGAAGGTAAAAGATGTCAAAATCGCGGGGCGCGCAACACGCGGCGTTCGGTTGATGCGCTTGAGCGAAGGCGACTATGTAGCCTCTATGGCGCGCATAGCCGCCGCAGACTTGAAACGCGCAGGAGCGCAAGTCAATGGAAACGACCAAGAAAAAATCTCAGAGCAGCCGGCGCTACTCTAAGTATGTAAATTTTCTCTTGGCGCGCCAAAGTGCTGGGATAACCATTGAGTTCGGGCGGCACCCCCTACGGGGGCAACTGCCGCCCCATCGGTTTGGCGCGCTAACAATTTTCTCAATACTTGATGGCGCTCAGCAGGTGAAGTTTGTCTATTCGATGGGTGGCAATAATCTGGCGCACGGTGCCGGTCAACCCCCGCACGACCAAACTATCGGTGCGCGCCCCATCACCAAAGTATTTGACGCCTTTGAGCAATTCGCCGTCGGTGATACCGGTAGCAGCGAAGAACACGTCTTCGGAGGCCACCAGGTCATCCATCGTCAATACTTTCTCGAAGTCGTAACCGGCCTCGCGGCCACGCCGCAGTTCGTCTTCGTCTCGGGCAAATAACTTACCCTGAATTTCACCGCCCATAGCGCGCAAGGCGCAAGCCGCCAACACCCCCTCAGGAGTGCCGCCAACCCCCATCAACACATCGATGCCTGTATCAGGTAGGGCCGTCATCAAAGCGGCGGCCACGTCCCCATCAGGAATGAGGCGGATACGAGCGCCCTGCTTGCGAATCTCGGCAACCAGGTCATCATGACGGGGACGATCCAAAACGATGACGGTCAAATCCTCCACGTCTTTGCCAGTTGCGTTTGCAATGGCCTTCAAATTATCCGCCAGCGGGGCTTCAATGTTGATCTTGCCTTTGGCCTGCGGCCCTACCGCTATTTTACTCATGTACACGAACGGGCCGGGGTCGAACATACTGCCGCGCGGAGCAATGGCTACCGTTGCAATCGAGTTGGTGCGGCCAAAAGCCAGCGGGCGTGTGCCGTCTATTGGGTCTACGGCCACGTCCATTTCGGGCAATTCGCCGTTGCCGACAATTTCGCCATTGTACAGCATGGGAGCGCGGTCCTTCTCACCCTCTCCAATGACAATTCTGCCGCGCATCGAGACGGTTCGTAAGACGAGGCGCATGGCTTCCACGGCTGCATGATCGGCTGCTTCTTTGTTGCCGCGCCCCATCCACCGGCCAGCGGCCAGGGCGGCTGCCTCGGTGACCCGCACCAATTCCAGGGCCAGGTTGCGAGTAGGCTCACTCAAGTTCATGTTTGCCTCCCAAAAGCGAATGTCATATCAAAAACCATTGAATGAAATGATACCCGATGAAAGCCGCCCACAGCCACGAATCGATGCGGTCGAACGCGCCGCCATGACCGGGGATGAGGTTGCCTGAATCCTTGAAACCGGCCGGGCGTTTGAACAAACTTTCGCCTAAATCACCCAAAGGGGTGATGACGCTCAAAACCAGGCCCAAGATGGCTCCTTGCCAAATAGAAATGCGCAGCGGCCCCCAGGTGGCATACGCAAAAGCCAGGAAACCACCGTACAAGGTGCCGCTAAAGACGCCGGCCCAATAGCCCTCCCAACTCTTCTTGGGGCTGAGGCGCGGAGCCAGGCGATGTCGCCCATAGGCGGCCCCAATACTATAGGCGCCGGTGTCTGCCATCCAGGTGGCCGGAAGGACCAGGAATACCCACCAACCACCGTTGGGGAGATTGCGCAAATCGAGCAAGTAAGCGCCGACCCAACCCAGATAGGCCAGGCCGCCCACTGTGGCCGCAAAATCGAGCGCCGCTTGATCACGCCCACGTTCATAAGCCAGGGTATGATAGCCAAGAGCCGCTATGACAAGAAAAGCCAACGTGAGGGTGCTATGCTGTGGGAAAAAATCGCGAACCAGCAAGAGCAAAAAAACGCCTCCCACCGTCAACCATTTGGAAGGCTCGATGTGAACAGCCTGAAACATGGTGGTGTACTCATAGGCAGCCACCACAATGAAAAAACTCATCAACAAGAAGAAAGGGAATCCCCCTACAATCAATGCTGGCATTGCCAGGAGCAGCAACGCCAGCGCCGTAACAGTCCGTTTAGCCATGCGCCTTGTCCACTGCCGCCGTTACGCCTCCAAAGCGCCGGTCACGCTGCGCAAAGGCTTCCAAAGCGCGGCGATATTCCTCCTTGTCGAAATCCGGCCAATAAGTTGGCGTGACATACCACTCAGAATAAGCAGCCTGCCAAATCAAGAAGTTGCTGATACGTAATTCACCAGACGTGCGGATAATCAGGTCAGGGTCTGGCACGCCGGCTGTAAACAGGTATTGACTCACCAATTCATCATTGACCTTTGCAGCCGGCACGCCGTCTTCGATGATGCGCTGAATAGCGTGGACGATCTCATCGCGACCGCCGTAGTTGAAGGCAATGTTCAAAATCAGGCGGGTATTGTTCCGGGTCAGGTCAATTGCATCCAGCACCTTTTCTTGCAAGCGCGGGGCCAGACGTTCCAAACGGCCAATGTGCCGCAGTTGCACCCCTTCTTTGTGCAATTCTTCCAATTCTTTGTCTATCACATCCTCCAGGATGTGCATCAAACCTTGCACCTCTTCTGGAGGGCGCCCCCAGTTTTCGGTCGAAAAGGCATAAATCGTCAAATACTTGATACCAAATTCGACCGAGGCGCGAATGATGCGGCGCAAATTCTCTGTGCCGGCGCGATGACCAGCCAAACGAGGCAGACCGCGTGAAATGGCCCAACGCCCATTGCCGTCCATGATCATGGCAACGTGCAGAGGTACCTTTTCGGGAGGTAAAGCAAGGGAGGATTCGGACATTCGCCAACCCGGAAGGTTACACTTCCATAATTTCTTTTTCTTTCAACTGTCCTCGTCTGTTGATTTCTTCCACAAAACGGTCGGTCAGTTTTTGCAAGTCTTCCTCGCCACGCTTCAAATCATCTTCCGAGATCAATTTTTCTCTCTCGAAGTCACGCATGTCATTGTGCGTATCACGGCGGATATTGCGCACAGCGACCCGCGCTTCTTCCAAACGATTATGCACCACTTTGACTAACTCACGGCGGCGTTCTTCTGTCAGCGGGGGCAAGTTCAAATGAATGGATTTGCCGTCGTTGTTGGGCGTCAGACCCAGGTCCGAAGCCAGGATGGCGCGCTCGATGTTTTTGAGGGTAGAAGCATCGAAAGGCTTGATCAAAATGGTGCGCGGCTCTGGGACACTAATCGTAGCCAATTGCATCAAAGGGGTAGGCGTATCGTAATAAAGCACAGAAAGCCTTTCCACCAGAGCAGGGCTAGCGCGTCCCGTGCGAATGACGGCCAGATCGTTCTCCAGGGACTGCACAGCGCCATTCATACGGCCCTCCGCCTCTTTAAGGATATCTTTGATCACCTCAGCCTCCTGAAGGAATGGAAAAAATAATCACCAGAGTTCTCCGACAGAGAAAAATGTCCTGCCGGGCAACGCATATCTCTGTCTACAAGGATACCCTAAAACGTCAATTTTTGCTACGGGTAAACGACCTCATGAGAGCATTTTCAAGAAAAGTGAGAGACTATCAAACAACAAGAGCCTCTGTGGGCGTTCTCTTCTTCCCGTCTCACGCACTGACCAACGTACCCACCGCCTCGCCTCTGAGCGCGCGCAACAGCGCCTGTTCGTCCCACAAATTGAGCACCAGAATAGGCATATTGTTTTCCATGCACAGAGAGATGGCCGTACTATCCATCACCTCGAGCCGCTGGTTGAGAACGTCAATGTAGCGCAAGTGGGTGAACTTCTTGGCATGGGGATTCTTTTTAGGGTCAGAATCATAGACGCCATCTACTTTGGTGGCCTTGATGACCACATTGGCGTCAATCTCCATGGCGCGCAGGGCAGCAGCCGTATCCGTAGAAAAGTAAGGGTTGCCCGTACCTGCGCTGAAAATGACCACCCGTCCCTTCTCGAGATGACGAATGGCGCGGCGGCGGATGTACGGTTCGGCAACGGCGCGCATTTCGATTGCCGATTGCACGCGGGTATACACACCCGCCCGCTCCAACGCATCCATGAGGGACATAGCATTCAACACCGTGGCAAGCATCCCCATATAATCCGCCGTGGCACGATCCATGCCATGCTCCAGTCCCTGCTTGCCGCGCCATATGTTACCAGCGCCAATCACCACCGCCACTTCCAGGCCCATCTGGTGGACCTCCTTGATGCGGCTGGCAATGGCTTCCGCCTGTGAAACGTCAATCCCAAAGCCCGCTTCTCCTGAAAGCGCTTCCCCGCCTAGTTTGAGCAAGATACGCTTGTATTTCAAAACATCCATTTTGCGCTCCCTTCGCAATTCACGAAATAGAACGAAAGATATACCTGCCTGCTGGGTCAAACAAGAGGAGCAGGATACACAGGATAGTCTTTCGATTGAAACAAAGAAATCATCCTCTCGAACACTCTTTCTGCCAGGCTTGATTTCAAGCAAAGCGCCGCCAAGTAAATCATATACCGAAAGATAAAGAAAAGGCCAACCATCAGGTTGGCCTTTCGATTACTCGCCTATTCTCTCGCCCAACTCCCATCGCTCGAAACGACGGACGAGGATATTTTCGCCAGTCGAAGCAATGGTTTGCAAAATGAGTTTCTCGACGTTGAGCGTTTCATCGCGAATATAGGCTTGCCGCAGCAGGACCACTTCGTCCTTGAATTTTTCCAGACGCCCCGCCACCACTTTCTCGACCACGTTGTCGGGCTTACCTTCCTCTTTCGCGCGAGCGCGGGCGATCTCTGCCTCATGCTCGAGAACTTCCGCCGGAATCTGATCTTCTTTGATGTAGCGCGGAGCAGCAGCGGCAATTTGCAAGGCTAGTTCATGCGCCAGGTTGCGAAAGGCCTCCGAACGCGCTACGAAATCCGTTTCACAATTGACCTCTACCATCACGCCAACACGGCCATTGCCATGCGAATACAGTTCCACCACTCCTTGCGAGGCCTCGCGGTCGGCTCGTTTGGCAGCCGTTGCAATCCCTTTTTCGCGCAAATAATCCACCGCCTTTTGGTAATCGCCATTGGCTTCGGCAAGCGCCTTGCGGCAATCCAACACTCCTGCGCCCGTAGCAGCGCGCAGTTCTTTGATCATTTCTGTTGTAATTTCCATGCTCTATTCCTCTTCTTCGACTTCCTCTTCGAACTCGATTTCCTCGTCTATTTCTTCTACTTCATCAACGGGCTTGCGAGCCACACTTAATTTCGCCAGCGTAGCCTGGCCCAACAAGTCCTCCTCCTCGACATCCTGATCATCTTCATCCATGACACGAGGAACCACTTTGCGGACGGCCGAGACAACGCCCGACGCCTGCATCTGTTCTGCTTCTTGCTCCCCTTCTTCCTTTCGCATGGCCTTCCCCTCGAGGACGGCATCGGCAATCTTGGCCACCAACAGTTTGATGGCACGGATGGCATCGTCATTGGACGGAATCACATAATCAATGTTCTGCGGATTGCAGTTCGTGTCCACCATCGCCACAATCGGGATGTTGAGCAAGTTAGCCTCATGCACAGCCGCATATTCCCGACAAACGTCCACGATGAACAACAAGTCGGGCAGACGTTTCATATTGCGAATACCAGCCAGACGACGCTCCAGGCGGACAATTTCACGCTCGATGAGCAGGCCTTCCTTCTTCGTCAGGCGGTTGATCTCGCCAGAATCGCGCATTTTCTCCAAACGTTCCAATTCCTGCACGCGCTGGGAAATGGTAGACCAATTGGTGAGAAAACCACCCAACCAGCGTTCGGTAACATAAGGCATACCACAGCGCGTGGCCTCGTCGGCGATGGTTTCCTGCGCCTGACGCTTCGTGCCGACAAACAAAACGATGCCGCCAGCCGCAACTGTATCGCGGACTACAGTGTATGCCTGATTGAGCAACTTTACGGTCTGTTGTAAATCAATGATATGAATGCCGTTACGTTCTGTGAAGATATACGGCTTCATACGCGGATCCCACTTGTTGGTACGATGCCCAAAGTGGACGCCGCTTTCGAGCAGGGCTTTCATAGGAATAATGGCCATCGGGGAAACCTCCTTCGCGTTTGGCCTCCGCTCCGTTCATCCCATCCGGCAACCGCGCTATTCTCCGCGGCACGCGCCGGCTAGTCCAGGAGCGTGTGAGATGGGGACATACACTGCCTGTCCCTGGGCAAGATACCTCTCCGAGGAGAGCGGCGGGATTATACCACAAAACATTCTTGCGCGGTTCTCTCGAGGCAGGTACAATCTACCTCGTGAACGAGGAACAGCGTTATCTGCCCGATTCCAACCGCCTCGGCGTATTGCTGGCCAGCGTACTTTTGACCCTTGCGCTCGCTCGGCTGATTCAGGCGCCGCAGTGGAGGCTGGAATTGCAATTGCCGGGCTTTTACTTTGCGTTTCCTCTGGGCCTGAACACTGCCATGATCGTACTGGCAGCCGGGCTGAGCGCCACCGGCATGGACTGGCTGCTGCGTGAACATCCTTTACTCGAAGAAAAAGCCACCATCGAACATTGGTTGCTTCCTTCCCTGGCTACCCTGATCATCGGCGTTCCCCTGTCCACACTACCGCTGAAAAATGGCTGGTGGATTGGTTTTGGGGTTGGCGGACTACTCCTTGCACTGGTCTTTCTGGCCGAATATATTGTGGTCGAGCCTTCTGCGCCACATTATGCGCTTGCTACCACTGGCCTGACGGCGCTCTCCTATGCCGTTTATCTGATTCTCATCACGGCCCTGCGCTTCAATGGCGCCCGTCTGTTCCTGCTCTTCCCCGCCATATTCATCGTGGCCGGCCTGGTGACTCTGCGCACCCTGCGCCTGCGCCTGGGCGGGCGCTGGCAATATTCGTGGGCAATTGGCGCCGGGCTCATCTGCGCCCAGGTCGGGGCCGGCCTGCACTACTGGCCACTCTCGCCCGTCCAATACGGCCTGGCCCTGCTAGGTCCGCTCTACGCCATTTCCACCCTCATCGCCAGCCTCTTGGAAGAAATTCCCCCTCGTCGGGCTATCCTTGAACCCTTGATGGCGCTAGTTCTGGCATGGGGCGCCGCCACCCTGCTATCTTGAAATGCCGCCCCCCTCTTACCTGAAAATCGAACGGGAACATTGGCGCACGATGCGCCGTCATGTTGTCGCTCAGGCGCCGCTCGAAGCCTGCGGATTGCTGGCCGGCAAAGGCGATAGGGTGGAGGCGGTGCTGAGGGTGCGCAACGCAGAACAAAGTCCGGTCCGATTTCGGATGGATCCGCAAGAACAATGGGAAGCCTTCCAATGGATCGAAGCCCGCGACTTGGACCTGGTCGGCATCTTCCATTCGCATCCGTCCGGACCCGAAACCGTTTCCGTTACCGACATCGCCGAGGCCGCCTACGACGTGGTTTATGTCATCTGGGCGCCCACGCTGGGCAGGTGGGCAGCGCGCGCCTTTTGGATCGAAAACGGACAGGCAAACGAAATCCCTCTGCTCATCGAAGAAATACCCTCGCCTCAAGGATAGTAACCATCCCCTTCCTTGTGTGTTACCAGATTACACAATAATTTGGAGAATTCGTATGCAAATACTACTCGGCACGATGGCTATTGCGTTGGCCTACGTTCTTGGCTCCATCCCCTTTGGTTTGCTGATTGTCAAACTGAAAACCGGCCAGGATATCCGCACTATCGAAAGCGGACGCACCGGCGGCACCAACGCAATGCGGGCAGCCGGCTTCGGCGCCGGCCTGCTGACCGCCATCCTGGATATTCTCAAAGGCGCGGCCTCGGTCTGGCTGGCCTATCTGCTATTGCCAGATGCGCGTATCGTGCAGGTACTTGCCCCCATTGCAGCCATCCTCGGCCACAACTATTCTATCTTCCTGCCCGAACGAGACGAGACGGGCCGGCTGAGGAGATTTCGCGGCGGCGCGGGCGGCGCTCCTTCGGTAGGCGGCGCCTTTGGCTTGTGGGCCATTTCCATTCTCATTATTGTCCCGCTAGGGGCGCTGATCTTTTTCACCGTTGGCATGGCCTCTGTTACCACCATGAGTGTGGCCTTTTTTGCCATTGTCATCTTCGGCATCCGCGCCTGGCTAGGCCTGACCCCCTGGATAGACGTGCTATACGGTGTACTGGCCGAGATTTTGCTCATCTGGGCGTTGCGCCCCAATCTAAAAAGGCTATTTGCTGGTCAGGAACGCATCGTCAAATACAGCCTGCACGGTTGGATCAGAAACCGACGCGAGCGACGCCGCTCTCAATCAGAAAACGCGGCATAAACTCAAGAGGCTCTTCAGGAACTTCCGTGATTGTTCCCCCGCAGTCCCCGGGGGATGCTATCCCCAAAGGGGATACTATTGCACTGCTGGGGAAAAACTGCCGCTAGCACTGGTGATATGTCACGGCGATTCTTAGAGAGTCAGTAACTACTCAGCCACTTTCGCAAATACCGCAAATACAGACCCTAAAGGTCTTTCCCGCACATCGAAAGGCTGAATTTGCAGGAAGGTCAGGCCTGAAACATACTTTCGATTGCAAAGGAGACCTTTAGGGTCTTGACCTGAGCAGTTACGAGAGTTAATAAATGAGCAGAATGAGTGACGATCCTTGTGTAGTGGCGATACTTCGATAAGGTCTCGACAGACTCGACCCGGCGACACAACGCAAGCATCGGTCGCCGAAAAGCGCGACTAAAATCGCTACTACGAAGTTTGATTAAGGTCACTACTACGAAGTTTTAGTCCCACTTCTGAACATACCCTTTTTTTATCTCACACGGCAATCTTGGCCTGCATGGACCAGGGCCCCGTCCAGGTGACCGTCACAGGGACGATCTGGCCACGTAAATCGTCTTCCGATTCGACAAAGACCAGTTTGTTGGTTGGCGTGCGTCCCTTCCAGCGGCCTTTTACCTTTTCCTCGAACAGCACATCTACCCGCTCACCCAGCAATTTGGCGTTGATCTCGCCCGCAATTTCTTCTTGCAAATGTTCGAGCAAACGGAAACGACGCATTTTCTCTTCAGGGGGAACATCGTCCGTCATACGGCGCGCGGAAACGGTGCCAGCCCGCGGCGAGTAACGCGCCAGATGGGCCACATCCAGCCTGAGGTCCGACAAGAGACGGTACGTCTCCATGAATTGCTCCTCCGTCTCGCCGGGGAAGCCTACGATGATGTCGGTCGCAATCGAACAGTCTGGAATGCGTTCACGAATGCGGGCAATCAGCGCGCGGTAATCGGCCTGAGTATAGCCGCGTTTCATAGCCTCGAGGATGCGGTCATCGCCGGCCTGTATGGGGACTTCGATGTGCGGCATGACCTTGGGCAGTTCAGCGACAGTATCCATCAAGGCCTCACTAAAATAGTTGGGATGCGAGGTCAGGAAACGAATGCGCACAATGCCTTCGATGTCATGCGCCAAACGCAACAGACCGGGCAGGTCGGGACCGCCAGGCAAGTCTTTGCCGTAGCGGTCGACAATTTGCCCCAAGAAGGTCACTTCGCGGATGCCCTGCACGGCCAGCGAACGGATTTCAGCCAGGATATCTTCGGCCGGGCGGCTGCGCTCGATTCCGCGCCGATAAGGAATAATGCAATAGGTACAGGCATGTGAACAGCCATACACAATCGGCACATAGGCGCTCACCAATCGTCCGCGCTCATGGGCCGGCACCAGCATTTGCGCCGGCAGGTCGCCGTCCATGATGCCGAAACGGCGCGTGGTCTCGTCGCTTTCGATGGCACGGATTTCGCCTTGCGTGAGATGCGCAATCAACGGGCCAGGGTCAGAGGGCGGGGAGAAGACATCCACGAAAGGCAGCCGCTGACGCAATTTGTCTGCGCCACGCACGCCCACCAGACAACCCATCAGGTTGATGACCAGGTTGGGGTTCTTTTCCTTGAGCGGGCGAAGAGATTGCAGCCGCCCATAGGCTTTGTCTTCAGCCGACTGGCGCACGACACAAGTGTTCAAGACGATCACATCCGCTTCTTCGGCGTTTTCGGTAAAGGTATAGCCTAAACGCTCCAGAGACGAGCCGACGCGCTGAGAATCGGCCACATTCATCTGGCAGCCTTCGGTCCAAAGGTGGTATTTCATAGGGTGTGAATTATACCCAGATTTGTCGGATATGATTTGGCTTTTTTTCCTTGACTCTCCTCCCTACCCTGCGTATAATCCGCTCAACTCCGGGAGGAGTAAGCGGACTTACTCGCTGCTAGAGAAGGAGGTCGCTGGCTGGAAGCCTCCACAGTAGAAAGCCGCCGAAGTCGCCCGGCCTGGTTGGCGAAGAAAACCCTCGTTCACTGATCACTGATTACCGAACACTGGTTACTGATTACTGTGATCACTGAACCCCGGCCAGTAGACCGTCACGGGAGCGCCCGTTAGCGCGCAGGCTGGTGTTGGCCAGCCACAGAGAGCATCCGCCCTGGCATAATTGCAGGAGGATGAATTGAGGTGGTACCGCGAAGCGACGCCTTCGTCCTCATGTTGGACAGGGCGTTTTTGTTTTATAGTCGTAACTGCTTACCAGGCAGCCATTGGGTCGAAATCGAGCCTGTTGGAAGGAGCGCAAGACAGGATTTCAAGGATGAAAGGATTTTTTTTGTCTTTCGTTGAACGGCCATCCTTTCTATCCTTTCCATCCTGTTCGACAGGGTAAGCA